>ENA-OPXM01000011-OPXM01000011.1-human-gut-metagenome-genome-assembly--contig:-NODE-11-length-169010-cov-6.437010_pt1 | contig 169010 bp, 157 predicted proteins | sample MGYA00241707_ERZ502035 | MGnify/ENA primary metagenome ERZ502035 (study PRJEB25962, sample SAMEA2043051) | human gut metagenome | biome: human gut; feature: human-associated habitat; material: faeces... | reverse complement strand
TATTTGAAGGGAGCTGTCCTTAGTACGAGAGGACCAGGATGGACATACCGATGGTGTATCAGTTGTCACACCAGTGGCACGGCTGAGTAGCTAAGTATGGAAGGGATAAACGCTGAAAGCATCTAAGTGTGAAGCCCACCTTAAGATAAGATATCCCATTGCACAAGCAAGTAAGATCCCATGAAGACTACATGGTAGATAGGTTGGGGGTGTAAGTACAGTAATGTATTAAGCTGACCAATACTAATAGATCGAGGGCTTAACCACAAATTAAGCTCTAGAAGAAAGTTTTATTCTATGTATTTTTGAGTGTGCTAAGAAAAAGAAGCATACGAAGAATTTCTAGTGAAGATACATAGAGGAAATACCTGTACCCATACCGAACACAGAAGTCAAGCTCTAATGTGCCGAAAATACTTACGAGTTACCTTGTTGGGAAGATAGGCTTTCGCTAGATTTTTTTTATTTATATTTAAATAAGAAAAGAAATTAGAGATTAAAGGTTGTTTAATTTGTAATTTCTTTTTTGTTTTTATAGTATAAATTAATATGTAGAGGAGAAAATTATGGGAAGAAAAATTTGGAAATCTGGTACGTTTGAATATCCATTACCAGCAGTTATGGTATCATGTGGTACTATGGAAAAAAGCAATATTATAACAGTTGCATGGACAGGAATTTTAAATACTAATCCAGCAATGGTATACATATCTATAAGACCTATAAGATATTCATATAATTTAATTAAAGAATCGGGAGAATTTGTAATAAATTTAACTAACAAACAATTGGCATATGCTACTGATTGGTGCGGAGTAAGATCTGGTGAAAAATTTGATAAATTTAAAGAAATGAAATTACATAAAGAAAAGGCACAGTTTGTTAAAGTTCCTTTAATAAAGGAAAGTCCTGTTTCTATAGAATGCAAGGTAAAAGATATAATAAAATTAGGTTCACATGATATGTTTGTAGCTGAAGTTCTTTCTATAGATGTGGATGAAAAGTATATTGATGAAAAAGGAGCACTTGACATATCAAAATGTGACTTGATTGCATATGCAAATGGAGGTTATTATCCATTAGGAAAAAAGATTGGAAAGTTTGGATTTTCTGTTCAAAAAAGAAAAACTAAAAAACATAAAAAAAGTACAAAAAAACTCTAAGAAATGCATTATTATTGTTGACTTATTAAAAAAAACATGATAAAATATTCAAGCGTATGTATGAGATATTACATGGCTCACATCGTTTCAAAGAAATATTAGTAACGGAGGTGTATTATAGTGGCAGCAAAAGGAGCAAGAGAGATGATCATCTTAGAATGCACAGATTGTAAAAGAAGAAATTATACAACATTTAAAAACAAGAGAAATAATACCGAAAGATTAGAAATAGCTAAATATTGTAAATTCTGTAAAAAACATACAAAACATAAAGAAACAAAATAAGCTATTTTTAAGGAGGAAAGAGAATGGCCAAAGATAAGAAGAAAGTAAATGCTAGTGAAGATAAAAACAAGAAACATTTTTGGAAGGATTACAGAGCAGAATTAAAAAAAGTTAAATGGCCAACAGCGAAAGAACTTTTTAATAGTACAGCTGCTGTACTTGCAATAGTATTCATTGTTGCTGCTATTGTAATTATTTTAGATTTAGCTTTTGAATCACTAAACAGACTAGAAGTTAATGGCATAGAAAAACTACAAAATTCTATTGTAATAGAAGAAAATTCTGACAATACTGTAACTTCAGACGAAAATGAATTAGTAGAGAACGCAATTACAGAAAATGAATTGAATGCTGCTGAAAATACAGTAGAATAAAATTTTTAGCAAGGAGGCCAATTATGTCTCAAGAAAAGGACATGCAACCTAAATGGTATGTTGTACATACTTATTCTGGTTACGAAAATAAAGTTAAAACAGATTTGGAAAAAACCGTTAAAAATAGAGAATTAGAAGATTATATCTTTGATATTGTTGTACCTATGGAAGAACAAATCGAAATAAAAGATGGTAAAAGAAAAACTAATTTGAAAAAAGTTTTTCCAGGATATGTTTTAGTAAAGATGATTGTAACCGAAGAGTCTTGGTATATTGTAAGAAATACTAGAGGCGTTACAGGTTTTGTTGGTTCAGGGACAGATCCTATTCCTCTTACTGAAGAAGAAATAAGAAAAATGGGATTTGAATTAACAGAAGTCAATGTTGATTATGACATTAACGATTCTGTAAAAATATTAAATGGACCATTAGAAAACTTTGTAGGAGTTGTACAAGAAATAAATAAAGAAAAACACAAAGTTAAAGTTTTGGTATCTATGTTTGGGAGAGAAACTCCAGTAGAACTAGAATTTTCACAAGTGCAAAAAGTATAATATTGAGGTCTTAGATTTCAATAAAAAATACAATTGAAAATTCATTAAAGGAGGTGCAATGTAAGATGGCAGAGAAAGAAGTTGTAAATGTTATAAAATTACAAATAGAAGCTGGTAAAGCTACTCCAGCTCCACCAGTAGGTCCAGCATTAGGTTCAAGTGGTGTCAATATCATGCAATTTGTTAAAGAATTTAATGATAAAACTGCAAATCAACCAGGAATGATAATTCCAGTTGTTATAACAGTATATAAAGACAAATCATTCACTTTCATAACAAAAGTTCCACCAGTTGCTGTACTTATTAAAAAAGCATTAAAAATAGAAAAAGGTTCAGGAAAACCAAATAAAGATAAAGTAGCTAAAATAACAACAGAACAAGTTAAAGCTATAGCTGAACAAAAAATGGAAGACTTAAATGCAGCATCATTAGAAGCTGCTATGAGTATGGTAAAAGGAACAGCTCGTAGTATGGGAGTTGTAGTTGTAGACTAATAATAAAATTGGGAGAATGTAAATTCGTTAAAACCAGAGGAGGTAAAATATGAAAAGAGGAAAGAAATATCAAGAAGCTACAAAGCTTATTGAAAAAGGTAAATTATATGAAGCTAAAGAGGCTTTAGAATTAATTGAAAAAATGCCTAAAGCAAATTTTGATGAAACAGTTGAGTTACATGTAAAATTAGGTGTTGATTCTAAACATGCAGAACAACAAGTTAGAGGAACAGTTGTACTTCCTAATGGAACAGGAAAAACTTTAAAAGTTCTTGTATTTGCAAAAGGTGACAAAGCTAAAGAAGCTGAAGAAGCTGGAGCAGACTTTGTTGGTGCTGAAGAATTAATACCAAAAATAGAAAAAGAAAATTGGTTTGATTATGACGTTATAGTTGCTACACCTAATATGATGGGTGTTGTAGGAAGACTAGGAAAGATTTTAGGACCAAAAGGATTAATGCCAAACCCAAAATCTGGAACAGTTACTATGGATGTAGCAAAAGCTATACAAGAAATCAAATCAGGAAAAGTTGAATATAGATTAGATAAAACTAATATTATTCACCTTGGATTTGGAAAGGTTTCATTTGGAGCTGATAAGTTAGAAGAAAACTATAAAACAGTTATAGATGCTATTATAAAAGCAAAACCAGCTGCTGCAAAAGGACAATACATAAAGAGTGTTGCAATTGCAAAAACAATGGGACCAAGTGTATATGTTAATCAAAAATAATTTTATATATGCCAAAGAAAGTAGGCAATTAGTAAGTCCTACCGAGGCAAAAGTGCGGATTATCCTAATCTTTATGCCTCGTAAACCGGCTATAAAGATTAGGTTTATTTATTTAGGAGGTGAATACTAAAATGGCAATTCAAAAAGCTATTGAAAAGAAACAATCAGAAGTATCAGCATTAGCAGAAAAAATGAAAGAATCAAGATTAGTATTATTAACAGATTACAGAGGAATATCTGTAGAAGATGTTACAGGATTAAGATCTAATTTAAGAAAAATAGATGCTGAATATAAAGTTATTAAAAACAATATTACAAGAAGAGCATTAGCAGAAGCTGAAATTGAAGGATTAGAAGATTTATTAGTTGGACCTACAGCAGTAGTTCTTTCTAGTGAAGATTACTTAGAACCTTTAAAAGCAGTTTATGAATATGCAAAAAATAATGAAACTTACAAAATAAAAGGTGGAGTTATTGATGGAAAAGTAATGACAACAGAAGAATTAATCACTCTTGCAAAATTACCATCAAGAGAAACACTTATATCTATGCTTGCAGGTGCTTTACTTGGAAATATTTCAAAACTTGCAGTTGCATTAGATCAAGTTAGAGTTCAAAAAGAAACTAATGAATAATTAAATTAATTTAATAGAGTAGTGGACTTAAACCACAATAATAAAAATTAGGAGGAATAAAAAATGACTATAGTTGAAGAATTATTAGAAAAAATTGATGGTTTAACAGTAGTTGAATTATCAGAATTAGTAAAAGGAATTGAAGAAAAATACGGAGTATCTGCAGTAGCAGCAGCTGCACCAGCAGCAGGAGCTGTTGCAGGAGCAGCAGAAGAAAAAACATCTTTTGATGTTGTATTAAAAGAAGCTGGAGCAAACAAAATACCAGTAATCAAAGTTGTAAGAGATGCAACAGGATTAGGATTAAAAGAAGCTAAAGATTTAGTTGATGGAGCACCTAAAACAGTTAAAGAAGGAGTTTCTAAAGACGAAGCTGAAGAATTAAAAGCTAAATTTGAAGAAGCTGGAGCAACAGTTGAATTAGCTTAGTTTTATAACTAATATAGAAAAGATTGCAATTCATATTGCAGTCTTTTTTTCATTTTTTCTAATTGCATTATAAACTTTTATATAATATAATTAATTCTAGGAGGCAAATTATGGAACAACAATATATGGGAATAATTACAGCAACAATCGAAGAGTTTGAAGCTATAAAAAATATAATGGATCAAATTGAAGAAGTAAAATATTATGATTTGAACTTTTGCAAGGGAAAAATAAATTCAAAAGACATAGTATTAGTTAAATGTGGAGTAGGAAAAGTAAATGCAGCAAGAACTACACAAATATTAACTGACAAATTTAATGTAAAGAGTATAATTAATGTAGGATCAGCAGGGGGACTAAATAATAATTTAGAAATAGGTGATATTGTTATAGGAAAAGAACTTGTCCAACATGATTTTGATATTACTCCATTTGGACATGAAAAAGGTTATATAACAGAAACAGGAAGATTTTTTAAATGTGATAAAGATTTAATAGATATATTTAAAAAAGTAAAAATTGAAGGAATAAAAATAATAACAGGAGTTATAGCATCAGGAGATATATTCTGTATAGATACACAAATGAAAGAAAAAATAAAGGAAAAATTTAATGCTGACTGTTGCGAAATGGAAGGAGCAGCAATAGCACAAGTATGTTACTTAAATAAAATACCATGCTTAGTTATAAGATCTATTTCAGATGTGCCAAATGGAAAAAATAATATTGATTGTGATAATTTTATAGAATTGGCTTCAAAAAATTGTGCACAAATTATTCAAAAAATGTGTTGACAAAAAATGGAAGTTAATGTAACATATAAATATATTTAATTCATAAACATCTATTTGAATTTCAATTCTTACGAAATTCAAATAGATAAATAGTTTACAACAAACGTTTTTACAAAATCTTAAAAAATTCCAAAGAGGTAAAATATGTTATCAATAGTAAAAAGTATGTCATTGCTAGGTTTAGATGGCTTTCTTATTTATGTGCAAGTAGATGTTTCAGCAGGAATTCCAGGATGGGACATTGTAGGCCTTCCAGACACAAGCGTAAAAGAAGCAAAGGAAAGAGTTAGAACAGCAATAAAGAATTCTGGTTATGAGTTGCAAAGCAGAAAAATAATTGTAAACTTAGCACCAGCAGATACAAAAAAAGAAGGATCTGCATTTGATTTGCCAATTGCAATAGGAATATTACTATGCACAGAGGTAATTGGGCAGATTCCGGAGAATATAGCATTTATTGGAGAATTATCGTTAGATGGAAAAATAAATAAAGTAAATGGAGTACTTCCAATGTGCATTGAGGCTAAAAAATTAGGGATAAAGCAAGTAGTATTACCTAAAGAAAATGCACAAGAAGCAGCTGTTGTAGAAGACCTAAATGTTTACGGAGCTAATACACTAGGGGAGGTAGTAGACTTTTTAAATGGGAATTTGAAAATAGAAAAAAGTAATGTTGATATAGAAAAGTTATTTAAAAAAGATAATAAAAGTTTATTTGATTTTAGTGAAGTAAAAGGACAAGAAAATATAAAAAGAGCGTTGGAAATTGCAGCAGCAGGGCGGACATAATTGTTTACTAATAGGAAGCCCAGGTTCACGGAAAAACAATGATGGCAAGAAGAATTCCATCAATTCTACCAGACTTAACATTTGAAGAAGCTTTAGAAACCACAAAAATACATAGCATAGCAGGAGTACTAGATAAAAAAACTCCTATAATTACAACAAGACCATTTAGAAGCCCACATCACACAATTTCAAGCACCTCTATGGTACGGAGGAGGCAAAATTCCAAAACCAGGGGAAATTAGTTTAGCACATAATGGAGTTTTATTTTTAGACGAACTACCGGAGTTTAATAAAAACACATTAGAAGTATTAAGAGGACCATTAGAAGATGGAATAATAAGTATTAGTAGAGTAAATGCATCACTTACATATCCGTGTAATTTTATGTTTGTGGCATCAATGAATCCATGTCCTTGTGGATTCTATGGGTCAAAAGAAAAAGAGTGCACTTGTTCTCCACAAGCGATACAAAGATATATGGGAAAAATAAGTGGCCCCCTTTTGGACAGAATAGACATACAAATAGAAGTTACAGCAGTAAAATATCAAAAGCTAGAAACAGAAGAAGAGGCAGAAAACTCTAGTAAAATAAAAGAAAGAGTAAATAAAGCAAGGAGAATTCAACAGGAAAGGTATAAAGAAAATGGTATATATTCAAACGCAGAACTTACACCTAAATTAGTAAGTAAATATTGCAAGTTAGATAAAGAAGCAAGAGCAATTCTCCAAAATGCGTTTGAAAAACTAGGATTAAGTGCTAGGGCACATAGTAGAATTTTAAAAGTAGCAAGGACTATTGCAGATTTAGATGAAGAAGAAAATATAAACGTAAACCATATTGCAGAAGCAATACAGTATAGAAGCTTAGACAAAAAATATTGGAATAACTAGGAGACAAATGAAAAGGATAGAATTAATAAAAAATACAGATAAAGAATTTCCACAAAATCTGTTAAATATAGAAAAAAGCCCTAAAGAATTATACATAATAGGCAATAAAAAATTACTAAACAAAAAATCGATAGCTATTGTGGGAACAAGAAATTGCACACCTTATGGAGCAGAATGCGCAAAAAGATTTGCAGAAGATATTTCAAAAAATAATATATGCATAATAAGTGGAATGGCAGTTGGAATAGACACATTTGCACATAATGGAGCATTAAAACAAAAAGGAAAAACTATTGCAGTACTAGGATGTGGATTTGATTATATATATCCAGAAGAAAATATAGGTTTATTTAATAAGATAGTAGAAAATGGAGGATTGATTATCTCAGAATATCCGCCAAAAATAAAAGCAGTTTTATCAAAATTTCCATATAGGAATAGAATAATAAGTGGACTATCCATGGGAACATTGGTTGTAGAAGCAACAAGAAATAGAAGCGGAAGTTTAGTTACTGCAAGATACGCAAAAGAACAGAACAAAAAAATCTTTAGTATACCTGGAAATATTAACATTAAAACGAGTGGAGGAACAAACGATTTAATAAAAGAAGGAGCAAAATTAGTTACTTGTGCAAACGATATATTAACAGAATTTAAAATAACTGTGGAAAACATATCAGAAAAAGATGAAAAAAGTGTAGAGCCTGAATTTTTAGAAATATATAATCAAATAACATATATGCCAATAAATATAAATGTAATTGCAAAAAAGTGCAAACTAGATATAGCAAATATATCACAAAAACTATTATTAATGGAACTAAAAGGATATATAAAAAGTATACCAGGAAATGAATATGTGAGGTTATAAATGTATATAAGTCATGAACTAGGGAAAATAGGAGAAGATATTGTAGCAGATTATATAACTAAGTTGGGATATAAAGTATTAGAAAGAAATTTTGAATGTAAACAAGGAGAAATTGATATAATTGCAAAAGATAAAAAAGAATTAGTTTTTATAGAAGTAAAAACTAGAACAGATATGTCTTATGGAGAAGCAAGCGAGGCTGTTACATATACTAAAAAAAGGCATTTAATTAATTCAATTAAATATTATATTTATAAAAGAGATTTAGAAAATGAGTTCATAAGGATAGATGTAGCAGAGGTTTATATAAAATGTGGAAAAGTAAAAATAAACTACATAAAACAAGCAATTTATTAAAACTTCTTTCCTTGACAAAGCTTATAAATAAATATATAATAAGCACGAATAATGTGGAGAAAGAGGTTTTTCTGATGAAAAATTTAAAAAGAATTTCTATTATAATTTTATTAATATTATCGATGCTAACAATTAATTCATTAGCTACAACAGGAACAGTAAATGCACCAAATGGATTAATTTTAAGAAAAGAAGCATCAAAATCAGGCGAAGTAATAATGACAATAAGTGATAAAAGCAAAGTAGAAATAATAGAAAAAACCGAAGAATGGTATAAAGTAAAATATGGTAATTATGAAGGTTACTTATTTGCAGAATATGTTGAAGCTGAAGAAGAACCAAAACAATCAACAACAGTAGAAGAACCAAAAGCAGAACAACCAACAGAAGAAACTCCAACGCAAGAAGAACCTAATAAAACAGAAGAAATACCAGAACAAACAAGTGAATTTCCAAAGCAAGTACAAACACCATCAAGTTTAAAAGTATATATTTTACCATCAATTACAGCAAGTGTAGTAAATAATATAGAAGTAGGCAAAACGATAAAAGTAAATAAAGAACTTAATGATTGGGCAAATATAACATTCGAAAATAAAAGCGGATGGGTAAGAAAATCATTAATAGAAAATGCAGTTGTATCAGAACAACCAGAAGAGCCAAAACAAAATGAAGTAACATTTGAAACTAAAAAAGGTTATATAAATGCAGATATGTCTGTAAATGTAAGAGAATCAGCAAGTACATCAGCAACTGTGCTTATTACATTAAATCCTAACACAGAGGTAACAGTAGTAGGAGAAGAAAACGATTTTTATAAAATAGAGTATAAAGAATATAAAGGTTATGTAGCAAAAAGACTAATTTCAGATACTCAAGTGCAAGTAACAAGTAGAAGTAGTGCAGCAAGAATAACAAATGAGCAAGAAGAAGTACAAGAAAATCAAACATCAAATATGGAAGCAAACCAAACAGCAGGAGAAAAAATAGTAAACTATGCAAAAAAATATATAGGATATAATTATGTATCTGGTGGAACAACACCAAGCAATGGATTTGATTGTTCAGGATTTGTATATTATGTTTATAATGCATCTGGATATTCATTAAGTAGACTATGTTCAGTACAAGCAAAAACAGGTACAGAAGTTTCAAGAGACAACTTAATTCCAGGAGATTTAATATTCTTTAATAATGGTTCAAATGGAAGCATTGGGCATGTCGCAATATATGCTGGAAATGGAACAATAGTACATGCTGCAAACACAAGAAGAGGAGTAACAACGGATACAATAAATAATGGATATTACAATACATATTATTACACTGCAAGAAGAGTGTTTTAAAAAACGGGGGAAATACTTTGAGGTGATAGTATAGAAATATTAACAATTACTGTTCGGGTATATTATAGGAATAATTTATGGGCTATGTTTTAATAAAAGCATAGCCTTATTTTTTACATGCATTCCAGCATTAATATATGTATATAAAAAACAAAAAAATAAAAACATATTTAGGTATTTAAGAATTTTTATCACAAGAAACTTAGCAATAGCATTTATGGTGGTAGCTTTAATTGGAAACACCCAAGTATTATATCTAAAAAATGAATACTCAAAAGTATATAAAAAAGATAAAAGTATTATAAATGAGATGGCAGTAGTTATAAAAGGACCAATTGAAGGAGAATATAATTACAAATATACTGTAAAGGTAAGAACAGGAAAATATAAAAATAAAAAATTCATAGTTTATATTAATAAAAAGAATAAAAAATTATTTGAATATGGAGATTTAATTAGAATAAAGGGTGAATATTCTGCACCAGAAATTGCACGAAATTACAAAGGGTTTAACTATAGTCAATATTTAAAAACATTAAATATATATGGGGCAATAAAAGTAGAAGAAGCAAAAATAATAAATAAAAATCAATTATATCCAATTTTAATAAATATAAATAATGTTAGAGAAAAAATGATAGACAATGCAAATAAAAATATGCCTCAAAGGACCGCAAATCTTCTCTTAGGCATTTTAATAGGCGAAAGGGATAACATACCAGAAGATATAGTAGAAAGCTTTAGGACGGCAAATCTGTCGCATATACTAGCTGTGTCTGGAGCACATACATCATATATTATTTTAGGAATAACATACCTAATTTCAAAAAGCAAAACGCCAAAAAGAATAGGGTATATTATAACTATAATAGTTTTGCTTTTATTTATAATAATTACAGGAGCAAGTTACTCAGTTATAAGAGCGTGCATAATGGCAATAGTAGTAATAGGAGCAAAGATATGCTATAGAAAAGAAAACTTTTTTACAAGTATATGCATCTCGCTTATTATAATACTAATTCAAAATCCGTTTGCAATAAATGACATAGGATTAAAACTCTCATTTATGGGAACAGTTGGAATAATTATATTTAACAAAAACATCAAAGAGATATTTGTAAAATTAAAGATAAAAAATAAGATAGCAGAAGCTTTAAGCATTACTTTTTCTGCACAACTCATGATTATGCCCATAACAATACTAAATTTCAATACGGTTTCTTTAACATTTTTTATATCTAATATATTAGCAAGTCCACTCCTGGGAATAATAATAATCTTGGGATTTGCATCAATATTTATATTTTTTATTCTGGAACCAATCTCTAAAATTTTGTTTTTAATATTACATGCATTGTTGGAATTATTAATAGTAATTTCAAAATTTACAGCCAATATACCAGGCTCCGAGATATTAGTAAAAACTCCTAACATAATATTTGCAATAATATATTACATTTTAATTTTATTTTCTAATTATTTTTTTCTAATTAAAAAAAATCCAATAAGAAGATTTCACAAAAAAATAATAAAAATTATTACAATAAAAAACATAATAAAAGCCATTAAAGCAATTGTAATTGTCTTAACTATCCTTTCAACAGTTAACAAGTTAAACAATATAGTAAACCCAGCATTAAAAATATATTTTATTGATGTTGGACAAGGGGACAGTACGCTAATAGTTACACCTAAAAATAAAAAAATATTAATAGATGGAGGAGAAGGAAAAACAAATATACTGCTTCCATATTTGCTAGATAGAAGAATAAATAGAATAGATTACATCATAATTTCTCATTTCGACAGCGATCATTGTAATGGATTAATAGAAGTAATAGAAAAAATGAAGGTAAAAAACATAGTGATATCAAAGCAATCAGAGGAAAGTGAAGAATACAAAACTATTTTTGAGATTATAAAACAAAGAAACATTAAGCTTTACGTAGTAAAAGCAGGAGACGAAATAATTATAGAAAAAAATTTATACATAAAGATATTAAATCCTGCAGATAAATTAGAGTTTCAAGATTTAAATAATAATGCGATAGTTGCAAAACTAATATACAAAAATTTTAGTATGTTATTCACAGGGGATATAGAGAGGGCAGAAGAAAGCTTGGCAAAGAAATACAAGAGCGAATTAAAAAGCACAATATTAAAAGTTGCACATCATGGCTCAAAAACTTCTACAAGTGAAGAATTTTTAAAATATGCAGAACCACAAATTGCATTAATAGGAGTAGGAAAAAACAACAAATTTGGGCATCCAAACCAAATTATAATAGAGAGATTAAAAAGCATACGGAGCCAAAATATATAGAACAGACCAAATGGGAGAAATAGAAATAAAAGTTAATAAAGGAATAATAATAAAAACTAAAATTGCAACTAATAATTAGTTGCAAAAATCAAACAAAAGGAGTATAATATATGAGTAAGAAAGATAAACTATTAAAAAGATTAAAGTCAAAACCATTAGATTTTACTTATGATGAATTAAAAACATTATTAAATTATTTGGGGTTTGACGAAGATAATAAAGGAAAAACGTCTGGGTCAAGAGTAATGTTTTTTGATGTAAATTCAAATGAAGTAATAAGATTACATAAACCTCATCCCAATAATATATTGAAGGAATATCAGCTAAAACAAATTATAATAACATTAAGAAAGATAGGAGTGATATAAATGAAAAATATAATGAGATATAAAGAGTATTATGCAACTATTAATTATGAAGAAGAGACGAGCACTTTTTATGGAAAGATAGAAGACATAGACGATTTAGTTAGTTTTGAATCTGACAATGTAAAAGGATTAAAAGCTGAATTTGAAAATGCAGTAGAAGAATATTTAGAATTTTGCAAAGAAAATGAAAAACAGCCAGATAAACCATATAAGGGCAGTTTTAATGTAAGAGTGGGTTCAGAACTTCATAAAAAAGCAGTTATGATGGCAAGAATAAGTAATATGTCATTAAATCAATTTGTTGAAAATGCAATAAAAGAAAAAGTTGCACTTTGTGAAAAAAGTTAATAGTATATTTTTACAAATTTAACAAATACTAAAAGCGGTGATGAAGCATGAAGAAATATGCAATAATTATGATAATAGCTTTGAGCTTGGGCTTTTTAGTAGGAATATATTTGTATAAAATAAACTATGAAAAAAATAGTAATGAAGAGATAAAAATTGCACAGAAAATAGAAGACGAGTGCACAGATTTTGCAGAGTTAGAAACAAGCGGAATGCTCGCAACAGTAATAACAAATGGGCAAGAAGAAAAAATATCTCCTAATTGTTTACTAACATTAAAAATGTATTATAAAACATGTGGACATCTGATAGAAAAATCTCAGAATATAGAGCAGAACTTAGTAAACTTAACAGAAGAAGAACTTAGAAAACAATTACCAGAGTGGGAAATACAAAAATTTACTCCAGAGCAAATTGTTTTATATAAAGAATTAAATGAATTTTGTAATGAACATTATAAACTAAAGATTGAAAATGGATATGTTAGAGTATATGAAATAGATGAACAAAAAAACGAAAAATTTTTAAGAAGCACAGACATATCTAGTGAATATTTAACACCAGAAGATTTAGAAAAATTAAAAAACGGAATAGAAATCTATACAAAAAAGGATCTAAATAAAACAATAGAGGATTTTGAATAATCCTCTATTTTCCTTTTATAGCTTTTTTTAAATAATCTTGAATATAGAATGCTCGAACATACATTATAAAAGAAAACAATGTAGTAAATACTGCTAAATAATATATGTAAGTATCAAAGTGTGGAAGCATTGGAAGGCTATATTCTGGGTGACCAACTAAACTAGCATTCCAATACAAAATAAACAATGAACATACAATTGCTACATAAAATAGTACAGTTGCAAGCTTCCCATACCACTTACTAGATACCACAAGTTCTTTTCCATAAAGGAAAGAAGCACCAGCAATCATAAGAACCTCTTTTAGTAAAACTACAAGCATAATCCAAAAAGGAATTATTCCTTTTATAGAAAGAACTACAAGAATAGTAAGTTGTGTAGCTTTATCTGCAAAAGGATCCATAAGCTTACCAAAATCAGATATTAAATTAAAACGTCTTGCAATGTAACCATCCAAAATGTCTGTTATACCAGAAATAGTAAGAACTACAATTGCTGCAATATAGTTATTATTAAGTGCGAACAATACAATTACTGGTATTAACAAAAACCTTACTACAGTTAAAATGTTTGGTAAATGTTTAAACATAATATTTCCTCACTTATTGTATATTAAAAACCAATTTTTCTCCATCAAAATTTACAAAAATTGTTTGGCCAGCTTCAACCTCTTGACGTAATATTAAATCCGAAATTTCGTCTTCTACATATCTTTGAATAGCACGTCTTAAAGGTCTAGCACCATATTTTAAATCTGTTCCTTTTTCTAGCACAAAATTTTTAGCATCATTAGAAACTTCTAATTTTATATCTTTATTTTCCAAAGCTTTAGCTGTTGATTTTAGTAGTAAGTCCACTATTTGTAAAAGTTGTTCTTTTGTTAAACTATCAAAAACAACAATCTCATCAACCCTGTTTAAAAACTCAGGTCTAAACACATCTTTTAATGCATTTTCTATTTTACCTTTATCAACAGTTTGTTTACCAAAACCTATTGAATTATTATTTAAATTAGAACCTGCATTAGAAGTCATTATAATTATAGTGTTTTCAAAGCTAACAGTATTTCCTTGGCTATCTGTAAGTTTACCATCATCTAAAACTTGAAGTAAAATATTAAATACATCTGGATGAGCCTTTTCTATTTCATCTAAAAGAATTATAGAATAAGGTTTTCTTCTAACTTTTTCTGTTAATTGACCAGCCTCATCATATCCAACATAACCTGGAGGAGAACCAATTAATTTAGCAGTAGAATGACTTTCCATATATTCAGACATATCTATTCTAATAATTGAATCTTCATTTCCAAACATTTCATAAGCTAAGGATTTAGCAAGTTCTGTTTTACCAACACCAGTAGGACCAACAAATATAAATGAAGGTGGTCTTTTTGAGCTTTGAAGCCCAGCACGGTTTCTTCTAATAGCACGAGAAACAGCTTGTACAGCAGCATCTTGACCAATAATACGCTTATGAAGATTAGATTCTAAGTTAAGAAGCTTCTCTGTTTCTGCTTCTGTAATCTTTTTTACAGGAATTTTTGTAGCATGTTCTACAACTTCTGCAACATCATTTACTGTAAGTTTTGTTAAAACTAATTTTTTATTAAGTTCATCAATTCTTGCTAAGATGTTACATTCTGCTGTTTTTAAATCAGCAGCCTTTTGATAATCTTCAATAGAATCAGACTCTACAGCTTCTTCTTTTTCTTCTTGAATCTTTGCTAATTGAGACTTTAATATTTCAAGTTCATATAATTCTTTATTATCCAAATTTATTTTAGAACAAGCTTCATCTAAAATATCTATAGCTTTATCCGGTAAAAATCTATCATGAATATATTTTTCAGACATTTTAACAGTTTTTTCTATAACGTCATTAGATATTTGAACCTTATGAAAATCTTCATAATATTTTTTAATTCCCTTTAAAATTTCAATAGTATCATCAATAGAAGGTTCTTCTACTAGCACTGGTTGAAATCTTCTTTCCAAAGCAGAATCTTTTTCTATGTATTTTTTGTATTCCTTTAAAGTAGTAGTTCCTATTAATTGAATTTCTCCATTAGAAAGAGAAGGCTTTAAAATATTTGCAGCATTCATGGAATGTTCTGCATCACCAGCACCAATAATATTATGAATTTCATCAATAACTAAAATAATATTTCCAGCTTGTTTACATTCATCTATTAAAGCTTTCATTCTTCCTTCAAATTGACCTCTAAACTGAGTACCTGCAATTACTGCAGTCATATCTAAAAGATAAACTTCTTTATTTAAAAGCTTTGCAGGAACTTTTTTTTCTGCTATTTTAATTGCTAAACCTTGTGCAATAGCTGTTTTACCAACACCAGGTTCACCAATTAAACATGGATTATTTTTAGAACGTCTATTTAAAATTTGAATAACTCTTTCAATTTCTTTATCACGACCAATTACAATATCCAACTCATTTTTTCTGGCTTTATTAGTTAAGTTAGTACCATAAATATCTAAAAAACTTTTTTTCTTTTCTTTAGGCCTCTTTTCTGTTTTTACTTTTCTTTTACCAGAAGCATCACTTTCTGTTTCTTTACCAGTAGACGAATTGTCCCCAAACATATTAGAAAAAATAGAACCCAAAGGAATTCCACCATCTTCACTCATATTTTCAGGATTTATATTTTCTATATCAATATTTTGAGCGATATCTCCAAAAAGATTCTCAAATTGTTTTGACATGTCATTTAATTCATCCTCAGATAAATTTGCTTGTTTTGCAAGGACTTCTAAAGGATTAATTCCTTTTTCCTTTGCACAATTATAACAAAGCCCTTCCATAGAGCTCTTATCACCATCTATTTTTTTTGTAAAAATCACAGCCATATTTTTATGGCAGTTTGAACATAACATATCTATATCACCTGTCTAAAATCAATATAAATAATAATACATTAAAAACGAGCAATAGTCAAGCGTACCTTGACTTTATAGGCAAAAAGTGGTAATATTGCAAGGTATATAGGAGGAGTTTTTAGTGGAAAAATTATTAGACATTTTATTAGATACTTTGCTAGACGCAATAAAATTATTACCGTTTTTATTAATAGCATATTTAATAATGGAATGGTTAGAACACAAAACTACAAACAAAACAAAACAAGCAATAAAAAAATCAGGAAAATTTGGACCATTAATAGGAGGAATTTTAGGTGCATTCCCACAATGTGGATTCTCTGTAACAGCAACAAATCTTTATGCGGGAAGAGTAATAACCTTACGGAACTCTATTTGCAGTGTACCTATCAACATCAGATGAGATGTTACCAATTCTATTATCAGAAGGTGTAAATGGAGTTTTAATATTAAAAATTTTGGGAATAAAAATACTAATAGGAATTTTAGCAGGATTTTTAATAGATATATTATTAAGAAAAAATCACAAAGAAGAAAAAGAAGAAGATATAGGAGAATTATGCGAACACGAGCATTGCCATTGCGAAGAGGGAATATGGAAATCAGCAATAAAACATACAGTAAATGTACTTATATTTATTTTAATTATATCTCTAATGCTAAATATAATAATTAAAATAATAGGAGAAGATGCACTAGGAAGCTTAATTTCAAACAAACCAATATTAGGAGCATTAATTGCTGGACTAATAGGTTTAATACCAAACTGTGCATCATCAGTAATACTAACACAATTATACTTATCAGGAGTATTAAATTTATCAGTAATGATTGGTGGACTTTTAGTAAATGCAGGAGTAGGACTTCTAGTACTATTTAAAGTAAACCATCATCCAAAACAAAACATAAAAATTATTTTAACACTTTATACAATAGGAACAATATCTGCAATGTTATTACAACTTTTTGAAATGAAAGGATTGCTATGAAAAAAATATTATCAACAATAATTATATTCTTAATATTTATTTTAATATATTTTTTACAATCAAATTTGTTTAATTGGTTTAACATTGCAGGAGTAAAACCTAATCTTTTTATAATCTTAGCACTAATAGTTGGATTATTTGTGGGGAAAATATATGGGGCTACAACAGGAATTGTTCTAGGACTATTATTAGATTTCTTTATCGGAAAAAGATTAGGCATATATGCAATACAATTGGGACTAGCAGGACTACTACGGAGGAATATATAATAAAAACTTTTCAAGAGATAGCAGAATAACAATAATGCTAATGACAATAGGAACAACTTTGCTATGCGAAATAGTAATGTATATATATCAAATAGCAAATGGAGCAAATCTAGAATTGTTAGCATTTTTTAAAATAGTTTTGATAGAAATTATCTTTAACCTAATGATAATAATAATAATCTATCCATTAATACAAAAGCTAGGAAGAAAACTAGAAGAAATATTTAACGAAGATAAAGTGTTAACTAAGTACTTTTAAGCTGAAAAGGAGAGAATTGGTATGGACAAAAGGAATTTAAGATACAACATACTTACAGTATTAGTCTATATAATTGGAATAATAATTCTTGTTCAGCTTTTTAATTTACAAATAGTTCATGGACAAGAATACAGAGAAAAATCAAGCACAAGACTTACAAGAGAAACAAAAATAGAAGCAGCAAGAGGAAATATATTAGATAGAAACGGAAATACAATAGCAGGAACAGTTACACAATATAGCCTAGAAATATATAAAAGTAAAATAGATAAACAAACATTAAACAATACTTTATTACAAGTAACAAAAGTATTAGAAGCAAACAACGATACTTATAAAGATAAGTTTCCAATAACATTAGAACCACTTGCATTTACAATGGATACTCAAGAAGAAATAAATGATTGGCTAAAAGCAAATAAACTAGAAAAAGACTTAACTCCAGAAGAAACAATAAATAAGTTTAAAGAAAAATATGAAATAAAAAACGAAGACATTAACGAAGTAAGAAAAATAATAGCATTGAGATATGGCATAGAAAAAGAAGGATATAGTAGTATGAGTGCATATATTATATCTAACAATATATCTAAAGCAAGTGTAGCAATATTTGAAGAGCAGAGCTCAAAATTTCCTGGAGTAACAACATCTACAACTCCAAGAAGAAAATACTTAAGAGGAAACTTAGCATCACATATTTTAGGATATATAGGGCCAATAAACAAAGAAGAATTAGATAAGAATGATGGATACTCAATAAATGACTATATTGGAAAATCAGGAATAGAATACTTATTTGAAAAATATTTAAAAGGCGAAAATGGAAAAAAACAGACAGATATGACAATAGAAGGAGCTACATCAGCAGAATATATAACAAAAGAAGCAGTAGAAGGAGACGATGTAGTACTTACAATAGATGCAAACTTGCAAACAGTTGCAGAAACAGCATTAAAAAATAACATAGAAAAAATAAGAACAGGTGGATTCGCAGAACAAAGGAATGTAAACAATGGAGCAGTAGTTGCATTAGACGTAAAAACTGGTGAAGTATTAGCATTAGCAAGCTATCCAGATTTTGAACCAGAATTATTTATAGATGGAATAAGTAATCAAAAATGGACAGAATATACACAAGAAGGAAAAAGTGCATTAATAAATAGAACAATGAGTGCTTATGCGCCAGGTTCAATATTTAAAATGGCTTCTGCAATAGCAGGGTTAGAAACCGGTGCAGTAACAAGAACAGAAACAATTAATGATACTGGTGTATATCCAAAAGGATATAAGCCAAGATGTTGGTATTATAAAAGTTATGGAAGAGGACATGGACCACTTAACGTATCAGGGGCAATAAAAAATTCTTGTAATTACTATTTTTATGAATTAATAACTAGAATGGGAATAGATAACCTAGAAAAATATGCAAGATATTTTGGACTAGGAGAAAAAACAAACATAGAATTACCAGGAGAAACATCTGGAACATTAGCAGGAAAAACATTGTACGAAAAATTAGGACAAACTTGGTACTACGGAAACTCACTATCAGCAGTAATAGGACAAGCAGAAAACAACTTTACTCCATTGCAAATAGCAAGATATATAGCAATGCTTACAAATGGAGGAAAGAAAATAGATGTAACACTAGTAAAAGATATAATAAATGCAGAAGGACAATCAGTTCCAAAAGAAGAAATAAATCTATATGTAACAGAAAAATTAGGAATAAAGAAAACAGAACAAGAAGACTTAAACATTAACCAAGACAACTTAAATGCAGTACTAGAAGGCATGAAATCAGTTACAACAGAAACAGGAGGAACAGCATATTCAGTATTTAAAAATTTCCCAATAGAAGTAGGAGGAAAAACAGGATCAGCAGAAGCGGGAGATAATGTAAACGCATGGTTTGTTGGATTTGCACCTTATGAAGCACCAGAGATAGCAGTAGTTGTATTAGTAGAAAATGGCTCACATGGATACTACGCAGCAGAAGTCGCAAAAGAAATTATAGAAGCACACTTTAAATTAAAAGAAAATGTAACAGAAAACAACACAGCATTGCCATATACAGAACAACAAAACTAATAAAGGAGCGATAAATATGAGAAATCCAGTAGGAATAAGCATGAAAAAAGATGAAATAATAATAAGAATAAGTGAAGGAGCAACACAAAAAGAGACAGTAGAATGCTTAAATAAAAAAATACCAGCATTAAAAAAATTATACAAAAGTGAAAAAACACCAATATGTGTAGTAGGAAAAGTATTAAAAAATAAAGAAATAGAAGAAATAAGAAAAATAATAAACAAAGACATTGATGTAGAAGTAACTTTCGACAGCCCAAAAGTATTGGGATTACACGGAATAAAAAGAGTTTTTGAAAAAGAAATAGAAAATTCAGAAACAAAATTTTATAAAGGAAACATGAGGTCAGGGCAAAAAATAGAATTCGAAGGAAGCCTAGTAATACTAGGAGATGTAAATGGAGGAGCAGAAGTAATAGCAGGAGAAAACATAGTAGTTTTAGGACATCTAAGAGGACTAGCACATGCTGGGGCAAAAGGAAACAAAAAAGCAATAATAGCAGCACAAAAATTAGATTGTCCACAAATAAGAATTTCAAATATAGTAAAAGAAATAGAAAAAGAAGAAACAGAAGCAGAACAAGAATGCAAATATGCATACATAGAAAACGATAAAATTGTAATGGAATAACAAAAAGAGGGAAAAAGGGGACTGTCCCATTTTCCCTCTTTTCTCTTTTTCATCATGAAAGCAATAATAAAATCAACGCAATAAACAAAAATTGATCTTGTACTCCCTCTTCATAAAGAAATGCAAGTAAAGAAACTAGAAGAATATCATCAAAATGTAAATTTATTATCATTTCTTTTTATCACCACCCATAAAAGGAAAAACCTCCATAATCTTACTCATATTCATGAGCTGAATATATTGGTCGACCTTGGATTTACGGCTCTCTTTTAAATAAGGTTTTAAACATTGCAAAAGGTTAGCACGAGGGTCGTCTTTTGCATTCATTTTATCCATAATGGTTTTCATTCTCATAATAGTTTCAATATCAATACCACTTGTATTATTCTCACTACTTTGACTATCATTTGAATTAGAAGAATCAGATGACGAAGCATTTGCATTATTTGAAGAATTAGAGTTATTAAGCATATTAAATAAATTGTTTACCATATCAGGTGAAACATTATTTTGACCAGCAATATTATTCAATTTTTCAAAAACATCTGACATATCTTCATTATTCAAAATTATCAAACCACCTTATAGTTGTTTATTATTACTTAAACTAAAAAACTAAAAACAATCTATTTTGATTTGTTTTGCAAATCTCTTAAAATTTCTTCTTTGCTTTTAGTTTGAAGAATTTTGTTAGCTTTTGCAATTCCAGCTTCAAGGTCTTTTTTATCCATTTTAGAAAGCATATTCATCATTTGAGAAATATCAAAATTATTATTGTTATTCAATAAAATCACTCCTAATTAAATATATGTATTAACAATATAGTATATTCAATCAATAAAAAAATGTGCAAAAAACGAATAAGGACAGACCCTTTTGTTTTAATTTAAACAAAAGGGTCTGTCCTTATTCGTTTGGGTTTGTCCCGTTTTTGACTATCTTACAATCATATCTTCTCTTCCTGCGCCAGTTCCTATAAATTTAACAGGAATGCCAGTAAAATCTTCTATTCTCTTTAAATATTTTTTAGCATTATCTGGTAGTTCTTCAAAAGATTTACAATTACTTATATCACCGAAATTTCCTTCAAAATCTTCATATACGGCATAAGAATTATTTAAAAAATCAACATTTGTTGAGAAGTCAGTTGTCTCTTTTCCATTAAAATTATATGCAACACATAATTTTATATTATCTAACTTACCAATAGTATCAACATGATTTACAGCAAGCCCAGTAATACCATTTAATCTAACAGCATACTTTAATGCAACTAAATCAAGCCATCCACATCTTCTAGGTCTTTTAGTTGTAGTTCCATATTCATGCCCAAGTTCTCTTATTGTATCACCAATTTCATTATTTTGCTCAGTAACATAAGGACCAGCACCTACTCTTGAAGAATAAGCTTTAAGAACTCCATAAACCTCTCCAATGTCTCTTGCTCCAACACCACTACCTGTACAAACACCACCAATAGAAGGATTAGAAGAAGTAACAAATGGATAACTTCCAAAATCAATATCAAGTAAAGTTGCTTGAGCACCCTCACAAATGACCTTTTTACCTTCATCTAATGCATTATGGATTAAAGTAACAGTATCTGTAATATATGGTTTTAAAATTTTAGCATATTCCTTGTAATCTGCAAGAGTTTTTTCCAAATCAACAGTTTCATGTCCATACATTTCAAAGATTTTATTCTTATTATTAATATTAATAGTTAAAAGTTCTTCGAAACGGTCAGAAATTAAATCTTCTGCACGAATTCCGCATCTCTCATATTTATCACAATAAGCAGGACCAATACCTCTTGCTGTTGTTCCAATTTTATTGCTTCCTCTATTTTCTTCTAACAACTTGTCCATTTCAATATGGTAAGGAAGAATAATATGAGCTTTATCACTAATACGCAAATTATCAGCAGAATAACCATGCTCTTTTAAATTTTCCATTTCTTCAATTAAAACCTTTGGATCAACAACAACACCATTACCAATAACTGCAATAGTACCTTTATTTAAAATTCCAGAAGGAATTAAATGAAAAGCAAACTTAACGCCATCAACCTCAATAGTATGTCCAGCATTATTTCCACCAGAACATCTAACAGCGATATCTGCCTTGCTTCCTAGGTAATCAATAATTTTTCCCTTACCTTCATCGCCATAAAAGCTTCCTAAAACTACATCAACTTTTGACCTTGACATAATAATCACATCCTAAAATAAAATATGTTCAATCTTGCTAGAAAGAACATAAATATTATCGTACAAATATATAAAAAAGTCAAGATGTGGTAGTTAATCTAAAATTGTTTGGTAATAAATCGAAAATAGAATATTCAGTAATTTTATCCCCTTCGGAAAGAGCATAAATTTTAAAATCCTTATTAACAAATTCACTCATAAACTGTCTACAATATCCACAAGGTAAACAATCATCTAAAAAGTCAGGTTTACTACCACCACAAACTACAATATACTCAAAATCTCTTTCACCTTCCGAAATAGCCTTTGTAAAAGCTACCCTTTCAGCACATATTGACTGTATTCCATCATTTTCAATATTGCATCCGGAATAGACTTTTCCAGATTTACACATTAAAGCACATCCAACATAATATTTACTATAAGGAGAATAAGAATTCTTTCTAACAGCTTTCGCAATTTCAATAGCATTAGTTAAGTCCATAAAATACCTTCTTTCAAAATTATTATATTACAATTATTCTATATTATGAGAAAATAAAAGTCAAACAAATTGTAATTTGTAACCCTTTTTGTAAACTCTTCATAAAATATAGCAAAATACTTATACAGAGAGGATGAATAAAATGATAAGCTACATAATAGAAGGAGGAAGAAGACTAGAAGGAACTTTGGAAGTTTCAGGTTCAAAAAACGCTTCACTTCCAATAATAGCAGCAAGCATATTAAGTGGAAAAACCACAAAATTATATAACGTACCTAACATACATGATACCCAAATAACTTTGAAAATATTAGAGATTTTAGGTTGCAAAATATATAAGAGAAATGGTAAAATAGTTATAGATTCGAGCAATATGGAAGAACACAAAATTCCAGATGATTTAATGAGACAAATGAGGTCATCTGTTGTATTAGCAGGAGCAATACTTGGGAGATTTAAAAAAGCAACATTCTCATATCCAGGGGATTGCGATATTTGGTGGATACATCGGACAAGTTTAAGATAAATGAGTGGATACAAGAATTTAAGTAAATAAAAAATAAAGTCTTAAATGTTATAATTGTAATGAATTTGATGATTTAATTTAAATTTAATTTTAACGATGAATATTGGAGATTAAATATGAATGGATTTTATGTAGGAGATATAATTGGCAATTCATATACTCACGAAAATGAAAAATTTAATTTAAAAACAAAAGATTTTGAGTTATTTACAGAAAGAAGTAAATTCTCTGATGATACTATTCTATCTTTTGCAACTATATATTGGTTATTATATACTAATCATAACTCAAATGAAATGATAGATGTATTAAAAATGTTTTATAAAAAATATCCAGACAGAAATCCAACTATATATGGAGAACCTTTTGTTAATTGGATTACAAGTACAAATAATGAATATAGAAAATCATCTGGCAATGGTGGTGCAATGAGGTCATCTGTTATTGGGTGGTATGCAACTGATATAGAAGAACTTAAAAATTTAGTATATAAAGCAATTATGCCAACACATGATGAAGAAGGAGCAATTAAAGCATCTGAAATTGTTGCAATTTCTATATTTCTATTTAAAAATAATTATACAAAAGATGATGTGTTAAAATATATAGAAAATAATTATAATTATGATTTACACGAGGATATAGATTCATATAAAAAGTATTATACATATACATCAGATGCAAAAGAAACAGTAAGACCTGCATTGATAGCATTTTTTAATTCAAATAGCTATGAAGATAGCATTAGAAATGCAGTATCCTTTGGTGGAGATACAGATACTATTACAACAATAAATTCATCAATTGCAGAAGCATATTATAAAGAAATACCTAAAGATATTTTAGAAAACGCAATGAAATATTTATCAAGTGAATTCATAAAATTATTAAATGAATTTAAAAACATTGTAATAGAAGGAAGGAGATAGTTATGGATTTAAATTATAAGAAAATTGAAGAAAAAGATAAGGAGCAATTATTTAAACTTATTGATATCGTATTAAGTGGATTACCAGATCAAGCACATTTTATTCCATATGAACAATGGGAATTGGACAGTATGTTTGATGAAGTAAACTATGCACCATTATATGGAGCTTATGATGGAGAAAAGCTTGTAGGTATGGCACAACTTTATGTTTCACAAGATATGCTAGATGATTTTAAAAAAGAATTTGATTTAACAGAATATAAAGTATGTGAATTAGGTGGAAATTTAGTATTACCTGAATATAGAGGAAGAGGAATCACAACTAAATTACAAACAATGGAAATGGAACTTGCAAAAGAACTAGGCTTTGATTATATAATTTCAATGGCACATCCTGACAATATAGGAAGTTGTAAGACATTAGAAAAAATAGGATTAAATTTTGTAAAGGAAACACAACTTTCAAATGGATTTTTAAGAAAATTATATATGAAAAAATTAAAGTAAATTTAAGGAGTATTGAATAGATGGAAAACAAAGTAGTCTTGATTACAGGAAGTTCTAGAGGAATTGGTAAAGCTACAATAATTGAATTTGCAAAAAGAGGATATAATGTTGTAATTAATTATATAGATAGTAAAAAAGAAGCAAAGCTAAAATTTATTAATGAGGATAAATTCGAATTTAATAATAAAAAAGACGCGTATCAATTAAAAAGGATTGTTGAAGAAAAATATAGAGTAAAAGCTCTTGTTGTTGAAGCTGATGTTTCAAATGAAGAAAAAGTTATAAATTCTAAAATAATTGGATTTAAGTTTGAAATAAAAGAAATTGGAGTGATTAAATGAAATATTATTTTATAAATCATGGTTTTATGGGAAGTAATATAGAAAATTGGTTTCCTTGGTTAAAAAATGAAATTGATGATAAAAATAATCAGGTTATTATTCCTCAATATCCAATTGATAACAAAAAACATTTTTATGAGTATTGGAAGAAAGTATTAGATGTATATAAAGATTTTAATTATATCAATCTGAATACTATTATGATAGGTCATTCTAGCGGATGTGCCTTTACAATTAAATATTTGATTGAAAACAGTATTAAAGTTGACAAATTAATATTAATTAGTGGTTTTAATAACTACTATTCAAATGAAGAAAACGATTTTCATAATGACGTTAATAAAACATTTTATGTAAGTGATGATGAATTAAATAAAATTAAAGAACTATGTAATAAAATCATTTGTATATATGGTGATAATGATCCATATATTCCGCAAGATGTATTTAATGATTTAGCTATAAAATTAAATGCAAAAAGAGTTGTTATTCATAATGGTGGTCATTTAAATAAAGAAGCAGGTTATAATAAATTTGAAGAATTATTAAATATTATTAAATAAAAACTTATAATTCAATTATATAGTAAATTTATTCAAAATTCATTGAAAAAATATAGATTATATAATATATAATAGATTTTAAGGAAAAAATATATGGATAATTTACCAATGATACAAGATAAATTAAATATTTTTCAAAAGTTTCGAATTAGAATGTATTTAATGAGAAGGTATAGTTCTTCTCGTTTTAGTAACGCTCCAGAATATGTAAAACATGATGAAAGAGTACTAAGAAAAATGATAAAAGGAGAACAATCTATAAGTTTTTATAGAAATCAAGAACTAATAGAACTATTTAAAAATAATTCTACTTTATTTGATGAAGAATCTAAAAATCAGGTTATAAAATATGCTTTAGAAAATCAAAGATACGACATAATTCTTGGCCTTACAGATAATGAACAGTATGATATTATTATGAAAAAAGAAAACAGCATACAGTTTGAGAAAATGTTGCAATATGCAAGTCTAGAAGTAGTTAAAAGATTTATATCAGAAGAAAGATTTAGTATTAATTTTTTTAGTAATAGTTATCAACCTACTTTTTTGCAATACTGCAATCAAGACATTCAACTTGAAATAATATCTCAAAATAAAGAACTTTTACAATTTGCTAGTGATGATACCCAAGTTTCATATTTAATGAATCATGAAGAGGATATAGAATTAGTGCATGATGATGTTAAGCAAAGGTTTTTACGTGAAAATATTTCTTTTTTAAACAGTCATCTTGAATATGTAAGAGTAGCTGATAGAGAAACACAATTATCCTTTGCTAGTCAAAATAAAAACAATTTAAAATATATAAGCGAAGATTTGCAAGTACATGTATTGGAACAGCATCCAGAAGCTTTTGAATATTTAGAAAGCAAATTAAAAAAAAAGCTATTTAATTTTGATTCTAGTACTTTTAAATATTTTCATCAAAAACAGTTCAATATAATAAATGAATTATTAGATAAAGACTTGAAATATTTTAAATTTGTTGGATTTGATAAAAATAGAGATATTGTTGATGAATATTTAAAATATTTCCAGACAAAAGTAAGTGGTTTAGATATAAAAACAATAAAAGAGTACTTTATTAAAAGTGGTTTGTTGTCTGCAAAAGGAAGCCTCAGAAGTATAAGTTCTTCTTTTTTTGAAGGTTATGAACGTGTTGATGGTCAAGACATATATAGCAGTCAACAAATAAATATAATCAAACAACTAGACACAAAAACAATATGTGAACTAATAAAAATAGATGCAAATTATGCTATGCCATATATAACAGGCAGATCAGATAATAGAAGACAAATTGCAGATGAAAGATTTGAAGAATGTGAAGCAAGATGCAAACAAGTTTTAGAAAAATTATATGGTAAAGAGAAATTTGAAAAATTGAAACCATGCATTGAAAAGATTTTTAATGCACAAAAAAAATTTCAACAAAACAGCCAAATTGAGGATCTTGACGGACAAAACACATATCAATTTAGGATTCCTTTAGAGAGTTTAAAGCTATTATTTAATCAAGATATTGTTGGCTCAAATTCTGAAGAGCTCATAAATAAGTACTATTCAGAATTGTTTAGTAATGAAGAAGAAAAGGCTAATTTTGAGCAAATAATAGTAAATACGTATGGAGATAAAGCAAAAAAAATATTAGAAAGTAGAAAAGAATTAGATGTTTACTCAATTAACTCATTAGAAATATTTGATAATAGAATTCTGGACAATTTTAGTGAAGAATTTGTGCATGATTTATTAAGTTACAACGTTAGAGACTTTTCAACTTTTTTGAATATTGTTAAAAATGAAGGTGAATTTAGTTTATTTAAACAATACTATGATATGGTATCTAATCTACTTGGAAAAAATGTTGAAACCATACAAAAAGCAATTAGTGAGTTTTACTATAACAAAGAACTTTTAGAAAATATTAATAATAAAGTTTTAAATGAAGAACAATATACAAATTTAATTTCAATATTATGTGGTACTAAAAATCAATTTGATATAAAAACAATAGACGAACTAGATAATTATAATGAAATTGCCAATAAAGCATTACTAGAAGAAATAGACTCTACGGATGATATAAAAGGATTAATTTTAAGTAATATATTTGGTATAGATAAAAATATAATTTTTGATTTAAACACATTGTATGATATGGATCAATCAAGAAATATAATGACAGATAGTGAACGAGAAATAATAGAATGTATTAATTTTATTATAAACGAAGAAGATTTAAATAAATTAAAACAACTAGTAAATGAGTTAATAGGAAAGCAGGGAATAAGAAATCCCGTTACCTTACAAACTGCAATTACTAAAGTAAAAGAACATAGTATAGAAATTTTAAACAGCAGATTACTTTCAAAAGGTAAATTAGATACCATTTGTAGTGATAAACAAAAATCCGATAATCTTAGAAAAGAAAATATTGATGGAGTTGACATTTACTACTTTGAGGGATTTAGCTTAAAGGAAATAGAATCAGGTTTTATTGTGCATAATGCAAACAATGCAAATGGTAGAGATTTCATGAAAAACGAAGGACAGGAGGGTATGTCAACTATATCTGCAAGACTATACATGGATGAAAATACAATTATAAGGCAACAACCACATTATTTATTTTCTGAAATATTCAGTGAAGATTTAATTGCATATCAAGAGCAAGATGCAGGGATTGCTCATCCTCCAAAACTTGTTAAATCATATTCAGGTTACACTCTATATAATAAAGCTGCACTAAATAAACCACTAACTAAATCTGAAAATGAAGTAGCTTTTTATAGGAGAGTAAGAAACCATGACAAAAGGAGTGCAGAAAAAAAAGATGGAAGAATTAAGCCAAGCTTTATTTGTATAGTAAATGGCAAAGAAACTCCTGGCTCTGTAAAAGATATACCAAAAGAAAAATTAGAGTATGCAAAAAAATATAATATACCAATTATTGTATTTAAGTCTGCAAGATATCAAGAAAAAGCATATAAAGAAAGTGAGAATAAAGATGGAAATGAAAGGTAATTATGATATTGAGAAAATAAAAAAAGAACAGGTAGAAAAAATAAAAAATTCCATAAAAAAAGTAGTTAATGAAGATAAAGAATATTATAAAAATAAAGAATATGCTAAATATTTTTTAGAATAAAATATTATAGCTTATTACAATATCCAATGCCAATGGGGACGGGGAATTTTGGCACAAAAAACAGAAACCTCCATAAAATATAAAGAGATATATTTTATGGAGGTTTAATATTTTATGGCAAGAATAATAGTATTCAATATAGTAACCCTTTTTGTAAACTCTTCATAAAATATAGCAAAACATTTATACGGAGAGGATGAATAAAATGATAAGTTACATAATAGAAGGGGGAAGAAGGCTAGAAGGAACTTTAGATGTTTCAGGTTCAAAAAATGCTTCGCTTCCAATAATAGCGGCTAGTATATTAAGTGGAAAAATTACAAAATTATATAATGTGCCAAACATACATGATACCCAAATAACTTTAAAAATATTAGAGATTTTAGGTTGCAAAATATATAGAAGGAATGGTAAAATAGTTATAGATTCGAGTAATATGGAAGAACACAAAATTCCAGACGACTTAATGAGACAAATGAGATCATCTGTTGTATTAGCAGGAGCAATACTTGGAAGATTTAAAAAAGCAACATTTTCATATCCAGGTGGATGTGATATTGGTTCAAGACCAATAGACTTGCACCTAAAAGGACTAAGAAAATTAGGAATAGAAATAGAAGAAGAAGCTGGCTATATAAATTGCAAATGTAATCAAATAACTGGAAGCAAAATACAACTAGACTTTCCATCAGTAGGAGCAACTGAAAATATTATAATGGCATCTGTATTAGCAGAAGGAGAAACCATAATTACAAATGCGGCAATGGAACCAGAAATAGTAGACTTACAAAACTTCTTAAACAGAATGGGAGCAAAAATAGAGGGTGCTGGAACAAATGTTATTAAGATAGATGGCGTTAAAACTTTAAAAGATGTAAGCTATAATATTATGCCAGATAGAATAGAAGCGGGAACACTTTTGTGTGCTACTGCAATTACAGGAGGAAAAATAAAGATAAATAAAGTTGAACCAATACATATAGGACCAGTAATTAGCAAATTAGAAGAAAGTGGCTGCAAAATAAGTGTAGAAAAAAACTCTGTAATTTTAGAAGCACCAAAAAGATTAAAAGCAGTAGATATAAAAACAATGCCATACCCAGGATTCCCAACAGATATGCAATCAATTTTTACAGGAATGTTAACAACAGCAAAAGGTACGTCAATGATAGTAGAAAATATATTTGAAAATAGATATAAATATACAAACGAGCTAAAAAGAATGGGAGCGAAGATTACAACAGAAGGAAAAGTTGCAATAGTAAAAGGAACAAAAAAACTAGTAGGGACAACAGTAGAAGCAACAGACCTAAGAGGAGGAGCAACATTAGTTTTAGCAGGACTTGTGGCAAAAGGCAAAACAACAGTAACTAATATTGAACATATATTAAGAGGCTATGAAGCATTAGATAATAAACTAAACAAAATTGGTGCAAACATACAGTTAAAAAATAGTTTAGTGTAAAAGATATAATGGCGAGCAGTGCTCGCCTACAAATAAGAATAGGGTAAAGGGAAAGAAAAGACCCCTTGCAAATATTGGAGGGTACCTATGAAAAAATCTAAAGGACAAACTATCGATTCATTTTATACAAGTAAAGACGAAAAAACAAAAAAAAGAAATACTAAAAAGGTAAAAAACATAAAAGAAAAAAGACCTGCAAAAACAAGAAAAGGCAGAACTCAAAAAAACAATAATGAAGATAACGATATAATAGATTTAAATAATGAAATAGTTATAGGAATGACACTAAAAGAAGAACCAAAAAAAGACAATAAAACTAAAAAAAATAAAAAACAAAAAGATAAAAAAGCGATTAAAAAAAACAAGCCAACTAAGAAAGTTCAAACAACAAAAAACAATAAAAAACCAAAAAAGAAAAATATTAAACTAAAAATAATAAAATGGATAGTTTTATTAGCACTACTTGCAACAGCAATAATTTTATTTATGCTATCAAGTGTATTTAATATAACAAACATAACAATAACAAATAACAATAAAATATCAGAGCAAGAAATAATAAGTTTGTCAGGACTAACAAAAAATGAAAATATGTTTAAAATATCAAATCAAAAAGTAAAAGAAGCAGTAAAACAAAATCCATATATAGAAAATGTAAAAATAACAAAAACAATATCTGGGACAGTAAACCTAGAAGTAACAGAAAGAGTAGCAACATATATGCTTAAATTTGCAAATGGATATGTGTATATAAATAACCAAGGATATATGTTAGAAATTTCACAAGAACCATTAGAACTTCCTATAATTAGTGGGTTTAAAACTCCAACTGAAGACATAAAAGAAGGAAATAGATTAATAGTAGAAGACTTAAAAGAATTAGAAAATATAATAAAAATAGTAGAAACAGCAAAAACAACATCTGTTGGAGCAATAATTGCAGAAATTGATATATCTGATCCAACAAATTATAAAATAATAATACCAAGCGAAAACAAAACAGTTGAATTTGGAGAGCTAACAAATATCAATATAAAAATATTAAAAATAGAATATATTATAGAACAAGAAAAAGGAAGACAAGGAGAAATATACTTCCAAAGCACGGGAAAAGCTGTGTTTAGAGAAAAGGTATAAAGAGGTGAAAAAATTGCATAAAAATAAAATAGCAATAATTTTAGGCGTAGTATGTATGCTTCTAACAATTTCAATAATAATTCAAATGAGGACAATAGAAAAAGCTACAAATACGGTAGGGACAGGCATAAGTGATAACAGTGGGCTAAAAGATGAATTCTTAAAAAGCCAAGATGAATATAATTCATCATATAAAAAATTAGAAGAAGCAGAAAAAAAACTAGAAGAAATAAGAAATCAAGCAACGCAAAATAACGAAACAGATACTAGTACAGAAGCAGAAATAAAAGAAGACAGAAAGCTATTAGGACTAACAGAAGTAACTGGACCAGGATTTATAATAAACTTAGACGATAATAGACAAATAAACAGTTCAGAAGTCCTAAATGTAAGTGATTATCTAGTACATGAGGGAGACCTAACATATATAGTAAACGAATTGTTTAATGCTGGGGCAGATGCAATAGCAATAAATGACCAAAGAATAACAAGTAAAACTTCAATACTTTGCGACGGAAATATAATTAGAATAAACGGAGAAATGGTATCAGTACCAATAACAATACAAGCAATAGGGTATCCAGAAAGAATGCACTATGCATTAAGTAGACCTGGTGGATATCTAGAAATATTAGCTAATGCAGGAGTACAAGTATACGTGCAAAAATCAGAAAAACTTACACTTCCAAAATACGAAGGAGTATATAGTTCAGATTACTTAACAAGAGGTGATGAATAGTTGAAAAAAGGAAAAATAACAATAACAATAACAATAGGCTTAGTAATGCTAATACTAACATCAGTTATATTTATCCAATTCAAAACAGTTAAACAAACAGACTTTACATCACTAGAAAATATGAGAGAAGATGAATTAAGGACTGGAATAACCAACTTCAAACAAAAAACAGAAGAAACAAATAAAAGATTAGAAGAGGTAAATGAAAAAATTGCAGAATATGAACAAACAATTGAAAGCAATACAGAAGCATCAGAAGTATTAGCAAAAGAACTAGAACAATTTAATAATTTGCTAGGAAAAAACGATGTTAAAGGAGAAGGAATTGTAATAACACTAACAGATACAAGAAACCAAAGAATCTGGTCAGAAGATTTACGACTATTAGTAAATGAACTAAAAGAAGCAGGGGCAGAAGCTATATCAATAAATGACCAAAGAATAGTATATGATACATACATAGTAGACATTAGTAACACGCATATACGTATAAATGGGCAAGAAATGATAGTTTCTCCTTATGTTGTAAAAGCAATAGGAAATCCTACATACCTAGAAAGTGGACTTTCAAAAAAACAATATGGGTATATAGATACAAAACTTGCAGAAGGAAAAGATGTAACTCTTAAAAGAGAAAAAAACATAGTAATAAAAAAATATGAAGGAAATTTAAGCATGGAATATGCAAATTAGGGGGTAATTAAATGATAGCAATAGCAATCGTAATAGGATGTGTAATAGGAGCATTAATAGGAATGCATGCACCAGTAATTTCATATACATATTCAGGTTATCTAGCAATAGCAATAATTGCAGCACTAGATTCTGTATTTGGCGGAATAACATCAGTCCTTAAAGGAAACTTTGATTTAAAAGTATTTCTATCAGGATTTTTTGGAAATGCAATACTTTCAATACTATTAACCTGGCTAGGTGTAAAATTAAATGTAGATATATACCTAGCAGCAATAGTAGTGTTCGTAGGAAGAATGTTTACAAACCTTGCAATTATCCGTAGATATTATATAGATAAATGGAGCAAAAAAATAGAAGAAAAAGAGGAAGCAAAAAATGAGAATGAGAAGAAAACCATGGGTTAGAGAAGAACTTGCGGAAGCAGAGTTTTTTATAGATGACGCAACCCAGAATCTAGGAAAATGGCATAAAGCATTTAAAAGAAAAAATCAACCAATGCACTTAGAACTTCGGATGTGGAAAAGGAAGCTTTATAGCAAAACTTGCAGCACAAAATCCAGAAATTAATTATTTAGGAATAGATATAAAAAGTGAGGTATTAGGGCTAGCAAAAAGAAACATAGAAAAAGAATACTTAAATGCACAAAGAGAAATAGACAATGTGCTTATAACAGCTTATGAAATAGAAATAATACAAAACATATTGAACGAAAAAGATTTAGTAGATAGAATATATATAAACTTTTGCAATCCTTGGCCAAAACCAAGGCATAACAAAAAAAGACTAACACATACAAAACAATTAGAAAAATACAAAATATTTTTAAAACCAGGAGGAGAAATATACTTTAAAACAGACGACTACAATTTATATAAAGCAACAATAAAATATCTAGAAGAAACAGGCTTTAAAATTCTAAAACAAACAGAAGACTTACACAAAGAGCCTATATGGGAAAGCAATATAGAAACAGAACATGAGAAGATGTTTGAAGAACAAGGAATTACAACAAAAGCAATAATTGCAAAAATCATATAAATTTGCCAAAAAAACAACAAAAATATATACGAAATTTGTTGAAAAAAAAGTAGTAATATAATATAATAACCCTATCAAAAACAGAAGGAACAAAATCCTTCAAAAGATAGGAGAGGTTTGTAATGGAGAAAAGTTTTAGCGAAAGTTACAAAGCAGCAGGCGTGGATGTTACAGCAGGATACAAAGGCGTGGAACTGATGAAAAAAGCAGTACAAGCGACATACTCAAATGCAGTAATATCAGACATAGGTGGTTTTGGCGGACTTTATGCGCCACAAATTAAAGGAATGGAAGAACCAATTTTAGTTTCCGGAACAGATGGAGTAGGAACAAAACTAAAATTGGCTTTTTTAATGGATAAACACGACACAATAGGAGAAGACTGTGTAGCCATGTGTGCAAATGACGTAATATGCACAGGAGCAAGCCCAATGTTCTTTTTAGACTATATGGCACTTGGCAAAAACATACCAGAAAAAGTAGCAACAATAGTAGCAGGAGTAGCAGAAGGATGCAAAAAAGCAAATTGTAGCTTAATAGGCGGAGAAACAGCAGAAATGCCAGGCTTTTATCCAGTAGACGAATACGATTTAGCAGGATTTTGTGTTGGAATAGTAGATAAAAAGAAAATTATAGATAACAAAACAATAGAAATCGGAGATAAAGTAATAGGACTTAAATCATCAGGAGTTCATTCTAATGGATTTTCACTAGTTAGAAAAGTATTTGACGTAAATAAAGAAAACTTAAACGAATACGTAGAAAGCCTGGGATGTACAGTAGGAGAAGCTCTGCTTAAACCAACAAAAATATATGTAAAACCAATATTAAAACTTATAGAACAAGTAAAAGTAAAAGGCATATCACACATAACAGGTGGAGGATTTTACGAAAATATGCCAAGAATGTTAAGAGAAGGCGTAGCATTAAAAATAGATAAAAACTCTTATGAAGTACCACCAATATTCAAACTAATTGCAGAAAGAGGAAATATACCAGAAAGAGATATGTATAATACCTTTAATATGGGAATAGGAATGGCTGTAATAGTTCCAGAAAGTGAAGTGGAAAAATCACTAGAAATATTAAAACAAGCAGGTGAAGAAGCATATTTGATTGGTGAGGTAATAGAAGGCAATAGGGAAGTAATTATATAATAATATAGAGGAGAGAATAAAATGGTAAAAAGAATCTATGTAGAAAAAAAGCCAGAATTTAGTGTAGAAGCAAAAGGTTTATTAAAAGACCTAAAAGAAAATCTGCTATTAGAAAACTTAGAAGATTTAAAAATAGTAAACAGATATGATGTAGAAGGCATAAATGATGAAATATTTGAAAAAGCAAAAAACACAGTGTTTTCTGAACCACAAGTAGATGAATGCTTTGAAGAAGAATATCCATTTGCAAAAGAAGATAAAATATTTGGAGTAGAATATTTACCAGGACAATTTGACCAAAGAGCAAACTCACTATCAGAATGTTTGCAAATATTAACAGAAGGAGAAAGACCACTTGCAAAAAGTGCAAAAATATATGTTATAAAAGGCAATATAAATGATGAGGAATTAGAAAAAATAAAAAAATATATAATAAATCCAGTAGATTCAAGAGAATGCACATTAAAAAAACTAAAAACAGTAAAAGATGAACATCCAGAGCCAAAAGATGTAGCAATAGTAGAAGGATTTATACACATGACAGATGAAGATTCAAAAAAATTCTACGATAAATATGGATTTGCAATGGATATAGAAGACTTAAAATTCTGCCAGAAGTATTTTAGAGATGTAGAAAAAAGAGATCCTAGCATGACAGAAATGAAAATGATAGATACATATTGGTCAGACCATTGTAGACATACAACATTTTTAAGCAAATTAGACAAAGTAGAAATAGACTGGGATTTAGCAAATAAAATATATGAAGACTACAAAAAATCTAGAGAGTACGTATATGATGGAAAAAAGGCAAAAGATATATGCTTAATGGATGTAGCAACAATAGCAGTAAAAGAATTAAAGAAAAAAGGAATGTTAAAAGATTTAGACGAATCAGAAGAAATAAATGCATGTAGCATACAAGCAGAAATATTGGTAGATGGAAAACCAGAAGAATACCTAATAATGTTCAAAAACGAAACACACAATCACCCAACAGAAATAGAACCATTTGGTGGAGCAGCAACATGCTTAGGAGGAGCAATACGTGACCCATTATCTGGAAGAGTATATGTATATCAAGCAATGAGAGTAACAGGATGTGGAGACCCAAGAACATCAGTAAAAGATACATTACCAAACAAACTGCCACAAAGAAAACTAACAAATGAAGCAGCAAGAGGATATAGTTCGTATGGAAATCAAATAGGATTAGCAACAGGACAAGTTGCAGAAATATATCACCCAGGATATGTAGCTAAAAGGCTAGAAATAGGTGCGCTAGTAGGAGCAGCACCAAAGAAAAACGTAATTAGAAAAGTACCAGAGCCAGGAGATGTAGTAGTTCTATTAGGTGGAAGGACAGGTAGAGATGGATGTGGAGGAGCAACAGGTTCATCAAAAGCACATAATAGCGCATCACTTACAACATGCGGAGCAGAAGTACAAAAAGGAAATGCACCAGAAGAAAGAAAAATACAAAGATTATTTAGAAATCCAGAAGTAACAACACTAATAAAAAGATGTAATGATTTCGGTGCAGGCGGTGTTTCCGTAGCAATAGGAGAACTCGCAGACGGATTAGAAATAAACCTAGATAAAGTTCCAAAAAAATACGAAGGATTAGATGGAACTGAATTAGCAATATCAGAATCACAAGAAAGAATGGCAGTAGTAATAGAAGAAAAAGATGTAGAAAAATTCCAAAAACTTGCAGAAAAAGAAAACATAGAATCTACAGTTGTAGCAAAAGTAACAAAAGAACCAAGAATGAAAATGTACTGGAGAGGAAAGCTTATAGTTGACTTATCAAGAGAATTCTTAAACACAAACGGAACAGTAAAAATAGCAAACGCAAAAATAGAAAAACCAAAAGGAATACAAGAGTATTTTGAAGGAAAAAGAAAAATACAACAAAATAAAAATAGTGTAGGGGTCGCACTCCTGGGCAACCCGCAAAATTGCATCAAAACAAACGGAAAAAACTGCTTAAAAACAAAACTTTGGAAGGAGACAATATCAGATTTAAATTGTTGTTCTCAAAAAGGATTGGTAGAAAGGTTTGATAGCTCAATAGGAGCAGGAACAGTTCTAATGCCATTTGGTGGTAAATACCAATTAACACCTACAGAAGCAATGTGTGCAAGAATACCAACATTAAAAGGGTACACAAATTCCGGAACAATAATGAGTTTTGGGTATGATCCATATCTTTCAGAAATAAGCCCATTACATGGAGCTGCATTTGCAGTTATAGATTCACTTACAAAATATGTAGCATGTGGAGGAGATTACAAAAAAGCATGGTTTACTTTCCAAGAATATTTTGAAAAATTAAGAGAAGAGCCTACAAGATGGGGAAAACCATTAGCAGCACTTTTGGGAGCATATTTAGTTCAAGAAAAACTAGGACTTGCATCAATAGGTGGAAAAGACTCAATGTCAGGTTCATACAACGAATTAGATGTTCCACCAACACTTACATCATTCTGTATAGGGGTTGTGGACACAAATAAAGTAGTATCAAATGAATTTAAAAAAGCAAATTCAAATGTGTATATGCTAAAAACAAAAATAACAGAAGAATTTTTACCAGATTTTGAAGACCTAAAAGAAAACTATGAATTAGTACATAAACTAATAGAAGATGATAAGGCTATATCTGTTGCAACAGTAAGACAATTTGGAATAGCAGACACAATAACAAAAATGTGTATAGGTAATAAAATAGGCTTTGAATTTAAAGCTAATAAATGCTTATTTAAGCCACGTTATGCAACATTTATAATAGAAGCAAAAGATAAAATAGAAAATAAAAAATTAGAACTTTTAGGAATCACTACAAATAAAAAAGAAATAAAAATATCAGAAGACGAAATATTAGACTTAGAAGAATTAATAAAAATATGGGAAGAGCCACTAGAAAAAGTATTCCCAACAAAGACAAACGAAATAAATAAAAAAGTAGAAAACATATTGTACAAATCTGCAGGGGGCGCACCTCAGGTGGGCTCACATAAAACAAAAATAGCCAAACCAAAAATCTTTATACCAGTATTTCCAGGAACAAACTGCGAATACGATTTAGCAAAAGCATTTATAGATGCAGGTGGGGATCCTAAAATAGCAGTATTTAAAAACCTAAAACAAACAGATATAGAAGAATCTATAATTGCAATGGAAAAACTAATTAATGAATCACAAATAATAATGCTTCCAGGCGGATTTAGTGCAGGAGATGAACCAGACGGTTCTGGTAAGTTTATAGCAACAGTATTTAGAAATCCACGATTAAAAGAAGCAATTCACAAACATTTAAATGAACAAGATGGTTTAATATTAGGAATATGTAATGGATTCCAAGCATTAATAAAATTAGGACTAGTACCATTTGGAGAAATTGTAGAACCAACATCTGAAATGCCAACACTAACATATAACAATATAGCAAGACACCAATCAAAATTGGTAACTACAAAAGTAGTATCAAAATTATCACCATGGTTTAGCAAAGTAAGCTTAGGCGAAGAATTTGTAATACCAATTTCACATGGAGAAGGAAAATTTGTAGCAAGCGAAAAAGTAATGCAGGAATTAATAGCAAATGGACAAGTGGCAACACAATATGTAGATGAAAAAGGAAACGCAACATACAACATAGACTACAATCCAAACGGTTCAGTATATGCAGTAGAAGGAATAACAAGCAAAGACGGTAGAATACTTGGAAAAATGGCACATTCAGAAAGAAGTTATAGAGGAAATATAATAAACGTGCCAGGAAACATGGACCAAAAACTATTTGAATCAGGAATAGAATACTTTAAATAATTTATAAAAAAGATATTTTCAAAAGTAAAAATGAGGCACACATCGTATGCCTCATTTTTGTTAATTCCATATTTTATTTTACAACTATATTATAAATTTTATTTTTTACATAGATTTCTTTTACAACATTTTTTCCATCTAGTAAACTAGCAACAGCTTCGAGAGCCTTTGATTTTACACTTGATTCATCTTCATCTAAAGCAATTTTAATAGTTGCTTTTACTTTACCATTTATTTGAACAGGAATTTTCTTTTCACTATCTATTGTTTTAGCTTCATCATATTTAGGCCAGCTAGATTCGCAAATTGGCTTAAATCCTAATTGCTCATTTAGTTCCTCTGTAATATGAGGAGCAATAGGGTTTAATAAAGTTAATAACAAATGATAATCTTCTTTTGTTATTTTATCCTCAGCATCAAAGCTATTAGCTAAAATCATTAATGCAGATACAGCTGTGTTATAAGCCATTGTTGTTAAATCAGTTTGCACTTTTTTTATAGTTTTGTGGATAAGTGGTTCCAATTTTTTAGAATAACCATCTCCATCACCAATTTTATCTTTTAAACGAATAACTTTGTCTATAAAACGTTTGCAACCTCTTAGAGAATTTGTGCTCCAAGGAGCATCTTGAGTATAATCACCCATAAACATTTCATAAAGTCTTAAAGTGTCTGCACCATATTCGTTAACTATATCATCAGGATTAATAACATTTCCTTTAGATTTACTCATCTTTTCATTATTAGAACCTAAAACCATACCATGGCTAACACGAGTCCAAATCATTTCTTTTTTAGGAACTAAACCAATGTTATATAAGAATTGAACCCAAAATCTTGCATATAGTAAATGTCTTGCAGTATGTTCCATACCACCATTATACCAGTCAACTTGTTTCCAATATTTCATAGCGTCCATAGAAGCAAATTCTTTATCATTATGAGGATCCATAAATCTTAAGAAATACCAGCTAGAACCAGCCCAGTTAGGCATTGTATCAGTTTCCCTTCTAGCTTTTCCACCACAATGAGGACAAGTTGTATTTACCCAATCGGTAATGTTTGCAAGAGGACTTTCTCCACTTTCAGTTGGTTCATATTCTGCAACATCTGGTAACAATAAAGGTAAATCTTCTTCCTTCATTGGTTGCCATCCACATTTCTCACAATAAATCATAGGAATAGGTTCTCCCCAGAATCTTTGACGAGAAAATACCCAATCTCTCATTTTATAATTATTTACTTTTCTAGCAATACCTTTTTCTACTAATTTATTTGTAATAGCCTCTTTAGCTTCTTCAACAGTAAGACCAGTAAATTCTTCTGAATTAATCAATTTACAACTTTTACCTAAATAATCTTGTTTCTCAAAAGCAGATTCACTAACATCTCTACCATCAATAACTTGAATCATTTCCAAATTGTGTTCTACAGCATATTCAAAATCTCTTTGGTCATGAGAAGGAACGGCCATAACAGCCCCAGTTCCGTAGTCTCCTAGAACAAAGTCACCTAAAAATACAGGAACTTCTTTTCCATTAACAGGATTAATAGCCATAATTCCATCTACTCTGCAACCTGTTTTACCTTTATTTAGCTCTGTTCTATCCATAGCAGATTTTTTAGCAGTTTCTTTAATATATTCATTAACTTCCTCTTTATTTTTTACTCTAGGCATTAATTCTTTAATTAACTTGCCATCAGGAGCAATAACAAAAAATGTAATACCATAAACTGTTTCAATACAAGTTGTAAATACAGAAAATTTACCTCCACCAACAATTTGCACATCAAGTTCAACACCAGTAGATTTACCAATCCAGTTAATTTGACCAAGTTTTACTCTATCAGCAAAATTAGTATCATCTAAACCTTTTAATAAATCTTCTGCATAATTGCTCATTCTAAGCATCCATTGAGATTTTTCTTTTTGCTCAACTGTACTACCACATCTTTCACAAACTCCACCAGCTGCATCTTCATTAGATAAAACAGATTTACAAGTAGGACACCAGTTTACAGGAATAGTATCTTTATATGCCATACCATGTTTATAAAATTGTAAGAATTGCCATTGAGTCCATTTATAATAATCTGGGTCAGTAGTAGAAAATTCACGAGACCAGTCAAAAGAAAAACCTAAATCTTTCATTTGTCCTTTAAAAGTATGAATATTTTCTTTTACAGCTTCCTTTGGGTGAATATGATTTTTAATAGCATATTGTTCAGCAGGAGCACCAAAAGCATCCCAGCCCATTGGATATAAAACATTATAACCTTGCATTCTTTTCATTCTAGCCAAAGCATCTTGAGCAGTATAGCTTCTAACATGCCCAACATGAAGACCCGCACCAGAAGGATAAGGAAATTCTACCAATATATAATATGGGTCCTTATTATCTCCAGTAATTGCTTTAAAACTTTGTTTTTCATCCCAATAATTTTGCCATTTTTTTTCTATTTCTTTATGATTATAATCCATAGCATATCTCCTCATTTCTATAAAATAAATGTTAAAAAAACTCTTAAAAGTGAAAGTTCCCTAAACAATATTGAAAAGATTATATAACAAAAATCAAAATAAATAAAGTAAAAACTATTAAAATTTGTAAATATCTGATATAATAGAGCAAACAATTTAGAAAGAAGGAAAAACATGAAAGCATTAATTACAGGAGCCTCATCAGGTTTAGGAAAAGAAATGGCAAAAATATTAAGCGAGCAAGAAATAGAATTAGTTTTAGTAGCAAGAGAACAACAAAAACTAGAAGAAGTACAAAAAGAATTAAAAACAAAAACACAAATAATATGCATGGATTTAAGCCTTGCAGAAAACTGTGTGGAACTATATAAACAGGTAGGAGATATAGATATACTAATAAACAATGCAGGATTTGGAACTTGTGGAGAATTTATAGAAACAGACTTAATAACAGAACTGAACATGATAAACACAAATGTATGTGCAGTCCATACACTAACAAAACTATTCTTACAAGACATGTGCAAGAAAAATAGTGGATATATATTAAATGTAGCATCAATAGCAGGATTTATGCCAGGACCACACATGGCAACATACCATGCTACAAAAGCATACGTATTAAAACTAACACAAAGTATCTACGAAGAACTAAGAAAAAGAAACTCAAATGTAAAAATAAGTGCACTATGTCCAGGACCAATAAAAACACCATTCTTAGAAAAAGCAAACGTAGAATTTAAAACAAAAGTTATGACAAGCACAGAAGTTGCAAACTATGCAATAGACAAAATGTTTGAAGGAAAATATATGATATTACCAGGAGCAAACAACAAAATGATAAGATTTTTAAGCAAAATAGTACCAGACAAAACAATAGGAAAAATAGTGTACAACATGGAAACAAAAAGAAAATAGAGGAGGTACATTATATGAAAATAGGTCTAGCATTAGCAGGAGGCGGAATAAGAGGCGCAGCACACATAGGTGCAATAAAGGCACTAGAAGAAAACGGAATAGAAATAGAAGCAGTAGGAGGAACATCAGCCGGAAGTATAGTAGCTGCCCTATATGCAATGGGATATAAAACAGATGAGATAATAAAATTATTTAGAGAATTTTCTAGTCAGGTTTTATCTTTAAGCCCTAAATATATATGGGAATCTATTAAAGCCACAAGAGATATAAAACTAGGAGGAATAACAACAAGTGAAAACATAGAAAAAGTAGTTGGGCAAGCAGCTAGAAAGAAAAAAATAAAAAACATAAAAGACTTAAAAATGCCAATCACTATTCCAGCAACAGACTTAATCTCAAACAAAGAAATAATATTTACAAACAACGAAAACTTAAAAGGAGAAGAATATATACACGATATAGAAATCGGCAAAGCCGTAAGGGCAAGCTCAACTTTCCCAGGAATGTATGCTCCATTTGAATACGAGAAATATCAATTTGTAGATGGTGGAATATTTTCAAACTTACCAGTAAAAGAAACAAAAGACTTGGGAGTAGACAAAGTTCTTGCATTACGCTTTAAGCTAAAAAGCCCAAGAAAGCAAAAAACAATATATAATATAACAATGCAATCTTTGGACCTAATGACAGAAAACCTAATAAGAGAATCTGTTAATGCAAGCACATCTGTGTTGGAAATAGATTTAAGAGAAGTAAAACCATTTAATATAAAAAAATTGGAGTTTTGCTACAGAGAAGGATACATACAAACACTAGACAATATACTAAGAATAAAAAAAGAACTTGCAGGTTAAAATGTATGGGTCGCACTCCTGGGCGACCCAAAATGCTAACCATAATTTTAAAGGCGACCGACGGTCGCCTTTAAAATTTAAAAAAATCACTTAAAACGTTCAAAATCTAATAAAAAACACTTGAAAAAGTTTACATAAACGTATATAATATAAATGTATAAAAATATCAAAATATAATTACATTAAATTACAAAAATGTCATAAAAATGTAATTTTTCAACAATTCTTTTTAATCTATAAGTTTCCGTAAACAAATTTAAAAAGGATGTAGAATTTATAAAATTTAATAAGAAAACACATATTGACATTAGACGTCAAAAATGTGAGAATAATGCTATATAAATATATAATATATAGCAGAAATAAAAAAACAAAATCAGGAGGAAAAAACATGTTTAAAAATCTAAAAAAATCAAACGATGGAAAAATAAGCACAAAAGTGTTAGCAACATTTTTAGTTTTAACCTTAACCTTTTCAAATTTTGCACTACTTCGGATCATATCTGGGAAGTGGTTTAATTTCTTATGCAGCAAATGAACAAAACGAAATTACATTTGATGCAAAAATATTAGACGAAGGAGAAAAAGAAGTAAATAAAACAGACATAACATCTGAATTAAACTTGCGTTTGAACATAGCTGTAAAAGAGGGAAGTTTAAAAAACATAAAACTAAATCTTGAAAACTGCAACTTTAAACTAAAAGACGAAATTACAATAGACCAAATAAATGCAGGAGAAAACAAAGAATTAAACTTACCAATAGTAGCAAGAAACGATAACAAATTTAATTTAGATTTATTAAACATGGAAAGTAAAATAAAATTAACAGGTACATACTCAAACGATAACAAAACAGAAGAAATAAGCAAAGAAAAAAGCGTTTCACTAGAATGGAATTCAGAAAAACTTCAAACAATGGATGACGAAACTAGAAAAGCAACAAAAATATTAGAAAACAACATAATAACAAACAAAATATACACAATAGATGGAGAAGAAAAAAGAGTAGTACAAGTAAAAATAAAATCAGGAATAAAAGACAACATATATCCAATAGAAAAAACACAAATAACAGTAAACCCAATACAAATTGGAACAATGAATGAAGAAAAAGAATTTTTACAAGATAAAGAACTAACAGCAGAAAAAGTTGAAGTAACAGCATACTCAACTATGGCAACAAACGGAAAAGACGGAGCAATAAGCTTTGGTACAGCAGAAGAAAACAAACTAGGTTCATGGCAATATGACAGCGAAAGCGGAAAAATAACAATAACAGTAAACAATAGCAAAGACGAAAACAACTGCGTAGAATGGGCAAAAAATGCAGTAGACGAATTTGTAGTTACATACATATTTGATAAAGAAGCTATATCAAATACATCAGCAATAAAAACAGAAGTAGAAAATAACATTAAACTTTACACAGACGAAGCAGAACATAAAAAAACAGCAAGATACTGGGAAACAAATGCAGAAAAAGATATGCTAGTAGAATTAGATTTACAAGCTCCAGAAAAGCTAAGCAAAAGAAACATTAAAACAGGAGTTGACTTTAACGAATATTGGACACTAAATATAAGTAGCACAAAAATAGGAGAAGACATATTAGCTGTTTCTCAAATAGACAATCTAAACATAGCAGACCAAGAAAACCCAAAACCAGTTACATATTATAATGCTACATATATAAATAAAGATGAGTTTATAGACATATTAGGAGAAGATGGAACAATAGACCTAATAAATATAGAAACAGAAGAACAAATTGGAACAATAACAATAGACAGTGTAGCACCAAATAATGAAACACTACTTACAGAAGAATACCCAGAAGATGTAAGTCTAATAGGAATTCAAATTAGTAAGCCTATAAAAGCAGGAAAACTAAGAATAGCAAGTAGCAAAACATTAGACATTTCAAACGTAGAAGAATATGTTGCAGACATAGACAAAATAGAATCTTTAACAATTAATGCAATAGCAGGAGTTCAAGACAATGATGACTTTGTATATACAATATCAAGTAAAAAACAAATTACACTAGAAGCACCAAAAACAAATGCAGAATTAGGGCTAAACTTAGGAAAAGATAAAACAACATTACCAGTAGGAGAAGAAAACAAAGTTGACTTTACAGTTACATTATTAACAGAAGAAGACTCATGCAAACTATTTAACAACCCAGAAATAAAAATACGATTACCAGAAAACGTAAACGTTGTACAAGAAATTAAAAAAGAAAATGTAATTATTCAACATGCAAATGGATTAGAAATAGAATCTGTAAGTGTGCAAACGATAAGAAGGGACTCTACATCAGGAGAAAGAAGTATAAATAAACAAATTGAAATAAAACTAAAAGGAAATCAAGAAGGATATGCAGAATTTGATGGACAAAATACAACAATAACATTTTCTGCAAACCTAAAAACACCAGAATTACTACCAACAAGTACAGGAGACATTGAATTAACAGTAGTAAATGGAGAAGAAGAAGCAAAAGATTCAGAACAAGTAACATTCTCAGCAGAAAAAGGAATAATACTTGCAAACAGTATCTCAAATTATAACGAAACACAACCTGAAATAGTAGCAATAAAAGGAAACAGCAAAACAGGTTTATTAAGCGAGGAAGAATCAGCAATAGCACAAGTAACAGGAACAATAATAAACAACACAGGAAAAGACTTAGAAAATATAGTAGTAACAGGAAACTTTGCAGAAGCAGGTTCTACAATAAATCCTACATTAAAAGAAGAAATAACAGCAGGAAATGCAACAGTAGAATACTCTGTAGATGGACAAACATTTGAAGCATACAACCCAGAAAAAGCAAGTGAATATAAAAGCTATAAAATAACATTTGCAAAACTAACAGATAAAACAGTAACAAAATTTACATATAAAATTGAAATACCAGCAAACTTAGGTGCAAATAAATCTATGGAAAGTACATATACTGTAAAAATAGGTAACCAAGAAGGTAAAGCGGTATCTATAAAATTGGAAACACCACAAAAAATAGAAATAGAAGTATCTGCAAAAGCAATAAGTGATACTGTATATGAAGAACAAGAAGTTACATTTACAGTAGATGTAACAAACAAATCAAATGTTACAGCTAAAAATGTAAGTATAGAAGCAAGTCTTCCAGAAGAATTAGATTTGGTATCAAAACCAGAGAATTTTGATATAGAAGCTGGAAAGACAATAACAAAAACAATAACAGCAAAAGTAAAAGAATTACCAGAAGAAACAAAACAAAAAGATATTACAACAACAATAAAAGCAATACCAAATGGCAAAGAAGATCAAGCAAAAACAACAGAAGTAAAAAATGTAGTGAAACAAGCATTAATAAAAGCAACAATAGAAGATGCATATAGTGATGGAGCAGAATTTATTTACGAAGGAGGGCAACTAGGATATAAAACAACAATAACAAATGTATCTGACGAAACTTTAACAAATGTAGTTGTTACAAGTAAATTGCCAGAAGGAACAAAGTTGGATGAATATGAAGAGACAAGAGTGTTTTTAATTAATAGCGATGGCGAAGAGACAAAGAAAGAAGTTGAAATAGAAAACGATAAAATAATATGTAAAATAAAAGAAATAAAGCCAAAAGAATTTATTATAATGAGGATATATTTAGTGGATAGCAACACATTGAAAAACAACAAAACAGAAAAAACATTAACATATATGGTAAACATTAATGCAGATCAAATAATAGATTATACATTAAAAAAGGATACTATTTTAGTAAACCCAGAACTAGATTTTAAAGTTACTTCTGAAAATATTACAGATCCAACAAGAAATAAATATGTACAATCTGGAGATGTTTTAAAGTATGTAGCAGAAGTAACAAATAATACAAAATATAAACATTATATAATGTTTAATACTAATATAATAAATGATTTTAAATTGGATAAAATTCAATGTGAGATTTCGGGAAAAGACATGAGCGATAGCATATCCAAAAAAGGCATTTATACTATAAATATAGGATTAGATGCTGGGGAGAAGCTTATAGTTAAGTGGCAAGGAACGGTGTTGGCCGAGGAAGAAGAAAATATAAAAATTATAAGTAAATCAACAAATTCAATTGGAGAAAACATAGATAAACAAACACAAACCATAGAGTACATATTAAAAGGAACTAAAACAGAAGAACCAGATAAACCGGACACAGACGAACCAGGCACAGACGAACCAGGCACAGACGAACCAGGCACAGACGAACCAGATACACCAACAGATAAAACATATAGCATTTCTGGTACAGCATGGCTTGATGAGAACGAAGACGGAATAAAAGATGAAAAAGAAAAATTATTAAAAGGTATTTTAGTAAAAATAAAACAAATTAACAAAGATAATGTTGCAGAATACCTAAAAGGTGAAGATGGAAAAGAAATAACAGCAATAACAGATAATGATGGTAAATATGAATTTAAAAACTTAAAAGCTGGAAAATATATAATAGAATTTGAGTACAACACAAAAACGTACAAACTTACACCAGTAGTAAACAAAGACTCAGTTCCATCTGCACCTACAACAAACGAAGGAACAACAGTAACAACAGATACTTTAAACCTAGTTAGCGAAAATATTGAAAATATTAATATAGGTTTAGTGCTAAATGCAAAATTTGATTTAGAATTAAACAAATATATTACAAGAGTAGTAGTTCAAAACGATAGTGGAACAGCAGAATACAAATACAATAACGAGCAATTAGCAAAAGTAGAAATAAAAGCAAAACAAATGGCAAGCTCAACAGTATTTGTAGAATATCAGATAGAAGTTAAAAACAACGGAGCAGTTCCAGGAACAGCAAGTGTAATAGCAGACTACTTACCAAAAGGACTAAAATTCAGCTCAGAAATGAACACAATTTGGTATCAAGGAACAGATGGAAACCTATACACAGAAGCACTAAAAGATGTAACTCTAGAACCAGGGGAATCAAAACAAGTTAAATTGATATTAACAAAAGCAATGACAGCAAATAACACTGGAACATTTACAAATGCGGCAGAAATATACGAAGACAAAAACGATTTTGGACTAGTAGATACAAACTCTACACCGGCAAATCAAGAACAAAAAGAGAACGATTATAGTACAGCAGAATTAATTATAAGTACAGCAACAGGTAGTCAAATAATGTATATCGGAATAATAATAACAAGTATGCTTATATTAGGTGGCGGAATATATCTAATAAATAAAAAAGTAATACTTGAAAAGAATATATAGGAAAGGAGAAAGATCAATATGACAAAAAAAATTAAAAATTATAAAATGCCATCATTATTTGTATCTTTATTTTTTATTATAATAATTTTCTTTTCAAGTAAAAGCGTTTTTGGTGTTAGCAATATTCCTGAAAAAGGTGAATTACATGAAACATATTATAATATTTGTGGACTAGATGTTAGAAATAACGAGGCATTGTTTTGTGTACAACCTATGACAGATATGTTATGGGAAAATAATGGAAACAAAAAATATAAATATAAAGTTGTTGGAAAAATATCAATCGATTCACAGAAAAAAGAGTTTAAAAGAGAGGGAAATACTAGTAAATTAAAATCAGATGATGCTGCAATAAGTATTATAGCGTTTACTGATTACAGCAAAACAGACAAATACAAAAAAAATGTTGAAGAGTATAAAGAGGGTAGTAAATCTTACATAAAAGGGTTAACACCATGGGAACAGATTGTCATAACAGACCCAACTCAATATCTAATTTGGTATTTACATGAAGGAGCCATTAGAGCTGATGGAGAGAAAAAATGGGATGAAATAATAGAAAAAATGGATGCAAATGGAGTATTTAAAGATAATACTGAGAAAGAGTTTTTTAGTATATTTAGCAAAGTAGCATTTGTGCTTTGGTTTAGAGATATGCCAGTTACACCAACAAAAGCAGACATATTAGCTAGAAAAGAAATAAAAGCGGACCAAAGTGTAGAACCTAAAATTGATTATGATGCAAGTAAAAATAACGAAGTTTTAGCAAAGAGAGTTCAGAATTTACCTACAGGAACTAATTTAGAAGATTACATTGTAGTTGGACCATATAGATATAGTGCATCAGGAGAGGATTGCATTAGCCAAATTTTAGTTAAGAAAAATGGCGAAAACAACTATAATGATATAAAGCCAGGTTCTAATATATTAGTATTAAGCAAGACCCCAGAAGGAACATATAAACCAATATATTCATTAGATGAAAAGAATAATATAATAAATGATAAGATTTCGCCAGAATTTTATGTTCTTGTAAGAAAAAATAAAGGAATTGCAAAAATAGATGATTTAAAGCTTATATTTAAAAGAACAGAGATAAAAGGAACAATATATTATTTAAGTTATACAGGGGGAACTGATAGTCAGAATTTAATCTATGTTACAAGTGAAATAGATGAAAAAACATATACATTGAATTATAAAGTCAACCTTATCCCTCCTGTACAAGTTGAATTAGACAAAGTGGATACTGCTGGAGCAGCAGTTAGTGGTGCTAAATTCAGCATAGAATACAGCAATGGATTAAAAGGAGAGACAAAAACAGTTGGAACAGATGGAAAAATAAAATTTTCACAATTACAACCAACTAGCCCAGACTCATTTACAGCAACAATAACAGAAACATTTACACCATCAGGATATAAAACGCTAGAAAAACCAATAGAATTAAAATTTACTTATGATTCAAATAACGCAGTATGGAAAGTTGAAAAAACAAGTGGACCAGACGAAAAAGTAACAATAGGAACAGTTACTAAGGACAACAAATCAGGAACTGTAAAAATTCCTATAAAAGTAGAAAACAAATCTATAATAGAAAAATTAACATTATTAAAAACTTCATCAGTAGGTGGAGGAAAAGTTGAAGGAGCAAAATTCAAATTAACATTAACAAACGTTGCAAGTATAAAGAACCATCAAATACCAGAAGCAGGGGAAGTAACAATAATTGAAACAACAAATTCAGATGGAAATCTTGTATTAGAAGACATTGAAATAAAAAATTTAAATGAACCAGTAGTAATTACAATAGAAGAAATAGAAGCACCAGTAGGTTACAAAAAAATTGAAGGAACAATAACAGTAACACTAAAAAGAGAGGGAAATGGATATAATATATCTGAAACAAAAAAAGATTCAACTGTTACTGATGATGAGTTTAAAGCAGGAAAAGTAACATTAAAAAATCACGAATTAGAATTAAACATTAAAGATATTCCTATAATGAACTTAGGTGGAATAGTTTGGACAGAGAAGATACAAACAGATAAAGCAACAGCTGAAATAAATAATCAATATGATGGCGAAAATCAGGACGAAGCTTTAGCTGGTATAAGAGTAACCTTATATAAAAACGGAAAAAAAGTTGCAGAAACAACTTCATCAGATGAAAATCAAAAGACAACATACACGGATCATAAGGGAAATAAAGTAGAAGTAAACCTAGCAAAAGGTGAGTATATGTTTACAGATATAACAGCGGGTGATGACTATTACGTAGTATTTGAATATGATGGAATCAAATACCAAGCAATGACAAATAGTAAAGAACAAGCATATACAACAAAAGCAAGAGATACAAAAATAGCTGAAGAACCTAACCGTAAAGATTTTAATGCTAATACAAAAGAAATATCTGGTACTGGTGAAGTAGATAAAAGCAAAACTGATACTGGATGGATTATAGAATATGATTTAGATAATAACAGTACACCTAATAAAGCAATATATAAAAATATAAAAAATGAAAATGGTGAGCTACAATATGTAGAAGGCAAAACATATACATATTTGAGTAAGACAGAAGATTGGATGGGTACATGGAATACAGATGGAACAATAAACAAATCTCATTATGCATTTAATATAAACTGTGGATTAAGCAAAAAATTATTTGATTTAAGTTTAGGAACAGATGTAAAAGATGCAACAGTAACAATAAATGGTAACCAAACAACATATACGTATGACCAAATACTAGATGGAAAGTTAGATGCAGCATTAAATAGACCAAGTAGCGAGAAGAATATAGACTACAACTTATATTTGGCTGTTTCAGACTATAATTACAGAATTGCGGATTATAAAGTACCAGGAGAAGGTTCTATCGAAAATAAATATGATGCTGAAGCATTAAATAAAGAACAAATAGATTCAGCAAAAAAAGATTCAGAGCTAGAAGTATATGTTACATATAGAATAGAACTAAAAAATCAAAGTACACAACATGATGCAAAAGTAAACTTGGTGGAATATCATTTTGATGAACATTACCAGTATGTAAGCATAAAAAATGCAACTGCAGAAAAAGACCCAAATGCTAGGGTATTATATATAACTCCTGATGAAGGAATAGAGGCTGGAAGAACACTACTACCAAATATAGAAATAACATTTAAAGTATTACCAGACGGAAAAGGAAATAAATGTGTGCTTGGTGAAGACTATTTAAATCAAGCAGAAATAATATCATATACTACTGGTGGTGGACTTGTAGATGAAGACTCAGCACCAGGAAATGCTTTCTTGGAAGAAGGAAAAGTTAGATATGAAGACGACACAGACGAAGCAAACGGAATACAAATAAAATTAAAAGAAAATGCAGAAAGAAGTATTTCTGGAAAAGTATTTGATGATGATGATACTAGCGATAAAGGCATTAATGATGTAATAGTTCAACTTATAGAACTTGTAGAAATTAATAACAAACAATACGAATACATTTGGCAAGAAACAGTAGCTGGAATCAAAAATGAAAAAAATAAAAATCGTACAGTAAAAACAACAGCAAGAAATGGATATGAAGGGGAAAGTTACAGCGTTACAAATGAGGATGGCGAATATAAATTTACACAAGGAATTATCCCAGGAAATTACATAGTAAGATTTATATATGGTGATGGAAGTACTTACGATATAACAGATAACACATTAAAATATAACGGTGAAGACTACAAATCTACTTATGTTAATTATAACTATAATGAAAAATGGTACAACAATACATCTCTAAATGGAGAAAACTCAAAAGCAGTAGATAACGAAGCAAGAAGATTAAGAGTAATGAGCTATGCAGTAGATGTAGATGGTAAAAAAGGCGCTGAATTAGCTAAATTAGATGGAGCTACAAATGCAGAAGGTTTAAAAGATGTATTAGCAAACACTTGGATGTGTGCAGAAACATTAAAAATAAAAATGCCAGTAGATGCAGATGCAAAAGAAAATACAAATGCTGACACAACAGTAGCTGATGGAAGTAATCCAAATGTTGGAAATACTCAATTCGCAAACGTAAACTTTGGCTTAATGGAAAGACCTAAAACAAAATTAGTATTAGAAAAATACATAACAGGATTAACAGTAAAACCAGTAGCGAGCGGAGTAAACTTAATAGCAAATGCAACAGCAGATATTAATGATATTCTTAAAGCAACACAAGGTTCTGAAATAGAATTAAAAGGACAAAAAGATGGATTGTTTGCAACAAAATCAGGAAGAACAAATAGAGGATTGTGGTACTTACAAACAGATACAACAGAATTAGCTCAAGGTGCAGACGCATACATAACATATACATATGTAATTAGAAACGAAGGCGACGAAGATTACTTATCTAAAACTTTAATAGATAAATACAATGAGGGCACTGATGCATATAAAGAATATTTAGTAGGAGAAGAAGGAGAAGAAGGACTAGAAAAACTTGTTAAAGACAAAATAAAATCAAAAGGATTTACAAAAGGAGAATATTTAAGTAGATTCTACTATACAGGTAATTCAGATAATTCAGAAAATAGTTTTAACCCAACTCCTGTTTTAGCATCAGTAGAGCAAATCCAAGAAGCATTAAACCCAAAAGTAAAATTCGTAAACAGCACAACAGACTTTACTAAAGCTGATAGAAATGATGGTAATAAGTATCCTTACTATAATAGAGACGGAGAATTAAAAGAAAATAATAACAACATTAAAGAAATAATAACAAGCAAAGAAGAAACAAGCAAAAAATTATTGCAGACAGGTAAAACATTAAAAGAAATAAATAATAAGAATGAGAAAAAAGACTTTATTAATAATACTATGGATACTTCTAAAAAGCTTGTAGTTTCAGTAGGCTTATCAGCATCAGAAATAGAAAATGGTGGAGTATATGATAGCTATATAGCACAAGTAACACATTACACAAATGCAGCAGGAAGAAGAGACCAAAGCACACCAGACAACTTAAGCTATGTACATAGCTATGATGCAGGAAAAACACTAGAGGATAACAACGAAGAAGATGAATTCTGGGCTGAAAGATTTACAATTACAAAACCAACAGGTGAAGATAAAATAACACCAGTACAAATAGCAATAATAACAATATCAGCAGTAGCAGTACTAGGAGTAGGAATTATCTTAATCAAAAAATTTGTACTTAAAAAATAATAACTAACAAAAACCAATAAAAGGGTAAAACCTTTTATTGGTTTTTACATTAGGGTAAATACAAGGCTTGCCTTATGTATATAAATTAAAAAAATAGATATAATAAAATTATTGGTAGATATTGTATGAAAAAAATGCTTATGATATAATTTGTAAAAATGGGTAAAACCAAAATGTATAACAAAAGAAAGGAGCATAAGCTTATGTCAGAATATGAAGAGCTAAAAGCAAGATTATTTAACAAAAAGGAATGCGGATGGGAGAACTTAAGAGAAGAAGAAAAAACAAAAATAGATACATTTGGAAATGAATACATTTATTTTTTAAATAAATGCAAAACAGAAAGAGAAGCAGTAGAATTTAGCAAAGAAATATTACAAAAAAATGGTTTTATGGATTTAAGAGAAAAACCAACATTAATGCCAGGAGATAAAGTATACTATATAAATAGAGCAAAAAGTGTATATGTTGCAGTAATAGGAACAGATACATTAGAAACTGGATTAAATATAGTAGGAGCACATATAGATTCTCCAAGATTAGATTTAAAACCAAATCCATTATATGAAGATTCAGGATTTGCATATTTTAAAACACATTACTATGGAGGAATAAAGAAATATCAATGGACAACAATTCCACTTAGCATACATGGAGTTATAGTAAAAACAACAGGAGAAAAAATAAGAATAAACATAGGGGAAGATGAAGCAGACCCAATATTTACAATAACAGATTTACTTCCACACTTAGCACAAGATCAAATGGAGAAAAAACTAAAAGAAGGAATTGCAGGAGAAGACTTAAATTTACTTATAGGAAGTATTCCTTATGGAGATGAAAAAACAACTGAAAGAGTAAAATTAAATATTTTAAGAATATTAAATGAAAAATACGGAATAACAGAAAAAGACTTATTAAGTTCAGAGTTAGAATTAGTACCAGCATTTAAAGCAAGGAGCTTAGGATTTGACAGCAGTATGGTAGCAGGTTATGGACAAGATGATAGAATATGTGCATTTACAGCTTTAAGAGCAATATTAAATGTAAATAATCCTAAAAAAACAGCAGTATGTATATTAGCAGATAAAGAAGAAATAGGAAGTATGGGAAACACAGGAATGGAATCAAATGTATTTGACACATTTGTAGCAGAATTATTAAACAAAAAGGCAGAAAACAGACCAAACCAATTAGATAAAGTATTCTGCAATTCTAAGATGCTATCAGCAGACGTTGATGCAGGACTAGATCCAATATATGCAAGTGTATCAGAAAGAAATAATGCATCATTCCTAGGACATGGAATAGGACTAAATAAATATACAGGTGCAAGAGGAAAATCAGGAGCATCAGATGCAAATGCAGAATACGTAGCACAAGTAAGAGCATTGCTAGAAAGAAATGAAATCCCATACCAAATAGGAGAATTAGGAAAAGTAGACGTAGGAGGAGGCGGAACAATAGCCTATATTCTAGCAAACAAGGGAATAGACGTAATAGATTGTGGTGTGCCAGTATTATCAATGCACTCACCTTATGAAGTAACAAGCAAATACGATATATACCAAGCATACAGAACTTACCAAGCATTTATGAAATAAAAATGAGGGAAAAAGGGGACAGGCCCCTTTTTCCCTCATTTAGTTAAATTATAAATCATATAAGTTGTTATCTATGCATAGTTTTGCTCTTGAAGCTGTTTTTTCATCTGATTTAAGAGCATTTTCTAAGAATTCAGGATGGTTTATTAAAAATGTTCTCATTGTTTTATCCGGGTTTTCATAAAAGCTTTTTAGCATTTCGTATTGAGTAAGGTTTATTATTTTCATATTAAGTGCTTTTTCAAATAAAGTTTCATCTATGTTTATCATTGAAAAAGATTTTACATTTGAGGCTTCTAGTTTTTCTTTTCCACCTTGCATTCTGTCTACAACTACTGTGCTCCAACATATTTTTGCACCTAAATTTTCTATTGCTGGAATCCATGCACGTATATAGCTTGAGGCTTCTGTAATTAAGTCTGCTATGTGCAATACTTTTGCATTTTTTACTTCTGATAAATCAATTGTAGTTTCGAATTCGCTGTCTGTTATTACCATACTTAAGTCTTTATATATTGTTATATGTGGTTTGTTAAGTTTGTTTGCTATTATGTTAGAGAAAAACCAATCTCTTCTTTCACCACCAGAGATATAGTCTATTTCGCAAATATTAATGTTTTTCTTAATAAAACTAATCATTTCGTCTATTACAGATTTGTAAATTTTATTTTCGTTATAATGTTCAAAAGTTTTTTCAAATACTTTCCTTGGAAGACTATCTTTATTTTGTTTTTCATAATCTATAAATTCTAAAAGCTCTACTGCATCTTGTTCGCTTCCATATAAAAAGTGTGTGTTTATATAATATGGACCAATTTTACCGAGATGTATACCAAAAGGGTTTATTGTCTGGACAAATTTTTAAAGCATGTGTTTCAAATAAATTTGATATTATATTATTCATAAAAAACCTCCTAATATTTTCTTAAATGATAAATCAAAAGTATTATAAAGTCAAATGGAAATATTGAAAAAGATGTTAAAACATGATAATATTGTAAAAAATGTAAAAAGGAAAGATAAAAATGAAAAATGCAATGGATAAATTAATTAATAGAATTAAAGAAACAAATAATCCAACTGTTATGGGGTTAGATCCAAGATATGACATGATACCAGAAAGTATTAGAACAAAGTATCCAGAAGATATTGTTGGGACTTGCAAAGCTATATTAGAGTTTAACAAAGAATTAATTGATAGTGTTTATGACATAGTTCCAGCAGTAAAACCTCAAATTGCTTTTTATGAGATGTTTGGGACAGAAGGTATAAAAGTATTCAACGAAACATGTAAATATGCTAAACAAAAAGGAATGATTATAATTGCAGATGTTAAAAGAGGAGATATTGGTTCAACAGCAGCAGGATATTCAAATGCATATTTAGGTAAAACTCCAATAGGACAAGAAAAAGTATCAATATATGATGTTGATTTTGTAACTGTTAATCCATATTTAGGTATTGATGGAGTAAAGCCATTTATAGATGATTGTAAAGAATATGGTAAAGGAATATTTATACTAGTTAAAACTTCTAACAAATCTTCTGGTGAATTACAAGATTTAAAATTAGAAAATGGTGCAACAATATATGAAAAAGTTGCAGAATTAGTAAACTCTTGGGGAGAAAATCTAGTTGGAGAATATGGATATAGCAGTGTAGGAGCCGTAGTTGGTGCAACATATCCTATTCAAATAAAAGAATTAAGAGAAATTATGCCCAAAACATATTTTTTAATTCCAGGATATGGTGCACAAGGTGGAAAGGCAGAAGACATAGCATTAGGATTTAAAGATGGAATTGGTGGAATTGTAAATGCTTCTAGAAGTTTAATGTTAGCATATAAGTCTGATAAATGGAAAGATAAATATTCAGAAAAAGAATTTGGTAAAGCAACTAGAGCAGAAGCAATAAGAATGAGAGATGAGTTAAATAAAGAAATCATAGACTAAAGTTTTGTCAACGACAAATAAAACAATTAATTTAAAAAATCTCTTGCAAAATATAACAAAAAATGATAATATATTTACATATTAATAATAATAAATAATAGATTTAAAAAAAACCCCAATTTTAGGGCAAGTTTTTTAAATCTATTTTTGTTTTGGAATTTAGGAGGAATTTGTACATGAACACAAAGTATATTTTTGTAACAGGTGGAGTAGTATCTGGACTAGGAAAAGGAATAACAGCTGCGTCTTTAGGTAGACTTTTAAAAAATAGAGGATATAAAGTAACAATCCAAAAAATGGACCCATATATAAACGTAGACCCAGGAACAATGAGCCCAATTGAGCATGGAGAAGTTTTTGTAACAGATGATGGAGCAGAAACAGATTTAGATTTAGGTCATTATGAAAGATTTATAGATGAGAATTTAACTAAAAATTCTAGCATTACAACAGGAAAGATTTATTCTAGTGTAATAGAAAAAGAAAGAAGAGGAGAATATTTAGGAAAAACTGTTCAAGTGATTCCTCACATTACAAACGAAATAAAAGAAAATATATATAGCTTTGAAAACGAAGATGTTGACATTGTAATTACAGAGATTGGTGGAACTATAGGAGATATAGAGGGATTATCTTTTATAGAAGCTATACGTCAAGTTGGAATAGAAAAACCAAAAGGAGATGTAATATACATACATGTAACTTTACTTCCATACATTTCTGGTTCAAATGAGCTAAAATCAAAACCAACTCAACATTCTGTAAAAGAATTACAATCACTAGGAATAAAACCAGATATATTAGTTTGCAGATCAGAATTACCAATACTAGATAATATGAAGAAAAAAATAGCTTTATATTGCAATGTAAGACCAGAAAGTGTAATTCAAAATAGCACAGTAGACAATTTGTATGCAGTACCACTAATGCTAGAAGAAGAGGGACTTACAAGAGAAGTATGCAGATGCTTAAATTTGGACAAAGTTGAACCCAAAAATGAAGAATGGCAAGCAATGATTGACCATATAAGACAAATAGAAGCAGGTCCAGTAAAAGTTGCAATTGTAGGAAAATATGTAGCATTAGAAGATTCATATCTTTCAGTTGCAGAAAGCTTAAGACACGCAGGATTTGCAAATAATGTAAAAGTTGATATTGATTTTGTTGATTCAGAAGAGATAAATGATAACAATGCAAAAGAAAAACTAGGCAAATATGATGCACTTTTAGTTCCAGGAGGATTTGGAAATAGAGGAATAGAAGGTAAAATAGCAACAATAAAATATGCAAGAGAAAATAAAATACCATTTTTAGGAATATGCTTAGGAATGCAAATGGCAGTTGTTGAATTTGCAAGAGATGTGCTAGGGCTAAAAGATGCAAATTCAGAAGAATTTGATGAAAACACCCAAAATCCAGTAATTCATATTATGGATGACCAAAAGAATATAGAGAACAAAGGTGGAACAATGAGGCTTGGAAGTTATCCATGTGTGTTAAAAGAAGGAACAAAGGCTTTTGAATTATATGGTAAAAAAGAAATAGCAGAAAGACACAGACATAGATTTGAATATAATAATGATTATAAACAAAAAATGGAAGAAGCAGGACTTATATGCAGTGGAGCATCACCAGATGGAAGACTTGTTGAAATAGTTGAATTAAAAGACCATCCATTCTTTATAGCAGGTCAATTCCACCCAGAATTCAAGTCAAGACCAAACAGACCAGGTCCGTTATTTAAAGGATTAATAGCCGCAGCAAAAAAATAATAAAAAAAGCACAATTTTTGTGCTTTTTTTAATTTCCAATATAATGTTTTAAAGGTTCTATATTAACATAGTATTTGCTAAAGTCTTCTGGGTCAACTAAAACTTCTAGCTCTGTTATGTTCTTTCTTTCGCAAATTGATTTAGTATCAGACCATATATGTTCACTTGTAAATGTGTATATTTTCCCATTATATTCACACGAACACTCAATTACATCTGGGCTTTTACCATTGTAAGTAAAGCTAAGATCCTTATGTATGCTAGTTATTTTAGAAGGTAAACAAATACCTTCTTCTTGAAGACGAAACTTTTCGCGATTTTTCTTGGCAAAACGATACATAATAAAAATAGCGATAGATGTAAATACAAGTCCAAATGTAATGAAAATATAACCCAAAAGTTTTCCTCCACTTCCAATAAAATTATTAGGATTATCTGGATTGTAATATATTGTTGTTGATCCACCAATATACATTTTACTGCTGTATTCGCTTAGTCTGCCTTCATATACTTTCCCATCAACTACAAAACTTACATATACATCATGATTAAGATCTCCGTCAATATCGCGTGATGTTATAATATTTGTAATTTTAGCATCAGCTTTTATGGCTGTTTTTAAAAATTTTGAAGTACTAATTTGAGAAACAATCCCAACTACAATAAGAACAACCCCAACAATTAAAAAAATCATACAAAATAATTTAAAAAATCTTTTAGAATTCATTATAATCCTCCATTTATTTATTTTTCTAATTATATCAAGTCAAATAAATAAATACAACATAAAAATTGCATATTAGAGTTTACAAATCTAAATTCAAAAAACAAAAATTATTTAAAATTAAATATGTATAAAATGCTGCAAATAATCCCTGCAAAAGCTTTCCAAGTAAATAGGGCTTTATAGAAATTCCATTTTTAGAGGTTATACTAAGTACTTGCAAAGCTACAGAAATTCCACCAAAACCAAGTAAAAAGGCACAAATAATAATATTAGTTGATATGCTTTTACTTGCAATTAATGCAATAGAACAAACTCCATTTGTAAGTTCTATAAGGCCGATTATAATTCCTTTTATGTATTTAGAAGAAAGACCAAAAGCATTTAGAATTGGTGAAAGGAAGTTAGCAATTAATTCTAAGCAACCACTACTATTTAAAATTGAAATAACAACAGAAAAAAGCACAACAAATCCACCAATAAGAAATACTGTACTAATCGAATTCATAATAGAGGTAGCCAAAACTTCTCCCAAATTTGATAAAGATATTCTAGAAGGCAACTTATTAGAAGCTTCAATAAAAGAACTACTTCTTTTATTTTTGCTACTCTTCCACCACCTAAACAAAATTCCAACAGTTATACATGCAAGTAAATGAGTTATAAGTAATAAGATTCCGGTTTTAGTATCTTTAAAAAGGCCAATCCCAACAGTTCCAACAATAAATAAAGGGCCGGAATTATTTGTAAAAGCAATAAGCCTTTCTGCTTCTATGCTTGAACACAAACCTTGCTTTTTAAAATCAGCTACAATTTTTGCACCAACAGGATAACCACTAATAATACCCATTATAAAAGGAAAAGCACCTTCACCGGGAACATTAAAAATTGGTCTCATTAATTTATTTAACATTTTCCCAAGTATGGATATTATATTTGTATATCCCAAAAGCTCTGTGGCAATAAAGAATGGCAAAAGAGATGGAACAACGGAGTTTGCCCATAAACTTAGTCCTTTTTTAGCAGCAGACAAATTAGTATTTGAAAAAACAATTAAAAACAAAGTAAATAAACAGATTATTGTAGGAATAATTAGGCTTTTAGCTTTTAATACAAGCATTTTAAACTTATTCATGGACACACCTCTTATTTACATTTATATTAAATTCTGCATAATATATAACAAGAAAATAAAGAGTGGACAAAAAGTAAAAATAATGTTATATTATGTAGAGATTTATTATTAAATAGATAGTGTAAAGAAGTTTTTTAAAATAGATTGTAGGAGTTGACGTCCTCGGCGACTCTAATTTCAAAAAAATCTAATTAAAAGGGGATTTAAAATGAATAATTATGAGAATGCTAAAAAAATATTAAAAAAATATAACCAACAACAAGTAATTTCTATTGCAGACAAAATGCCACAAGAAAAGCAAGAGATGCTTGCAGAGCAAGTGTTAAAAATAGATTTTGAAGAATTAAAAGAATTATATGAAAAAACATTTGAAAATATATATGTAGATTTAGAGCAATTAGAGCCAATAAGAGGAGTAAACCCAAATAAACTGCCTAAAGAAAAGATAGAAGAATATGAGCAAATTGCTTCTAAAATAATAAAACAAAATAAATTTGCAGTAGCAACTATGGCAGGTGGCCAAGGAACAAGGCTTCGGACACCTACTTCCAAAAGGTACATACAAAATAGATATAGGAGAAAATGGAAAATACTTATTTGAAATTATAGTTGATACATTAGAAAGAGCAAACAAAAAGTATGATGTAATTATACCTTGGTACATAATGACAAGTAGGGAAAACAATAAAGATACAGTTGAGTTTTTAGAGGAAAAGAACTATTTCGGATATCCAAAAGAATATGTATATATTTTTGAACAAGGAGAGCTTCCACTAATAACAGAGCAAGGAAAACTTTTGTTAAATAAAGAAGGACTAATAAAAGAAGCTTCTAATGGAAATGGTGGAATCTTTAATTCTATGCTAAAAAAAGGAGTAATTGATGACTTAGAAAAAAGAGGCGTAGAATGGGTTTTTATTGGTTCTGTTGATAATATTTTATTAAAATCAGTAGACAGCTTACTTTTAGGATTAACTGTAAGTGAAGGAAATCAAATAGGAACAAGGACTGTATTAAAAAGAGATCCAGAGGAAAGAGTAGGAGTTTTGTGTAAACAAAACAACAAGATAAAAGTTATTGAATATACAGAACTTCCAAAAGAAATTGCTTGCATAACAGATGATGAAGGAGAATTGGTTTTTGGAGAATCGCATATAATGTGCAACTTATTTAGCTTGGATGCTATAAAAAGAGCAAGTACAAAAGAATTAGAGTATCATATAGCGTTTAAAAGAGCAGATTACCTAAATGAAAACGGAGATTTTATAAAAGCAGAAAAACCAAATGCATATAAATTTGAGAAATTTATATTTGATAGTTTTAAGTTATTTAATAATATTTCAATTTTAAGAGGAAAAAGAGAGGAAGATTTTGCACCAGTAAAAAATATGAATGGTGAAGATAGCCCAGAAACTGCAAAAAAACTATATGAAAACTATTGGAAAAAAGCATAAGTTATGATATATTATAAAAGTAAAAACTGTGTCTATGAAGGGATGGTAAAAAATGAGTAGTAAAGGTAGAAGATATAATAGGTATGCAGAACCAAAACTTAACATGAAAAAAGTCTTGGGAGTAATTGTAGCAATATTAGTAATAGTGATGGTAATTGTTTCAATTGTAAATGTAATAAAAAATGGAAAAGATAAAAACAAAGTAAAAAGCTACTCATACTATACAGCTTATGAAAATGGAAAATTTGGAGTAATAAATAGCGATGGAGAGATAGTTATTAATCCAGAGTATTCAGAAATAATAGCAATTCCAAATAAAGATGTTCCAATATTTGTTTGTACATACGATGTAAATGATCAAGATGGAACATATAAAACAAAAGTAATAAATCAAAAAAATGAAGAAATATTTAAAAATTATGACAAAGTAGAGGCAATAGACAATTTTGATTCAAAACAAAATATTTGGTATGAAGACAATGTTTTAAGAGTTCAAAAAGACGGAAAATATGGATTAATAAGCTTTGATGGAAAAGAAATTTTAGCTTGCGATTATGAAGAAATAATAGCACTAAAAGGAGTTACAAACAACTTATTAGTAAAAAAAGACGGCAAAGTAGGACTTGTAAACGAAAAAGGACAAACTATAATAAATACAGAATACAAAGAAATAAAAACATTAAAAGAAGGATATAAAAACGAGTACATAATAGTAAATGATAATAATCAATATGGAATAATAAGCACAACAGGAACCGTACTTGTAGAGCCAAAATACGAAGATGTAAAATACTTAAATAACTCTGAACTATTTGCAGTTAAAGAAGCAGGTGTTTGGAAATTAGTTAATAAAGATAACGAAATTTTAATAGATGGTGGATATGACAGTATAATAGAGGCAAAAGGTGAAAATGTAGTAGTAGAAAAAGGCGGAAAATACGGAGTTGTAACAACAAAAAATGAAGAGAAAATTCCAGTAGAATATGAAGAAATAAAATATACATTCTCTATATATTACATAGCTAAAACTGGTGGAAAATATGGAATTATTAATTTAAGCAATGAACAAGTTAAAGATTTTAACTATGTAAATATGAATTATGTAGAAAAGGGAGATTTTATACAAGCAGATGTATCAGATACAGAAACAGTAATATTTGATAATAACTTATCAGAAAAAATAAATGGAATAGTATCTGAGATAAACCAAGAAAAAGGTTATATAAAAGTATATACAAATAACGAATATAAATATTACAACTTTAAATTTGAAGAGAAAAAATCTTCAGATATATTAACAACTAATAGCTTATTCTTAAGCAAAAAAGATGGAAAATATGGATATGTAAATAAAGAGGGAAAAGTAGTAGTAGACTATATATATGAAGACGGAACAGAGCAAAATTCATCTGGATTTGCTGCCGTAAAAAAAGACGGAGTATGGGGTAGTATAAACAAAATAGGTGCTGTAACATTAGAGCCATCAGTAAATTTAGATAACAACATATATACAGTATTTATAGGAAAATGGCACTTAAATGATAGTGGAATATATTATGAAAAATAGCAGAATAAAAGGGGGGATATTCCCCTTTTATTCTTAAATAAGAAAACCAGTTTGCAAAAGAGGAGAAGAAAAATGGAGTTAAAAGTAAAATATCAATATACATATTTTATAAAACCGTTTTTAATTAAAGAAAACAAATATAAAAAGTATTTATTAAGTCTATTAAAGAATGAAAAATTTGAATTAAAGTTTTTCGAAAAAGAAAGAGATTTAAATATATATTCATACTTTTTGCCAGAAATAAGAGATTATATTTTTCCAACATTTAATTATGATAAACAAAAAGTAAAAGAATTTGAAGAGATGGATAATGTGCTTAAATCTAATCTTTTAGCAGATTTACATTGCAATGTATTTAATTATAAATTAAGTAAAAAAGCACAAGGCAAAGTAAATGATAATGAAGGGATATTTTTTAATATAACAAATATAGAAGTTGTTTGTTTTGATTCAGGAATATGTTTTTTATTGATAAAGACAGATTTGGAAAACAACCAAAATTTTTCAAATTTACTAGACTTTAATTATAAATTTAAAGACATAAATTCAGAATTTTCAAAATTAAAAGAGTATAACAATATAAAAATACAAACAGACGAATTTAGCAATATGAAAGAAATGCCACAGTTTATTCAAGAAGTAATAGGGGTAAACAGCAAACTTGCAGAGCTAAAAGATATAGATATGTATAACAGAAGATTTTTTGTTTATACGTATGCTTGTGTAGAACAGGATAATTGGGAAAAATTTAGTGATATAGAAAATGACTTTATAAAATTTACAAATGTATTACCAAATAACAATACAATTGCTTTTAATGGAGAAAAGTTAGAGAAAATAGTTGAAACAGTTGAGCAGTTTAAAAATGCGAGATTTGGATTTACAAAGCAAAGTGCAACATTTTTGGCATCTGGTATAGACACAAACAACTATACAAAATTATTATTTGAGTACGATAATGACTATTTATATACATTAATATTCAGCTTATATCAAAGAATCTATTTAAAAAAGATGGAGATGGATTTAAAAAGCAAAAAGAATATTGACAGTATACGAAGGAGGTTTACTAAATTTACAAAAGAAATATGGGGAAAAGAGTTAACAAATTCGGTTACAGGAACCACATTTTATAGTAAATGGAAAAAGACTTTTGAGCTAGAAGAGATATATCATAACATAAAAAATAAATATGATGTTATTTACAAGGATTCGTCTGTAGAAAAAGAAAATAAAGTAAATAAAGTAATTTTAATTGCATTATCAGTATCTTTGTTATTAAACGTAATTAATTTATTTGTACTAATGAAAATAAAGTAATTATAAAACGAGGAGGAAAAATGAAAACCTTTTGTGGAACAGATATAATAGAAATAAGCAGAATAAAAGAATCAATAGAAAGGTCTCGGAGAAAGATTTTTAAACATAATTTATACTCCGGCAGAAATTGAATATTGCGAAAGCAAAAAGAATGCAAAATACTATCATTATGCGGGAAGATTTGCGGCCAAAGAAGCAATATATAAAGCCATATCAGTACTTTTAAAGAACAAGTTTGATATATCTTGGCATAATGCACAAGTAATAAATGATAAAAACGGAAATCCACAAATAGAATTTCTAGATATAAAATTTGATAAATTAAAAAGTATTGATATATCAATATCACATTGCAAAGAATATGCAGTTGCAACAGTAGTTGCAGTAGTGGAGGACTAAAATGGAACTTTTTGATTCACATGCACATTATAATGATGAAAAATTTAATGAAGATAGAGAAGAAATTCTAAAAGAAATATATAAATCTGGTGTAACAAAATTAGTAAATGCAGGTTATAGCTTAGAATCTTCTAAAAGTGCAATAGAAATAGCGAATTTACATGATTTTATATATTCAACAGTTGGAATTTCTCCAAACGATATAGAAAATTATAAAAAGGAAGATTTGCACGAAATAGAAAAACTTGCTAAAAGCTCTAAGGTGGTTGCAATAGGCGAAATTGGATTAGATTATTATTGGAACAAAGAAAATAAAGATTTGCAAAAAGAGGTTTTTATATCTCAAATTGAAATAGCAAATAAACTTAACTTGCCAATAGTTATTCATACAAGAGAAGCGATATATGATACACTTGAAATATTAAAGAACAACGAATGCAATAAAAAGGGAGTTTTTCACTGTTGCCCATTTAATGTGGACTTGGTTAGAGAAGGGCTAAAACTTGGCTTTTATATATCTTTTGCAGGACCAACAACATTTAAAAACAGTAAAAATGCAGGTGAAATAATAAATATGGTACCATTAGACAAAATGTTAATAGAAACAGATTCACCATATCTTAGTCCAGAGCCATTAAGAGGAAAACGAAATGACTCTAGAAATGTAAAATACATTGCAAAAAAAATTGCAGAAGTAAAACAAATTCCATTAGAAGATGTTGCAAAAGTAACTTACGAAAATGCAAAAAGGATTTTTGATATAAAAAATGGAGGTTAGAATGAAAGACTATATTTATATATACAATGAAAATGGAGAAAAAATAAAAATGGAAGCGGTAATAGCCTTAAAGCTTGACAACTCTGATGATGAATATATAGCATATAGAGAAGAGAATAATGCTGACGATATATATGTTGCAAAAATAAAACCTCACACAAATGAATTGGATACAAATTTATCTGATAGGGAAAAAGAAATGCTAAAAGAAATAATAGAAAAACAAGTAAAGGAGTAGAAACATGAGAATACTTGTAAACAAGAATCATAAAAGCATAGAAATAACAAAAACGAATGGAATAAAAAGCAAAATTATGGGCGGACTAGCTGTGGCAGGAGCTACATTAATAATGTTTTCTGGATGTTCTAATTCAAATGCAATTGAGCAACCAGATAATACTACAATGGCATCTACCAGCATTTCAAATAATGAAGATAACAAAACAACAGAAACATCTTTTAGAGAAGAAATAAAAGTAGACACAAAAACATTTGTAGAACCTAAAACAGTTGGAAGACAAGAAGAAACAAAAGTACAAGCTAATACAAATTCATATAATAAACTTTTAAATGAACTAAAAGCAGAATTAGCTAAAAAAGGGTTTGATTCTGATGTAAATAATACTTTGATTAAAGCATTTGATGAATTGTACGAGAACTACAACAACTGGCAAGGACTATATAAGGATTTACCTACAAGGGAAGATTTTATAGAAGACAAATTAATAAATTCAATAAAGTATATTAAAGAATTTAATATATATGAAGAAGGCTCACCAGAGGCAGAAAAATTAATAAAAAAATATGGTGTGGGAAATATCACAACTGAAGATAATACAATATCAATAATCAATAATAACCAACAAGTTCCAATGATAGCATTACATGAGATAGCTCATGCCGAACAAAATATAGAAGAAAGTCCAGCATCAGAAAAGAAAAATTACTATTATAATGGAGTGGATTTAAGCACAGCATTATGTGAGGGAGAAGCGACTTTTAATATGAAATTTACAGAAAGTCCATCTTCAGAGAAAGTAGACTATGATATTATAGATAATAATAATGGAGATACAGTAGAATATGGAAAATCAACAAGAAGAGGCTATGCAAAATATATGAATCTATACGAGAATCTAAATTTATTTGCTGGATACAAAAATTTAGATTCTGTAAAAGGACAAAACATACCTGCACAAATTGAAAGTGCAATTTCAAAAAGATATGGAAATGAGCTAGCTTCAGAGGTAATGAGCAATTTGGCAGAATTAATAAAATTAGAAAACTCACACAACTCAAATGCTCAATATGAACAAGCAATAAAAACACAACAAACATTTTTAAAATGCATAGAAAAAGACATAGATTCATTAAATAGCAAAAAGGACGTAGAAGAATACATTAATATATATAGAGGATACAAATTAAATAATTTAGCTCAGGTAATTGACACAGATGGAAACAATATAACAAATGAAACCTTTGACATAGAAAGCTTGGATAATAAAATGATTTCGAAAATCTTAGAATATAATGCTATTCCAAATTTTACACAAAATAAAGAACTAAATAGGATGGCATTAAAAGCTATATTAATGGCAAGCAATGAACCATATTATGATAAGGACGGCGTTTACAAAGAATTATACATACCTGATAATCTCGACAATACAAAATATACATATTTTGAAGAAAACGGCGTTGGTAATATAGTATTTAAATCTAAGAATGGCGAAAAGTTACAAATTTCATTTGATGGTGATGAAATAACCAATATACAAGAGCCTTCATTAGATAGAGGAGAATATGATTCGGAAAGATAAAGTGAATAAACAATAAAAAATAGGTTAGAATTCGAAAAGAATCTAACCTATTTTTTTATTGTGGTAGAGATATAAAAAACACACTACGAGGCTAAAATTTGACACAAACATGTAAAATATGTTATAATACAAGTGGAAGATTATTACATTTTTTAAAAAGCATATAAAAATAACCATTAATTATATATATAGAGGGAGGTAGTTATTATGAATATGATAACTAATAAAAAAGCAATTGCTTCAATGATTGTAGCAATTTTGTTAATAGGATTAACAACACCAATATTTGCAGCAACAAAAACAGCAACAGTAAAAACAACCATATTATTATATGCAGATATAAGTAAATCAACTGTAAGAGCGCAAATATGTGCAGGACAAAAAGTGGAAGTGTTAAGTACAAATGGAAATTGGTGTAATGTAAAGTGGACAGTTACAGGATATGCACACAAAAACTATGTAAATAAATCAAATGGTGCGGTATTAAAAGAAGGACCAAATATTTACTCTGATGCAAATCATTCAAATAGAATTGGTGATTTGAGACATGGAAGAGTAAATATTTTAGACAATAAAAAATTATATGGAAATTATTATAGAGTATCATTTTATGATACAGGATATGTTCAAAAATCAGCTTTAAATATAAGCAGTACAGGAAGTAGTAGTACAGGAAATAACAAACCATCAAGCTCTTCAAGTTCATCAGGAAGTATATTAGCAGCGCTACTAAGATTAACAGTTAAAGGGGCAGAAAAAGGAGCAGAAGTTACATTGAAAGCTTTCTCTGGATTACTAGGAAGATTAAATGGAGGATCATCAACAGCAAAACCAGAGTACAATTTAACTTTAAATAAAACAAGCATAGAAATAAAAGAAGGAAGTACAGAAACAATAACAGCAACATATAAAGAAAGAACAGTAACACCAAAATATAAATCAAGCGATACAAGTATAGCAACAGTAGATTCATCAGGAACAGTAAAAGGTATAAAGAAAGGAAATGCAACAATAACAGCAACATACAATGGAAAGAAAGCAACTGCTAAAGTTACAGTTTCTGCAAAAGCAACTCAACAGGATAAACCGACACAATCACAACAAACATCTAATTCAAGTATATATGAACCTCAGACAAATAAAAATAAAAACTGGGCATATAGAAGTGCATTAGCTGCTGGAACACTTGAACATGCTATTTGTTATGGAGAGTATTACAACAGCAATCACGACTATAGAAATAGAATAACATTTGATCCAGAAACAAATATAGTAATAGTGGATAATGAGTATTATTGTGTAGCAATAGGCAGCTATTTTGGAGAAGTAGGTGATAAGTTTATTGTAAAACTAAGTACTGGAAAAGAAATAAAAATTATAATGTGTGATACAAAAGGGAAAGATGCTTATTTTAAAGCAGCAAATGGAAAGACAATAGCTCATAAAATGGACAATGGATGCAAAGATATGCTAGAGTTTTACTGTAGAACAAAACCAAATACAAGAAAATTACAAGATAAATTTGCAGGAAAGGTAGTAAGCATAACAAAAATATAAAAAAATAAATAAGCTAGTGCTTTAAGCACTAGCTTATTTTGTTTGCATTATTATTTGTTAAAATCAACTTTAACATTTTTTCTAGCTTCTTCGCTTTCTACTTTAAAGAACTCTTCTGCTTTAAATCCAAACATAGAAGCAATAATATTAGAAGGAAAAACCTCTAATTTAGTGTTATACATTGTTACGCTATCATTATAAAATTGTCTTGAGAAAGAAATTTTATTTTCTGTATTTTGTAGTTCTTGTTGTAATTCAGAGAAATTTTGGTTAGCTTTTAAATCTGGATAACTTTCAGAAACTGCCATAATAGTTTTTAAAGCTCCTGATAATTGATTATCAAGTTCTGCTTTTTCATGAATAGTACCAGCATTTGCCCAAGATGTTCTAAGTTCTGCAACTTTTGTTAATACATCACTTTCATGAGTCATATAACCTTTTACTGTTTCTACTAAATTTGGTATTAAATCAAATCTTCTTTGTAATTGAACATCAATTTGACTCCAAGAATTTTTTACTTTTTGTCTTAGTCTAACTAAATTATTGTACATAGAAATTACAAGAATTACTAATAATACAACAATGGCTATTGCAATCCACATAATAAAGACCTCCTATTAAAATAAATTTACGAATTCATTATAGCATACCGAAAACAGCATAGCAAGAAATAATTAAGCAAAATCCAATTTATCTGTTAAATCATATATTATATAAACCTTGTTTCCTTATGCATATTTTTGGTACAAGCAGCATATAATTATACTACGGAAATAACAAAAAAGTTTCCAAATTTGACAAAACTTTCAAAAAATGGTATAATTAAAAAGGTCGCTTGAAGGAGGGATTAAATATTCTTATGAATAAACAAAAACATTCGCATATATCATATAAAAAGATTATTGCATTAAGTATATTATTTGTTGTAATCTTAGGGATATCGGTATTAGCGGGAAATGTAAAAGTAAACAGTGTTAAAATAAAATTTTCAAACAACCACGAAATCACAGTTTTAACATCAAAAACAAAAGTATCAGAAATATTAGAAGAAAACCATATAATGCTTTCATCAGATGAAGTAGTAACACCTTCACTAGAAGAAGAACTTACATCTGCAAATGCAATAGTAATTTCACTAAACGGACAAGAGCCAACACAAATTGCAGAAGTAAATAATGAAAGTTTAGAAACAAATATAGAAGAAAGAGCACAAAGCTATACAGACATAATAGAAGAAATAATAACAGTTAAAGAAGAAATACCATTTGAAACAATAACAAAAGATGTTTCAAACGGAAGTAGTACAGTAAATAAAGTTATACAAGCTGGTAAAAAAGGTTTAAAAGAAGTAACTTACAAAGTTAGATATAAAGGCGATGTAGAAGTAGAAAGAATAGAGTTATCTTCTAAAGTAATAAAAGAGCCAGTAAAAAAAATAGTTCAAATACAAACAGTTACAGCAAGAAGTTCATCAAGAGGTAATGCAGTAACAACTGCATCAAGTGGAAGATATAAAGTTACAGCATACTGTTCATGTGCAAGATGTTGTGGTAAAACAAATGGTATTACAGCCTCAGGAAGAAGAGCAACAGCAAACCATACAGTTGCAGCTCCAAGTACATTTGCTTTTGGAACACAAATGGTTATAAACGGAAAAACTTATGTTGTAGAAGACAGAGGTGGAGCAATACAAGGTAATAGAATAGATATTTATATGAATTCACATTCAGAAGCATTAGCATGGGGAGTAAGATACTTAGACGTAGAAGTAATAAAATAAAAATAATACAAAAAATAGGGGATTTGTTTTCCCCTATTTTTTTATTGTATAGGAAAAACCGTCCCACCTCGCACTTCACACTTCCATTATTTAAAAGAAAAAACATTGTAAAAAAATTATATATATGATATAAAATAAATATTAACAAGTAAAGGAAGGTACAAATGGAAGCAAGAGAAAAAATGAAAAAAGAAAACAATTCATCATTTATGAAAAATGTTGCTATGCTTATGATTGCACAAGTTTTAATAAAAATATTAGGATTTGTTTATAGGTTAGTAATAATTAACATAGATGGTTTTGGAGATATAGGAAATGGATATTATGATGCAGGTTACACAGTGTATTCTTTGCTACTTACACTATCATCAGTAGGTATACCTACAATAATTTCTAAACTAGTGTCAGAGAGAGTGGCAATAGGTGACCACAAAGGTGCACATAGAATTTTTAAAACTTCTTTAAAGATATTTACATTAATTGGAGCATTTTTTTCATTAGTACTATTCTTTGGGGCTGGTATAATAGCAAAAAACATATTAAATGTACCAGATGTAAAATATGTTTTAATGGTTCTAGCGCCAGCGATAATGTTTGTTGCTTCTTCTGCTGTTTTAAGAGGATATTTTGCAGGACTTGGAAGTATGAAATCAACAAGTGTTTCTCAAACATTAGAACAATTTTTTAATTGTGTTTTAACAATTACATTTGTATATGCATTAGTAGGTAAAGATCCAGCTATTATGGCTGCAGGAGGAAACTTGTCTACAACACTGGCCATTTTAATTTCTTTTACATATTTGGTTATTTTCTACAAAAGAAGAAAAAAAGGAATTATGGCAGAGTGTGAGGCTCAAACAGTAGAACAGGAAGACAAAACTACAGGAAAACTTATAAAAACAATATTTGCTATATCAATACCAATGACAATTGGTTCATTAATATCAGTTATTAATAATATGATAGACACAGTTACAATAAGTAATTGTATACAAACTGCATTTTCTGGAATCCTAGAAGGCGGAAAGGCAGCACTAGAAGCAAAAGCAATGGAATTATCAGGAGTATTATCAAAAGTAGTAACAATAATACATCTTCCACTTGCAATTACAGGAGCTTTTTGTACAGCTTTGGTTCCAGCAATATCATCAGCAATATCAGTAAAAGATTATGCAACGGTAAATAAAAGATTATCATTTTCATTCTTTGCTTCAATTTTATTAATAATGCCATGTGCAGCAGGGCTAGTAGCACTTGCAGAACCAATTTTAAAATTAATCTACCCAGCAGCTTCAAATGGAGCTAATATATTAGTTTTAAGTACAATTACAATGATATTTGTATCACTAAACTATGTTGTAGAAGGTGGACTATATGGATTCGGAAAAGTACATATTCCAGCGATAGCATTAGCAATTGGAGGAGTAATAAAATTAATATTAAATATCATTCTAATAAGTAAGCCAGAAATTAACATATTAGGAGCTGTTATTAGCTCAATAGTATGCCAAGTTATATTATTTGTAATATGTATGTACTATTTAAACAAAGAAATAAAACTAAACATGAATTTAAAAGATCATGTATTAAAACCAACTTTTGCATCAGCAGTTATGGGAATTATAGTTTATATTGCGTACAAAGTAATTGTAGGAACACTTGGAAATGCAATCTCAACAATTATAGCTATATGTATAGGAATTTTAGTATATTTAATATTAGTACTTGCAATGAAAATGTTAACAAAAGAAGATATATATATGATACCATTTGGAACAAAAATATATAGTTTGTTAGTAAAATTAAAAGTATATAAAGAAAATTAAGGAGAAATTTATGAAATTAGTTTCATGGAATGTGAATGGATTAAGGGCAATATATAAAAAAGGTTTTGAAGAATCATTTAAAAAACTTGATGCAGATATATTTTGCATTCAAGAAACAAAAATGCAAGAAGGTCAAATAGAATTAGATTTACAAGGATATTATCAATACTATAATTATGCAGAAAGAAAAGGATATTCAGGGACAGCAATTTTTACAAAAAAAGAGCCATTAAATGTAGAATATGGAATAGGAATAGAAGAACACGATAAAGAAGGTAGAGTAATAACATTAGAATTTGATAAATTTTATATGGTAAATTGCTACACACCAAATTCAGGACGAGAGCTTGCAAGACTTGAATACAGGATGACTTGGGAAGAAGCATTTAAAAAATATTTAATAGAATTAGACAAACAAAAGCCAGTAATAATATGTGGAGATTTAAATGTAGCACATACGGAAATAGATTTAAAAAATCCAAAGTCAAATAGAAAAAATGCAGGATTTACAGACGAAGAAAGAAGTAAGATAGAAAGTTTGTTAAACTCTGGATTTACAGATACATTTAGAAAAATATATCCGGACAAAGAAGGAGCATATACGTGGTGGTCATATATGTTTAATGCAAGAGCAAATAATGCAGGGTGGCGTATTGACTATTTTCTAGTATCTGATAGAATAAGTAAAAATATAAAAGATGCATATATTTATTCAGAAATAATGGGAAGTGACCATTGCCCAGTTGGATTAGAAATAGAAGAATAAAGGGGAGAAATTAAATGAAAGAAACAAAAAAATGGACAAAATGGTTATACTGGTTTTCATTTGCGGTGGCAGTGATATTTGTATACAAAACGCTAGACAACTTTAATGACATTTCAATATGGTTTAACAAACTATTATCAATATTAATGCCATTTTTAATGGGAATATTGGTAGCATATTTATTTTATATACCATGTAGGCAAATAGAGAGTTTATACAAAAAGCTAAAGCCAAAGTTTATAAAGAAAAAAGCAAGAAGCTTATCAATTGTTACGGTGTATATAATGGCAATATTGTTACTAGTAATAATTATAAATATCATAATACCAGCACTTTCGGAAAGTGTAGTTGAATTGGCAAGTAGTATGCCAGGGTATTATAATACGGCAATGGAATATGTAGAAAATATGCCAGAAGATGCAATAATAAAAAGAGCAGATGTTTTAGAAATTATAGGAAACTTACAAAAAATAGATATAACAAAAATCTTAAGCCTAGAAAATATATATGGTTATATAAAAGGCGTTGTTGGGGTAGCTCAAGGAGTATTTAGTGTGTTTGTTACACTAATAATGTCTGTATACATATTAGCAGAAAGAAGCCAAATATTAAAATTTGTAAGAAGACTAAATTCTGCAATATTTAAAGATAAAACTTGTAAGATTATAGATAAATATTTTATGAAAGCTAATGATATATTCTTTAAATTTGTATCAAGCCAAGTATTAGATGGAATAATAGTAGGAATAATAGTATCAATAGCAATGTGGATACTAGGGGTAAAATATTGGGTACTATTAGGATTTATGATAGGATTGTTTAATATAATTCCATATTTTGGAGCAATAGTTGCAGTAGTAATTGCTACTATAATAACAATATTTACAGGAGGATTTGCAAAAGCTATATGGATGGTTATAGTAGTAGTAATACTTCAACAAATAGATGCAAATATAATAAACCCTAAAATAGTAGGAAATGCATTGCAATTAAGCCCTATATTAGTAATATTTTCTGTAACACTATTTGGAGCATATTTTGGAGTGCTTGGAATGTTCTTAGCAGTTCCAATAATTGCAGTAATAAAATTAATAACAAATGACTTTATAGAGTATAGAACAGAAAAGAAAAAACAAGAAGAATTACAATAGAAAAGGAGAATACAAATGCTAAAAAAATACATAATAACATTTCTAATTTCAATGGTACCATTAATAGAATTAAGAGGTTCAATCCCAATTGGATTGAGCTCACTATGGGGAGACCCTATTCCTGTACTTCCACTTTATATAATTTGCATATTAGGAAATATGCTACCAGTACCATTTATTTATTTATTTGCTAGAAGAGTTTTAGAATGGGGAGCGGACAAAAAATATATAGGTAAATTCTTTAAATGGTGCTTAGAAAAAGGAGAAAAGGGTGGAAAAAAACTTCAAGAAAAAGCAGGGAAAACAGGATTATTTTTTGCATTACTAATATTTGTAGGAATTCCACTTCCGGGAACAGGAGCATGGACAGGAACACTTGCAGCAAGTATATTAGATATGGATTTTAAAAGAAGTATTTTGGCAGTTATGCTAGGAGTAATATTAGCAGGAATCATAATGGGGCTTGCATCAGCAGGAGTATTTGGAGCATATGGAGCAATATTTGCAGCTTAAAACTAATAAGTTGGGGGGAAAAGGGGTCAGGCCCCTTTTTCCCTCAAAGTTCATATAATGTTAATAATTGTAATATATAATTTTAAAGTTAAGGAGTGTAATTATGAGTTATATAGAATTAAAAGATGTTACAAAATTATATAGTGATGGAAATGTAAAGGCTGCAGATGGCGTATCTTTTTCCGGAGAAAAGGGAGAGATTATTATAGTTGTAGGACCAAGCCGGAGCACGGAAAAACCACTGTTTTAAACCTGATTGGTGGAATGGATAGCGTAACAAGTGGTAAAATAATTGTAGATGGAAAAGACATAAGCAAATATAATGAAAGAGGACTTACAACATATAGAAGAAATGATATTGGATTTGTATTTCAATTTTATAATTTAATACCAAATTTAACTGCAAAAGAAAATGTTGAACTTGCAAGCCAGATATGCAAAGATGCATTAGATCCAGAACAAGTTTTAAAAGATGTAGGACTTGAAAAGAGAATGAATAATTTCCCTGGACAATTATCTGGAGGAGAACAGCAAAGAGTTGCAATAGCAAGAGCAATTGCTAAAAACCCAAAATTACTTTTATGTGATGAGCCAACTGGGGCATTAGACTACAATACAGGAAAAGAAGTATTAAAGCTGTTACAAAACACAGCAAGACAAAAAAATATAACAGTTATAATAATTACACACAACCAAGCAATAACACCAATGGCAGATAGAATAATAAAAATAAAAAATGGAAAAGTTAGTGAAAATAGAATTAACGAAAATCCTATTTCAATAGATCAAATTGAGTGGTAAATTTTTTAGGAGGAAAGATGAAAAAAGCATATATAAAAGATATTGTTAAAGAAATAAAAAGAACAAGAAAAAGATATATATCTATTATTGCAATTGTAATATTAGGTGTTGCTTTTTTTGTTGGAATAAATGCATCATGCCCAGATATGCTAAATACTTTTAATAAATATATTAATGATTATAATGTTTTCGACCTTAATCTAATTTCCACTGTTGGATTTGATAATGATGATGTGGAGACAATAAAAAATATAAATAAAATTGACTACATACAGCCTGTAAAATCAATATGTGCTGTTGTAGAACAAGGAGATAAAGAAAAGGTTTTAAGTGTAAGTTCTGTTCCTAATAATGTAACCGAAAATACTATTAATAAAGTTGAAATAATAGAAGGAAAATATCCTACACAGAGCAATGAAATAGCTTTGGATAGCAAACTAAAGACAGATTACAAAATAGGAGATACAATAGAATTTATAGATACAGAAAACCAAGAATTAGAAGATGTGTTTAAGGTTAAATCATATAAAGTAGTTGGTTTTGTTAATAGTCCTTTATATGTAGCAATATCCAGAGGTAGCACAACACTTGTAGATGGAACTATATCAGGATTTGCAATAGTTTTAGAAGATGTATTTTCTATGGAAGAATACACAAACATATATGCAAAAGTAACAACGAATAATAAAAATAGAACCTCAGATGAATATATAGAAGAAATAGAAAAAATTCAGGATGAAGTAAAAGAAAAAACAGATACATTAGCAGATACAAAGTACAAAGATTTATATGAAGAAGCAAATAATAAAATTGATGATGCCAAAGAAGAAGTTCAAGATGCAAAAGATGAATTAAAAAATGCAGAGCAAGAAATTGCAAATGCAAAAGTAAAACTAGAAGATTCACAAAAAGAACTAAATACTCAAAAACAGAATTTCAATAGCAAAATGCAAGAATATAATAATCAAATAAATAGTGCCAAAAGCACGTTGGATTCAACAAAAGCTACTTTAGACCAAAAGCAAAAAGAACTAAATGATGCAGAAACACAATTAAATGCGGAAGAACAAAAATTAATATTAGCAGAGCAAAAAGCTTTAGAAGGAACAGGATTAACTGATTTAAATAAATATTTGGAATATTTGCAAAGTATATCTGCACCACAAGAAGCAATTACAGGTATACAAACATTAATACAAGGGAAAGCAAAGTTAGAACAAGAAAAAGGTACACTTCAAGAATATAAAAAAGAATTAAATGCTGGTTTAGAAGAATATAATAAGGGATTGAAAAGTTTTGAAGCCCAGAAACAAGAGTTAGAAAATACCAAAAAAACAACTCAGACAAAACTTAATTCAGCACAGACAAAAATAGATAATGGATGGAAAGAACTTAAACAAAATGAGAACAAGTTCAATGATAAAAAAGAAGAAGCAAACAAGAAAATAGCAGATGCAGAAAAAGAGATAAAAGATGCAGAGAAAAAACTAGAAGACCTAAAAGTAAAAATATATGTGTTAAACCTAGAAACAAATGAAGGATATGTATCATATAAATCAGATTCGAATAGTGTAGCAACAATAGGTAAAGTATTCCCAATAATTTTCTTTTTGGTAGCAGCATTAGTTTCATTAACTGCAATGACAAGAATGGTAGAAGAAGATAGAGGAATAATAGGAACATATAAATCTTTAGGATATAGTAGACCTAAAATTGCTTTAAAATATTTAACATATTCAACTAGTGCAACATTATTAGGAATTGTGCTAGGTTCAGTTATTGGTTCATATACACTACCATGGGTAATTTCGGAAGCATATAAGATTTTATATCATACAATGCCAACAGTAATAATGGAAGTAAATATGAAGTATACTTTAATTGCCGGAATTGCAGCATTTGCTTCAACTACAATAGCAACAATGTTTGCATGTTACAGAATGCTAAGAGCAACTCCAGCAAAACTTATGAGACCAAAATCACCCAAAGAAGGTAAAAAAATATTATTAGAAAAAATGCCTTTTATATGGAAACATTTTAATTTTACACAAAAGATTACTGCAAGAAATGTATTTAGATATAAAAAACGTTTATTTATGACATTAATTGGAATATCAGGTTGTACAGCTTTAATATTTATGGGATTTGGACTTAGAAATTCTATTGCAACAATTGTAAGTAAACAATACGAACAAATAAGAAGATATGATTTTGAAATAACACTAAAAAATGAATTAACAGAAGAAGAAAAGCAAGAACTAAACAAATATATAGAAAACAACGGACATAATTCAAAATACACATATTTAAGACAACAAACAAATGATGTTACTGCAAATGGCGAAGAACAAAATGTGTATATAATAGGTGTAGAAAATCAAGATGAACTAATGGATTTTGTTACAATGCAAGATAGAAAAACAAAAGAAAAAGTTAAAATACAAAATGATGGAGTTATAATAACAGAAAAATTATCAAAACTACTAAATGCTCATATAGGTGATGAAATAACAATAAAAATTGATGATGAAAAATCTAAAAATGTTAAAGTGTCTGGAATAATAGAAAACTATGTATATCATTATATTTATATGGATAAAGCGATGTATGAGGGCGTTTTTGATGAAGAAATGATAGATAATCACATATATTTGGACATAGAAGAAAATTTAGACAAACAAGCAGAAGAGGAGATTTCTAAATATTTACTTAAAGATGAAAATATAGCACAAGTATTAAGATTAAGCAGTATTAGTGAAAGCTTTAGCGATATGATTAAAAGTTTGGATACAGTAGTAATTGTATTAATTACTTGTGCCGGAATGCTTGCATTTGTTGTACTATACAACTTAAACAGCATAAATATAGAAGAAAGAAAAAGAGAACTTGCTACAATTAAATTACTAGGTTTTTACAACAATGAATTATCTAACTATGTATTTAGGGAAAATGTAATTCTTACAATTATTGGAGGACTTTTAGGACTAGTGCTAGGTGTTTATTTGCTAACATTTATAATATCAACAGCAGAAATGGATATTGTAATGTTTGGTAGAGAACGAGCATTTTCAAGTTATTTCTTTGCATTTATATTAACAATGGTATTTGCATTTTTAATAAATTTAATAATGAACAAAGAGCTTAAAAAAATAGATATGATAGAAAGTTTAAAGAGTGTAGAATAAAAAATAGGAGCATGCTTTATAGCATGCTCTGTTTTAAATTTATCGATTACTAGATGATCCGTTTAATCCAGCATTATAACCATCAGAGAAACCATCATCATATTGTGTAGCATATTTTAAAGATAAATCTTCATTAGCCTTATTGTAACCATCTTCATAACCAATGTTATAACCATATACGCTCATGTATGCAAAACCAAAGATTGATGCAATAATTAGTATGAAAATAACAAAAATAAATATGAAGTTAGTTAAAGATATAGCTACTTTTTTTGAACCTTCTCTTCTATCATTTTGTCTTCTATCTGGCATATTTCATACCCCCTTCTTTTGTATATTTATAATAAAAATTAATTTATTTTCTCTATTTTAATAGTGTTATTATTGTTTTTTGGTTCAAAACTAGAAAAAGAACTAGCAAGATAACCAGCAACAAAACCAAGTAGGAATACTACTATAATTATTACTGTATATTTTATACTTTCTTGTTTTTGATATATTTCTTTATCATATACTTTCATATAAGAACCTCCTCACAATAAGATAAAAATATTATATATGATTAAAATTAATAATGCAAGAATATGTTTACAAATAATTGAAAAAGATATATTATACAATTATAAAAGGAGATTTGTATGAAAAAACTAAACTTATTAATTTATTATATTTTATTTATTGTATATGAAGAGCTGATATTTTCTTACTTGGTATATAAGACTTTTCCAACTAGCTTGTGGTTAATAATATTATTTTCAATACCAATAGCAGTAATTTTAAATTTAATAACAAGCGTATTTAAGCCAAAGATAAATAAATTTTTAACATATATAATAACTATTGCTTTTATAATATTATTTAGTGCACAAATTGTTTATTATAGCATGTATGAAGCAATAATATCATTTTTCTCGATGATGCATGGTGGACAGATAACAGAATTTATGGAAGCAATTATTGATGTAGTTTTAAGGAATTGGTACGGAATAGCTTTATTTGCATTGCCTTTGGTAATATTAATTGTATTATCAAAAAAGAAAGTTTTACTATTTGAAAGAAATTCTTTAAAAGAAATAGCAATTAAGATGACTAGTGTTGTTGTAGTGCATTTAGTTGCACTATTATGTGTAAATTTTATAAATACAAATATGATGTACTCAAATAAAAACTTATACTACAATATACATATTCCAAAAGTAACAGCAAACAGAATGGGACTTTTAACAACCATGAGACTAGATTTACAAAGATTTATATTTGGATTTGAAGAAAAATTATCAGTAGAAACAAGCACAACTCCAATAGAAGAGGAAGAGAATAGCTACAATGTAACATATATAGATTTTGATAAACTAATACAAAATGAAGAAAATAATACAATAAAAGAAATGCACGAATATTTTTCTTCACAAGAGGCAAGCAAAAAAAATAAATATACAGGAATGTTTAAAGGAAAAAATTTAATAGTTCTTGTAGGAGAATCATTTAGTTCATTAGCAATAAGAGAAGATTTAACGCCAAATTTATATAAGCTATATAAAGAGGGATTCCAGTTTGATAATTTTTATACACCAATATTTCCAGTAAGCACAGCAGATGGAGAATATATAACAGATACATCATTAATACCAAAAGAAGGAGTATGGAGCTTTTTAAAGATAGCAGGAAACTATATGCCATATTCATATCCAAATGTATTTGAAAAACAAGGATATTCATCAAATGCATATCACAATCATACGGCAACATATTATGAAAGAGACAAATATATAGAAACAATGGGGTATAATTCATATTTAGCAGTAGGAACAGGATTAGAAGATAGAATGGATACTTCAAATTGGCCAAATAGTGATTATGAAATGGTAAAAACTACAATGGATGACTATATCAACAATGAAAAATTTATGGCATATTATATGACAGTAAGTGGACACATGAACTATACAAAAATAGGAAACATGATGGTATATAGAAATTGGGACCAAGTTAAAGATTTGCCATATTCTCATAAGGCAAAAAGCTATTTAGCAGCAAACATAGAATTGGACAAAGCTGTAGGAGAATTAATAAGAAGATTAGAAGAAGCAGGAAAGTTAGAAGACACAGTTATAGTAATTAGTGGAGATCACTATCCTTATGGACTAACATTAGAGGAAATAAACGAACTATCAACATTTGAAAGAGACGATAAGTTCGAAAAATATAGGATGCCATTTTTAATATGGAGTGGAAGCATGAAAGAACCAATAAAAGTAGAAAAAATAGGTTCAAGCTTAGATGTGTTGCCAACTGTATTAAACTTATTTGGAGCAGAATTTGATTCCAGATTGCTAATAGGAAGAGACATTTTGTCAGATACAGAACCGCTAGTAATATTTTCAGATAGAAGTTTTATAACAGACAAAGGAAGGTATAACGCTGTAACAGGAGAATTCATAGCAAATGAAGGAACGACAGTAGAAGAGGGATATGTTGATAAAATAAACACGATAATATATAAAAAATATCAAATGTCTAGGCTAATTTTAGAAAACGATTATTATAGAAAAATATTTGAATAGAGAAAAGAAATGAGAAAAAATGGGATTATTCCATTTCTTCTCATCTTTTTTGTTATTCAAAAAATCCGTGTTTGTTTTGTTTATCTAATTTGATATATACACTTAAATTATTTTGATTATCACAAGTTGCAAGAAATACGTTTTTTATATCTGCTATTCCTTGCTTTTTTAAATTTTTTTCCAACCAATTAATATTATTACCTGTTTTTTCTAGATTTTCTTTTAACAGAATTCCATCTAAAATAACATTAATAGTAACATTTTCCTGTTGTGGATTAAGATTTAAATCTTCTGGCGTTGCAGACCTTTTTACACTTTTGGGAAGAAAACTAATTCTACCATTTGGTTCTAGTATAGCTGTTTGAATATCGCTTAGATTAAAATAGCCGTTTATTCTACATTCCATTAAAAATTCATTTAAGTCTAGTTTGGAAGATTTAAAATTTTTTCTATACAATTTTCCATTGTCTAATAAGATTTTGGTTTTACCAGTGAAAAACCTTCTAATATTAAGGCTTTTACAAGTTAAATAAGAAATAAAAAATGTTACAAAACCATATACGAGCATTGCAACAACTGGTTCCATAAAGTTGTTTTCCAAAGAAGTAGACATCTCTGCTGCAATAGAACCAATTGTAATGCTAACAATATAATCAAACATTGTTAGCTGGGACATTTCTCTATTTCCCATTAATTTTGTAAGCAAAAACAATATTACTAAAGAGCCCAAAGATAACCCTATAATTTTTAAAATACTCATAAACTCACCTGAATATATTTTGGCAAAATTGTAAAATATTATGCAGATTAAAATAAAATTGCAAAATACAGCTAATTGTAATATAATAGAAAATAATAAAAAAAGGAAGAATCTATATGAAATCAAAATATGCAGATTTAAAAAATAAAATAAATTTAGAAAAAATAAAAGAAGCAGCGAATTCAATAAAAAATGGAGAACTTGTTTTATTTCCAACAGAAACGGTTTATGGAATAGGTGCAAATGCACTAGATGAAAATGCTGTAAGTAAGATTTTTAAAGCAAAAGGTAGAGCTGGTGATAATCCATTAATTGTGCATATATCTAATTTAAACATGCTAGAAAATTTAGTACAAAATATTGGAGAAACAGAGAAAAAATTAATGGAAAACTTCTGGCCAGGTCCTTTAACCATAATATTGAACAAAAAAGAATGTATACCATATAACGTAACAGCAGGGCTAGAAACAGTTGGAATAAGATTCCCAAGTAACAAAATAGCACAAGATTTAATAGAATTTTCAGAGTTACCAATTGCAGCTCCAAGTGCAAATATATCTGGAAAACCAAGTGGAACAAAAATAGAAGATATAATTGGAGAATTAGATGGAAAAGTTGATTATATATTAGATGCAGGTATAACAGATATTGGAGTGGAATCAACAGTAATCAGAGTAGTAGATAATATAGTTCATATATTAAGGCCAGGTAAAATAACAAAAGAAGATATGGAAAAATTGGGTATAAAGGTAGAAGTAGAAAAACAAATAATGGAAGAATGCAAACCTGATGAAAAGGTAATGTCACCGGGAATGAAATACAGACATTACGCCCCAAACACAAAATGCTTACTTGTTTATAGTAGTGATAATGAAAAACTCGTAAATAAAATAAATGAGGAAATAGAATTAGAAAAGAATGTTTTAGTTTTAGGAAGAACAAGCAATTTAGAAAAATATAAAACAAAAAATAAACTAGATATGGGAGAAACTCTGGAAGAAATAAGTCAGAACATTTTTACACTTTTAAGAAAAGTAGACTCATACAATGTGGATTTAGTAATAATTGAAGGAGTAGAGAAAAAAGGACTAGGACTTGCAATAATGAACAGATTAATTAGAGCATGTGAACACAATTATATAGAGATTTAATAGGCGGATTATAATCCGCCTAAAATTTTGCCTAAAATCTAGAATTTTCTAAGTAAATACTTGACAAAACACAAAAAATAGTGTAAAGTAATATAGCATTACGTTTTTTAGACAAAACAAAATGCATATATACAAATGAAAAACGGGAAATGCAAGTATCCCTAAATAAAAAAGTAAAAGGAATAGTAATATGGAGAAAAATGTTAAAGTAAGTATGCTTTGTGAAGTGTATGGAAATTTATTAACTAAAAAACAATTATCAATTTTGCAAGATTACTATGACAAAGACTTATCTCTATCAGAAATAGCACAAAATCAAGAAATAACAAGGCAGGCGGTTAGAGATATAATAAAGAAGGGAGAGAATAAACTTTTCGAATTGGAAGAAAAGCTTGGAATTATGAAAAAGACATTTAAACAAGAAGAAAAAATAGCAATTATATTATCAGAGCTTACAAAAATTCAAAAAAGAAGTACAGACAAACAAGTTGCAGAAATCTTAACACACGTAAAAAAAGAACTAAACTGTTTAGTTTAATCTTAAGATAAAACAAATTAAAAGCGAGTATAGAAAGACAGTTAAACTAAAAATTTTATGTGAAGACTAACACAACTAGACGAAGCTTATAATTAGTTTGGAGGTGTAATATGGCATTTGAAGGGCTATCATCAAGGCTACAAGCAATTACAAGAAAGCTTGGTGGCAAAGCAAGAATAACAGAAAGCGATCTAAAAGAAGTTATGCGTGAAGTAAAACTTGCTCTTTTGGAGGCAGATGTTAACTATAAAATAGTAAAAGAATTTGTTTCAAGTGTAGAACAAAAAGCCTTAGGTCAAGATGTATTAAAATCTTTAACACCAGGACAACAAGTTATTAAAATAGTAAGAGATGAAATGACAGAGCTTTTAGGAGGAACTTTAAGTAAAATTAATTTCACACCAAATCCTCCAACAATAATAATGTTAGTTGGACTTCAAGGTTCTCGGAAAAACAACAACAGCAGGAAAACTTGCTAATCTTTTAAGAAAACAAGGCAAAAAACCATTACTTGTTGCATGTGACGTATATAGACCAGCAGCTATAAAACAATTACAAGTAGTTGGAAGTCAATTAAATATACCAGTTTTTGCAAATGAAAATACAAAAGATGTAGTTTTAATTGCAAAACAAGCATTGAGTATGGCAATGTCAAAATTAAATGACGTGGTTATACTAGATACAGCAGGAAGACTTCATATAGATGAAGAATTAATGCAAGAACTAAAAAATATTAAATCAAATGTAAAGCCACATGAAATATTATTAGTAGTAGATTCTATGACAGGTCAAGATGCAGTAAATGTAGCACAAAGCTTTAATGAAAATCTTGGGATAGATGGAGTAATACTTACAAAATTAGATGGTGACACTCGTGGTGGTGCAGCACTTTCAGTTAAAAAAGTTACAGGAAGACCAATAAAGTTTGCTGCAACAGGAGAAAAACTTAGCGATATAGAAGAATTCCATCCAGACAGAATGACATCTAGAATACTTGGAATGGGTGATATGCTTTCTGTAATAGAAAAAGCAGAAGAGGCATTTGACTTAGAAGAAGCAGAAAAGCTAGAAAAAAAATTAAAAAAACAAGAATTTGACTTAGATGATTATTTAACTCAACTAAGACAAATGAAAAAAATGGGTTCATTCTCATCAATTTTAAAAATGATTCCAGGTATGAACAAATTTGGAGATATAAAAGTTGATGATAAAGAATTTGTAAAAATTGAAGCAATAATATGCTCAATGACAAAAAAAGAAAAACAAAATACTAAGTTATTAAATGCAAGTAGAAGACAAAGAATAGCAAAACGGCAGTGGAACTACTGTGCAAGATATAAATAAATTTATAAATTCATACGAAATGACTAGAAAATTAATGAAAAAAATGCAATCTAATAAAGGCGGAATGAGAAACATGATGAAAAATTTAGATGCAAATTCATTAAAAGGTATGAAATTCTAATTGATATTAATTTTTTAAATTTTAATAAATAAATGATGCAGGAAACGTGAAAACGGTTCTAAAACATCGAATTTTAAAAAGGAGGAAGAAAAATGGTAAAAATAAGACTACAAAGGGCAGGTAAGAAAAAAGCACCATTTTATCACATAGTTGTTGCTGATTCTAAATCACCAAGAGATGGAAAAATAATTGAACAAATAGGAACATACAACCCAATGACAGAACCATCTGAATTAGTATTAGATAGAGAAAAAGTAGCTCAATGGATAAAAAACGGAGCAAAACCAACAGATACAGTAAAACGTTTAATAGAAAAGGAGGCAAAATAATATGAAAGAAACATTAGAATTAATAATAAACAGCTTAGTAAACGATAAAGAAGCAGTTTCTATTAATGAAATAGACGGAGAAAAATCTGTTATATTTGAAGTAAAAGTAGCTGAAAATGATATGGGTAAAGTAATTGGTAAAGAAGGAAGAATAGCAAAAGCTATAAGAACAATTATGAAATCATTAGCAGCAAAAGAAGAAAAAAGAATTACAATAGAATTTATTGATTAAGGTATAAAAATATGGAAGAATATTTTGAAATTGGTCAAATAGTTAATACATCTGGACTAAAAGGTATTTTGAAAATAAAACCATTTACAGATGATATTAAAAAATTTAGTAATTTAAAAACGATATATATAAAAACTAAAAATGGTTTAACAGAATTTAAAATAGAACAAGTAAGATATGTAAAAAATATGGTAATGCTTAAACTAGCTGGAATAGATACAGTAGAAGAAGCAGAGAAATACAGAAATTTATATATCAAAGTTCTAAGAGACCAAGAAGAAGAATTAGAAGAAGGTTCCTACTATGTTGTAGATATCTTGGGATGCAAGGTAAATACTGATGCAAATCAAGAATTAGGAAAGATAGTAGATGTTTTTCAAACTGGAAGTAATGATGTATATGTTGTAAAAGATGAACAAGGAAAACAAATTTTGTTACCAGCAATTAAGCAAGTAATAAAAAATGTGGATATAAAAAATAAAATTATAACAGTTCATTTATTAGAAGGATTAGTATGAAAATTGATATACTTACACTTTTTCCAGAAATGTTTGAGCCGTTAAAACAAAGCATTTTGGGAAGAGCAATAGAAAATAATTTAATAGAAATAAATTTAATTAATATTAGAGATTTTTCTAAAGATAAGCACAAAAAAGTAGATGATACACCTTATGGTGGAGGTGCAGGAATGGTAATTAGAGCAGATGTAGTATACGATGCATTTAAATCTCTAAACTCCACAAATGCAAAAACAATATTTTTATCACCACAGGGAAGTACACTAAAGCAAAACAAAGTGCAGGAATTATCAAGCGAAGATCATTTAATACTGCTATGTGGACATTATGAAGGCATAGATCAAAGAGTACTAGATGAAATAGTTGATGAAGAAATATCAATTGGAGACTATGTACTAACAGGAGGGGAATTACCAGCGATGGTATTAGTAGATGCTGTTAGCAGATATGTAGATGGAGTTATAAGCAAGGAATCAGTAGAAGAAGAATCATTTTCAAATGGATTACTTGAATATCCACAATATACAAGACCAGAGATATTTTTAAATAAACAAGTACCAGAGGTTTTAAAATCTCGGAAATCATAAAGAAATTGAGAAATGGCGTAAACAAAAGGCCATGGAAATAACAAAACAAAAAAGACCAGATTTATTAAGAAAGGAGATTATATAATGGACATAATCAAATCAATCGAGCATGAACAAATGAAAAGCAAAATCCCTTACTTAAAAGTAGGAGATACAGTAAAAGTTCATGTAAGAGTTAAAGAAGGAAACAGAGAAAGAATACAAGTTTTCGAAGGAATAGTAATTAAAAAACAAGGTGGAGGAGTAAATGCAACATTTACAGTAAGAAGAATTTCTTATGGAGTAGGTGTAGAAAAGACATTTTTAATTCACTCACCAGCAGTAGAAAAAGTAGAAGTTGTAAGAGTAGGTAAAGCTAGAAGAGCAAAACTATACTACTTAAGAGACAGATTAGGAAAATCTGCTAAGACTAAAGAAAAAGTAGGAGCAAGAATTGAAACTAAAGAGCTTACTATAAAAGAAGAATTAGCAGAAGAACCTGCAGAGGAAGTTAAAGAAGAAGTTGTTACAGAAGCAGCAGCAGAATCTACAACAGAAGAACCAAAAGCAGAATAATAAAAGATATAAGCCTTTCAATTATGAAAGGCTTATTTTTTGTTAAAAAGTGTGGAAGAGTCATTTTTCTTGGATAGAGAAAAATGAGGTCTCCCTAGGGAAAAAGAGAAAAAATGGGGAAATTTGTAATTTAAATGTAATAAAATTTTAATATAAGGTAAAAAAACAGCTAAGACTTGAAAAACCGTAAGTAAATAAACTGGCAGAAATTTGTTACAAAAAAATACACATATTGATTTTATTTGTCTTTGATAGTAAAGTAAAATTAATAAAAAGTATTTTAGGAGGACATTTTTATGCAAAAGAAGAGAGTTTTTTTATTACTAATTTTAATAGCAACATTTTTACTAGTAATTGGAGTAGGAGGTGAAGTAAAAGCATACACATTAGAAGCAACAGAATCTAATTTCACAAAATGGGCTACTAACGGATTTAATGATGAAGTAGGGGATACATTATCTGGAAAAACAAAAGACGGAATAAAATGGAAAGCAACTATACTAGAAGTAGATGCATGGATAGAAGGAAAGTATGGAAATGGAAAAGTTAGAATAACAATTGAAGAAATTCCAGAGGGAATAGATTCATTTGAAATACCTAGCTTCATTACTCTAAACAAAAAATGGCTAGCAATGAGTTTTGACTATAACTATGATGTAACTACAGTATCTTTTAACGCTTTTAACAAATGTTCAAATGTAGAAAGAATAATAATTCCTGATTCTATAACAACAATGGATGGAGGAAGTTTTTTAGGATGCGATAAATTAAGGTATATAGAAGTTTCGGAAAATAATAAAACATTTAAAGACAATGAAGAAGGAATGGTTTTGTCTAAAGATGGAACAAAATTAGTGTTTTATCCAAATAATAAAAGAGAAACTGAGTATACAATACCAAGTGATATAAAAACAATTGGAAAATATGCATTTGCAGGTAACAATAACTTAGAGAGAGTTGTATTTCCTAGCAATGTTCAAGAGATAGAAAATTATGCATTTTACAAAACAAATATATCTAAAATAGATATTCCAAACACAGTTACAAAATTAGGAGAAGGGCTTTTTTATGGATGCGAAAAACTAAGTGAAGTAAACTTACCAAATAATCTTATAGAATTACCATCAGGAACATTTACACAATGCGTAGGACTAGAAACAGTAACCTTACCAGAAACATTAACAAAAATAAATGATGTTGTATTTGAGAACTGTACAAATCTTAAAAAAATTACTATTCCAAAAAACGTTACTGAAATAGGAAATAATGCATTCAATAGTTGTACAAATTTAAAAGAAGTAAAATTTGAAGAAAATTCAAATTTGAAAACTATTAATTTAAGAAGCTTTGCAGATTGTAAATCATTAAAAGCAATAGAAATACCAGAAGGTACAGAGACAATATATAAAAATACATTTAATGGCTGTACAGAACTAAAATCAATAGTTGTCCCAAATAGCTTAACTAAATTAGGATATACAGACACTGAAAATAAACAAATACAAAAATATTTACCTCAAATACTTGATAAAGTAATTAAAGAATATACTACAGAAAAAGGAGACTTGACAGAAGAGGAAATAAAAAAACTTACAGAATATATTAATAAACTTTATGATGATACAGGAATAAAAGATTGCAATAAAGATTTAGTGGTATATACTCCTAATAATCAAACAATAATAGATATGGTGAAAAAAGACTTTGCACCAGCATACATTGTATACCAAAAGAACTCAGCAAATGTTGTTCTAACTAAATACGAAGATATAAAAGGAACATGTACAAAATTAGAAATATTAGATTATATATATGGATTACCAGTTGAAAAAATAGAAAATGATATGTTTAAAAATAATACAAAAATAGAAAGAGTAGTTTTACCAGAAAACCTAAAAGAAATAGGAGATAGAGCATTTTATAACGTTACTTCTTTAAAAGAAATCTTTATACCAAAATCAGTAGAAAAGATAGGAGATAAAGCTTTCTACGGATGTGATAAACTAAATAGAGTAATTATAAGAAAAGGTAGTGCAATAACTAGCATTGCGGACAATGCATTTGTAAATTGTGCTGAAGATTTAAAAATATATCATGATGGAGAAAATGAAAAAGTAAACAATTATGCAAAAAATAAAATAGAAGTAATAAAAGATAATGAAGGACCAAATGTAAAAACAAGTACTAAACTTTCTTCACACAGTAGCAACGATATAATTATTAAAGCTTCAGATAATCTAAGTGGTGTATATAGATATAAAATAAATAAGATAGAAAAAGAAATAGTAAAAGAAGGAGAGAAGGAAGTAGAAAAAGATAAAGTATTAGAAGGAGAATGGATATTAATAGATGATTCTTTCGAAAAAGAAGGAGAATACTATGTTATAAAACAAAGTATTACAGAAAATTGCAGAATAGAAATAATAGTTGAAGATGCTGTTGGAAATGTAAATGAACCAAGTACAATTGAAATAACAGGAATAGATGAAGAGGCACCAGAAATAGGAGATATAGAAATAATTGGCGGTAATGAAAAAGCCACAATAAAAACAAAAGTAACAGACAAGGGAGAGAGCAAACTTTCAAAATATGCTTTAAGTGAAAATCCTAATATTAATAGCATAAAAGAAGACGAATGGAAATCATTATCAGGTAATGAAGCTAATATAAATGAAGAAGTTACAAAAAATGGAACATATTACTTATTTGTATTAGATGGAAGAGGAAATAAAACAAATAAAGCAATAGAAGTAACTAAAATAGACAAAGTATCACCATTTTTGTCAGCATCAGATGACACAAGAGATAATAAATGCACAATAAAAGTAAAGGTAAAAGACAAAGGAGATGAAGGATATTCTCCAATAGGACTAAAAGATTATGCAATATATAGTGAAGATGAAAAAAATCAAGAAAAAGAATGGAAAGAGTTCGATAAAGTAGAAGGCAAATATCCAATAGAAGCAACAATACAAGAAACAATAGAATGTAATGGTAACTGGTATGTAGAAGTAAGAGACGTATATGGAAATACTGCTATAGAAGAAGTTAAAGTTACAGGACTAGAAGATGTAGAAGCACCAAAAATAAGCTTTGGAGATGTAACAAATAAAGAAGTAACTGTTAATATTAAAGATGGATTCTCAGGAATAAAGACAGCAGATATAGAGTATGCATGGAGTAGAGATGCAGAAAAAGCTCCAACAGCTGGATATATTAAAGTAGCTTTGGAAATAGAAGAAAATACTAAAAAGACAAGTTTCAAAGCAGATGCATCAAAATTAACAGGTGAATACTATTTATGGATTAAGATAAACAATCTAGAAGATAATAAAGGAAATAAAAATACAGAAGGAACTGTAAAATCTGACAAATATATTTTTGACAATACAAAGCCAACAATAGCAACAAAATCAGCAGGAACTATTATTGGAAAAAATGGAGATACAAAAAGCTACGATATAACATTTAGTGAAGATGTAGAAGTAGTACCTGGAAAAGAACTATTAATTAAAAATACAGACGGAGCAAATGTTACAGCATCAATAAAACAAAAGGATCCAAATAATAAAAAAGAATGGACTATAGAAATTAAAATTGGTGAAGGTAATGGAACCGCAAGTATAACAATACCAAAAGATATGTTTAAAGATAATGCAGGAAATACACTAGAAAGTGATGTAGTATTAGAAAACATTATTACAATAGATAATAATAAACCAGTACCTGGTGGAGATATTTCTGTAGAACCTAAGGTAATAAATACTACTAAAACAATAAAATATGAAATAGAATTTGGCAAAAAAGTTAATGTAGACAATACTAAAATACAAGAAATGAAGATTGAAAATGAAACACAAGCTAAAATAAATTCTACAGTTGTTCCTACAATAAACATAGACGGAACAAAATGCATAATAGAAGTATCTGTTAAACCAGAAGACGAAGTAAGTGGAGAAGCAGTATTAGTATTACCAGCAGGAATATTTGTAGATGAAGCTGGAAACAAATCAGAAGAATTAAAAGTATCAGGATTAAAAATAGACACGAAAAAGCCAGTAATTACTGAGCAAAACTTAGTATCAGAAGACAAATATGTAAACAAAGAACAAAAAGTAATATATACTATTAAAACAGATAAAGATACAATGTTAAATGAAAATGCTACAGTTCAACTAAAAGGAGAAAAAATAACAGGAGAGGCTAAGGTTGTTAAAGGTGAAGACAGCAAAACTTGGAACATAGAAATATCTAATATAACAGGAGATGGAGAAGCACAAGTAGTTATTCCAGAAGGTTTATTTGAAGATAGCTTAGGTAACAAAATAAAAGAAACTGAATTAACAAAAGTAATAAAAGTTGACAATACAGCCCCAGCAATAAGTATTTCTGAACCACAATTAAGTGAAAGTAAAGAAAGTGCAAAATTTAAAGTAACAGCAACAGATGCAGGAAGTTCTATTGATAGTTATATAATTACTACTAATGAAACTTTAAGTGTATATGATAAATGGGAAGCTATCACAGCTGAGGGAATAGAAAGAGAAGTAAAAGCAAACGGAATTTATTATGTATTTGTTAAAGATAAAGCAGGAAATATAGCAAAATCACAAACAGAAATAGAAACAATAGAAGACAAAACAGCACCAGTAGCAACAATTACAGGACCAGACAAGGAATATGCAAATAAAGAAACAGAAATAAAATATACAGTAACATTAAGTGAAAGAGCTACAAAAGACGAAAACATTGCTCCAAAAATTAAAGAAGGGGAAATACAAGCAGAAATAAAAATGGAACAAAAGAGCAATGAAGTTTGGGAAATAACAGTATCTAAAATATCAGGAAACGGAGAAGCAACATTAGTATTACCAGAAGGAATGTTTGCAGATGATGCAAAAAATAAATCTATAGAAACCGAAAAAACAGGATTAAAAGTAGACAATGTTGCACCTGCTATAGAAAGAAAAACAAGTGTAAATCAAGACAAAATACTAGTAGAAATAACAGCAAATGAAAAAATTCAAAATGTAGATGGATGGACATTATCAGAAGATGGCACAAAGATTACAAAAGAATTTAGCGAAGATTATACAGGTAATATAGAAATCAAAGACTTAGCAGGTAATAAAAGTGTAGAAAAAATAGAAGTAATATTTGTAAAGGAAGTAACATTATCAAATAAAACAGCAAATTACAAAAAAGGAGATACAGTAGAACTAGAAGGCAAAATAACTCCAGAAAATGCTACAATAAAAACTTTAAGCTGGAAATCAAGTGACGAAAATATCGCAACAGTGGACGAAAACGGAAAAGTTACTTGCAAAGAAAGTGGAAAAGTTACAATAACAGCAACAGCACATAACGGAGTAAAAGGAGAAATACAACTAGACATAGCTAAAAATAATGTTGTGGAATCAATAGAAATTACAAAACAACCAAATAAGAAAAAATATGTTGAAGGAGATGCATTCAATCCAGAAGGTATGGAAATCAGCTTAGTATACTCAGAAGGAAACAAAGAAAAGACAACAGATTATACATGTACTCCAACTACTATTACAGCAGAAACAACAGAAATTACTGTTAAATACAATAAAGATGAAAACATAAAAGCAACAGTAACTGGAATAAAAGTTTACAAAAAAGAAGAAGTAAAAGAAATTACTATACCAAAAGATGAATATGAAGAAATTAAAGATATAATAAGTGATGATATTATAGATGTAAAAACTGATGATAGTAATGCAACAATAATACTTGTACCAAATGAAAATCTAACAATAACAGTGGACAACAGTGTGAAAGAGGTATATAATGTAAAAGAAGTATTTAATGCATCTGTATATAAAGTTACAATAAAAAATGGAAGCAAAACAAAACAAATACCACTTACTAACAAGATGATTTCTTTTGATAAAAATCTATTAGATGAAACAACATATAAATTTAAAACAGCAGCAGAAGGAAAAGAGATAGAAATAACAGTAAACTACTTAGGAGCAACAACTAAATTTAAAATTAAAGTTAAATCAGAATCAGAATCACAAGATGGTATAGACTTTGGAGACTTAGAATTAATAGAAAAAGACAATACAGAATATTTAAGAACAGACGAAACTTTAACTGCTGATGAATTAATTGAAAATTTAGAAGATGCAAATTCAGATGATTCACTAGAAATGAAAATATATGATTTAGACGGAAAAGAACTAAAAGATTTAGATAGTAAAATTACAACAAACATGAAAATCAAAATAAAGAATGGACAAGAAGAGAAAGAATATGTACTTGTAGTTAAAGGAGATTTAAATGCTGATGGTAAAGTAAATGTGTTAGACATAATGAAATTGTTACAACATGTTGCAGAAACACAAGCAACAAACCAAAGAGATGAATCAAAAATATTAAAAGGTGCATATTTATTAGCAGCAGATATTAACAAAGACGGAAAAACAGGAACACCAGATATAGTTTATTTATTAAATTTAGTATCAGATTTAATGACAAAATAGAAATAAAATATAGCAATAATTATTATAAATAAAATTTGATTAAAATGAAAAAATATAAAAGGAGGATGCAAAAATGAAAAAGACGTTAAAAATATTCTTATGTATGATTTTAGCATTGTGCATTATGGTTCCTGTAATGGCCGCCAATGAGAATATAACTAGTAGCTTAAGTGCAAGTAAAACCGAAGTAAAAAAAGGAGAAGAGATAACTGTAACACTACAACTTAATAACATACCATCATCAAACACAAAAGCACTAGAAGGAAAAATTAGTTTTGACAGTAGCAAATTAGAGCTACAAAATAACGAAAATTTAAATAGCTGGATAACTACTCTTTCAACTGATGGAACAGGAATGGCTTCATACAAAACAGGAGCTAGCTCAGCAAATGAACAAACTCTAAAACTAACATTTAAAGTAAAAGAAGATGCAAAAGCAGGAGAAACTACAATAAGTGTAAAAAATCTTCAAATGGCTTTAGAAGAAGGAAATGGAGAAGCAGGCTCAGAAATTAGTGTAACAGAAAGCAACGTAAAAATAACTATAGCTGATTCGAACCAAAATAATGGTGGAAATAACAACGGTGGGAGCAACAATGGTGATAATAATAATGGTAACAATAATGGTGGTAGCAATAATGGTAATAACAATGGCAAAAACGGAAATGTAAAAGATGGTACTGTTTCTAACAAAGAACAACATGCAAAAACAGGAGTTGTAAAATCAGCTTTACCAGTAGTAATAACTATTTTGGCTACAGCTTCAGCAATAGTATACTTTAAATACAAAAAACTAGACATATAATAAAACAAAAAAACCTCCAGAGAACTGGAGGTTTTTTGTATACTAGAAATTTTTGCAAATAAAGGACGACTTTAAGTCGTCCTTGTTCTAATTTTATTTATTTTCTTTTGCATTTTCTGCATAGCGTTTTAACTTTTCATAAGCTAAATATTTAATTGTACCAGCAGGGAATTTACCTTCTCTATTCTTTTTACCAGCAGGTACACCTGTTAAAATTTCTATACCTTCATCAATAGAAGAAATAGCATATATGTGGAACTTTCCTTCTTTAACACTATTAATTACTTCATCAGAAAGATTTAAGTTTTTAACATTTTGTATAGGCATTACAACTCCATGCTCACCATTTAAACCTCTTTGCTTGCAAACTTGGTAAAATCCTTCTATCTTTTCATTTATTCCACCAATTGGTTGAATATGACCTTTTTGATCAACAGAACCAGTAACAGCAATTGATTGCTTAATTGGTATGTCTGATAAACTAGAAAGAATAGCATATAATTCTGTACTAGAAGCACTATCACCGTCAACTCCATTGTATAATTGTTCAAAACAAAGGCTAGCAGTAAGTGAAAGAGGAAAGTCTTGTGCAAATGTTTCTCCTAAGTATCCAGAAAGTATTAGTACACCTTTTGAATGAGAGGTACCAGACATTTCTATTTCACGTTCAATGTCAATTATACCATTTTTACCCATATAAGTATTTGCAGTAATTTTGGCTGGTTTTCCAAATGTGTAATCTCCAATAGATAATACTGTAAGACCATTTATTACACCGACCTCAGCACCATCTGTATTTATAATAAGTGTATTTTCTTTAATCATTTCCATATACAAAGAATCATATTTTTTAACTCTTTCAATTCTTTCTGCAAGAGTTTTTTCAATAAATTCACTTGTTACAAGTTTCTTTTTAGAAAGTCTTGCCCAAGTAGAAGCTTCTGCAACTATTTCACCAACTTCATTAAATCTGGTAGAAAGTTTATCTTGGCTATCTGATAATCTAGAAGTATATTCAACAAGTTTTGCCATAGCACCTTTATCTAATGGAAGCATTCCTTCTTTTTCAGAAAAACTATGAACAAATCTAGCAAGTTTCATTACATTAACATCTGTTCTAGGAGCAGTTTCTTCAAACTCAACTTTAATCTTGAATAGCTTTTTAAAATCAGGATCTAATGAAAGTAAAGTATGATAAATATTTGAATCTCCTAATAATAAAACTTTAACATTTAAAGGAATAGGTTCAGGTTTTAAAGAAATCATTACCATATATGAACGTTGTTCCATATTATTTTCTATATTTAGTTCTTTAACTAATAGAGCTTTTTTTAATGCATCATAGCAAATTGGATTAGCAAGTAAATCACTAGCTTGAAGTATAATATAACCACCATTTGCCTTGTGTAAAAGTCCTGGTTTTAACATAGTAAAGTCTGTTTTTAGCATTCCATATTGATTTTCATATTCTAATTTTCCAAATAAATTATGATACAAATAATTAGAATCCATTATAACAGGGCTACCTGTTAAACTACTGTTATCTACAAAAAGATTTACTCTATAATTTAACCAAGGTCTTACAACTTCTTGCTTCAAAGCTTGAGCCTTAGTTTCTGAAACTTCATCTTTTATAAATAAAGGTAAATTTTTTAATACGTCAGATTTAATACAATCAAAGAAATGAGCTATTTTGATATTCTTTTTATATTTTGCTTTTAATGGATTTACATGTGAATTAATTGTTATTAATGCAATATTAGATTGCCATTCTTCGATTTTCTTTATGTTTTCTTTCTCTAAAACTTTAATTTGATTTATTGCTTCAATAATTTGCTCTTGAACCTTTATAGAGTTTTCTTCAAATTGTTTTCTGGTCTTTTCATCTAACTTTTCAAACTCTTCTTCTTCAATTGTTTTGCCATTTAAAATAGGCATCATATATACGCCATTTTGAGCAGTTTTAACTTGAAAACCACTTTTCATAGATTGTTTATTTAATTTTTCCAATAAAGAGTTTTTCTTTTGCTCAAAAGTACTTTGCATTAATGATTTTTGTTTATCAAAATCTTCGTTGCCAAATGTTAGTTTAATATCTCTTTTTATATCTTGTATAAAAGAGTTCATATCATCTCTAAATTCCTTGCCTTTTCCAGCAGGTAAAGAAACAGCAATAGGTTCATTTGGTTCTTCAAAATTATATATATAGCACCAATCGTCAGGAGTTTTTTTCTTAGCAGCAACTTTAGTTACATAGTTTTTTGTATACATTGTTTTACCTACTCCAGAAGGACCTTCTAAGTAAAGGTTATAACCTTTTGACTCAACATCTAATCCAAATTCTAGTGCTTTAATTCCTCTATCCTGTCCATAAATTAAATCTTTACTATCCAAATCATCAGTTGTTTCAAATTTGAAGTTGTTTGGATTATAAATATTTTTCAAACTTTTGTAGCTCAATTCATTTTTTCTCATTTGTTTACCTCCATTTTAATTTATAATATTTTTGTCATAATTATTGCATCGTCAGTATTATTATAATATTTTTTCCTTATTCCAACCGTTTTAAAATCAAAATTTTCATAAAGTTTTTGTGCAGGAACATTATTTGAGTTAACTTCTAAAGTAATAGATTTTTGTGCTTGATTTTCGCATAGTTTTATAAGGTTATTAAGTATAAGCGTTCCTATTTTTTTATTTCTATAACGTTTTTTAACAACTATATTTGTTATATGAATGTCATCAACAGCAAACCAAATTCCACCAAAACCAACAATTTCACTATTTAATTTGGCTACAATATATTTAGAATTTTTATTTTCTAGTTCGCTTTTAAATATATTATAATTCCAAAAATCATCAAACTCGCAAGTAAGTATATCAGAAATTGAATCCAAGTCAGGGAGAGTCATATTAGAAATTTCAATATTATCCATTTAAATTTCTCATCCTTTCAGCTTGAGACTTTCTTAAATACATTGGAAGAATTGAATCTGCATTTAAAATTTCTCCTTTGCTAAATTTGTCAAATGCACATAAATTAATATTTTTAGCATGAAGTAGATTGTCAGATTTAAAATCACTAATATTTAATAAATCTTTGTGAGCAACAGCACCATCTCCAACAAATGTAACATTTTTGGTTTGATTTATTACTTTTAAAACAGCATTTATATCATCTGCCATATAATTTCCTATTAAAGTGTGGTTTGAATCAAATAGGCCACAATATACTTGATTATTTCTAGCATCTATTAGAGAACAAATACATTCTGAGCTATTTATATTATATGCTAGTCCTTCTAAGGAACTTACTGCAACTACAGGAATATTAAGACTTTCTGCAATTGCTTTTACAGTAGATATTCCAATTCTAATACCTGTAAAAGAACCAGGACCATTATCAGATGCAATTAAATCAATATCTTGCAATTTAACATTTGTTTCGTTTAAAAGCTCATTAATTAGAGGTACTAGTGTTTCTGAATGAGTTTTATTATTATTAATATTCAATTCTTTTATACATTCCGTGTTTTTGCTAATTGCAACAGATGCAATATTGCTAGATGTTGATATACCTAAAATTAACATTCTTTAAGCTCCTTAATTACCTTTTCTAATCTAGTATCTTTGGTAGAAATATTTAAATATCTAGTATTAATATCATCTGGGTTTCTAGAAAATTCAATTTTTATATAATTTTGTGGTAAAATATCTTCTATTAACTCACCCCATTCTATAAGGCTAATCCCAGAAGAAAAATATTCTAAACCACCAATATCATAAAATTCTTGAATGTCTGCTAATCTATAAACATCAAAATGATAAATATTAGTAGTTGGTGCATGATATTCATTAACAATTGTAAATGTAGGGCTTGAAATCTCATTTTCTAATCCCCAAAAAGATAAAAAGCCTTCTGTAAATTTAGTTTTACCAGACCCTAAATCTCCGAGATAAAACAATAATATCTCCTGTATTTAAATGTGAGGCAAGTTTTTTTGCCAATTCTTTTGTTTCAGTTTCGCTATGAGATACAAATTTTAACATTATTTCACCCTTACATAAATCTTCAAACATATTTTATATTAGTTGAATTCATTTGTAAACAATAAATTAAAAAATAATTGAAAAAAATTAAAAAATAGTATTGACAAAACAAAAAACCTAGTTTATAATTTATAAACGTAGTAAGAAAATGCAGGTGTAGTTCAATGGTAGAACCTCAGCCTTCCAAGCTGATGACGTGGGTTCGATTCCCACTACCTGCTCCAAGTAAAACTAGCCAATAGGCTAGTTTTTTTGTTGCTGTTATGAGAGTAAATTCTTGATTTCACATTTGAAATATGCTAAAATAAAAAAGTAATGCGGGTATAATTTAGTGGTAGAATGTCATGCTTCCGACCTGATAGCGCGAGTTCGATTCTCGCTACCCGCTCCAATAAAAACAAGGATACAACTAAATGTTATATCCTTGTTTTTATTTTTTGACGTAAATTTGACGTAAATTAATATCCACCAGTTTCTTGTTGTAGTGTTAGAGTAACAACGGTACCTTGTTCAACGGTTTTCCCAGAAGCAACATCTTGTGCAATTACAATTCCAGAGCCATTGATTACTAAATTTAAATTAGAAGCTTCAGCAGAGTTAACTGCACTTGCAGCAGACATTCCCTTAAAGTTAGGTACTGTAGTTTCACTTCTTTCATTTGACTTTTCTGTAAATAAATGAACTGTAGAACTTTTTATTAAAGACACACCTGGTTTTGGTAGCTGATCTGTTATAACTGTAGTAGAAGCATCCTCATCACTAGAAATCTTAACAGAAAAACCTGCGTCTTTTAGAATTTGCCTTGCTTCTGCAATTGTTTTTCCTGTAACATCAGGAAGAGTTGTTGTTGTGTAAGTAGAATTTGTAGAACTACTTGCAATTTCATTATTAGAAGGTATACCTAAGTATGGCAATACTTCTGATAAAATTTGAGATACAACAGGACCAGCAACCTGGCTACCTTGGTAGCTATCACCTTTTGGATTATAGATTGTAACTAAAACTACTACTTGTGCATTTACAGTTGGAGCAAGTCCAATAAAAGAAGCAACATAACCTTCGTCTTCGCTTCCAGAAAGAGGTTCAGATGTACCTGTTTTTCCACCGACAGAATAACCTTGAACTCTAGCATATTTACCGGTACCTTCTGCAACAACATATTCCAACATATCCATTAGCTTATCTGCAGTTTCTTTTGAAACAACTTGTCTTATTTCTTTTGGCTCAACAGTAGTTACTGAATTAGTATCTGTATTTTTAATTTCTTTTACTATACGTGGTTGCATAAGGACACCTTCATTTGCAATAGAAGATACAGCAGTAATTAATTGGATAGGTGTAATTGTAAATCTTTGACCAAATGACATTGTAGCTACGTTAAATTCATTAATATTATTTTCTGGGAAGAATACACTATTTGATTCACCATAAAAATATGGGTTAGTTCTATTAAATAGTCCAAAAGCTCTATAATACTTGTATAAAGTTTTTGCACCAATTTTTCTACCTAATTGTATAAAAGCTGGGTTGCAAGAGTTTGCTAATGCATCTCTTAAACTTTCTGAACCATGAGGATTATTGTGTCTCCAACAATTCATAGTAACACTAGAAACTTGCTCTGAACCAGCACAATAAAAATCACCACGATGATCTGTTGTAACAATTCCTTCTTCCAAACCAGCGGCAGCAGTAATTATTTTAAAAGTAGAACCTGGTTCATAAGTACTTTGAACAGCACTATTGTTCCACATTTTATAAAGAGCAGAGTCTTTATCTGATGCTGATAAAGTATCCCATTTTTCTTTTAATTCATTAGAATTTATAGTATATGGTGTGTTTAGATTGTAATCTGGATATGTTGCCATTGCCAAAACATCTCCAGTAGAAGGATTCATAACTATAACATTTCCACCATCAGCTTTATTATCAATAACTGCTTGAGAAAGATATTTTTCAACAATTAATTGAATATTAACATCAAGAGAAAGAGTAACATCATTACCATTTTGAGCCGGAATGTATGAAATCTCTCCATTAGGTATTTCGCCATTTATAGAATCAGTTGTAGCAAGTAACTTACCAGCAGTTCCAGACAAAAGACCGTCAAGACTATACTCTAAGCCCATTGCACCAGAACCATCAGAACGAGTAAATCCTATTAAATTTGATGCAAGATTATTATATGGATATGCTCTTTTATTATCATCTTCTGTTCTAATTCCAGAAACTATTTTATTATCAGAAAGCCAATTTTCAAGCAAAACTATTTTTTCGTGGTCAACTTTTTCTGCAATTTTAAAAGTAGAGGTCTTTGTATTAAGCTTTTCCAAAGTTTCTGTATAATCAAGCTCAAAAATTTCACTAAATTTGTGAGCTAAAATTTCTTTATTTACTTCTGTTTTATCCTTATATTTAACTTCAGCAGGATTTACATATACCGTATCTACACTAGTGCTTTTGGCTAGTATTTTTCCAGTAGAATCATAAATAGTTCCTCTAGAAGGGTTAATAACTTTACTAGAAAGTTGCCTTTGAACAGCTTCTTCCTTTAAACTGGCACCTTGAACAAATTGCAAAATGCATAAACGCAAAACTAATAGGATAAGTAAAGCGAATCCAATAGAAAGAGAAATTCGCAAACGCTTTTGACCTTTATTATCTATTTTAATAATTTTTGTTTTCTTTTTCATAAAATAATCACCTATAACTATTTATTAAGGAAATTGTATATTAACAAACAAAAAAAATCAATAAAATTACTAAAAAACAATGGAATAAAAAAAGTATATAGTGTATAATTTAAAAAGGTGAATTTTATTGAATTTATATGAAGAAACAAAATATATTTTAAAAAAGTACAATATTGTAGCAAATAAAAAACTAGGACAAAACTTTTTAATAGATGAAAATGCCATAGAAAAGACGATAGAAGGTGCAAAAACCTGCAAAGAGGACTTAGTAATAGAAATAGGACCAGGACTTCGGAACTCTTACAAAGCCACTATTGGAAACAGCAGGAAAAGTTATATGCATAGAACTAGATACTAGGATGATACAAATTTTACAAGATAGATTTTCTATGTACAATAATTTTGAATTAATAAATGATGATGTTTTAAAGGTAGACTTAAAAAGTTTAATAAAAGAAAACAAAAAAGATAAAATAAAAGCTGTTAAAATAGTTGCAAACTTGCCATACTATATAACAACACCAATAATAATGAAGTTATTAGAAGAAAGATTAGAAATAGAAAGTATAACTGTTATGGTTCAAAAAGAGGTGGCAGATAGATTAGCTGCAAGGCCAGGAGAAAAGAACTCAGGGGCTATAACATGTTCTATTAGTTATTTTGCAGATGCTGAAAAAGTATTAGAAGTACCAAGCACTTCATTTATGCCTGCTCCAGAGGTTAATTCTAGTGTTATAAAATTAAACATATTAAAAGAGCCATCTGTTAAAGTAAAAAATGAAGAAATGCTATTTAAAGTAATAAAACTTGCATTTGCTCAAAAAAGAAAAACACTTTTAAATGCACTCACAAATGGAAATCTAGCAAATAAAGATGAAGTAGAAAAAATGCTCACAGCTTTAAACTTAGACCCAAAGATAAGAGGAGAAAAATTATCTTTGCAAGACTTTGCAAACATTGCGGATTATATGCAAGAAAGATAATATATAAGGAGGAACAAATGAAAAATCAAAAAGGTATAACACTTGTTGTTTTAATTATAACAATAATATTAATGCTAATACTTACAACTGTTACAGTTACAACATCAATAAATGGAGGCTTAATAAATTCAACACAAAGTGCAAAAGAAAATGCGAGAGCCCTAGAAGTTGAAAGAGCAGAAGAAATGTGGGAAATAAGTGTAAGAGACGACAGAGAGGATGGAAAAGCAGAAAAAACACTTGAAGAATTATTGGAAGAGTTGCGTGAAAAAGAATTACTTACAGAAAAAGAAGCTGAAGAGATAAAAAAGAATAAATCTATAACTATAGGAAATAGAACAATAAGCTTTGAGATAAATTATACATCTGCACAGGAAGATTCTGAAAGAGAATATATTGAATCCATAAAAATAGGAGACTACGTTGATTATAATCCAACACAAAGAGTAAGTGAGAAAAACAAAAGTAAATTAACATATGTTTCTCCAGTGGGAACAGCAAGCAGTCATGGAAATGGATATGAGGAACAAACCTTTGAAGCAAGAACAGATATAAAATGGAGAGTATATGACATAAATAAAGAAACAGGAGTAATAACTCTAATATCAGAAGAGGTAATTGGGCCTAAAAGAGGAGGAACATTACAAAGCAACTTTATTTTATATGCTGGAATTGGCTATTTATATTCAGAACAAGAAATAGAAAGCGCATGTGCTATTTATGGTTATGGTTATGGAGCTGATACTTCTAAAAGCACAGCATATACAGTAGGCGGACCGTTTGATGATAAGATTACTGGAGCAATAGAAGGAACAGGAGCAAGAAGCATGGATTTAACAGATATTATTAGCTCAAATCCAACATTTCTATTAGGAACAATCGGCTCAATATATTATCCAACAATGTCAGGAGATAGCCTAGGAAGATCAACAGAAAAGACAGATAAGAATTTAGAATATTCTTCAACTCAAAAATATGATGTAAATGAATTGGAAGTTGGAAAGGCAAAATTCAACCTAGTATTTAAAGCAAAGGATGAAGAAACAAATTTAGCATATTGGTTAAAAACAAGAACGGTTAGAAGGACTATAAGTAGTGATGCAGCAAACAATAGTATGGGATTTTGTAACTGGGTTGTTATTAACGGAAATAGAGTTAATAATAAACGTATATGTGGGTCGACAACAATAAAATTTGGTAGTACTCCGGCAACAGAGCTAGGCATTAGGCCAATAGTTGTGCTAAAAAAGGGAATAGGATTAACAAAAAACACAAGCCAATCAGAAAATAAAGAATATGCTACATGGAATTTAGAATAATAATTTAATAGATATTTTGAGATACTCGCTCATTGCTAAAAGTTTAATAATGAACGGGTATTTTATTATACTCTTCCTATAAAAAATTGACAAAATAGCCATTTTGAGGTACAATTATAATGTTTTGAATATTAAAAGGAGAGATAAAAATATATGTCAAATTTGAATGTTAAATTGCTAAAAAATGTAGAGTCAAAGACAAAAGTTTATTTAGCAATAATAGCAATTATCTTAATAGCATTATGTATAAATAATATATCATATATAATACCAAGTATAATTGGATATGCATTAATAATTGTATACACAATATGGGTTTATAAGAGAAGAAAAAGTGAAATATCAAATTATATAACAGATTTAACAATAAATGTAGACTCAGCAGCTAAAAACACATTAATAAATTCACCATTTCCAATAATAATACTAGAAACAGATGGAAATGTTATATGGAGAAGCTCGAAATTTAATAAAGAGTTTGCTAATGTTGGCATAAATTCTTATATAGACGATATAGCAAAAGAAATAAAAATTGATATAGAAAATCAAAACACAACACAAATAGATAAACAAATAAATATAGAAGATAAGATTTATCATGTAATAGGAAACTTTGTAAAAATAAAACAGAAAAATGCTAAAAAAACAAGTAAATATATGATAATACTATACTTTGTAGACATAACAGAAAAACAAGAAATTCTAAAAAAATATGAAGAATCTAAAGCATGTGTTGGAATTGTTATGGTAGATAATTATGAAGAAGTAATACAAAGAGTCCAAACAGAAGAAATACCACAAATAATGGCAAAAATAGAAAAAGAATTATATGATTGGGCAAATGATGTTCAAGGAATTATGATAAAAAAAGAAAGAGATACCTTCGTATTCGTATTTGAGCAAAAATTTATAGATAAAATGAAAGAAGAAAAATTTGCTATACTAGATAAAATAAAAGAAATAAGAAATGAAGAAAACTTACAAATTACACTAAGTATAGCAATATCAAATGAAGGAAATACAAATTACGAAAAATATCAATCAGCAACAAATGCAATGGATATTGCATTAGGTAGAGGTGGAGACCAAGCCGTTATAAAAACGGAAGGAAAATATATATTCTTTGGAGGAAGAGCACAAGAACTAGAAAAAAGAACAAAAGTAAAAGCAAGAGTTGTAGCACACGCATTAGAAGAATTAATAGAAAATGCTCAGAATGTAATAATAATGGGACATCTAAATGCAGATATAGATTCAATGGGATCAAGCTTAGGTCTATATAGATTTGCAAAAAATCTAAACAAGGATGCCTATATAGTTAATAATAAAACAGGATTATCATTAAATAGCTTTGTAGAAACATTAGAGAAACAAGATGAATATAAAGAGATATTAGTAGATAAAAATAAAGCTTTATCATTAATTACAGAAAATACTTTGCTTATAGTAACAGATACTCATAAAAAAAGTTATGTAGAAGTTCCAGAATTATTAGATAAAACAGAAAAAATAGTAGTAGTTGATCACCATAGAAGAGGGACAGACTACATAGAAAATGCAATACTTACATTCCACGAAGCATATGCATCATCAGCAGCAGAGTTAGTAACAGAAATTATAGAATATGCAACTAATGATATTGTATTAAATCAAATAGAAGCAGAAAGTTTGTATGCAGGAATTATGGTAGATACAAAAAACTTTACATTTAAAACAGGTGTAAGAACATTTGAAGCTGCAGCATATTTAAGAAAATATGGTATAGACATAATAAAAATAAAAAAATGGTTCCAAAGTGATTTGGAAAGTTACAATGTTATTGCAGACATAGTTAAAAAAGCAGAAATAATAAACGAAACAATAGGAATTTCTGAATATGAAGAAAAAGATAAAAATGCAAATTTAATATGTGCAAAAGCAGCAGATGAGCTCCTTACAATTAGCAACATAACAGCATCATTTGTAATAGGAAATCTAGGAGATAAAATATGTATTAGTGGACGTTCAATAGGTGATATAAATGTTCAAATAATACTAGAAAAACTTCGGAGGCGGAGGACATATTACACTTGCAGGAGCACAACTAGAAGGAATGACTATGGAAGAAGCAAAACATGAATTAATAATAAGAATAAATGAATATTTTACAGAACAATCTTAAAATATACAATAAACCACTAAAAAAGATAAAAATTAAGAGACAAAAGAGAAATATTTAAATAAATATATCACAAAATGCAAAAAACTTTTTCTTATTTGACAACTGTATACGACAAAAAAATTAGCTTATGAATGGTAAAATAACAAAATGTAGAGGCAGACAAGCTATGAATGCCAAAATACACAGAAGATTAGAAAAAGTATGAAGGTGGTAAAAGGATGTTTCAAAATTTAGCAGATGAAAAACAAGAAGATTATATAGAAGAACAAAATGAAGAGATAGAAAACAAAAAGAAAATTAATTTAAAAGAATTGTTTTCTGTATCTAATATAATTTTATATACAATATCATTTATGGCATCAATAGTTAGCTTTGGAGGAGAATTTGCTCCTTTTGGACTAGCCATATTTGCAGCAGTATGTAGTAATGAAATTCCAGCAGGATTAGTATATATCTTTGCTGGAATAGGTACGCTTATAGGATTTGGACCAAGTGGATTTTTATCTTATTTATTAAGTTCATTAATATTTATAGCACTATTACTAATATTTAAGCCAAAAAGAAGATATCCAGCAAGAAATGAAAAGCAAAAATTAGGATTTTACGTTTTCGTTTCTGCTTTTATTGTACAAGCTGGAAAAATGTTTTTTTCAATGTTTTTAGTATATGACTTATTAGCAAGTATCGTTTTTGCTTTAATATCATATATGTTCTATAAAATATTTACAAATTCAATTACAGTTGTAAAAGAATACGGAAAGAAAATGGCATTTACAGTAGAAGAAGTAATAGGGGCAAGTTTATTAGTGTCAATTGCATTATATTCTTTACACAGCTTACAAATTTTTGGATTATCAATTAGTAATATATTAAGTATAATGTTAGTACTATTCCTAGGATGGAAAAATGGAATATTAGTAGGTGCAACATCAGGAATAACAATAGGAATGGTTTTAGGAATAATAGGTTCAAGTAGTCCAGTGCTAGTTGCATCTTATGCAATATCTCGGAATGTTTGCGGGAATGTTAAATAGATTAGGGAAGATAGGCGTTATAGTAGGATTCTGTTTAGGAAACGCAATACTTACATATATTGCAAATGGAAATACAATAGCAATAATTACAATAAGAGAGATACTAATAGCTTCATTAGGGTTATTGCTGATACCTAAAAACGTAAATATAGATATTGCAGATATTGTAGGGAAAACAAAGCTTTTACCAGTAACGGGAGGAGCATTAAATGAGGGAGCAAAAACAGCAGAGAAATTAAATACAGTTTCAGAAACAATTTCAGAGATAGCAAGAAGTTACCAAGAGGTTGCAGCAACAACAGCAGAAACAGAAGAAGAACTACAAGAAGATGCAAAAAAATATTTTAAAGAAGAATTGCTAAATAATTTAGAAGACTTTTCGGACAACTTACTATATGAAGATTTTGTTGATATGGAAGATGAATTGTTAGATAGCATATATAATGTTCTAGAAAAAGATGAAGAAATTGATAAAGACAAATTATTAAAATTATTAGAAGATAATAATAACTATATTATAGGTTTAGACAATGAAGAAACAAAAAAAACAATAGAGGAAAACTTAGAACAAATAGTAAAAACAATAAATCATACATATAGAATAAACAAATTAAATCTTGTTTGGAAACAGAGAGAAGCAAGTAATAAAAAAACATTAGCAAATCAACTTGGTGGAGTATCAAAAGTAATATCATCACTAGCAGATGACATAGAAGATAAAGAAGAAAAAGAAGAAGAAAAAATTCAATTTAATTTAAAAATTGCATCAGCAAGAATAACAAAAAGCAAAAGCGAAGTATCAGGAGATACAAGTGTACAAACAAAATTGCATGATGGAAAATTTATGATGGCAATAAGTGATGGAATGGGATCACGGACCAAGAGCTAAAAAAAGCAGTTCAACAGTTATAAAAATGCTAGAAAGATTATTAAAAACAGGATTTGATAAAGACGTTTCAATAGGACTAATAAACTCATCTGTTAACTTGAACTCAACCGAAGAAACTTATGCAACAATAGATATATCTGTTTTTAATAGAAGCACAGGCAATATAGAATTTGTAAAAAATGGTGCATGTCCAACATTTATAAAATCAAAGAACAAAGTAGAAGTAATAAAAGCTATATCATTACCAGCAGGAATTGTAGACAAAATAGACCTAGTAGTATATGACAAGGATTTAAAAGGTGGAGAAATTGTTGTAATGTGTAGCGATGGAATATTAGAATCTAACCAAGAGCTAGAGAATAAAGAATTATGGGTAAAAGATATGTTAGAAAACATAGAAACAGACGATGTTCAAAAAATAGCTGATATAGTATTACAAGAAGCAATAGACAATGATTATGGAATACCAAAAGACGACATGACAGTATTAGTTGCAAAAATTGAGAAAATATAAAATTTGTCAAAAAGTATTTACAAAATTTGAAAATATGTTATAATAAAAATAGGAAATGGAGAACCACAAACGTGGTTTGCCAGTGTGATATATAAAAACACATCTACAATGGTCAAATTACAGATGTGTTTTTTATTGGAAATAAAAGTCAACAAAAAATTGCCAAAAAAACAACAAAAAATAAAAATATATAAATAATTGACAAAAGAGTAAAAAAATTATAAAATATAATACAGTAAAAAGCGTTTGATAAATGGAAATAATTAAAAATTATTTTGTGACACATTTAGAGCTATATAAAAAATCAAAAAAAGTGGGATTACAATCCAATAAGGGTGGCACCGCGGAGAATAAAGAATCTTCGTCCCTGTATACATTAGTATACAGGGACTTTTTGTACAAAAAATAAGCTTTTTCTAAAGGGAGGAAAAAATATGAGCAAATACAGAACTAATAACTGTGGAGAATTAAGAATAAGTGATGTTGGAAAAACAGTAAAACTAGCAGGTTGGGTACAAACAATAAGAAATCTAGGAGCAATGAAATTTATAGATTTAAGAGATGAGGACGGAATTACACAAGTAGTAGTATCTGCAGAAATGGATTTAAAAGATATAGTAACAGAAAGTGCAATTGGAGTTACAGGAACTGTAATAGAAAGAGCAAGCAAAAACAACAAAATTCCAACAGGGGATATTGAAATTGAAGCAAAAGAAATAGAAATATTAGGTAAATGCAAAAATGTTTTACCATTTGAAATAAATTCAGAGAAAACAGGAGAAGCAAGAGAAGATTTAAGACTAGAATATAGATTTTTAGACTTAAGAAACAATAAATTACATCAAACAATTAAACTTCGTTCTGAAATAATGAAAACATTAAGAAGCAAAATGGATGAACTAGGGTTTACAGAAATACAAACACCAATACTTGCAAACTCATCACCAGAAGGGGCAAGAGACTTTTTAGTACCAAGTAGAATACATCCGGGAGAATTTTATGCACTTCCACAAGCACCACAACAATTTAAGCAATTATTAATGGTTAGTGGATTTAATAAATATTATCAAATAGCACCATGCTTTAGAGATGAAGATCCAAGAGCAGATAGAGCACCAGGAGAATTTTATCAATTAGATTTTGAAATGAGCTTTGCAGAACAAGAAGATGTACTAAAAGTTTTAGAAGATATATTTACAACAGTATTTACAAAACATACAAATTGGAAAGTAGATCAAGCACCATTTATTAGAATTCCATATTTAGAAGCAATGGAAAAATACGGTTCAGACAAACCAGATTTAAGAAATCCACTTATAATACAAGATGTAACAGAAGTATTTAAAAATACAGAATTCAATGCATTTAAAGACAAAACAATAAAAGCAATTGTGGTACCAAATGGTGGAGCACAAACTAGAAAATTCTTTGACAGCATGACTGAATTTGCAGTTCAAGAAGCAGGTGCAAAAGGTTTAGCTTGGGTAAAATTTGATGAAGCAAACAACCCCGTTGGAGGAATTGCAAAATTTATAGATGAAGAAACAAAAACAAAATTACAAGAAAAATTTGGAGCAAAAAAAGAAGATTCAATATTCTTTATAGCTGATGAATTTAAGACAGCGCAAAAAGTTGCGGGAGCAGTAAGAATAGAACTTGGAAACAGATTAGATTTAATTAAAAAAGGCGAATATAAATTATGCTTTATAGTAGATTTCCCAATGTATGAATTATCTGATGAAGGAAAAATAGATTTTTGCCATAATCCATTCTCAATGCCACAAGGTGAAATGGAAGCTTTAGAAACAATGAATCCACTAGATATTTTGGCATATCAATATGACGTAGTTTGTAACGGATATGAAGTAGCATCAGGAGCAGTAAGAAACCATAATCCAGAAATAATGGTAAAAGCATTTGAAATTGCAGGATATCAAGAAGAAGATATAAAAAATAGATTTGGAGCATTATATACAGCATTCCAATATGGAGCACCACCACATGCTGGAGCAGCACCTGGATTAGATAGAATGGTAATGCTTGTTGCAGACTCAAACAATATTAGAGAAGTAATAGCATTCCCTAAAAATAAAAAAGCAAGAGACTTACTTATGAGAGCTCCAAGCAAAGTAACAGAAGAACAATTAAGAGATGTTCATATAAAAATAGACACAGATAAAGAGTAATTTGTTTAAAAATTATATAGGATGAAAATATGAAAAAGATACTAATTACAGAAAAACCATCTGTTGCGATGGAATTTGCAAAAGCTTTAAAAATTAATACAAATAGAAAAAATGGATACTTAGAATCAGAAGAATGGATAATCACTTGGTGCGTTGGACATTTAGTTACTATGTCATACCCAGAAAAGTATGACGAAAAGCTAAAACAATGGAGATTAGACACTCTTCCATTTGTACCTAAAGAGTGGAAATATGAGATAATACCACAAGTTGCAAATCAGTTTAATATAATCCAAGGCTTATTGCAAAGAGAAGATATAAGCCAAATATATAATGCAGGTGACTCGGGACGAGAAGGAGAGTATATACAAAGACTTGTGTTAATGATGGCAAGACCAAATCCAAGCATAAAAATAAAACGTGTTTGGATAGATTCGCAAACAGAAGAGGAAATTCTAAGAGGAATAAGAGAAGCAAAAGATGCTTCAGAATATGATAGCCTATCTGATTCTGCATATTTAAGAGCAAAAGAAGATTACCTAATAGGAATAAATTTTTCTAGATTGCTTTCAATTACACAAGGAAGAATGGTAGCAAAACAAGTAAATGAAGAAAGAACTTCTATTGCAATAGGACGAGTTATGACATGTGTTTTAGGAATGGTAGTTGCAAGAGAGAGAGAAATAAGAAACTTTGTTAAAACCAAGTACTATAAAATTGCAGGAAAATTTGGCGAAGAGCAGAGCTTTTGCGAGGCAGAATGGAAGGTAAACGAAAAATCAATAGAATACAATTCTGCAAAGCTATACAACGAAACAGGATTTAAGAAAAAAGAAGATGCAGAAGAATTTATAAATAAAATAAAAGATAAAGTGGCAGTAGTAACAGAAATAAAAAAATCAAAACAAAAAGAAAATCCTCCACTTTTATTTAACTTGGCAGAAATTCAAAATGAATGCTCAAAAAAATTTAAAATAAAACCAGACGAAACACTTGCAGTAATTCAGGAATTGTATGAGAAAAAATTAGTTACATACCCAAGAACAGATGCAAGAGTGCTTTCAACAGCAGTTGCGAAAGAGATTACTAAAAACTTAAATGGAATAGCAAAGGGATTTAAGGATGACGAAGTTCAAAAATACATTAATAAAATGAAAGAAGAAAAATATTCTACAAATTTAGTAAAGACAAAGTATGTAAATGATAGCAAAATAACAGACCATTATGCAATAATACCAACAGGTCAGGGCTATGAAAATCATGAAAAATTAAATCAATTGCAAAAAGATATTTATAAAATAATAGTAAAAAGATTTTTGGCTATATTTTATCCACCAGCAGAATTTAATAAATTAAATATAACAATAAATATAGAAAACGAAATATTTACAGCAAGCCAAAAAGTTTGTATAAAACAAGGATATTTAGAGATATTAAAACCAAATGTAGGTACTGATAATCAAAAAAATAATACAGATGTAGAGAGCACGCCCCAGGGTGACCAACAAGCCAGTACGTTTCTAAACACACTAAAAAAAGGACAAGAAATAAAAATACTAGAATTAACAACAAAAGAAGCTGAAACATCTCCACCAACAAGGTATAACTCAGGTTCTATGATTTTAGCAATGGAAAATGCAGGAAAATTAATAGAGGATGAAGAGCTAAGAGAGCAAATAAAAGGAGCAGGGATAGGAACAAGTGCAACAAGAGCGGAAATAATAAAAAAGTTAGAAAAAATAAATTATATTGCAATAAATAATAAAACACAAATAATTACACCAACACTAAAAGGAGAAGCAATATATGATGTAGTAAATAAAACTATGCCAGATATGCTTAATCCAAAGCTAACAGCAAGTTGGGAAAAAGGATTAGACATGGTAGCAAAAAAAGAAATACCACCAAATGAATTTATGACCAAGCTAGAAACATACATAAATTCTAAATTTGATAGATTAATAATGAGGTAGACTAATAACAAGTTTATGATATAATATAGGAAAAAATGAAAAGTAAGGGGAAAAAAATAATGGTAGGATTTATTATTTTTATAATTATACTATATATTATAATTTCTAAAAAAGAGATGTATAAGTATAATGAGGGAGTTAGTATAACTAAATTAATAAATTTATTAAAAAAGCAAAGATTTTCAGAGATAAAAACTAAACAACTTAATGGAAATATTACAATTATTAGTGCAAATAATTTAGGAGAAAATTTTTTGTATGCAATGAGAAATGATATAACTTCAATGATTCCAAGTAATATAGAAACTATTTATGAATATTCAAAAAAGGAACATATCCACAATACTATAGTAATAGTTAAATCTTTAAAAGATGGAATAACTGACAACGCAAAAAACAAGGCAAAAGAATACAATATAGATGTAATAGAAGGAAATGAACTGATAAAGATGTTAGATCAAGAAAAAGCATCCATATTAAAAACAAGCGATACATCTGATGATACTTGTGAGATAGATTATTCTCAAAATGAGGATCCAATATCTGAAAAATCAAGTATATTAAAAGAGTTATTCAAAGGTCCGGATAGATTATAGTTACTTGACATATTATGTAAAGCGTGATATAATAATAGTACAACTAGGATATGCTAGATGTAGCAATCTAGTTGATTATATAGATTCTCTTCTATAAGTAATAAAAAGAAACAAGGAGGTTTTGATGGAAGAGTGTAATTAGAAAAGGAGCATTTGTTAAGAGTAATAAATGTTCCTTTTCATTTGGCTAAAAAACGATTTAATTTATTATTTATTACTAGATTCTTTAAAACTAATATGCTAATATATTAGTGTAAACAAAGGAGGTTACTATGCCAAATATAATTGATTATATAGAATGGAGAGGCGATTTGGGGTTTGAAAACTCTCCAATAAACGAAATAGACGATATAATTTTTGCTAGATTTTCGTATTTACCATTTAAATGTATAGAATTAAAAGACATTGATACAATAGAAAATATTGCACAAAAAATGAAAGACCTAGATATAGAAAACTATTTATGGGACGATGATAAAGTTTTCTTACAAAAAATAGGTAATTGCAAAAGATTTAAAGATATAAAAGTATCTGATTATGTAGAAATTTTTGATGAAGCTGCAGAGAAACAGTTTGCAGCTATTACATTATGGATTCAAAAAAATCAAAAATATATATCTTTTAGAGGAACAGATTCATCTCTTGTTGGATGGAAAGAAGATATAAATATGGGATTTAAAAAAGATGTTCCATCACAAAAAGAAGCTGTCAAATACTTAAATTCAATGGCAGAAAAATATAAAGAAAAACTTATTGTAGGAGGACATTCTAAAGGGGGAAATTTAGCAGTTTATTCAGCAGTATTTTGTAAAGATAGTGTTAAAAATAGAATAGAAAGAGTTATAAATGCTGATGGACCTGGATTTGACAAAAGTGTAATTCTAACAGATAATTACAAAAAAATATTGAACAAAATTCAAACATATATACCACAATCTTCAATAGTTGGAAGACTATTAGAGCATGAAGAAGAATATCAAGTAGTAAAAAGCATTCAAAAAGGCGTTATGCAACATGATATATATTCATGGGAAATTGAACCTACAAAGCTAATTAGAATACCAACAGTTACAAATAATAGCGAGATTTTTAATGGTATTGTAAGTGATTGGCTAAAAAACACAACTCCTGAGCAAAGAGAGAATTTTATAAACATAATATATGAAATAATATTGGAAACACAAGCTCAAAAAACTAGCGATTTTAGAGTAGAAACAGCCAAAAAAATAGGAATAATCTTAAACGGATATATAAATATAGATTCAGAAGATAAAAAAGAAATTGAACACATGGTAAAGCTAATATTAGAAAGTGCATTTAAAGTATTAAAAGAGAATAGAAATGCAAATAAACTTATGGAAAAAGAAAAAAAACAAAAAAATAAATAAGGGAGAAAAGTCTTATGAATGTTAGCTTGGATTGGTATAAGATATTTTATGAAGTAGCAAAAAAACAGAATATAACAGTAGCAGCAGAAAACTTGTGTATTTCTCAACCAGCAGTTAGTCAAACAATAAAACAGCTAGAAGAAAGTTTAAATGCAGAATTGTTTTTAAGAACAAAAAAAGGAGTAACTTTAACTAAAGAAGGAGAGGTACTATATTCATATATCTCGGAAGTAATGGAAAAAATTAAGTTGGGAGAGGCAAAAGTTTTAGAGCAAGTTAATTTGGAAAGTGGAGAAATAAGAATAGGCTCAAGCGATATGTGCTTGCAATATTTCTTGCTTCAATATTTAGAAGAATTTCAAAAAATATATCCCAAAATTAAGATAAGTATTACTAATGGACCTACGCCAGAAACTATAAAACTTTTAAAAGAAGACAAAATAGATTTTGGCTTGGTAAGTGAACCATTTGAACTAGAGGAGAAATTTACAGCTATAGAAGTATGTAAAATTAAAGATATATTTGTTTGTGGGGAAAAATATAAAGATTTATCAAAACAAAAAGTGAGATTGAAAGAACTAGAGAAATATCCATTAATATGTTTAGAAGAACATACAAGTACAAGAAAATACATAGACGAAAAATTTAAAGAGAATAATGCAGAATGCAATCCAAAATATGAGCTTGCAACAAGCAATTTAATAGTAGATTTTGCTAAAAGAAATTTTGGAATTGGAGTTGTAGTTGATAAATTTGCAGAAGAAAAATTAAAGAATAAAGAAATATATCAGATTAATATAAAAGAAAAAATAGAACCAAGAAATATATGTATAATAAAGAAAGATAAATTAATATCAAAAGCTTCAAACGAATTACTTAAATTTATTATCAATAAGTAAAACTTATCGATACCATAAATAATATATATTTTACTTATATAAAGAAAGACGTTAAAATAGATAATGTAGTAGGAATTCTACATTATCTATTTTTTAATTTAAAAGTGTGACAAAACCACTTTTTGGGGAGGTAATATTTATGGTAAGTGCAATTGTTGGAGGAAACTGGGGAGACGAAGGAAAAGGAAAGATGTGTGATATCTTATCAAAAGATGCAGATGTAGTTATTAGATTTCAAGGAGGAGCAAATGCAGGACATACAATAGTAAATGAATATGGAAAAACTGCTTTACACATGTTGCCATCAGGGATTTTTAGAGAAGATGTTATAAATGTAATTGGACAAGGTGTAGCATTTGATATTAATGCATTCTTTGAAGAGCTAGAATCTGTTAAAGAAAAAGGAATGAAAAATCCAAATATAGTTATTTCAGATAGAGTTCAAATATTAATGCCATATCATATTAAATTAGATGAGTTAGAAGAGCAAAGATTAGGAAAAGCAAGTTTTGGTTCAACAAAATCAGGGATTGCACCATTCTATTCTGATAAATACGCAAAAATAGGAATACAAATTTCAGAGATATATGATGATGAGCACTTAAAAAACAGACTAACAAATATTTTAACTGCAAAAAATAAAATAATATCAGCTTTATATGGAGAAGAAAATCAAGTAGATATTGAAGAGATGTATGAATTCTTGGTAAACTCAAGAGATAAACTAAAACCATATTTATGCAATGTAGTTAAATTAGTAAATGAAAAAATAAAAGAAAATAAAAATATAATAATAGAAGGACAATTAGGAACATTAAGGGATATAGACAATGGAATATATCCATTTACAACTTCATCTTCACCACTTGCAGGATTTGGAGCAGTAGGAGCAGGTATTCCACCTTATGAAATTAAAAAGATATATACAATAGTAAAAGCATATTCTACATGTGTTGGAGCAGGAGCCTTTACAACAGAAATATCTGGAGAAGAAGCAAAAGAATTAAGAGATAGAGGTGGAGAATATGGAGCAAAAACAGGTAGACCAAGAAGAGTAGGTTGGTTTGATACAGTTGCAACAAGATATGGATGTATGGTACAAGGGGCAACAGATGTTGTTTTGTCATTAGTAGATGTATTAGGATATCTTGACAAAATACCAGTATGTACAGCATACGAAATTGATGGAAAAATAGTAAAAGACTTTCCACCTACAATAGAATTAAACAAAGCAAAACCAGTATATGAATATTTAGATGGATGGAAATGTGATATAAGCAATATTAAAAAATATGAAGACTTACCAGAGAATACAAAAAAATATATTGAATTTATAGAAAAGAAAATAGAACGCCCAATAAAAATAATAGGAAACGGACCAAGAAGAGAAGATATAATATTGAAATAAAGTAGAAAGTGCCAAAAGGGACGGGGAATTTTGGCACAATAAATAATAAAATTTATAAATAACCTCTATATGAATAATTCATATAGAGGTTATTTAGTATTAATCTTTAAAATATTGATACACTCAAATGCGTATGATATAATGCACCAAAAGGAGTTGAAAGACTTTGGGCAGAAACAAAAGAAATAAAAATATAAGCACAAAAAAGGCAATATATGTTTTAATTATTTTTGCAATTATAACTGTATTTACATATTGGAATGAAAAAAATGATTATAATTCAAAAAACATACAAAATAGTGAAAATACCTTTGGAAAAGCTACATATTCTACCTTACAAGACATACCAGAATATAATGGGGAAATATGTGTAATGATAAATGAAAACAAACCATATTTTACTGATGCGGATTATACTACAGAAGTTTTTGAGAATTACAGCGATTTAGATTATTTACAAAGGTGTGGGGTAGCTTACGCAAATATATGTAAAGAAATAATGCCACCAGAAGGAGACGAAAGAGGAGATATTAGCTCTATTCATCCAACTGGATGGAAACAAGCAAAATTTAATGGAGAATATTTATATAATAGGTGCCATTTAATAGCTCATAGCCTTTCAGATGAGGACGCAAATAAGCAGAACTTAATTACAGGGACAAGATATTTTAATGTGCAAGGAATGTTGCCAATTGAAAGATTAGTGCTTGAATATATAAATAAAAATCAAAACAATCATGTTCTTTATAGGGTTACTCCTATTTTTAAAGGAGAAAATCTTTTAGCAACTGGAGTAGAAATGGAAGCCTATTCTGTAGAAGACAATGGAAAGCTATCCTTTAATGTATTTATCTACAACATACAACCAGGAGCAAATATTAACTATGCAACAGGGGAATTGTTAAACAATTAGTTGACAAATTATGTAAAAAAATATATAATCGCTCTAAATTTAAGTCTTTTTACTATATTTCTATAGTAAATTTCCCAAGAAAAACAAAAACTTAAATAGGAGAGTGATGCTTATTGAGATTAGATTTAATTAATAATATAGTTAATAATGCAAAAAATAACAAATTTTTTCTAGAGGAGTTACAAAATAGCATAACAAAAAACAAATATTTTAATAGTGAAAAGGAGGATATACCTTTGATTAATCCTACTTATAGTGAAAATAGAATAATTACAAAATATAGAGACAAAATGCTTATAGAGAGAGCTAACATCTTAAATAATTATGCAAAACAAACATTAAATAAAGGAGAAATGTATTACATATATAGTAAAAATTCTAAAATTATAGATGACTATAACTTATGTATCTGTAGAGAAGGAATGAGCCATGCTATTATAGAGATAAATAAAGCTAACCTACCAAACGAAGCTAAAATAGGAAGTGTGTTAAGAAAATTTGGTAATAGCTACATACTAGATGAAGAAGCAACCAAAGAGGTTGAAGAAAAAATATATAACATGAAAGCTGAATTATTAAAAGAACAAACAGAATATTTAAAAAGCAAAAGAATGGAAGGGCATATTTATGAAATGTCAGAAAATAATGGAGATAGGGCATGGCTATTTGATATTACAAGTGGCAGTAATGAAGGAGTAGAAGAAATAGATTTTGATATAGATTTGTTGAAAACTAGTAAAGAAGGAGATCTATTTATATACAAAAATGGGAAATATCAAAAATACCAATAAATGCCAATGCCAAAAGGGACGGGGAATTTTGACACAATGAAACAGCAATAAAATAAAATTCATAAACACACCTCTGTGCGAATACAATTAAACAAATGTATTCGTATGGAGGTTTTGCTTTTATGAGAGGAGTTTCAATAGAAGAAAGAGCAGTAGCTCTAGCACAATATATAATAGATTCAAAAGATACAGTACGTGGAGCAGCTAAAAAATTTGGAATCTCAAAATCAACAGTACACAAAGACGTAAGTGAAAGGCTAATACATATAAATCATGCATTAGCAATAGAAGTTAGAAAAGTATTAGACGAGAATAAGGCGGAAAGGCACATAAGAGGAGGAATGGCTACTAAATTAAAATATAGCCATGAAAAAGATATAGCAGGTTAATATAAAAACGTAAATTTATTTATTAAATAAAAATTCCAAGAAAGTTTCTTGGAATTTTTTTATACACTATAATCGCTATTGCCTTTGAGATTTCCTCATTTCATTCAGAAACTCAAATCGGCGAGAAGAAAAGTGTGGCAAAGCCACTTTTCTTGTGCTTACTAGAAATTATTTCTTCTTTGTTGTTTTCTTGCTTTTCTACATTCTGGGCATCTTACAGGATCATTTTCAAATCCTTTTTCTGCATAAAAAGCTTGTTCACCTTCTGTGAAAACAAATTCAGCACCACAGTCTTTGCATGTTAATGTTTTGTCTGCCATTGTATAATACCTCCTTCTTAGAAATTCTAATTTAATTATTTTGACACAAATGATCCTATCTAAAAAGAAGGGTAAAAGTCTCTAATAAATTAAATTGGTTGGGCTTTACAACCATTCACAGTATAACATTAAAAATGGTAAAAAACAATAGTTAAAAAAATAAAAATAACGCACATTTCGCTAAAAAGCGACATAAGATATATTAGCCAAAAATTTTTTTGAGGTGATAAATGTGAATATAAAAAAAGGAGATATAGTAGGAAGAAAATCATATGGAAAAGATATATATTTTATAGTAAATCAAATTTTGACTACTACTAGAAATCATAAATTTGCAATATTAAAAGGATTAAATATTAGAATTGAGGCAGACAGCCCAATTGAAGATTTAGAAATAATAGGGAAAGATGAAATAATAAACAGTATAAAAAAATATGATAGTTTTTTAGAAGAAAGAATAAAAAAAAATAAAATCTATGAAAGCAATGAAAAAAACTTTACTAGGCAAAAAATATATTTAGGCAAAATATTGCATCTAGATGGTGACAGAAGATATAGTGATAAATCCGCAAAATACTATAATAAAGCAGGTTTAAATGCGATAGTAAAAAATGTACCAGAAAATAGGCAAACAAGTATTGTAGTACCACTTTTAAAAAAATATAATCCAGATATATTAATAGTTACAGGGCATGATGCAATGCTAAAAAAAGGAACTAATTACAATAATATATATAATTATAGAAATTCGAGGCATTTTATAAATACAGTAAAAGAAGCAAGAAGATGGGGATCTTCTTCAGATAAACTTGTAATATTTGCAGGCGCGTGTCAAAGCTTTTACGAAGCAATAATAGCATCTGGAGCAGACTTTGCATCATCACCGGGAAGGATTTTAATAGATTTCGTTGATCCATTAATTGTAGCAGAAAAAATAGCTATTGCAGATGAATGTAGATTTGTTACAAGCAATGAAATTTCAAGAGAAATAAAAGAAGGTGTAAAAGGAGTAAGTGGCGTTGGAGCCAGGGGAAAAAAGAAAATTATAGGTTAGTAATAGCAATGTAACAATAATGTAACACAAATGTAATAAAGCAAAGTCAAAGCACGAAAACATTTACAGTACCAACAATTACAAAAGATAAACAAACTCCATTCTTTTTTGACATTTTTCATACCCGATGATATAATAACACTAACCAAAATAGTGAAGGTGCGTGATTATATGATCTACAAAAATGATATTTCTTCATTAAAAGAAGAAATAGGAGAAAAAATTGGACAAAAGATAATTGTTAAAGGATCACTTGGGAGAAACAAACCTTTTGAAGAGGAAGCTGTTATTAAAGAAACATACCCTAACATTTTTGTGGTAAAGTATGAAGAACATGACACGAATGTAAGTTACAGATATACAGACATACTTACAAGAGATTTAGAGGTTTCCGTTTTTGATGGAGAAGGATATTGTCCATTAATTCCACCAATACAAAAGTAAGATAATTGGCTGTTAGCGAAATCTAAGATTTCGACAGCCGTGAAAAAATTCCTAATTTATTAGGAATTTTTTTTGTCCTTCTTAATATAATATATATTATTAAACTTTTAAGGAGGGATTTTATATGCCAGTAGAAACAGAAAAAGAGAATGTATGTATAAACCAAATAATTGGACAAAAGAGAGCAGAAACATTCGTAGAGGGAGATGTTATTGTAAATGATGTTAAACCAGATGTCTTAAATATAATAAGCGCAAATGGAATAGCATGCGTATATAAAAAAGAAGTAATGGATGGAAAGATAAGAATAGATGGTAGTGTAAATACATACATTATATACCTAGCAGACAGTGAAAACGGCAATATTAGAAGTCTAAATACAGTATTAGACTTTACTCAAATAATCGATATTGATAATTGTAGACCAGATATGATTTTAAACGAAAGTGTTTCAGTTAAAAATATTGATTGCAGAATTATAAACGAAAGGAAAATAAGTATAAAAGCAAGTTTGGATGTAGAAGCAAAACTATACTCTAATGAACAAACAGATATTATTACTGGCATAACAAATTTTGATGATATGCAAACATTAAGTAACAATAAATGCATTAGTTCATTGGTAGGAGAAGGAAATACAAGAGTATATGCAAAAGATACACTTTCAGTAGACAGCGTAGACGATTTAGCAGAAATAATGAATGCAAGTTTAAAAATAGTTAATAAAGAAGTAAAGTTAAGTTATAATAAAGTATTGGCAAAGGCAGAGGCAGAAATTTGGATAATGTATTTAACAGAGGACAATAGAATAAATAATGTTAGCACAAAAATACCTATAATGGGATTTATAGATATAGAAAATATAAATGATAATAGTATTTGTGATGTTGATTACAAATTAAAAAATTTAATAATAAAACCAAACAATGGGGAAACTCATTCAATTTATGTGGAAGCAGAAATGGAATTAAGTTGCTTTGCGTATGAAAGTAAAGAAATTAATTTAATAGAAGATATGTATAGCATATCACAGGATGTTGAATTTAATAAAAAGAATATAACAACAATAGCAGGAAAACAAAATATCAGACAAGATTGCAATATAAGAGAGCAAATTTCAATGCCAGAAGTAGGCTCAAATAAAATATATTGTGCAAATACAAAACCAATTATAAACGATACAAAAGTAATGAATGGAAAAATATTGTATAGTGGAGAATTAAGTATAGAGTTCTTGTATGAAGTTAGCAATGGTATGGAAGCTAAAAGAATAAACTTGCCATTTAATTTTGAAGCACAATCAGACCTTATAGAAGCAAATAACAATGTAGATACAGATCTGACAGTAGAACAAGATAATTTCGTTATTATATCAGATGGAAATATAGAAGCAAATATAACAATGCAATTTAATATAGGCATTTCAAAAACAGAAAAAATAAGCATAATTGATGATTTAGAGGTTAAAGAATGTAGACAAAACAACATTTATAGTATGATAATCTATTTTGTAAAACCAGGAGATACTTTATGGAAAATTGCTAAAAAGTTTAGAAGTACAGTCGAAGACATTGCAAGAGTAAATGGAATAGAAGACGAAAACAAGATTTATGTAGGACAGCAATTATATATACCAAAATATATAAAGAAAAGAATAGCAGTGTAAAAAATGGATAGTATTTATTCACGTAAAAGAATAAACATTCCTAAAATAAAAGGGTTTTATACGAAAAACAATAATAAAAACAAAAAAATCTTAACAGTTTGCGTAATAGTATGCATAAGCGTATTAACATTTTACAGTATATTAAAGTCAATTGATCCAATATTTGATGGCTTATGCATACAAAAAGCAAAAACAATTGCAACAGAAATAGTAAATGCACAAAGTAGTGTTGCATTAGACAATATAGACTATAAAGACATTGTATCAGTAGTAAAGGACGAAGCCAATAATACAAATATATTAAAAACAGATGTGGTAGTTATAAATAAAATTGCCTCAGATGTAGCTTTAGAAATAGAAAAAGAGCTCCAGAACCTAAAAAACGAAGAAATACGTATTCCAATTGGGGCATTAACTGGTAATAAGTATTTAGCTGGTATGGGCCCGGGAGTAAAGATAAAAATTATACCAACAGGAAATATAACAACAGAATTAAAAACAGAGTTTCAAGCACAAGGAATAAATCAAACAATGTATAGAATATATTTAGAGTTAAAATGTGATACAAATATTTTAACTCCATATAAAACAATACATGAAGAAATTTCAAATCAAGTATTGTTAGTAGAAACATTAATAGTAGGAGATGTGCCACAGACTTACTATAATTTAGAAGGGTTAGAGAAGAAAAATACAATAGATATAATAGAATAAAATTCTAAATTTTGCTTGCTTTTAATTTTAGTATGTGATAATTTATAAATTGTAAGAATAGAATTTAGGAGGAATGTAAAATGGCAGATTTAAAAGGAACAAAAACAGAAAAAAATTTAATGCAAGCTTTTGCAGGAGAATCACAAGCAAGAAATAAATATACATATTTTGCTAGCAAAGCAAAAAAAGAAGGGTATGAACAAATAGCAGCAATATTCCAAGAAACAGCAGATAATGAAAAAGAACATGCAAAAATGTGGTTTAAATTATTAAACAATGGAATACCATCAACAGCAGAAAATTTGAAAGCTGCAGCAGAGGGAGAAAATTTTGAATGGACGGATATGTATGACAAAATGGCACAAGAAGCAAGAGAAGAAGGATTTGACCACATAGCAGATTTATTTGAAGGTGTGGCAAAAATAGAAAAAGAACATGAAGAAAGATATAAAAAATTACTAGAAAATCTAGAAAACGGGCTAGTATTTAGCAAAGATGGAGATAAGATTTGGAAATGTAGAAATTGCGGACATATATGTGTTGGAAAAGAAGCACCAGAGGTATGCCCAGTATGTGCACATCCAAAAGCATATTTTGAAATTAAAGCAGAAAATTATTAAAAACAATAAAAAGAAGTGAACTCTATATGGTTCACTTCTTTTGTTTTAATATAACTTTACAATAGCATGCAATTTGCCATCTATTTTATCTTTAATAGAAATTATATATTCATTATTACTTGTGTGAGCACAGAAAAGACTAAGAGTATCACCAAGAGTAGCTTGATGCTTATACATAATTTCTACATTTGAAAATTTGTTATTTTTAAATACTTCTAAAGGTAATGCTTCATAAGCATAATCTAAATAATATAAATTATTTACATGATGATTTGTGTCAATATCCCTTCTTTGAACAGTGTAATCCAAAACAAATTCAGAGTTTAGAGGCTCTTTTATTTTTTCTTCAAATTTTTCAGGGAAAACTTCTTTATTAACTTGAATGTATTTTTCATTTACTCCATCTGTAACTCTACTAATAGATTTATTATTTACATTAAATAAAACCCATTTAGAACTTGCAATTGCAACAAGATTATAAGCGTTATCATAAACTTCAAAATCTCTATATACAAATAGAGGAGTTTTCTTTCTAGTCCAAGTTTTAATTAAAAGATTAGTATTAGTTTTTGGACGAGTAAAAACTTTAAGTTTCCAATTTAAAAGAATCCATGCAAGACCGGTTTTAGGAGTATCATTTACACCATAACCTAAAAGCCCACAGTGAATACCTGCAACTTCTTGCAATAAACGCAATAATCCTTTATTAGTTACTTGGTTATTTTCATCAACATCAGAATAGTTAATTGTTAAATTGTGAGAGTAAATATCAAGATTCATAAAAGCCCTTCTTTCTTTATATAAAAATATATCATAAATCATAATTCTTTTCAAACAAATATAATAAAATAGAATTATTAAATTTGTGTGAACTGTAAGCTAATAATTGACATTAGCTTATATAAAATATAAAATTAGTTAATAATAGAAATAAACAGGAGGAAAAAGTTGAAAGTAAAGTTTAATGTAATTGGCATGTCATGCAGTGCATGCAGTAATCATATAGAAAAAATAGTCTCAAAACAAAAAGGTGTAAACAGTGTAAATGTTAGTTTAATAAATAACAATATGATAGTAGATTTTGACAAGAAGATAATTACAGAACAAGAGATTATAAAAGCAGTGCAAAGTATAGGATATGATGCAAATACAAAAGGAGGACAAAATAAAAGCAACCTAGATAAAATGAAGCACAGAGTTATAATATCATTTGTATTTCTAATTCCACTTATGTATGTTGCAATGGGACACATGGCAGGATTACCATTACCACATATATTCCATAAAAATTTAGTCCTATTTAGCCTTGTACAATTAATATTAGTTGCACCAATAGTGTATGTAAATAAAAAATATTATACTTCAGGGTTTAAAGCATTAATAAAAAGAGCACCAAATATGGATTCTTTAATTGCAATAGGTTCATTTGCTTCAATTGTATATGGAATTTTTGCAATATATAAAATATGGCAGGGAGAAAGTAGTTATGCAATGAACTTGTATTTTGAATCTGCAGGAATGATATTAACACTAATAACTTTTGGAAAATATCTAGAAACAAAAGCAAAAGATAAAACTTCAAATGCAATTAATAAATTATTAGATTTAACTCCTAAAAAAGTTACAATTTTAAGAGAGCAAAAAGAAATAGAAATACCAATAGAACAGGTAAAAGTAGGAGATATAATTGTTGTAAAACCAGGGGAAACTATTGCAGTAGATGGAGTAATAGTAAAAGGTCAAACATATATAGATGAGTCAACAATTACAGGAGAACATATACCAGTAAAAAAAGAAATTGGAAGTAAAGTAATTTCTGGAAGTATTAACAAAAATGGAGCAATAGAATTTAGAGCAGAAAAAGTAGGAGAAGACACAACAATATCACAAATAATAAAACTAGTAGAAGAGGCAAGTGCTTCAAAAGCACCAATTGGAAGATTAGCAGATAAAGTAAGCCGGAGTGTTTGTACCAATTGTAATTACAATTGCAGTAATTGCTACAATTATTTGGCTACTATTAGGATATCCATTTGAATTTGCACTTTCTATTGGAATCTCAGTTTTGGTAATATCTTGCCCTTGTGCTTTAGGACTTGCTACGCCTGTTTCTATTATGGTTGGCACAGGAAAAGCTGCTGAAAATGGAATATTAATAAAATCAGCAGAAAGTTTAGAACTTGCACATTCAATAAATGCAATAGTTTTAGATAAAACAGGAACAATAACAGTAGGAAAACCACAAGTAAATGACATATTTGTATTTAACAATATGCAAGAAGGCGAACTACTAAAAATAGTAGGAGCAATAGAATCAAAATCTGAACACCCAATAGCAAAAGCTATATTAGAAAAAACAAAAGAAGTTGAGGCCTTAGAAGCACAAAATTTTGAAGCAATTGAAGGAAAAGGAATAAAAGCAAGCATAAATAACAATACCTATTTTGCTGGGAATGAAAGTTTGATGAAAGAAAACAATATTAAACTATCAGAGGCAGAAGGTATATATCAAAAATTATATGAACAAGCTAAAACAGTGATATTTGTATCAGATGATGAAAAATTGCTAGGAATTATTGCAATATCAGATACTGTAAAACAAACAAGCATAGAAGCAATAAATGGCTTTAAAGATTTGAAAATGGAAACATATATGCTAACAGGAGATAATAAAACATCAGCACAAGCAATTGGAAAAATGGTAGGAATAGATAATATTATTTCGGAAGTTTTACCACAAGAAAAAGAAAGTAAAGTGCATAGTTTACAAGAACAAGGCAAAATTGTTGGAATGATAGGTGACCGGAATAAACGATTCACCAGCACTTTCAAGAGCAAACGTAGGAATTGCAATTGGCGCAGGAACAGATATTGCAATAGAATCAGCAGATATTGTTCTAATAAAAAGCAATTTGACAGATGTAGTATACTTATTAAGGTTAAGTAAAGCAGTTATAAAAAATATAAAAATGAATTTGTTTTGGGCATTTTTCTATAACACTATTGGAATTCCACTTGCATGTGGAATACTATATAAATCACTTGGAATATTGCTAAACCCAATGATAGCAGCATTAGCAATGAGTTTAAGTTCAATATGTGTTGTAACAAATGCACTAACATTAAGAAGATTTAAGATAAAAGAAGAGGTGAAAAATATGACAAAAACAATATATGTAAAAGGAATGCAATGTGAACATTGTTCAAATGCGGTAAAAAAAGAATTACTAACATTAGAAGAAGTAAATAATGTAGAGGTAGACTTAAAAACAGGAAGAGTAGATTTAGAGTTATCGAAGGATATAGATAATGAAGTATTAAAGAAAAAAATAGAAGAAGTAGGATATACAATGTCTTAATAAAGAGAAAGGAGTGCTCGAATGCACTCCTTATCACTTTTATGCAACTATGCGTTCATCATAGATTAAAGCATGAGTATTCCAAAAAGTGATAGCTCTTTGCTCTTCAGCAGAGCCAGGAATAATTGCCGGATCCCATGGTTCTCTTTCAGAAAGTATGCCAATGAAGTATGTTACTAATATGTAATCTCCATCATCACATTTTCTTAAAATAACCACAAGACTTGAGCAATCCTCAGCTGTTCTGCCTAAAACCAATGGCGTAGGACCTTTGCGACCCTTACGACGAGCCATAATAATTGTGTCACTATTATCTACTTTAACACAAGTTGTCTTGCCAATAATCCGCCCAAAGTTTATAGTTTCCTTTACATAGTCTTCACAAGTGGAGATATGTAAAAGAGCCTCTTTCAAAATGTCTTCTGCAACGGGATGGACAGAGCTATGGTTGTCATTTCGGTCAAAGACCTTAATACCATTGTCTGTAAAACCTACAAATTTACCTTTAGTTAACATAGAATTACCTCCAAAAATTTGTAGTGCTTCCAAAAAGCTTCTCTATTCAATTAAAAGCAATTCGCTTTAAATTTGAATTCAAAAAGTCTTTTGAAAACACTACATAAAATAATATAATAAAATTATAGCACACTTTACATAAAACTTCAAATTAAGTAATGTATTTATCTATTAATTATAACTATTACTTATAATACTATTCCAAGTTATAAATATAAATGCTATAATATAAAAAGAGGTGATAAACTTGGAAATTAATTTAGAATTATATAAAGTGTTTTATGAAGTTGCAACACACAAGAATATATCAAAAACAGCAGAATATATGAATATATCACAGCCAGCAATAACACAGTCAATAAAAAAGCTAGAAAATATTTTGGGCTTACCATTGTTTTACAGAAAGAATAAGGGAGTGGAACTTACAGAAGAAGGAAAAATTTTATTTGAACATATAAAAAACAGTATAGAAACAATAAACAATAGTCAGAATATATTTTCTCAATATATGAATTTAGATAAAGGAAAAATAAGAATAGGTGGTTGGGACACATTAATAAATTCTTTACTAATGCCAATATTAAAAGAATTTATTAAAAAACATCCAAATATAGAAATACAGACTTTTACGGGAAAAACAGAAGACCTAATGCAAAAACTTGCAAATGGTGAATTAGATATTTTAGTTTGTAATTTACCAGAAAATACTAAAAGCTACAGAGATATCAATTTTATACCGATAAAAAATGCAAAGTACTGCTTTTTTGCAACAAAAACATATATAAAAAATAATAAAATCAAGAGTGTAGAAAATTTAAAGCCAAATCAGTTAATAGTTCCAAATAAAATGACAACAAGAGGAAGAATATTAAAAGAGTTAGCTAATAACAAAGAAATAACAGAGGTTAAGGCAAATTATCAAATAACAACAATAGAATTAATGAAATCATTTGCATTAAATAATATAGGAATCGGATTTACAAATATAGAAGATATAAGAGATTTGTTAGAACAAAACAAAGTAGAAGTAATAAAAGAAGTAGAAAATAAAAATGTGCAAGAAGGATTTGCAGTATTAAAAAAAGAATTAATGAATAATTGTACATATCAATTCTTAAAAGACATAAAAAAATTTTATAAAGTATAAGGTGGAAGAATCAATACTAAAAAAGTATTGATTCTTTTTTTGATATAAGTACAACTTATATGCAATATAAAAAATGATAATTTTACAAATATTGCAATACATGCTAAAATAATTATGTAAATGGAAGGCAAAAACAAATCCTTATACATTGTATAAGAAAAAACAATTATACATTAAAAAATACATATTTTATAATTAGATTAAAGATAGTAAAAAGGTGAGAAAGAGTGAACATTAGCTTAGAGAATTTTAAAGTATTTTATAATGTAGCAAAATATAAAAGCTTTTCCGAAACATCTAAAAAAATATATATATCACAACCTGCTATTACACAAAGAATAAACATTTTAGAAAATCAACTAAACTGTAAATTATTTTACAGAAATGCAAGTGGAGTAAGACTTACAGAAGAAGGAAAAAAGTTATTTGAAGACATAAAAAATAGTATGGAAACAATGGAAAAGGTAGAAGAGAATTTTTATGATTATATAAATAATAAAGTAGAAGAAGAAACAATAAAAATTCAAACAACAAATTCAAATAATAATCTATACATATACAGCAAAATTATAAAATTATTAGCAAGTAATGAGAACATAAAAATTAAGATTTTAGAAAATTCAAATATAAAATCTGGTTTAGAAGCACTGTCAAATGAAGAAATTGATTTATTAATATTTGATAGACCATATAATATAAGAAAAAATAACATAAAAATTGTACTTCAAGATAAATTAGAACAGGTGCTATATACATCAAAAAAATATCTTGAAAATAATAAGATAGATTTATATAAGAATAATAATTGTAATTACATTCTACCAACAAAAGGAACATTAGAAAGAGAACAACTAGACAAATATTTTTTAAAAAGCAAAATAAATATAAAATCAATTAGTGAAGTAGATAATTATAATATAAGAAATTTATTTGTAAGTAATAATTTAGGAATAGCAGTAGGAATAAAAGAAAATATAAAACAAGAATTAAACAGAGGCTTATTTATAGAAATTCCTTTGAAAGAAAAGTTACCTACATATAACATATATATAGCAAAGTTAGAAAATAATAAAAAAATAAATCAATTTATAAATATTGCGTAAAAGTATTAAAAAAGGGGAGAGATAAAAATGGTAAGTGTAGCATATAGCGAGGCAGCAGTAGAGGTTTTAGATATTTTAAAACATACAAGGAAAGAAGACGTGAATAAGATTCCAAAAAAATTTATAGAGTTTCTTGAAAATAATAAATCAAAAACATATATCGCAAATTTAGACCATACAAAAACAATAAAAGAAATGGAATTAAAACCTAAGACACAAGCATTGCTTGGGTTAATATATTTAAAGTATTGGGCAAATGAAGAAGAAAAACTAGAATTTAGAAAGAAAGCAAGAGAAAATGAGGTTAACTACCAAAAAGAATTAAATGAAAAGTATAATCCGGATAATTTGTTTAAGAATAAAGAAAAAATAATTGCAAGTGACGATAGTAAAACAAATATGACATTACAAAAAGTAAAAAAAGAAACCTTTATACAAAGAGTAATACAAAAAATAAAAGAAATATTTAGGAGGTAAAATCGTGAAAACCATCGATGAAATTTATAGTGATTTATGTTTAAAGGGAAAATATGAGGAGAAATATGAGTGGAAACAAAGAGGAAGATTTGCAGAAGGAGATCGTAATTCCATCTATAAAGGCGGAAGTCTAGACATTTGTGAATATTTATCAAATCAAATGAGAAAAAATGGTTATGAGACATATATAGTGTTTACCAAAAGAGACCATAAATTTTTACATGCAGCTGTTGTATATAAAAATAGTGAAGGGATTGAATATTATATTGCAGATCCTACTACGGATTTAAAAGCGTTTGCCGAAAAGGGATTAAACAATGTATTTGTAAATTCAATGTACCTTTCAGATACAGATAAAGAAAGAGTAAAATTATTAAAACAGAGTAAAAACCAAAAAAGAAATATAGATGAATTTATTGAAGAATTTGGACCTATTACTTTAGACAATATACTTTTAGAAGAACAATTAGAATATTTTAGTGATGCAGGTGAGCTTAAAGATGGAATAAAAAGAGCAAGGCACTTTAATTATGACGGATTTAATAGATATGGGTTAAATAGAAATGGTACTTATTATAATAATGAAGGATATAATAATGATGGATATAATTATAAAGGAATAAATAGAAGAGGATTTAACAAAGAGGGATTACACTATAAAACAAATAAACCATATGATGAGAAAGGTTTAAATAAAAGTGGAAGATTTGACTATGACGAAGATGGATATAATATATGCGGCTTTAATAGATATCAAAGACATAGAAATGGAACATATTATGATGATGAAGGATATGACTATAGAAGAATAAATAAAAAAGGATTTAATAAAGAAGGGACACATTATAGAACAGGTGCTCTATTTGATGAAAGAGGATATAGAGAAAATGGGGAATATTATTATGATGAAGAAGGGTATGATTATAGAGGATTTAATGAATCAGGTAGGGATAGAGACGGATATGATAGGAACGGATTTAATGAAGAGGGAATTCATAGAAAAGGAACAAAATATGACGAGAACGGTAGAGATAGAGATGGATATGATAAAGAAGGCTATGATAGACTAGGTTTTGACAAACAAGGATATAACAAAAAAGGATACAATCAATATGGAGTAAATAGAGAAGGCATTAATATAGATACAGGAAAAATAGATGACAGAATTGTTCTTGTACAAGAGTTTGTAGACAGTAACACTAGTAAACAAATGTATTGTAAACAAAAAAATATAAATCTAAATGAGTTTAATAAGCTACTTAAAGAAATATTTAGTATATATCCAAATATTGATATAACAAAAGATGATATAGATAGAGAAGCAAAAAAAAGTTCAGCAATTTATTTAGCAAAAAGAGAAAAAATTGCAAATGGATTAATAAGTGGAGAAATAACTTTTGATGAGTACTGCAAAAATAATAAAGGAATAAAATTTGAGGACTTATTAAGTGAGCTACAAGGAACTGAAGGTGAAGTTAAATTATATAGACTTTTTGGAGAAGCTTTTACTAGTAAAAAATTGGATATGATGGACTATATTAACATATTTGAAAAAGGTAAATATGATAACACTGTATACAAGAGAACTATGCAAAAATTTATGGATTTTGAGAAGGAGTGTTTAAAGCATAAAGAATTACTAGAGATATATAGAAAATTAAAAAAGGAAGAAACAAGATTAGGAAAATATAAAAAACAATTTAAGAAAGACGAATGTCAAAAAATTGGATGTATAAATAAAGAAACAGGGGAGATAGATTTTATAGAAATAACAGATGAACATATACAATATGCAAAGCAATATTTGTATGACAATGGGAAATATATTTGTAGTAGTAATATGCAAGAAGTTTTTGAAATGCTTGCACGCAAAGAATTAAAATTTGAAGATATTAGAAAATCAGAACCTTTAGTAGAACACACCTCACAAGAAATATTAGAGGGAATATCAGCACGAGAGGGGAACATAGAAGAAATACTAAATGAAACATTATTAGAACAAGATAGAGAAAAAGAAGAAGAACAAACACAAAGTGATAACTAACAAAATAAAGAAAGAGGTATATTATGGAAGAAAAAACTTCAATAAAAAAATTGAAAGAAATGATAAAAGAGTATTTAATAGCACAAGAAGATAGAACAAGACTTATTATTGATGGATGGAAATATGAAGAAAATGAATATGAAATACAAGAGATAGGAGAAAGAATAAGTGAATATGAGGATGAACTAATATATGTAGAAAGAAATAATGAAATACTAAACAAGGTAGAAGAAAAACTAAGAGATTTAAAAAAGCAAGTTGGTGGCGAGGTAAGTACAACAGAATATATAGCCGGAATTTATCCAGAAGCTATAAATGATATAGTAGATGAAATTTTAACAAATGAACTTATAGAACAGGATAAATTAGAATTAAAAATGAAAGATGCAAAAGTATACACTAAAACTAAAGAGGAATTAGAAGGGGATTTAGATCCAGAATGTTCTACTTATAATGCAGATATGTGTTATATTGGAGAACCAACAGATAAAGTTACAGTAATGGAAGGAATTGATAATAAGGGCAAGAGACAAGTGGTTTACTATTACAGTTATCCAAATTGGGGTGAAATTATTAGCCAAAGAAGAAGCCATAATGAAAAACAAGATATAGAATTGGTAGAAAGAAAATTTTTAAAGGATACTGGAAAACGTATACCTTTAGATGAAGAAAGTATAGTATACCAATATGACAAAAATGGAAGAAAAAAGATTGCATTAGGAGATAATGGTATTGTTGGGGCAGAATACTTTGAGTACGATAAAAATGGTGAAATTAAATTGATAATTAATGAAGAAAGTATTCACCAGTATTTAAGCGATGGAGAAAAAAGGTATTATATAGTGGATGGGTACTTTAAACCAACTGAAAATGGATATACTCTACTTCCAAGCAAAAGTAAATATGATATAGAAAAGGAAGAGATCCATAGAATAGTGGGTGGAGATCTAAGTCAAGAAGAAAAAGAAAAAATCCTATCTGAATTAACACCAAAGAGGCAAGAAGAAGTACTTAGAATTTTAAGAAGTATGGAACCAATATTTGAATACTATCAAGAATTTGATTCTACAAATACAGAAAAAAGAGAGAAAATAATATCTTGGTTTAAGGGATTTTCGAAAGATTTAAAAATAGATGGAAGAACTAACAAACATACTCCACAAGAAATATCAAGTGGAATAAATGTAAGAGAAGGACAAATAAGAGAAGTGGAAGAGGAAGTAGTAAAGAAAGCAGAAGAACAAAAAGAAAAAAATGCTCAAACTCTTGGAGAAGAATAAAGTACTAAATCAAAATGTTGACATGAAAGATTTAATACTATATAATTCTATTAAACTTAAGAGGAGAGTAAATGTATGAAGGAGCAAGAAAAATTAATAGAAAAAATAAAAAGATTAGAAACCAATGGGATTGTTGAAATGATTAAAACAGGTCAAATACCAGAAGCTCTATTAGAAGATTCAAAGTTTGTGGAAGAGCTAAAAAAATCAAATCCGCATGTTGAAATTGCTCTAAAACAATTGGAAATGGAACAAGATGAAAAGATATTAGAAGAAGAAATATCTGAAGTAGGATTAAAAGACGTTATACAAGATGAAGAAAAACTAGAAAGGATTCCAAGAAAATATAAAGAAGAATTATACGGCATTGCAAAAGAATATGAGGAAAGTGGAGAATACCAAAAAGCAAAAGCTATATACCAAAAAGTATCAGACTTTGGAAAGAGCCAAGTAAATAGGTTCTTAGAGAAGTTTAATAAACATGAAGAAAATAGAGAAACAACTTATTATAAAGCAAGATATTCTTATTATATGTGTAAAATAAAAAATGGAGAAGAATTAACAGAGCAAGAAAAAGAGGACTTAGAAAAAATAGTATATAATGATAAGGATAAGAATGCACTAGAGCTTTTAACTCCAGGTAAATTAAGTGATATGGATGTATTTCGCTCATATTTTAGAGACATAACAATAGAAGAATTTGAAACTGGTGTATTACCAGAAGTTGCTAAAAAACAAAGGAATCACCCAGATAATCCTAATCCACCAACTGATTCTAAAGATTATCCAGAAGAATTGAGCCCTGAAAAAAGATGTAAATTTATAAAAGAAAATTTTAAAATTAAAAATATAAAAATACCAGTAGAAGAGAAACTCGCAGGGTATGTACTTTTTGAGATAGAAGATAGTGATGTTATAATAGCTGAGAAATTATTCATGTTAAACAAACAAGGAAAAGAAGTACCATCAAACAATGCTGCAACATACCTAGTACACAAAGATGCAAAAATAGAATTAGACAAAATAAGCCAAACTATATTGTATGATAGCAAGGCAAAAGAGCAAGAAAAGGGAACCAATTTAATACAAAGTGTAAATCATAGAGGATACGGATATTATGATAGACTTTTAAAAAAATTTAAAAATGTAGAAGAAAGAGGTAAATATAATCAAATAGAAAATGATAATATAGTTCCTGCAGAAATTCAAACAACAGAAAAGGCTGATGAAAATGCACATAATAAAGAGAAAACAAAAAAAACGGAGCAAGCAGAAACAGAGCTAGATTCAAAAGAAGATATAGAGAGTCTAGAAGATATATCAAAATTAGATGAAAAGCAAAGTGAAGACGGAAAAACAGAGGATGATGCACAAGAAATAAAAAAACAAGAACCAGAAGTAACAGAGAAACAGTATAGTTTAGATGAATTAGCAGATATGATAGATCTTTTTGACGAAGAACACGCTGAATTTGAAAGACAACAACAAGAAGTACAACACAAGATTACAGAAATGTTAGAACAAAATCAAACATCAATAGATAGTATAGGAACAGAAAAAATGACAGCAAAAGAAGCATTACAAATATTAAGAGAGCAGAAGAAAGTTTTAAGTAAGCTAGAAGAAGAACTAGAAAAAATATCATCACAAGATAAAGGAAATAGACAATTAAGAGATAAACTAATAGGTGAATTAAAATCTAGAATGCAAAAAGGAGAATTGTAAATGCAAGAGAATAATCAAATGACAAGATATAAAATTAGTTTTTGGGATAAGATTAAAAAAGGAATTAGGAAACTATTTTTTAAGAATAAAGAAATCGAAATCTATAATAATAAAAAAGAAATAAAAGAAGAAAAAATATCCAAAGAAGAAGTTATAGAAACATACAGAAAAATTAAAGAAGGAATAATAAACATAGATGATTTAGAAGAAAATCTTGTGCATAAAATATTGTTATTAATGAATGAGGAGATAAAGATAAATAATCAGAGGATTAAAGAGAAAATAGATAATATGAGAATAAGTTTATACAATATAGAAATGTATAACAAAGAAATTGAAGTATTAAAGAAAAATTCCTAGGAAAGCTCCTAGGAATTTTTTGGAATAAAACTTATCTTTCAAATTCATCTTTTTTGATTTGAACTTGCTTAAACTTTATAAAGGCGTTGGCGAGTTCATTAAAAGCTTTTATAGCGTTTTCTGGATTACCGTCAGGATTATCACAACTATATGAGCGATAATCTAAAAAGTGGATATCCAAATCAGAAAGTAAAGAGCTCATTATATTAACACATAATGACTTAGAATCTTTACATTCTAAATATGCTGCTAAACATTGTTCAACCAATTCAGAACTTAAAGCAGCACCTTTGCCTTTTGAAAGTTGAGATTCAAGTAAAAGCCGGAATTTACTTTGATTGTAACTATGAGTTATATAGTATGTATTTCCGACAACCATAGATAAGACCTCCAAATATTATATTAATGCAAAATGCATCAACATAATTATAACACAGGCGAGAAAGTTATGTCAACAATACTAAAGACTAGAGATACAAAAGTTTTAATTGTGTAAAATGTATTATTACTGTATAATAATAGTGAAAAGGAGATTTAAATGAGTAATATAGAGTTATTATCACCAGCAGGGGACTTTGAGTGCTTGGTTTCAGCAGTACAAAATGGAGCAAATGCAGTATATTTTGGACTAGATAAATTTAATGCAAGAGTTAATGGTAGAAATTTTGAAGATGAAGAGCTAGTAAAGGCAATTAAATATGCAAAACTTCGCAATGTAAAAACACACTTAACATTAAATATATTAATAAAAAACAAGGAATTTGAAGAAGCCTTAAAACTAGTAGAATTTGCATACAATAGTGGAATAGATGCAGTAATTGTACAGGATTTAGGACTAGCTAAAAAAATAATGGAACTATTTCCAAAGCTTGAGGTTCATAGCAGTACTCAAATGACAATATACAATTTAGACGGAGTAAAAGAGATAGAAAAACTAGGTTACTCAAGATGTGTGCTTGCTCGTGAACTTTCAATAGAAGAAATAAAAAATATATGTAAAAATACCAATATAGAAATAGAGGTATTTATTCATGGTGCGCTTTGTATTTGCTATTCAGGACAATGCCTAATGAGTAGTTTAATAGGTGGAAGAAGTGGCAACAGAGGCAAATGTGCAGGAACTTGTAGACTACCATATTCATTATTAAAAGATGGACAAGAGAAAGAAAAAGGATATCTTTTAAGCTCGAAAGATGTATGTACATTAGATATTTTACCAGAATTAATAGAAGCAGGAGTAAAATCGTTTAAAATAGAAGGCAGAATGAAATCAAAAGAATATGTTGGAATAGTAACAAGCATTTATAGAAAATATATTGATTTAGCAGAAAGTAACCAAGAATATTTGGTAGACGAAAAAGATAGGGAAATGCTAATGCAAATATTCAATAGAGGTGGATTCAGCACAGGGTATCTTAAAGGAAAGCTTGGCAAAAATATGATGTATACCAAAAGACCAAACCATATAGGAACTCTTTTAGGAGAAGTAATATCATATAATCCAAATAAGGGACATGTAAAAATAAAATTATGCAAAGAGCTGGATTTAGGAGACAGTATAGCAATAGGAGATTCGAGTTGTAAAATTTCAGAGCTTATGCAAAAAAATAATAATATAAAGATGGCAAAAACAAATGATATAGTAACAATAGGTAGAATAAAAGGAAAAATAAAGCCAAAAGATAAAGTGTATAAAACTGTATCTATAAAACTAAACCAAGAAATGGATCAAAAAATAGGTAAAGAAAATATAAAAAGAAAAGTAAATTGCAATATAGAGCTAAAACAAGATAAAGTTATAAAACTAGAACTACAAGATATGGATACAAATATAAGTATAAAGCTAGAAGGAGATTCTGTTGTAAAAAAAGCAGATAATGCAGGAATAACTAGTAAAAGAATTGAAGAGCAATTATCTAAAACAGGAAATACGATTTTTAAAATTGAAAATATTAATATAAAAATGGATGAAAGTATAATTGTTCCAATAAGTAGTTTAAATGAAATAAGAAGAAGAGGGTTAGAAGAGCTAGAACATAAACTATTAGAATCATTTAAAAGAGAGCAAGTTAATTTAAAGTTAGATGTTAAGGAAGAAAAATTCATACCAAAAGAAGAAGTAAAAGTTACATTATGTTTGAATAAAATTAGTAAGGAAATTGATTATGCTAGTCTAAAAAATGTAGACAATGTGTATATACCATTTAAATACTTTTTAGATGAAGATTTAAAAGAAAGCATAGAAAATATATCTAAAAAATTTAGTACATATATACTACTTCCAGCTATAACAAAATCAAATTATGAAAAATTATTATATAACAATTTGCCTAAAATAGCAGAAAGAGTAGAAGGTATAGTTATATCAAATTTATCTCAGATATATGAAATAGAAAAGCTTGGAATAAATGGCAAAAAGCTAGTTGCAAATTATACAATGAACATAGAAAATAATTTTACAGTAGAAGAATTAAAAAGACTTGGAGTTTGTAAATATATAGTACCGCCAGAAGCAGAAAAAGAAACAATAAGGGGATTAACAGAAAACATAGAAAAAGAAACAATAGTGTATGGAAGGACTTTATTAATGACAACAGAATATTGTACAATAGGGACACTAAAGAATTGTCCTGCAATGTGTCAAAAAGGAAGATATACTCTAAAAGATAGAATGGGATTTGAGTTTCCGATATATACAGATAGAATAAATTGCAACAATTTAATATATAACTCTAAAATAACATCAATAAGCTATAAAGACTTACAAACAGACTCAATAAAAATAGATATATTAGAAGAAACAAGGGAAGAAATCCAAAGAATTATAGATATACAAAAGAGAGGAGAAAGACTAGAAGGACAAGATTACACAAATGGAAATTTAAATAGAGAAATTTAAAATTTGTCAAAAAGTATTTACAAAAGATAAATTTATGGTATAATAAAAAAGAAATAGGAAGCCACAAAAATGTGGTTGCCATCAGTTGGTGAATAAAAATCACATCTCTAATAGCGAGCAGAGATGTGATTTTGCTTTTTACATTCCTGCTTTTTCCTATTTCAAAAACATTATACAGAAAATGGAAAATAAAGTCAATGAAAATTGGCAAAAAAACAAGAATAATTATAATAAAAAAAGCCAAAATAAATATGGTGATTTATATGAGCATTTCTTGGTTAAAAGCTTCAAGTGATAGAAAAAGTTTTAAAATATTTGAAAGCTTTGGAATGGATGTATATAAAATAAATGATTTAGAAAAAACAGATGAAAAGATAAGAGAACTAGTAGACAAAAACTATACAACTATTGTGGTTTCGAACGAAGTAGCAAGCTTTTCAGAAGACATTATAAAAAAATACAACAGAATAGAAAGTGTAAATATAATTATTGCACCAGGTCATAATAAAGATAATTACACATAAAATTAGATAAGCAAATTGGAATTTGTAAAATATAAATCAGGAGTAATTTATGGCTTTTAAAGAAGAAATGTATAACAACTTTGTGTGCGATTTTAGCAATAATCTAAGACAAAAAATTCAAGGTACAGAAATCTCAAAACTTGTTTTCTTGTGTATTGGAACAAATAGAGTAATTGGGGACTGCTTTGGACCATTGGTTGGGAGTAAACTAAAGCATTTTTTTATACATGAAGAAGGCATAGAGGTTATTGGAGATATAGAAAACATTGTTTCTTTTCAAAATGTAACAGGAATTATAACAAAACTAAAAAATGAAAACTCTTTTGTAATAGCAATTGATGCTGCTTTATCCTGCAATAGTAATAGAATAGGTAAAATAATTGTAAATCAAAATAAAATGAACATAGGAAGTGGCATAAATAAAAGAAATTTATACATAGGAGATATAAGTATAAAAGGAATTGTAGGTAAAGACTTTAAGAATTCGAGAAATAATTTTAATGCACTCCAAAACATGCCATTAAATATAATAATTGATATGGCAGAATGTGTTTCAACAGGAATATATAATGTAATAAATGTATAATCTCATAAAAAGTGGAAAAAATTTATATATACACTTTTGTGGGAGGATTTCAATATGAGCATTGAAAGTATGAAAAATATGGTTGTACTTAGAAATTTGCCATCAAATATAGTTGAAGAAGCTATTGTTATATTAAAACCGAATATTAAATTAAAAAACTTAGATTTGGCAGAAAATAAAACTACAAATAAAAAAAGTGAAAATAAAACAAAACAAGATTCAAAAAAATACATTGTAAATGAAGCAGAAATGATAGTTAGTAATTATTTATCAAGCATCGAAAAAGAAAAGAAATATAACTATAAAGTAAATAAAAAAATAGAAAATAAATATAAAAGAGCAAGAGGAATAGCAATATTTTTGGGAATAATGCTATTGGTTACGTTTTTAATAAAATAACTTGTTCTACAAATGTTCTAAACCCTCTTCCTTTGAATATATTTAAGCAAGAGATTGCAAAAGTATATTACAAAGGAAGAGGTGTTTTTTTATGGAAAGAACCATGAGCCCTGAGGAAAGAATAAGAAGAGCAGAAGAAATTTATTACAGCAGAAGAAACCAGAATTTGGACAGGAGTTCTATAAGAATAAGTAATGATGACAACACAGGGCCAAATTTTGTAATAATAAAAAAAATGATATTGCAAATTATAATTTGTGTTGTAATATATAGTATTTTCTATATGATTCAAAATACAGAATATATTTTTTCAGCAGATGTAATTAACAAAACAAAAGAAATTCTTTCTTATGATATTAATATTCAAAATCTGTATAATAAATCCAAAGAATACATAAATGGGATTATTGCTAAGAGTCAAGAAGAAAATAATGAAAACAATAATCAAGAATTGCCAGCAGAAAACAAAGATGAAAATCAAGAACAAAACAATCAAACAGAAAACACTAATTCAGAAGAAAATGCTAATGCAACGCAAAATGATAATGCAGAAAATATTGGTGGAGAAGAAGTTGCAAACGCAGATGAAAACTTAACCGAGATGGAGAAAGATGCTAAAGATATAATTGCTACAAAATCATTAATAGTACCACTAAGAGGAGTAATTACTTCAAGATATGGACCAAGAAACCCAACAGATCCAAAAGTTCCTAAATATCACACAGGCATAGACATTGCAGTAAATACAGGTACAGTTTTTATCGCATCCATGGAAGGCGTGGTAGAAGAAGTTTCATCACAAGGAAATTACGGAAATCATGTAAAAATAACAAATGGAGATGTTATGACATTATATGCTCATTGCAGTAAGATATATGTTAATCAAGGTGATACAGTAAAACAAGGTCAAGAAATAGGAGAAACTGGAGCAACAGGAAATGTCACAGGACCACATTTGCATTTTGAAATAAGAAAAGAAAATAGATATATAGATCCAGACCTAATTTTAGATTTTTAGGGGGGATTTAAAATGCAAATAACAATAAATTTACAGATTTTTTTATTCATAATTCTATTTATTTTAACAAGACAAATTGAATTCTATGCATTAATTATGTTCTTTGCACTAATTCATGAGTTTCGGACATATTTTTGCAGGACTACTTTTAAAATTAAAACCAAAAAAATTAAGTATAATGCCATTTGGACTAGCAGTAACATTTGAAAGCTATGAGTATAAGAAATTAATAGAAAATAAAAAGATAGTAATTGCTTTTGCAGGTCCATTAACAAACATATTGATTTCAATAGTTCTTTTATTTATACAAATGGACCAAAACTTAAAACAAATTATGATTTATTCAAACATATTGGTAGCTGTATTTAATTTAATTCCAATATATCCATTAGATGGTGGTAGAATATTAAAAGGAGTAATAAGAAAGAAATTTGAAGACAATATAAAAGCAGACACAATAGTAAATAAAATATCAAATATTCTAGTAATTATTTTAACTGCTGTATCTAGTATTTTGATACTATATTTAAAAAACATCTCTGTATTGTTTGTAATAATATACTTATGGATTTTAGTAATAAAAGAAAATAAAAGATTTAATTTAAAGAGAAAAATAAACAATATAATTTCAAAAGAAAACAAATGTATTGACATTTAACTAATTAAATGTAAAAATAAAATAAATGGAGGATAACTAATGAAAAAATATATAAGAAATAATAAAGGAATAACAATTACAACATTAGTTGTTACAGTAATAATACTTTTAATTTTAACATCAACAGTTATAGTGAAACTAGGCGACTCAAAAGATGTTAGTAAGTTAAACAATCTATATGCGGATGTAAAAATCTTAGAAGAAAAGGTCCTTAATTACTATAACAATTATGGAATGCTTCCAGTAAAAGGAGACCCGATACAACCATTGCTTTCTATGGAAGAAGGAAACAATTACTATGAAATAGATTTAAGTAAACTTGAAAACATTACCTTAAAATATGGACATGGGAATAGTACGAACAAAGATATTTATATAGTAAACGGAGATACATTAGATGTATATTATTATAAAGGAATTGAATATAAGGGAGAAAAATATTATACATACGAGTATGAGAAAAATTTATAATTAGGTCAATTACTACTATTAAAAATAACAATCTACTTGCAAAAAGAATATATTTGTGATAGAATAGCAATGTTTGAAAAATAGCATTGCTATTTTTTCCTTACTCATATTAATGTGGTATGGGTTATAAGCCATAAGGAGGTGAAAGAATAATGAACAAATACGAAAGTGTTATCATTATTAATCCAAATTTAGAGGAAGAAGCTATTAAATCATTAATAGAAAAAATCTCAAATTTAATTAATACTGATGGTAAAGTTAGTTCAGTTGAAGAAGCTGGTAAAAAGAAATTAGCTTATGAAATAAAAAAGAACAAAGAAGGATTTTATGTTATATTTAAATTCGAAGCTAATCCAGAATTAATTACTGAATTAGAAAGAGTATATAGAATAACAGACGAAGTTATTAAGTTTATTGTTGTTAAAGAGGAGGAATAATACATGAACAAAGTAATATTAATGGGGCGTTTGACAAGAGATCCAGAAGTTAGATACACACAAACAAATAACACATTAGTAGCATCTTTCTCATTAGCAGTAAACAGAAGATTTGCAAGACAAGGAGAAGAAAGACAAGCAGATTTTATTAATGTAGTTGCTTGGAGCAAAACAGGAGAGTTTTGTAGCAAATACTTTAAAAAAGGACAACAAGTTGGAATAATTGGTAGAATTCAAACAAGAAATTGGGAAGATGACCAAGGACAAAAACATTATGTTACAGAAGTAGTTGCAGAAGAAGCTTATTTTGCAGATAGTAAAAGAGATGGAGAAGCATCATCAAATTTTGAAAATACATTTGGAAATACTGTATCAGAATCATCAGAATTTTCAGTATCATCAGATGATGAATTACCATTCTAAAATAAAAAGTTAAGATTTAAGAATAAATAATACAAGATTTGCAGAGCAAATTTTGAGAAGGGGGAAAACAAAATGGCAGATAGAAAACAAAATGGAAAAAACAATAAAAGAAGAAACAACGGCGACGAAGATTTCAATCCTAGATTTAGAAAAGTTAGAAAAAAAGTATGCGTAATGTGCAGTAATAAAGATTTTGTTTTAGATTATAAAAATCCAGAACAATTAAGAAAATTTGTAAATGAAAAAGGTAAAATATTACCTAGAAGAGCAACAGGAGCTTGCGCAAAACATCAAAGAGACATTACACAAGCTGTAAAGAGAGCAAGACATATTGCTATATTACCATATACACAAAACTAATGTTTTAAGAACAGATTTTATATCTGTTCTTTTTTTTCTTAAAAAAATTGAAATAATTATAGAAATAAAAATAATTATACTGTAAAATTAAAATGTAAAATAAATTTAAGGGAGTGTTTTGTTTGAAGGTTACTAATATTGAAGAATTAAAGCAAATCGCAAACAATGTTAGAAAAGGCATAATTGAAGGAACTTATAACGCAAAATCTGGGCACCCAGGAGGCTCATTATCTGTTGCAGATATACTAACTGTATTATATTTTAACCAAATGAATGTAAACGAAAAAGAGCCTAATGCAAAAACAAGGGACAGGCTGGTTTTATCAAAAGGACATGTTGCCCCAGCATTGTATGCTGTACTTGCAGAAAAAGGATATTTTGAAAAAGATGAATTGAAAAAATTGAGAAAAATTGATGGAATGCTACAAGGACATCCAGATATGCAAAAAACGCCAGGGATAGATATGTCAACAGGTTCTTTAGGACAAGGATTATCTGTTGCAAATGGTATGGCACTTGCATCTAAATTAAATCATGAAGGTGTTAGAGTATATTGCATTTGTGGAGATGGAGAAATACAAGAAGGTCAAATATGGGAAGCTGCAATGACTTCTAGCCACAGAAAGCTAGACAATTTGTGCTTAATAGTAGATAATAACAATTTGCAAATAGATGGAAATGTAGACATAGTAAAAAATATTTATCCATTAGACGAAAAATTTAAAAGTTTTGGATTTGAGGTAATTAAAGTAGATGGGCATGATATAGAAAAACTAATAAAAGCATTTGACAAGGCAAAAACAATAAAAGAAAAACCAACAGTAATTATTGCAAAAACCATAAAAGGAAAAGGGGTTTCTTTTATGGAAAATAAAGCAGATTGGCATGGAAAAGCACCAAATGAAGAAGAATATAAAATGGCTATGGAGGAATTAAGTAAGTAGTAGGAGATGGAATAATGATAGATTTGCATATTCACACAAACAACTCAGATGGCTCAGATAGCGTAATAGATGTACTAAAAAAAGCACAAAAACATGAATTATCATACATGTCCATAACAGACCATGAAAGCGTAAATGGACATTATGAATTAAGAAATATTGATGTAAAACAATATTTTTCTGGGAAAATAATTCCAGGAGTAGAGTTAAAAAATTATTATAAAGATAGAGTAATTGATATATTGGCATACAATATTGATATAGACAAGTTTAATGAATACTTAGAAAAAAATTACAAAAACAAAACACACAGAATGTTAGAAACTAAAAATTTAAAACATTTATATAAACAAGCAAAAACGTATGGATTAACATTAGATCCAATAGAAAAAATTAATTGGGACCCAGACAGCGATTGGGGAAGTGTTGTAGTATATAACGAAATAAAAAAACATCCAGAAAATGAGGCAAAAGTTCCAAAAGACTTATGGGAAAGCTTTAGTAATTTTAAAAAAGACTATGTATATAACAGGAATAATATGTTCTTTTTAGATAAAAAAGATGACTATCCATCACCAGCAGAAACTGTAAAACAAGTACATTTAGCAGGTGGAGTAGCTTTTTTAGCACATGTACATGAATATAAATGGGTAAAAGACAAGATTCAATATATAACAGAACTAGTAAAAGATAGCAATTTAGATGGAATAGAATGTTATTATAGTAATTTTACAGAAGAGCAAATAAAAGAACTGTTAGAGTATTGTAAGAAAAACCATTTATATACAAGTGGAGGAACAGACTATCATGGTACAAAAAGACCAAGTGTTGAGATAGGTGTAGGAAAAGGAAATTTGAGAGTACCGGATGAAATAATAAAAGATTGGTATAATGGATAGAGGAGGAAAAAATATGGATTGCGAAAACCTTAAAGCTACAAGACAAAGTTATGGAGAAAAATTAGCAGAACTAGGAGAAAAAAATAAAGATATAATTGTTTTAGATGCAGATTTATCAGCTGCAACTAAAACATCAATATTTGCAAAGAAATTTCCAGAAAGATTTTTTGATATGGGAATTGCAGAGCAAGATATGATAAGTACAGCCGCAGGACTTGCAACGTTTGGAAAAACTGTATTTGCAAGCAGTTTTGCAATGTTTGCATGCGGAAGAAGCTATGACCAGATAAGAAACAGTGTTGCACATCCAAAATTAAATGTAAAAATATGTGCATCACACGCAGGGATAACTGTTGGAGAAGATGGAGCAACTCACCAAATGCTTGAAGATTTAGGTATGATGAGAGGATTACCAAACATGACGGTTATGTGTACAAGTGATGATAGAGAAACAAAATGGGCAGTAGAAGAAATTTCTAAAATGGATGGACCAGTGTACTTAAGACTTTGCAGACTAAACACACCACAAATATATGGAGAAGAACAGGATTTTAAAATTGGAAAAGGAGTTCAAATAGGAAATGGAACAGATGCAACAGTGTTTGCAACAGGTGTAGTAGTTCCAGAAGCAATAAAAGCAAAAGAAGAACTAGAAAAGCAAGGAATAAATATAAGAGTAGTTGATATACACACAATAAAACCAATAGATAAAGAACTAATTATAAAATGTGCAAAAGAAACTAAAAAATTAGTTTCTATTGAAGACCATAATATAATAGGCGGGCTTGGAAGCGCTATTTCTGAGGTGCTAACAGAAGAATATCCTGCCAAACTAATTAGAATGGGAATGAAAGATAGATTTGGAAAATCTGGACCAGCCAAAGAATTATTAAAATATTTTGGGTTAACATCAGAAGATATTATAGCAGTAGTAAAATAAATTGCAATTTTAGGTTAAATAAAAATATATTACAAAAAAATGACAATTTCTTGAAAAATGTCATTTTTTATTGCTTTTTTAAGGTATTATTATTATAATATTAATGTATATTTAAGTAAAAGAGGTCAAAATATGATAGAATTTAAAAACGTATATAAAACATACAGCACAGGAACCGAAGCCGTAAATAATGCAAACTTTAAAATAGAAAAAGGTGAATTCGCATTTTTAGTAGGTGCATCTGGTTCACGGAAAATCAACTCTTATAAAACTAATACTAAAAGAAGAAGAACCAACATCAGGAAATATAATTATAAATGGCAAGGATACAACATTTTTAAAACCTAAAAGAGTGCCATATTTAAGAAGAAGCATGGGAGTAGTTTTCCAAGATTTTAGGTTGCTATCAGATAAAACAGTTTACGAGAATGTAGCATTTGCAATGAATATAGTAAAAGCTACACCAAAACATATAAGAAGACAAGTTCCAATGGTATTATCATTAGTTGGGCTAAGTGGAAAAGCAAAAGTTTATCCAAACGAGTTATCAGGAGGAGAACAACAAAGAGTTGCTCTTGCAAGAGCATTAGTAAATAATCCATCTATGATAATTGCTGATGAGCCAACAGGAAACTTGGATCCAGAAACAGCTTGGGACATTATGAATTTGCTTAACGAAATCAATTTGAGAGGTACAACAGTAGTTATTGCAACACACGCCAAAGACATAGTTGACCAGATGAAAAAAAGAGTTATTGAAATAGAAAAAGGCGTAATAGTTAGAGATGATAGAAAAGGTGGGTATAGCAAGTGAAATATAATGTAATAGGATATTTTTTATCTGAAGGTTTTAGAAATGTATTTAAAAATAAAAAATCCACATTCTCTTGTTTGGGAGTAATGTGTGCAACAATGCTTATGTTTGGATTATTCTTTGTAATAGGACAAAATATAAATAATGCGATTAAGGGCTTAGAAAAAGAGCAAGGAATGCAGGTATTTATGTATCCAGAAGCAACAGATGACCAAATAGAAAAGCTTAAAGAAGATCTAGGAAAAATTGAAGGAATAAATACAATAGAATTTGTATCTAAAGAAGAAGGATACAATACTATGAAAAAAAGACTTGGAGACAATGCGAAAGCATTAGATGGATTTACTCCAGATTTCTTTGAAGTATCATACATAATTACATTAACAGATTTATCTTTAAATAACCAAGTGTATGAATCAATATCTAAACTAGATAATGTAAAAGAAATACAAAACAAATCAAGTACAATAGAAACTTTATCTAGTGTTGGAAAAGCAATAAGAGCTGTAACATTTACAATTTTTGCAATATTAATTTTAATCTCACTATTTATAATTTCAAATACAATAAAACTTACAGTACATGCAAGAAGAAAAGAAATTTCAATAATGAAATATGTAGGAGCAACTAATGGATTCATTAGAACTCCATTCATAATTGAAGGTATAGTAATAGGACTAATTTCAAGTATAATATCAATTTTGTTAATAGGTGGAGGATATAATTTCTTAGCTACGAAACTTGTAAACTCAGCTACATGGCAAAAACTTAGCATCAATTTATTAACATTTGGAGATTTATTAGGAGAAATAATAATTGTATACTTAGTGCTAGGAGTTGGAATTGGTATTATTGGTAGCTCAATATCTATGAAAAAATACCTTGACGTTTAAGAAGGTGATGCAATGCCAAAAAAAATAATATTAACTTGTTTAATAGTAACAGTAATGATATTTGTTTTTTTTACAACAGTAGTAGTTGCAGATGATTTAGGAGAATTACAATATAGAAAAAATCAATTAAATCAACAAATTTCACAGGCAAATGAGCAAGTAGAAAATATTCAAGTAGAACTAACAGATACACTACAACAAATAGATAATTTAGATCAAAAAATAGAAACATATCAAGCAGAAATAGATGAAGTAAGTAAAAATCTTGAGGAAATACAGAGTGAAATAGCAATAGTAGAAGAAAAATTAACGAATTTAGAAAACAACTATAAAATACAAAGAGAAACATTTCAAAATAGAATAATTGCTCAGTATGAAGCTGGCGATGTACAATACTTAGATGTTTTATTAAGTTCAAATACATTATCAGAATTTATATCGAATTATTATTTAATAGGTGAAATAGCAAAATATGATAGAAATCTTTTGGATAATATAGATAGACAGAAAAAACAAATACAAAATATAAGAATAATATTATCAGAAAAAGAAAAATCATTAAAAACATTAAAAACTAATAAAGAGAATACTTCTGTTGCATTAGAAAATGCAAAAGTTATAAAAAATAGTTATGCAAAACAATTAACAGATGAAGAAAAAGAAACACAAGAAAAAATAGCAGGATATCAAAAAGAATTAGATAATTTAGAAGCACAAATTGTAGCAATAACAAGTGTAAAAGTTGGAGAGGACTATGTTGGTGGTGAGTTTGCTTGGCCAGCACCAGGATATTCAACAATAACATCAAAATATGGAATGAGAGTTCATCCAATACTTAAAACACATAGAATTCATTCTGGAACAGATATTGCAATGCCTATGGGAGCATATATAATTGCAGCAAATGATGGAGTCGTTACAAAGGCAGGATATTCAACAACTGGATATGGAAATATGGTTTTAATAGATCATGGAGGAGGAGTTAGCACCTTATACGGTCATGGTTCAGAAATTTTAGTACAAGCTGGACAAACCGTAAAAAGAGGTGATATAATAATGAAAGCTGGTTCGACTGGATGGTCGACAGGTCCACATTTACACTTCGAAGTAAGAATAAATGGTCAGCATGTAGATTCATTGCCATATATAACAGGTAAAAAAATAGAAACAAAATCTACAGAAAATAACGCAGAAGAATCTACGCAAAATACAGAAAATGCTAACTAAATTAAAAAACGGAGGAAGAAATGAAAATTAAAAAAAGAATATTAATATCAATATTATTAATACTAATAATTCTATCAACAAATATTGCTGTTACTTTGGCTGCAACTAAATCTGAATTACAAAATAAACAAAACAATATAAATCAACAAATTAAAGATACAGAAAATGAAATAAGTGCAGTAAAAGAAGAAATGTCAGATACTATGAAACAAATTCAGGACTTAAATACACAAATAAGTGGATATCAATCAGAAATTGATGATTTGGAATATAAGATTAGTGATCTAGAAAAAGATATTGAAGAATCACAAGAAAAACTTAATGAAGCAGAAAAAAATTATAATAAACAAGAAGAAGCATTTAAAAATAGAATAGTAGCACAATATGAAGCAGGAGAAACTACATATTTAGATGTACTATTAGGCGGAGGTTCATTATGGGATATGGTGTCTAATTGGTATGTTGTTTCGGAAATTGCTGACTTAGATAATCAAATGCTAGGACAAATGGAAAAGAATAAAAATGAAATAGAAGAAGCTAAAAAAGCTTTAGAAACAAATAAAGAACAAATAGAAGTAACAAAGAAAAATAAAGAACAAAAGGCAAGCGCATTAAAAAGTTCACAAGCAACAAAAGAGCAATATGTTAATGAATTATCTGATAATGAAAAAGAATTGAATGCAGAATTAGAAAAATTAAAAAAAGCAAATGATGCTATAACAAGAGAATTAAAAGCAATGGAAAATAAGTATAGTGATAAGATTGCAAATTTAGGTGGAACAGGAACACTACAAAGACCTGTTAGATCAGGAGTAATCACAGCAACTATGTATTACAGCAGTGGTAGATATCACGGAGCATTAGATTATGGAGTGCCAGTTGGAACAGAAGTATATGCAGCAGCAGAGGGAGTAGTACTTGCAGCAAATTGGTCAAATGGTGGATTAGGAAATTACGTATGTATACAACACTCAGGTGGAATGAGAACACTTTATGGACATGGAAATGGAAAATTCTATGTAAAGCCAGGAGATGAAGTAAAAAAAGGACAATTAATTATGCTTAGTGGAAATACAGGTAATTCATCAGGACCACATTTACATTTTGAAGTAAGAGTTTCACCATACAATTGGTCATATTGGGGAAATGACAGTAGAAGAGATCCACGAAATTATTTATAATAAATACATATAATAAGGAGGCGACACTAAAATGTCGCTTCTAAAAATATATAACACATAAATTCTAATGTTAATAATATAATATTTTTTAGGAGGCATATCATAATGGATTTTGAGAAGAAAAACAGAGCATACAAATCAGTAATGCTAGTAATAGTGACAGCATTAATTACATTTTTAATTACAGCTATAGGAATGTATAATTATGTTACAAAGACGGATGCAGGAATAACAAAAGTTGTAACAAGTAGCGAACCAACAAAATTAGATACTAAACTAAGATTAATAAGAAAATACTTAGAAGAAAATTATTTGGGCGATATTGCTTCAGATGAGGAATTGACAGAATCAGCAATAAAAGGGTATGTAGAAGGATTAAAAGATGAATATACAGAGTATTTAACAAAGGATGAATATGATGAATTGATGGTAAGTGTTAATGGAAACTATGTTGGTATAGGAATATATATGACACAAGACAGATATGAGAATATAGTTGTTTTACTTCCAATAGAAGGTTCACCAGCAGCAGAAGCTGGATTAAAAACGGGAGACATTATAACAAAAGTAAATGGAGAAGAATGTGTAGGTAAAGATTTAAGTACAATTTCTAATAAAATAAAAGGTGAAGAAGGAACAACTGTAGAACTAGAAATATTAAGAGAAAATGAGACTTTTACAAAGACAATAGAAAGAAAAACTGTTCAAGTTAATCCAATGAAATCTGAAATTCTTGAAAATAATACAGGCTATATAAGACTTATGGGATTTGATGAGAATTGTCATGAAGAATTTGAGAAAAAAGTAGATGAATTAATATCAAAAGGTGCAAAATCATTAATAATAGATTTAAGAGATAATGGTGGAGGAGTTGTAGATGAAGCTACAGATATAACAGAACTTTTCTTACCAAAAGATAAAACAATAATGATTGAGAGAACAAAAAAAGAAGGAGAACAAATTACAAAATCAGAAAAAGATGCTAAATATAATATGAAAGTTGTAATACTTACTAATGAAAATTCAGCAAGTGCATCAGAAATATTTGTTGGTGCAATGAAAGATAATGGAGCTGCTAAAATAGTAGGAACAAAAACTTATGGAAAAGGTGTAATGCAAGAGCTTGCCCCACTAAAATCAGGAGGAGCATTAAAAGTAACAATAGAAGAGTTTAAAACACCAAATGGCAATACAATAAACAAAAAAGGAATAGATCCAGACATAGAAGTTGAGGACGATAAAAAAACAGAATTAGATGAACAGTTACAAAAGGCAATAGAAGAATGTAAAAAATAAAACAAATGGGTGCACATTATGCACCCATTTATTTTATCTTAATTTATTTTATTCCCAAAATTTTTTTAGCTCTATCTACATCGTTACTATCAGCAGGTCGAACCCCTTCTAATGGATATTTTAAACCAAGTTCTTCCCATTTGAATTTTCCAAGTTCGTGATATGGATTAATTTCAATTTTCTTTACTGTTTTTAAAGTTGATATAAATTCTTTTAATTTCAATAAATCTTTTTCATCATCGGTTATTCCAGGAACTAAAACTTGCCTTATCCAAATGTCGATATTATTATCACTTAAATACCTAGCAAATGCTAGTTCTTTTTCATTTGGAAATCCAACTAAATCCTTACATTTAGTGCTATCAATATGTTTAATATCTAGCAAAACTAAATCTGTAAATTTAAGTAGTTCTTTAACATCATCTGTAATATCAAACATTCCAGAAGTATCAATTGCTGTTGGAATATTACGTTTTTTTAATTCTCTAAAAAGAGTTATTAAAAATTTGGTTTGCAATAAAGGTTCTCCACCAGTAACTGTAACACCACCACCAGATGGCAAAATGTAGGACTTGTATCGCTCTATTTTATCTAGTAATTCATCAGCAGAGGTAAGAGTACCACCTACAACATCCCAAGTATCTCTGTTATGACAATATTTACATTTTAGACTACATCCTTGCATAAAAATAACAAATCTTATACCAGGACCATCAACAGTGCCAAAAGATTCTATAGAATGTATTCTAGCATATTTAGTTTTATCAAAATTTTCCATATAATTGCTCCTCTCATATCACACTTCTCACTTCAATATAAAATGTAAGACGAAGTTTTACATCCTCGCCTTAACAAATTTAAACTATATTCTGTCTTGTATTGTTCTATGAATTACGTCTAATTGTTGTTCTCTTGTTAATTTTATAAAGTTTACTGCGTATCCAGAAACTCTTATTGTAAGTTGAGGATATTTTTCTGGGTGATCCATAGCATCTAATAATAAAGATCTATCAAATACGTTTACATTTATATGATGTCCAGTTTTTTCAAAATATCCATCTAACATATTTACTAAGTTTGTAATTCTAGTATCTTCTTCTTTACCAAGTGCTGCTGGTGTAATTGCAAATGTATATGATATACCATCTTCAGCATATTCATAAGGAAGTTTTGCAATTGTATTTAATACTGCAAGTGAACCATTTACATCTCTTCCATGTAGAGGATTTGCTCCTGGTCCAAAAGGTTCTCCAGCTCTTCTTCCATCAGGTGTGTTTCCTGTATTTTTACCATATACAACATTTGATGTTATTGTAAGAATTGATAATGTATGTTTTGAATTTCTATATGTTTGATGTTTTTGTAATTTGTTTAAGAATGTTTTAACTAAATCTACAGCTATTTGATCAACTCTATCATCGTCATTTCCGTATTTAGGGAAATCTCCTTCAGCTTTGTAATCAATTGCAAGACCTGTTTCGTCTCTAATTACTTTTACTTTTGCATATTTTATAGCAGATAGTGAATCAGCAACTACTGAAAGTCCTGCTATACCACATGCCATAGTTCTTAAAATATCTTTATCCCTATCATGTAAAGCCATTTCTAAAGCTTCATAAGAATATTTATCATGCATATAGTGAATTGCATTTAAAGCTTTTATATAAATTTTTGCAACATAGTCCATCATAGTATCGAATTTTTTCATTACTTCATCATAGTCTAAATATTCAGAAGTTATAGGCTCAAATCTAGGAGCAACTTGTTTTCCAGAGATTGCATCTCTACCACCATTAATAGAGTAAAGTAATGTTTTAGCAAGGTTTGCTCTTGCTCCAAAGAATTGCATTTGTTTACCAATTTTCATTGCAGATACACAACAAGCTATTCCGTAATCGTCTCCAAGTGTAATTCTCATTAAATCATCATTTTCATATTGAATAGATGATGTTTTTATAGATAAATCTGTTGCAAATCTTTTAAATCCTTCTGGTAATCTTGTAGACCATAAAACTGTTAAGTTTGGTTCTGGAGCTGGTCCAAGTGTTGTTAAAGTGTGAAGAATTCTAAAAGAGTTTTTAGTAACTAATGTTCTACCATCAATTCCCATACCACCAATGCTTTCTGTTACCCATACAGGGTCTCCACTAAATAATGCATTGTATTCTGGTGCTCTTAAAAATCTTACTAATCTTAATTTCATAACGAAATGATCCATTAATTCTTGAGCTTCTGCTTCTGTAAGAAGACCAGCTTTAAAATCTCTTTCAAAGTAGATATCTAAGAAAGTAGATGTTCTACCAAGACTCATTGCTGCACCGTTTTGATCTTTAATTGCTCCTAAGTAACCAAAGTATAACCATTGAACGGCTTCTTTAGCATTCTTTGCTGGAACTGAAATATCAAAACCATATTTTGCAGCCATAGCTTTTAAGTCATTTAATGCTTTAATTTGATCAGAAATCTCTTCACGTTCACGAATAACTTCTTCAGTAAATTCATCAACATTAAGAAGATCTAATTCTTCTTTCTTTTCTGCTACTAAAGCATCTATACCATATAAAGCAACTCTTCTGTAATCACCTATAATTCTTCCACGTCCATAACCATCTGGTAGACCTGTAAGTAAGTGAGCACTTCTAGCAGCTCTTATGTCTGGTGTATAAACACTAAATACACCATCATTATGTGTTTTTCTTAAATTATGGTAGATATAATCTGTTTCTGGATCAACTTTTAATCCATAACTTTCTGCTGATTTTTCTACTATTCTAATACCACCATTTGGCATAATTGCTCTTTTTAATGGGGCATCTGTTTGTAGACCTACAATTTGTTCTAGGTCTTTATCAATATATCCTGCTTCATAAGCATTTATTGCAGATGGAGTTTTTGTGTCAGCATCTAAAACACCGCCATTTTCTCTTTCCTTTTCATATAGTTTTAAAACTTCATCCCACAATTTTGTTGTTCTATCAGTAGGACCTGCAAGGAAGCTATCATCTCCCTCATAAGGTGTATAGTTGTTTTGAATGAAATCTCTAACATTTATTTCATCTTTCCAAGCTTTACCCTTAAAATCTTTCCATTCTTGAAAATCCATTAATTTAAACACTCCTTCTAGTATATCTATAATTTAAGCATTCTCGAATGATGCACAAAATATACACCATAATATTAACATGTTAGAGGAAAAATATCAACAAAATTTTTAAAAAAATGTGTTTTATTGATTAATTTTTTATGATATACTGTTTTCAAATATGGAGGTTTTAAAGTGAAAGAATTAAAAGAAAAACTAATTAAAGCTAAAAAACTTAAATTTATTAGAAATGTAATAGTTGGAGTAGTAGCATTATTAATAGCAGCATTTATAATAAACATTGCTCCTGGATATAAAAGAGATAGATATAAAGATAAAGTTAATTTAATTATTGACGAGCATAATGTAACGGAAAATTTAAAGAACATGTTATATATAAATGAAAATAAAACAATTTATATGTCAGAAGAGGATGTAAAAAAATTCTTTGATGAAAACATATATTATGATCAACAATATAATCAAATTATAACTACATCTAATACAAAAGTTGCAAATATAGAAATTGATAAAAAGCAAATGAATGTAAATAATTCTAATGTAAATATGCTAGATGCAATTATAAAAATAAATGATAAAATATATTTGCCAATTTCAGATATGGGACTAGTATACAATATCAAAATCAAATATATTGAAGAAACCAATAGAGTAGTAATAGAAAGTCTAAACAGAGGATTAATAAAAGCAACAGTAACAGAAAATTCAAAAATTAAATTTAAACAAAGGTCATTATCAAAAGACGTGGGCGAAATAGCAAAGGGAGAACAAGTAAATTGCTATTACACAACAAGTAGAGGCTGGAGGCAAATAAGAACAGAAAACGGAATAGTAGGTTATGTAAAAGCAAACAAACTAGATAATGAATATATAATAAGACAAGATATGGAAGAAAAACAGGAAGCAAAAATAATAGAACTAGACTTAAGCAAAAACCAATTTGAATATACAAATGAAAATGGAGAAATAAAATTATGGCAAACAATAAATTTGAAATCTATGAGTAGTGACATAGAAAAAATGTTAGAAGACTACAAAACAAGAACTCAAGTAATAGACATAGTAATGAATTTATTTGGCGAAAACGAGGTAAAAGGCGTAAACATTAACTTTGATGGAATAGAAAACAAAGAAATTTGTAAAAGATTTATAATAGAACTTTCACCAAAATTAAGAGAAATTGGAATAACAACATGCGTGACATTATCAAAAGATATGAACACAAAAGACTATAAGGATATAGTTGACTATATAGTAAAAAAATAGGAGAGAAAAATGAGAAGAGCAAAAGGTTTAGATATAAAAAAAATAATTATATGTGTAGTAGCGATTATATTGCTACTAACAATAATAGGGTTAATTTGGTATACAGCTTCAATATCAAAAGTTAGTAGAAAGGACGATGAAATAGAGGTAACAATTCCATTAGGAAGTGGAACAAATAAAATTGCAGAAATACTTAAAGAAAACAAATTGATAAAAAGTAAAATGGCATTTAAATTATATGTAAAACTAAATAAAGTTACAAACTTCCAAGCAGGTAAATATTATTTAAAGCAAAATATGAATGTAAAAGAAATTACCCAAATGCTACAAACAGGAATAATGCATGATCCAAACCAGTTAAGTATAACATATATAGAAGGAAAAAATATGAGATGGCTTGCAAAAAAAATAGAAGAAACAACAAATAATTCTCAAGAATCTGTAATGCAAGTTTTATCAGATGAAAATTATATAAATTCATTAATTGATAAATATTGGTTTTTAACAGATGAAGTAAAACAAGAAGAAATTTATTATTCTTTAGAAGGTTACTTATTTCCTGACACTTACGCAATAAAAAATAAAGATGTAACTGTAGAAGAAATTTTTGAAAAAATGCTAGACAAAATGGAAGACGTTTTGGAAGAATATAAAAGCGAAATAGAAAAAAGTAAATATAGTGTTCATCAAATATTAACAATAGCATCAATAATAGAAACAGAATCAATGAATAGTGAAGGAAGAAAAGATGTATCAAGTGTTATATATAATAGACTAAACAGAGGAATGGCTATACAAAGTGATGTTACAACATACTATGCAGTAAAAGTTGATATGGGAGAAAGAGACTTATATCAGAAAGAATTAGACACATATAATGCATATAATACGCGTGGACCAAATATGGAAGGAAAACTTCCAATAGGGCCAGTAGCATCAGTAAGTAAATCAAGTATAGAAGCAGCACTTGAACCAAATAATACGGATTATATATTTTTTGTAGCAGATAAAAATGGAAAACTATACTTTACAAAAACTGCAAGCGAGCATAATAGAGTTATAAGTGAATTAAAAGAAGAGGGACTATGGTTTGAATATTAAAAAACTCTCCTACAAAAGAATTGTAGGAGAGAAATGGGAGCTAGAACAGTGGTAATTAATTACCACTGTTCTATTATAAACGGGGCTAAACTTTCTGAGAACTTTTCTAAGATTTGTTGGTCTTTAAACTTAATATATATTCCCATTGAACAAAAATCACATCCAACATTGTTAAAAACAATATTTTCAGGGGGAATACCTAAATTCAAAGCTAACAACCGAATACTTTCTGAGTGTTCCTGAGAAACTTTTGCACAAAAATAATTTGCCACATCAAATCCTCCCTTTTACAAAATTTGGAACTAGATTAATATATACCAAATATTGGAAAAAATCAAGAAAAACACGTCGACCACTAATAACAAAAAACGACAAAACGAAAATGAATTAAAAAAATTAAAAAAAATGTTGACAATTAATATAAAAGAGTAGTATAATCATTCTTGCCAGTAAAAATGCAGATGTGGCGGAACTGGCAGACGCACAGGACTTAAAATCCTGCGGTTGAATAAACCGTGCCGGTTCGATTCCGGCCATCTGCACCAGATAAGACTTAAAGCAAAGCTTTAAGTCTTTTTTGTTACCCAAATGCCGGAAATCGAAAAGGAAGTTGCCAAGTTTCGAGCAGGTTAAGACCTGCCGAAACGAAGGTAAAAAATGTCCAGTGGACATTTTTTCTGACGTGGCTTGCCGATTTCGGCTATATATAAACTAATTAATATTATTGCAAAAAAAATCAATGCAAATTTTGAAATTGTTTGTAAAGAATAAGTTAGATATTAAATTATAAAAGATAGAGAGGCTAAATAACAAAGCTGTTATTTGCCTCTCTATCTTTCGCAAGTCGATGAGTGATTAATTGAATTTTTCTGCAAAAATATTTTGTACTAATCTTACTCTTTCCAGAATATCTTCTTCAGAAACGCACGAATTCCAATATATATCTTCTTTCACAGAACCAGGAATTGCAATTCTTATACATACATTTCTTTTATCAAAAGTTGTAAGAATGACATAAGCAGATAAATCTTTTGAGTATCCTTTGAATCTCTCCGGATATCCTTTACTCGGAATAAAATCAAAAGTAACACCTTCTTGTATTCCATCTGTTCTTACAATGTCAGCAATAATTTCTCTTTTACAGCGTTCGCACGCATATTTCCAATTGGTTGCTATCAAAGTATTTTCTTTGTTAACTTCAACAAGAAATTGCAGATACAATGGATGTGCTTCTTCGAATGGGTAATAAGTACCTTTTGCAGTTATTACACCTTTTTTAGTTACTCTTACCACCCGATTTGTACTTGTTGCCAGTTCTCTCTTGTCTTTATCGAGATAACCTACCACAAGTAAATCTTTGCTTAAAGGTTTTCCAGAAAAAATGTTAATAAATGCCATTTTTGATTCGTCATCAGCAATCCACCAATCAGTTATTTGAGACTTTTTTAATGCTGTATTTGGACATACAAGAATAGCATTAAGCATAGCCCAATAGGACTTTTTTGCAGTTCTTTCCTTAGAAGTTCCTGCTGGGGCGCGTTTGCTAACAACTTGAACATCAAACATTCCTTTAAGAAATGCCATTTTTTCTGCTATGGTAGTAAAACCATAGTTTTCCTCAATTATTTTGTCAGCCTCTTCAACAGTAGGCGACAACTCAATTAAGAGTTTGATTTTTTCTCTACTTGCTTTCATTTAGCTAACCTCCTGAAAAAATTTTTTTTATAAAATCAGCCTCGAGTCATCCTGAAAACAGGATATCCACAAATGAACATAATAATTTTACCACTTTTTAGCTTTTTTTACAACATTTTAACCAATCCTGTTAAGTAGGTAATAGTTTGTGCTTAGGAATAGCATTTTTAATTTGATAATCATTCTAATATTTCATTATAAATGTTTTACTGTATTTAAAGATATATTTGAGGTATATAAACTTCTAAATATTCCAACAAAATCTAATAAAAATATTAACAATTTTGAGAAAGTTGCAAAATACGATTACAATCAAAGATCATCACTAGATATAAATACTTATGCGAAAATATAGGAGGTAAAATGTCAAAAAAGTTAAAAATATATTTACTTAGTGTACTACTATATTTTTTAGAAATAAATATAAAAAAGCTAGGAATGACATTGTCAAACCTAGTTTTTTTCGTTAATCTCTCCAAGTGGACCTGAATATCTCGGCAAAAGTGGCGTTTTCAAAAGTAAATGTTACTACATTGCCAGAGGTAGTTACAGAAGTATTTTGATAGCCAGTTATAGTTGTTAACATATCTATCATCATACTTAAAGCAGGCTCTTTTTCCATTACCTGTAAAGTAACAATTCTTCCATAATTGGGTTCAATCAACTTAATTATCTTCCGAATTCTTCCTGCTTCTGCTTCAGTGTGAGCTTTATTTCTTTCGCTATTAAAACCGTCCTTAAATTCAGAAAATAATCCCATTAGAAATCCTCCTTTAAAAAAATGTCGCTGCTCTGAGTATTAATTTCTTTCCAGCCACTTTTGATTTTGTATTTCAGCTGAGTAGCTAGGAGATAAAATCTCATTGCATTTCTTAATTTGGTTTCTTTCATATGTGTCCTCCTTCAATAATTATTGTGTTGCCTATAGTTCTTCATGTAAAATCCCCAAGGAGATTATAAAAGATTAACATAAAAATTATATCACAAATGCATTAAAAAATCTATAAATTTTTAAAAATCAATAGATAATTAGTAGTTAAGGACTGTAAACATTGATAAAAATTGCATTTTACATAATCTTGTGCTATAATTGCTTTTAAGTCTTGCACTTTGCAAGTTTTATATATAAGTTTTGCAACGAAATCGTTATGAAACTAAACTATTACTTGACAGGAGGATATTAAATGAAAGCAAAAGTAAGTCGGTTGTTTGCAGCTTTTTATACATTTGTAAGCAAAGAAAAAACTCGTAAATTTCTTGCGTTTATATACTATGCTTTATGTATAATTACACTTACAAAAGTTAATTTGCCACCGGCAGTGAAATCTATCTGTATGTATTTGCTAGTTATCGTCAGTGTATTTGAATTACCTATATATACTGTCGAATGGATGGATAAAATTCGGAAAGAAAACAGCATAATTAAGGAGTTAAAGAAAATTGGCAAAGAAATTCTAATGTTTATACCTTTTTATCTAATATCAGCTTTAATCATAACTTTTTTTGCAGTTGATAAACCAGCAAACCAGACAGAAATAGAAAGCACGTTTTATAAATCACCGATTTCCGAGTTAATATTTGCAATTATACTTGCACCAATAATAGAAGAGTTTATTTTTCGGCTTTTGCCATCTGAGTTTATTAAAAATAAATACTTATATATAGCTGTTTCTTCATTTATATTTGCAGGTATGCACGTGTTTGGCGATCCAAATCCATTTTACTATATAAAGTTTTATATGCTAACATCTTGCTATTATGGATATCGCTATTATGAAACAAAAGATATATTGGTATCAATTTCGCTACATAGTTTTCACAATCTGATTGCAATGTTAACACTTATACTTTAATAATCCAAATGAGAACCCCAGTTTCTTGTTAGAAACTGGGGTTTACTTATAAGCCACTTTTTGCTTAACTCTAGGCTTTATGATATAATGTATATATGGGAGTGGTATTATGAATAAAGAAGAAGTAAAAAATATTTTAATATCAATGAGAACACCAGAAAATGAAAAACTAGTAAATTATTTGCTTGGAGAAATAGATGTAAGAGATGAGGCTTCTATTGAGCAAGCCACAGCAAAACTAGGTAACAATGAAGAAAGCATAAAAGACTTTTTCACAAAGAAAATTGCAGAGAGACAGTTAAATCAAAATGAAGAAAAATATCCTATTAATGATATGTTTACCTATGGAATAGCAGGAGATTGTATTCACTTACACTTGCCAACAGATTTGCACGAATCAATAGCAAAGAATGGAATATCAAAAACAATTGACTTAGTGAATTTACATTTGCTAGATGCAATTGATAAAATAAAAGTTTTAAAAGATGAAAATTTTTATAAATTTAAAGGTAAAAATAGTATATATATGATATCTCCAGCAGTAATAAAAAGAGAAATAAAATTTTTAGAAGAATTAGATTTTACAACGCATTCATATAGTAAAAAACAGTTAAATGATGATGAATTTGTACAAGAAAATCCAGAAGCAGGGCTTGCCGTTCAAATATTTGGAAAAGGAAAAAATGTTGGGACCGCATCAATAGGGTTTGATGTAATAAATTCAAAAGAATGGCAAGAAAAGAAAAAAGAAGTAATAGAAAATTTAAAAACAAGAGGAATAAGTATAAATACCAATAAAGAGAATGCAAAACAAGTAACAGAAAAGTAATAATAAATTTGGAGAAACCATAACATACAATGATATAGCAAAAACAATAGCTAAAAGACACGGATTTGCATTATAATTCCATGCCATAGAGTTGTGGGAGCAAATGGGTCACTTACAGGATATGGAGGAGAAATAAAAAATAAGATATCATTGCTTGAAAATGAAGGCAACAACATGAGTAGATATTTTTTACCTAAAAGAAAATCAAAAGACAGTAGTTAGAAAAAACTTTGGCAAAAAAGAAAATGGATATCGGCGAAATAATCGACATATTAGAGGAAAATAAAGATATGTTGATTGAAAAGGTCAGAGGGTTTGGAACTATATCATACGAAAGGCTTTTGAATAAGCTTAAAGAAAAAGCAAACTCTGATTAAATGATAAAATGGCAGAAATTTCTGCCATTTTATCATTTATATAAAAATAGAAAAATGTAACAAAAATGTAATAATTTAAACATTGACAAAAAGAAAATATATACACTATAATATTAATATGAATCGGTTTAAAAAGGAGAGAAAAACAAATGAAAAAACAAAAGGGAATAACCCTAATAGCCTTAATAATAACAATAATAGTAATGTTAATATTAGTAGGCGTAACAGTTACAACAGCAATAAATGGAGGCTTATTTGAAAAAGCAAGAATTGGAGCAAAAGGAACACAAAAAGAAGTAGACAGAGAAAAACTAAATATGGCAGTAGCATTCGCTTACGATGAAACAACAGGAAAAATTGACAAAACAAAATTAGAACAAGAATTAGGTGATGAGTGGGGAGTAACAGAATCAGAAGGAACATATTTATGTGAAAATAAAAAAACAGGAAATAAATTTAAAGTAACAGCAGGAGGAGAAATAACAGATGAAGAAATAGAAAATGAAGATAAACTTATAATTAATTGCAAAATAGTAGAAACCAATTTGGAAGGGGAGACAGGAAAGAGAATATTCTTTATACCCCAAAGTGGATTTGATTACCAAAAAGAATTCTGCGAGTTTGCAAGTAAGGAAACAAATGTAACAATAAATTCAGTAGAAGACGGTTGGGAAAAAATAGCTGAACAAGGAGAAATCGCACCAGAAGAAATGGTTAAAGCACTTAACTCAGATTGGGGATTGACTGGCGAAAATGAATTATCAAAAGACGAATGGACTAGATTGTATGCATTAATGAATAAATTGCAAAACAATAAAGCTACAATAAAGTTTAATGGAAAAAATGTTGGAGACGATGAAGCACCAGCTTTTGCTACAGTATTTGAAAGTGAAGACACAAAACTAGAAAGAACACCAATAAAAGTAACAGTAACAGTTACAGAAAATGGAGAAGAAAAAGTAAAAACTTGGTCAATTAATAATCCAATTGATGTAATTAAGCCAGGAGATAATTTCGAACAAGATGGAACTTACTATAAAGTATTATACAATGACAATAGCCATGGGCTACAATTGATTTCTAATAAAGTATATAGACATACTATAAAATATTACTTCGCAGAGGAAGGATATGATGTGCTAAATAGACTTAATTCAGCTTGTGAAAGTGATGTTAATATTAAAACTTATGCAGAAAAAGTTAGAAATGTTGGAGGGCCTCTTAATGACCCAACTCAATATCCTGATTGTTGGCCAGCAGATAACTATTACTTAGAAGACTGTGAACAAATGAATGCGCTAGGAATAATAATGCCAACAGATAGTGGTAGTGCTAAATCATATATATTGGGTTCAAGAATTGTAAAAACAAATGAAGGAAATACTATATATGGATTAAGAATGGTTTCGGCAGCAGGAGAATATGGAGACAATGTATATACAGAAATACCAAGCGAGACAACTGGATACATCAGATCTGTAGATCTTACACTTAGACCAGTAGTAAAAATAAGTTCAGACTATTATGATTCAATTGCATTTAAATCAGTTGATGAAAATATCGCAACATATACATTTATTAAATAATAAACAACAACAAGAAAACAGGTATCCTAAAAAGGATGCCTGTTTAGCTTAAAAAGGAGCAAAAATGAAAAAAATAAATTTAGCAATATACTATACATTATTTATAATATACCAAGAAATAGTATTTTCAGGGCTAATAAACAAAACAGAAAGTGGAATATTTTTAACTGCTTTACTATCAATACCAATAGCAATAACTTTAACAATAATATCATTACTATTTAGTAAAAAGATAAACAAAATAATAACATATATACTAACAACAGCCATAACAATACTATTTGGAGCACAAATAATATATTATAAAATATATGAAGCCTTTTTGTCTGTATATTCAATTATAAATGGCAAACAAGTAACAGAGTTTATGGATGTTATATTTAGCAAAATATTAGAAAATTGGTATGCAATACTACTTATTATAATACCACTAATAATTTTGATAATATTGAACAAAAAGAAAATATTAATATATGAAAGACAGAGCATAAAGAAAATAGCAATAGAATTTGCAACATTAATTTTAATACAAATAATAGCTTTAGTATGCATAAATACAATAAATACTAACAGCATGTATTCAAACAAAAACCTATACTACAATATACATATACCAAAATTAACAGCAAAAAACATGGGAGTATTAACAACAATGAGGCTAGATTTACAAAGATTCTTGTTTGGATTTGAAGAGAATCTGCCAATTAACTTATATGTAGATGGAGAAACTATAAAAGAGTATGACTATAACGTAACAGACATAGATTTTGACAAATTAATAGAATCAGAAACAGATGAAAAGGTTATAAAGGTACATGAATATTTTAAAGAAAAACAACCAACAAACAAAAATGAATATACAGGAATGTTTGAAGGAAAAAATATAATTGCCATAGTAGGGGAAAGCTTTAGTTCACTTGCAATACGAGAAGATATAACACCTAATTTATACAAACTATATAGTGAAGGCTTTCAATTTGATAATTTCTATACACCTGTTTTTCCGGTAAGCACAGCTGATGGAGAATATATAACAGACCTTTCGGTGCTTCCAAAAGAAGGCGTTTGGAGCTTTAAAGAAATAGTAGGCAATTATGAACCATATTCATATCCAAATGTATTTAAAAAGCTTGGCTATACAACTAATGCTTACCATAACCATACATCAACATTTTATGAAAGAGATAAATATATAGAAACTCTTGGATATGATTCATTTACAGCAATAGGAACTGGGCTAGAGAAAAAAATAAATGCAGATTTATGGCCAGAAAGTGACTACGAAATGATGAAAGCAACAATAGATGACTATATAAATAATGACAAGTTTTTAGCGTATTATATGACTGTTAGCGGACATCTAGGCTACTCAAAAGAAACTAATGCAATGACAGAAAGAAATTGGGATAAAGTAAAAGACTTACCATATTCAGACAAAGTAAAAAGTTATTTAGCAGCAAATATTGAATTAGATAAAGCAATAGGAGAATTACTAAACAGATTAGAACAAGCAGGAAAATTAAAAGACACAGTTATAATAATAAGTGGAGATCATCATCCGTATGGGTTAAAAATTGATGAAATAAACGAGTTATCACAGTATGAAAGAGACGACAAATTTGAAAAATGTAGAATGCCATTTATTATATGGAGTGGCTCTATGAAAGAACCTGTAAAAGTTGAAAAATTGGGTTCAAGTTTAGATATATTGCCTACAGTTCTAAACTTGTTTGGAGTAGAATTCGATTCAAGATTACTTATAGGAAAAGACATTTTATCAAATGCTTCACCACTTGTAATTTTTTCTGATAGAAGTTTTATAACAGAAAAAGGAAAATATGATGCAATAACAAATACTTTTGTTCCAAATAAAGGTGAAAAAGTAGATGAGAATTATATAGAAAATATAAACCAAACAATTTACCAAGATTTTAGGATGTCAACAAAAATCTTAGAATACAATTATTACAAGAAAGTGTTTAAATAGAGTAGCTTATAAAAAAATAAATGGCAGATTAATGCCATTTATTTTTTTATTCAACAACAGGTGGTACAAAGTTTTCAATAGCATTTCTAAGCTTTGGGTGATGAATTACAAAGTGTATAGAAGGACTAGTATCTTTAGAAACCATTACCCATTGATTTTCACAAATAGAAATTTGTATATTTCTAAAAGTATGGTTAGGATTATTAGTTAATATATAATTCTTATTATTCTTTACATATTCATTTGTTAATTCTAAATGTTCCAAATACTCATCATAATTATAATAAATTCTTTTCTCATAAAAACTATTTGAAAGAGATAAAGTAAGAGGAGATTTATCAAAATCCTCTTTAGAAATTTTAGAGATTTCATCTTCAAATTTATTTGTTTTTAATATAGTTGAAATTATATCTTTTTGTTCTTGTACTGCAGATTTTATAATCTCAATATCTTCATCAGAAACTTTATTACGTTTTAATATTTTTAGAAGAAGCTCATCAGAAATAGTATGAATTGGAAGTGAAGATAAAATTCTTCTTCTATTTGCTTTTTGTTCAGAACTAGAAGATATAAATGCAGTAAAAGAATTTTTAGATTCTGATCTATAAATTTCCATAAGTGGAGTAGCTTTTTTTAACAAACAATTTGCCTTAGTTTTATAATATTCGACTTCACTTTTATTATTTATTAAGGAATATTTTCCTTTATTATGATATCCACGAATACATTCACCAGTAAGAGCAACAACACCAGATACATAATTGAAATGACAATATGTAGAATTGGGAATACCTTTTAAATAATATGGAGAAACCTGACCAGTCATATATATTGGAATCCAGCTTTCTAATCCAAGCATCATCTCATTAAAAGGTCTATCTAGATTATGTATTATATTTAAATGAAGCCCTTTTTTTAATGTCATAGCAATAGCAAACATCCATTTTTTGCCAAATTCAACATCTTTTGCCATATCTTCCATAGGCATATCACTGCACATAAAAACAGGTTCTGTAGATTTAGAAAGAACAGTAGCCTTAAAAAAATCCAGTTCGCCTTTTTTCATTTCTTCTATACCATAATAATTTTTAGAAGCTTGTTTATAAAATGGAACGAAAGGAACTTTCATCTCATCAAAATGTATAGCTTTAATATATTGATTTAAATCAAATGTGTCTAAATTATTTAAAAAATCATTAATATAATTGTGAGAAATAGCAGAATTAGTAGAAAGCCATTCCATTAATTTTAAATTATACTTAGAAGAATCATTTAAATCTTCTAGTTCACAATTTGTAAGAATAGAAATTGCTTTTCTATCATCCATAGTTATATATTTTTTTACTATAAAATTACATACTTTTTCAATAAATTCCTTTGGATTTGAGGGATTCCTAGATCCATTACGGATTTTAGAAAGTAAAGAAGAATCGTAGTTACTAAAACGAGATAATTCCGCTATATTGATATTTAAAGTTGTAATAAGCTCATTAAAATTTTTACTTAATTGTTCAAAGTTAATACTAATATCATTTAATGTGGTAGATAAAGTAGAATAAATTTCGTCCCTTGTAATATCTAGTTTTTTTTCATTAGAAAGCTTAAACAAACCATCTACAAGCTGGTTTAATTGTTTACTTTTTATATTTGGAGTTCTTTCTCCATTACGATAACGACTAATAACAGCAGAAGATAATCCAGATGCATTTGCTAGTTCTTGAGAAGAACATTCGAGTTGTTCTATATAATTATTTAATTTCTCACAAAAAGTCATAATAGCCTCCTAATTAGCACTTTTTTCACATTATAACATATCATAAAAATAGTAAAAAAACAATTACCAAATTGTCACGGAAAAATTGGTAAAAATTATAGAATAGAAGCTTTAATATGATAATATATGAATACAAATATAATGGGAAAGGAGTAAAAGAATGAGAAAAGTTAAAATCCTATCAATTTTATTGATGATTTGTTTATTGGTTAGCATACTATTCCCAACAGCTATAAACAAAGTATATGCAGAAAGCAAAAATGAAGTAACATTAAATTTT
>ENA-OPXM01000004-OPXM01000004.1-human-gut-metagenome-genome-assembly--contig:-NODE-4-length-217454-cov-6.335554_pt1 | contig 217454 bp, 237 predicted proteins | sample MGYA00241707_ERZ502035 | MGnify/ENA primary metagenome ERZ502035 (study PRJEB25962, sample SAMEA2043051) | human gut metagenome | biome: human gut; feature: human-associated habitat; material: faeces... | reverse complement strand
TAAAAACATATTGCAAACGTTGTAGGGGTCGACGTTTACAATAAATCCCACATCATACCTCACACATCAATTAAACAAATTCCAATTTATTTACTTTTTGTTGGTATTGTTATTACTACTTCTGTGCCTTCATTTACTTTGCTTTTTATATCAATTCTTCCATTGTTTTTGTCTAATATTTCTTTTGCAATTGAAAGTCCTAATCCCGTACCTCCCATTGCTCTGGTTCTTGCTTTGTCTACTCTATAAAATCTTTCAAATATCTTGTTTAAATCTTCTTCTGGAATTCCTATTCCATTATCAATTACTTTTATATATGCATCATTATAAACAAATCCTACATATATTTTTATGGTTCCACCTTCTCCTGTGTATTTTATGCTGTTTGATAATATGTTTAAAACTACTCTTTCTATACCATCTTTATCTGCATAAACATTTGGAACATTTGCAGTTACAAAGCATTCTACTTTTTGATGTTTTTTGTCCATTTCTATTTGTAAGTTTTCCTGTGCTTGCTTTACAAGTTCCCCTAAGTCAAACTCTGTTTTCTCTGTATTTGCTTTCTTATTATCATATTTAGAAAGTGTTAATAAATCATTTACAAGTTTAGTCATCCTTACCGCTTCTGATGATATAACGTTTAAGAACTTTGTTTGCAATTCCTTGTCATATTCGCTTGTTGCAAGTGTTTCCGAATAGCCTAAAATTGACGTAAGTGGAGTTTTTAACTCATGCGATACATCTGCTACAAATTCTTTTCTCATATTATCTAGTCTTACATGTTCTGTTATATCTTGGATTAATACCATAACTCCTGCTGGTCTATTATTTTCATCTTTGAATGGAGCAAAGAACATATTTACATACATATCATCTATATTTAATTTTTGTTCTGTTGATGTCCAATTTTCTAAATATATTATTTTTTCCATGTTCATATCTACTTTTAATTTTTTAAATATTTTATCAAAAGTATTATCATCTGCCGTTATTTTTAAAAGTCTACTTGCAGCTGGGTTTATATGAATTATACTGCCATCTATGTTAAATGCTATAATTCCATCTGTCATGTGAAGTAGAATTGTTTCTATTTGCATTTTTTGTCTTGTTACCTCATTTAAGTTCTCTTTTAGTCCTGCCGTCATTACATTAAATGCTTTTACTAATTCATCTATTTCTGTATTTGATTTTCCCTTGTCTACTTCTTTTATTTCTATTTGTTCAGTTTCATCTCCAGATGATATTCTTTCTACTTTTTTTATTAATTTAGAAATTGGTGAAACTACATTTTTAGATGTAAATATAAGAATTATAGTAGATATAATTAAAAAACTTCCTGTTAATATTGATAAGACTATTTTTCCTGTTGCAATATTTTTTTCTAGTAATTCTGGATTTTGTGTTAAATCGCCTATTTTTTCAATATATATGTACCCTGGTATTGCAAGCATTAATATTGCAAGTGCAATAATTATTAATATCATCTTTATTTGAACACTTTTAAACATTTTTTCACCTCAAAAAAATAAATTGTAATTTGTTTGACCGAATTTATCTTCGATTTTGTAGAGGCAATTTCTACGATGCCTGCGGGTCGCCGAGGACGGCGACCCCTACAACGTTTGCAATAAATCACACCTCTCACATCAATTAAACAAATTACAATTTATATATTAATTTGCTTTTATATAATATCCTACGCCTCTTTTTGTTATTAATATTTTTGGATTTGCAGTGTCTTTTTCTATTTTGCCTCTAATTCTTCTTACTGTAACGTCTACTGTTCTTATATCCCCATAATATTCATAACCCCAAACTTTTTCTAGTAACACTTCTCTTGTTATTACTTGTCCTGCTTGGCTTGCTAGGAATTTTAAAACTTCAAATTCTCTTAAAGTTAAGTCAATAACCTCTCCATCAACTTTTGCTTCAAATTTATCTAAATCTAGTGTTAGGCTTCCTACAACAATCTTTTTAGTTTTTTCATTGCTAACTTCTGTTGAGTTTTCTTTGATTTCTGATTTTCTTAAATTTGCTTTTATCCTTGCCATTAATTCTCTTACGCTAAATGGTTTTGTTATATAATCATCTGCACCCAATTCTAACCCTAGTATTTTATCTATTTCTTCGTCTTTTGCTGTAAGCATAAGGATTGGCACATTAAGTGAAGTTCTTATTTTTTTGCATACTGTTAGTCCATCCATTTTAGGTAACATTATATCTAGTAATATTAAATCTGGTTTTTTTGTAGTAGCTATCTCTACTGCTGTAAGCCCATCATTTGCTTCTAATGTGTTATATCCCTCTTTTTGCAAATTATATACTAATATTTCTACTATTGGTTTTTCATCATCAACTATTAAAATGGTTTTTTTATCTCTTTCTTCAATCTCTTCCACTAGAAAGACCCACCCTTCTTTGTTTCAATTTTATACATTCTTTATATCATATAACTTAAATTTAGACAAGTTTTTTTTACAAATTTGTTACGGAAATATGACATTTATAAAATTATTTCTATTTGATTTATTGTTTTATTGTCTTCTAATTTCACTTGTTTTTCTTCTATTTTACTTCCATTTAAATAGAATTCTCTTACTCCGTGAATTTCTTCCTTCAGGATTTTTTATCTTTATATTGTATATGCTTGTCTTATACCTATATTTTATGCTATATTCTTCCCATTTTCCCGGTATGCTTGGTTCTATTTTTAGCATTTCATTTTCTACTTTCAATCCTAATATATTTTCTATTCCTGCGTTTAAAAACCAGCTACTTGAACCTGTGTACCAGGTCCAACCACCTCTTCCCGCAAGATTATTTGCTCCATATATATCTGCCGGTATAACGTATGGTTCTTGTTTATATTTTATTGTTGCTTCTTTTGTTCTTGTGTGTTCTATTGGATTAATCATTCTATAGTATTCCAAAGCTTTATCACCAAATCCAAGTTTTGCAAAGGCAATTATTGCCCACATTGCTGCATGTGTATATTGTCCTCCGTTTTCTCTTACCCCTGGTAAATATGCTTTTATATAACCTGGCTCTAACTTTGTTTTATTAAATGGTGGGTCCAATAGTTTTATTATTCCATTCTCTGTATCTATTAAATGATTTTCTAAGCTTTCCATTGATATATATTTTTTGTCATTATCAGCTGCATTTGATATTACTCCCCAACTTTGTGATATGCTATCTATTCTACATTCTTCATTTTCTATGCTTCCGCAAAGGTTCTCCGGTTATCCATATATGCTCTTCTAAACCATCTTCCATCCCAACCTGCTGTGTTTAATGCTTTTTTTAGATTTTCTTTTTTTATCTTATATTCATTTACTCTTGATATATCTCCTCTTTTTTCACATATAGGAATAAATTTTTCAAGTATATTGTATATAAAAAATCCTAACCAAATGCTTTCACCTTTTTGCTTGTTTCCTACTGTATTTAAGCCATCATTCCAGTCTCCTGAGCCTATTTTAGGCAATCCATGTTCTCCAAAGTTTAGACTTCTATCTATTGCTCTTATGCAATGTGTATATACGTTTTCTTTTTGTTTTGACTCTAAATACACGTCATATCTTTCGTCAACACCATCTGGTAAGAGTTCTCCCATAACATAAGGTTGTTCTTCTTCTAAAATAGTATAGTCTCCTGTAAAGTTTATATATTCATATACCAAATAACAAAGCCATAATAAGTCATCCGAAAATCTGGTTCTTATTCCTCTATTAATGTCATCATGCCACCAGTGTTCCACGTCCCCTTCTATAAATTGATGTCTACATGCAATTAGTATTTGTTCTTTCATAAAATTTATATCTGTGTATTTTAATCCTATTGTGTCTTGCAATTGATCTCTAAATCCTATTGCTCCGCCTGATTGCTGATAGCCCGTTCTCGACCACAGCCTAGATACTATTGTTTGATATGTTGCCCATCCATTAAGCATTATATTTATTGATTCTATTGGTGTTTTTACTTGTACTCTGCTTACTAATTCATACCAAAAAGCTTTTTCTTTGTTTAGTTCTTGAGTGCAATTTGTTATTTTAGAATATTTATATGCAGTATTTTTTGCATCTAGTTTACTCTCTTCTTCTCCAAATACTATACTAATTTCTTTGCTTTCATATCCTTCTAATTCAACTTCCAATTCTATTGCAATACAAGAATTTTGTCCCAATCCAGAACTATTGTCTAATGAAACCAAATCTAGTGCAATTGGATTTTTTATAGTTTGATTCCCTATAAATGACTTTTTATCTCCTGTATAACTTTTTATATTCTCGCTTGTTGTAATATATGGAATGCATCTTTTAAAACTATCTTTATATAAATTGTTTGCAAAAATTACATTTGTTTCTTTTACTAGTTGTATGTTTCCATTTGTTTTAATTTCATCTTCTCCAAATACATCTTTAATATAATATAACAATTTTAACTTTTTCTTTTTAGAGTTCAAGTTCTTAAGTTTTAAAATATTTATTTTTACTGTATCCTCTTTTGGAACAAAAATATTTAACTCTTGATATATTCCATTATATATATTCTTAAAGTTTACAAATCCTAACCCATAAGTTATATACGAATTTGTTTGTATATCATTTAAATTATTTGAAAGTGACCATTTTTTGCCATTTTCTTTATCTTTTAAATATATAATTTCAGAAGGTATATCTAGCACAGGCTCATTATTCCATGCAGATAATCTGTTTAATCTACTGTTTTTATGCCATGTAAACCCTCCTATATTTTGTGTTACTAAAGTACCAAATTTAGGATTTGCAAGAATCATGCTCCATGCAGTTGGAAGTTTATTATCTTTTCCAATTTTTATTTTGTATTCTAAACCATCTTCACTAAATCCACCATATTCATTATAGTATTTTAATTCCTCCATATTTTCTTCTAGTTCTTCTTCTTTTTCTGTTTCTACTGTTGGTTCATTTTCTTCTATTCCTATATTTTTAATTGTTTTTAAATACTCTTCTTCCAAATCTGTTATTGCTGTTTCTAGGCTACCTGATTCAGCTTTTAAAAATACCGATGCTTTAAATTTTAGTAAATCAATATCTTCTAAATCTATTTCGTTTTTGCATATTGTAAATATTCCGCCAAAAATATTTTTTAAATATGCCAATTGCTTGTTTATTATTGCATCTTCTATTTCATATTTTAAATATGAATCATAAGAATTTGGTTCTTCATTTATTATTACTAAATCTATTTTTATATCTTTGTTTCTAAAAAACTCATACGCTTTTAGACATTCTTTCACTACATAAATATCGTTTATATCTTTTATTTCTAATAACAGAATTGGTAAATCTCCTGATATTCCATATTTCCACAACTTACTTTGAGAATATATCCTTTTAGGCAATTTTTCTAAAACCAATTTTCTTAATGGATTATGGAATAATAAATAAGAGAGCAATTTTTGATAAGTTTCTACTTCTTTTCCTTTTAGTCCTAAATATATATTTTCTGCTTCTACTTTTGCTCGTGACACTTCAAAGGCCTTTGTTATTATTTTTTCATTTTTATACTTCTCTAATGCCGATATTGCCTCTTCTCTATTATTTGATATGCTTAAAATCAAGTCAATTATTATTGTTTCAGATGGTTTTATTTTAATAGTTCTTTTAGTCGCCAAGCATGGTTCTGTAACTAATCCTATTGTTTTAGAATATGGTTTTGAATCTTCTACTAACTCTGGAATAAGTGTGTTTCTTTTACCTAAAAACTTTTCTTGGCTTATTTCATATTCAAAATCTCCAACTGTTTCGTGTTCTGTATATAAATTCACTGCTAAATATATATCTTTATCTTTTACTCCTCTTTTCTTTCTTTTTACTAAAATATTATCTTTTTCTAGGTTTTCAAATGTTATAAATAAATTATTAAATGCCTGATGAGCATAATCTTGTTCCGGCTTTGATAAAACAGGTTCAAAATAGTTAGTTATCTCTAGCGTTTCTTCCATATTTCCGTTGTTTTTTAATTCAAGCCTTCTTATTTCTACTGGATCATTTGCACAAGCAATTATTTTTGTTTTTGTTTCTATGTTCCCATCTGTTCTTGTAAATTTAGTTTCAGATGGTGTAAAAGAAACTTTGAGCTTGTCTTGCTTTTTATCTATTGGAATATTTGTCCATATTCGTTTATTTGATACATTTTTTATATAAAAAATTATTCCTTGTTTTTTATCTGCTGTTTCTTTAAATCTGTTTATTAGAATTCCTTTATATTTACTAAATCCTTCTCCATTTGATTTTGTGCATATTGTATAATTCCCATTTGATATTGTATTTACTTCATTCAATTCATAATTTATTTTTGTATACGTTTGTTCTGTATAGTTTTCGTAATCTTTTGGTTTTAGTTTTTCTACTTTTTCTTTTTTTTCTTTTGTAATTATTGCTTTTTCTGGCATTCTTTCTTGCAATAATATTTTAATTCCTTCAATTTCTGGATTTTTCATAAACCTTTTTACTAGTATATTTTTATTTATTAAATTATTAATTGATAAAAGACTTAATCCCTGATGATGTGCCATATATGTTTTTACTGTTTCATATTTCTTGCCATATTTTAATCTTGAAAGTGTGTAATCTATTGATTCATAAAAGCCATATTTGCTATTCATGCCTTCATTTTCTAATAATCTTAAGTTTTCTATTCCCTGTTTTGGTACATAGTTTAAACTTAAGAATACAGAATATGGTGATACTACCATATCGTCTTCAAGTCCTCTTTTTAAACCTAGCCATGGTATTCCAAATGCTTTGTACTGATAATTATTATTTAAATCTCTTAAATTAAAAGCCGCTTCCGAAATGCCAAATGGTATTCCTAATTTTTTTGCATATTCCATTTGACTCATTATTAAAAATCTACATGCCTCGTCTAGCAAACTGCCCTCATATTGTTCTATATTTATATTTGGCATTAAATATTCAAATGCTGTTCCAGACCATGATACAAGTCCTTTATATTTTTTTAAGCTTGTTAATGTTCTACTTAAGCTATTCCAATGTTTTGATGGTATATCTTTTTTAGCTATCGCAACTAAACTAGCTTGTCTTGCTTCTGAAGCTAGCAAATCATAATACGAATTTGTAAGTTTATTTTCTTCTATACTAAATCCTATTGAAAATAATCGTTTTTTAGGGTTATATAACACAGAAAAATCCGTACTTTGTATAATGCTATCTATAATTTGTATCATTTGATTAATCTTTTCTATATATCCAGATGTGTTAGGAGCACTTACTTTTAGATTTTTTTCGGCATTTATTAAAAATTGTTTTGCAGTATATAAATACCCAATAAAATTGCCATTATCTACTGTTGAAACATATCTTGGATTTAGTGGTTCTAAAGTTTGTGTATTATACCAATTGTATAAATGTCCATTCCATTTTTGCAATTTTTGTATTGTTTCTAATGTTTTACTTATTCTTTCTATGGCATCTTCTAACTCTATATATTTCAAGTCATAAGCAGATACAATTGCAAGCATACCGAAGCCCTATATTGGTTGGGGATGTTCTTTTTGCTATTACTTCTTTTCTGTCTTCCTGGTAATTATCTGGAGGTAAAAAATTATTTTCCTCATTCATTGTATCATCAAAGAAATTCCAAATTTTTTTACCTGTTTCTAAAAGATAATCTTTATCTTGCTTTGATATTTTCTCTACTGCTTCAATCTTATTTGCATCTTTGCTTAAATAATATGCTTCAGTAGGTCCAAAAAGCCATATAACCCCAAGTATTACTTCAAATATTTGCTTTGTAAATATACCAATTAACAAAATTAAAATTCCAAATAAAACATTTGCCCACATAAATTTATAATATGATATAATGTCTGTTTTTGCTTGTTTTTCTGCCTCTTCTGCTGTTAGCCATTCTAATAAATGTTCTTTACTAACCTTTGTTCTATATATTGTTTTTATTATTGAATTTAATGTTATTATAGCTTTATTAGGTAGAAAACTTATTTCTAATATTCCTCTTAATACACTTGCTTTTAAAGCTCCTATAACTGGTATTATATTTTTGTGTGCAGAAATATAGTTAGAATCTACATTCTTTTTAAAAATTATATAATTTAATATATCAATTACACTTGAAAAAGTTATTCCTAATAAAGAAATTGTAACTATTGGCCATATTTTTACACTTGTGGTCATTTTTAAAATTACAGAAAAAATTAGCCCGATAAATGCAGTAACTGGCATTATACTTCTCTTTAAATTATCTAATATTTTAAATTTAGATAATTTATTTAATGGGTTTAATTTTCTGGTTCCATTCTTTATTGTAATCTGTTTATTAAGCCACATCTTTATTTGCCAGTCTCCACGTATCCATCTGCTTAATCTGGTAATATAACTTATATACTTGCTTGGATAATCATCTAGTAATACGATATCTGTTGCAAGCCCACATCTTAAATAATTTCCCTCTAGTAAGTCATGGCTTAATACTGTATTTTCTGGTATTTCCTCACATAATACTTTATGAAAAATTTCTACGTCATATATCCCTTTACCTGTAAAAATCCCTTCATCAAAATTATCATAATAGATATCTGATACAGCATTTGTATATAAATCTGTTCCTCCGAAGTCCTGCATAAATTTTAGTAAATAGATTTTTTCTACTTGCTTCTAAATCAATTCCAATTCGCGGTTGAATTATTGCATGTCCTTGTTCTACAATATTTTTTTCTTTTGCTAAAACAGGTCTATTCAAAATATGTGCCATTGCACCTATTAGTTCTTGTGCAGAATCTAAAACAAGATTAGTATCAGAATCTAGTGTTATTACATATTTAATTTTATTGCAAATGTCTTTCTCTTCATTTGCTATTGTGTTTACTCTAAAGGAATTTGCTCCATTTACTATAAAATCGTTAAACTGGCATAATAATCCTCTTTTTCTTTCCCATCCTAAAAAACTCTTTTCCCCTGCATTCCAAACTCTGTTTCTATACAAAAAATAGAATTTATCATTTTCTTCTACTAGAGTTTTATATTTTTTATTTAACCTTTCTGCTTCTTCTAATCCTGTTTTTATTATTTCTTCGTCAAAGCTCTCTTTTTCGTTCTTGCTAGATGTACAATCTCCTAGCAAAGCAAAATATATATTTTCACTTTTGTTTGCTAAATAATATACTTCTAATTTTTCAAATAGTTCTTTCACTTTATCTTTTGAATTTATAATTGTTGGTATTACAATAAATGTAGAATATTTCTCTGGAATACCTTTACTAAAATCTAGTTTTGGCATTAATTTAGGTTTTACCTTTTTACTTAAAATATAGTTTAGCACTTGCATAAACATTTGAGAAATAGGTACATATAATATAATTCCAGAAACTATTGAAATCGCTGCATTTCTGCTTATATAGTTAAAACTTATAACAAATAGTATTGTAAGTAATATAGGAACTAGATTTATACTAAAAATATACCTTTTTGATTTTTGTTCTTTTGATATAATTTTTGTATTTTTTATGCCTAATTCTTTTAGTAATTCTGCTTTTCCATCTTCTATTAAATAATAGCCTATATGTGTCTTTTTTCTATTTTTCCCTTGATATGTTCTTGACATTTCTAATATTTTATTTGCAATATATATTTCGGATATCTTAGTTTTTTCTGATATTTGTTTTATTTTATTTCTATAATCTTCTTTTGTTTTATAATCCATTTTACTATATACATTTGCAGGATCTTTTTTTAATATTTCTTCTACCCCATTTATATTTTCAAATAAATCTAAAAAATTTACTCTTAATATTTCTTTTATACTAATAATACTATTTCCCATAGAAACCTTAGATGCTGCAATGTCATAGTGTTCTTTTGTTATAACTTCAGAAATTGTCATTCCCATTTTATTTACTTGTTCTTCTAATATTTCTAAATATGGTAATCCCTTTTTTCCTGTGCTCTTTAGCTTATATGACATATATTCAATAAAAGGATATTTCATTTCTTTATATGAAACATTCTCTTTATATTCATCTTTAATTGGTTTAAAAACTTGAGTATTTGCCTCTTTTTTCTCAACTAATCTTTCTATAATACTTTCTACCTTATATTTTTGTATCTGTGAAGAATATATCTTTTCACATATATTTCTTATATTTTCTATAATAGCTATCTCTAAAAAAATCCAAAGATTCCATATTTCCTCCATAGCAAGAGTTTTTCTTCTTTGGTACGCAGATATTGCCATACTTAAGATTTCATCATTTATTTTATTATCTGTGTATGCAACTATTTCTGATGCTACTACATATATTCTACTAAAACCTTTGTACATACCTGTTGTTATTCCTGGTAGTTTTTTATATTTTGTAATTGTCATTTCTTTACATACAGTTTTAAATGTTTCTTCTATTATATAAAAATTATCTAATAACCATTCTCCTGCTGGATATAGGTTTATTCCCATTTTTATGTGTTTATTTAATAAATTATAAGTTCTTTCTATAAACCTATAATTATCTTTTAATCTTGGAATTGGATATGTTGCAATATTGGATGTTAATTCCACATCATGGCTTGTTGCAATCTTTTCCATATATTGTTCTAATTGATAGTTATCTAATACTGCACCTTTTATATTTAAATATTTATAATTAGTTTTTTTCAAAATTCTTCCACCTCAATATGTAATTTATACATATTTTTGCCAGGTATAGAAATTTTTATTCAATTATTAAAAAAACAGCATAGCATTTTTGCTACACTGTTTTGCAAAATAATTTTGAATTATTTTTCTTTTTTCTCTTTTACTGGTTTTGTCCAAGATATATAGTCGCATCCGTTGTTTGGATTGTTCTCACATATATAATAATTTCTTCTTTTTTTAGTTTTTCTTATTTGTACTTTGCCTCCACATTTTGGACATGGTTCGTCTATTGTTTCTATATATGGTTTTGCATTTTGGCATTCTGGATATCCTGGACAAGCCAAGAATTTTCCATATTTTCCATATTTAATTACCATCATTCTACCACATTTATCACATGGTACATCTGATACTTCATATTCTAATTTTACATGTTCTAATTCTTTGTCTACTTTTTCTACTACTTTTTCAAATGGTCCATAGAAATCTGCAATTACTTTTTTCCACTTTTCTTTTCCTTCTGCTATTTTATCAAACTCTTCTTCCATTTGTGCAGTAAATTCAACGTTTATTACATCTCCGAAGTTCTCTATTAATAGCTTATTTACTATTCTTCCAAGTTCTGTTGGATGTATTTGTTTTTGTATTTTTTCTATATATCTTCTTGCAAGGATTGTTGTTATTGTTGGTGAATATGTACTTGGTCTTCCTATTCCTTTTTCTTCTAATGCTTTTACCAAACTTGCTTCTGTGTATCTTGGTGGTGGCTCTGTAAAGCTCTGTTTTGTTTCTATCTTCTCTTTTTGTAGTTCTTGGTTTTCTGTAAGTGGTGGTATTTTAGCAAACTCTTCTTTTTGTTCATTATCTTCTGTTTCTACATAAAGAGTCATAAATCCTTTGAATCTTATTGTTTGTCCATTTGCTCTAAAATTGTACTCATCTGCGTTTATTTTTACAAGCATAGTATCAAATATAGCTGCTGACATTTGGCTTGCTATAAACCTATTATATATCAATTTGTATAACTTATATTGGTCATTTGTTAGGCTTTCTTTTATTTTATCTGGTGTTAAGTCTATATAAGTTGGTCTTATTGCTTCATGGGCATCTTGTGCGTCTTTATTTGTTTTATAATATCTATTTTCATAGTATTCTTCCCCATAAGTGTTTTTAATATGTACTTTAGCTGCTGCTCTTGCTTCTTCTGATATTCTTGTAGAGTCAGTTCTCATATATGTAATTAAACCAACTGTTCCTTTTTCTGGTATTTTTACACCTTCATACAATCCGTTGAGCTACTTGCATTGTTTTTCTTAATGCAAAATTTAGTTTTCTTGAAGCCTCTTGTTGCATTGTACTTGTTGTAAATGGTGGTGCAGGAGTTCTCTTTTTTTCTCCTTTTTTAATTTCACTAACTACATATTTTGCTTTTTCTAATTCGTCTAATATTTTATCTATTTCTTCTTTTGAGTGTATATCTAATTTTTTATCATTCTTCCCATAGAATTTAGCTTCAAAACTCTTTTTAGGTTTTTTTGTGGCTAATGTAGCATATATATTCCAATACTCTTCTGGAATAAATTTTTCTATTTCTTCTTCTCTATCTACAACTAATTTTACAGCTACAGATTGTACTCTACCTGCAGATAAGCCTTTTTGGACTTTTTTCCATAATACGGGACTTATTTTATATCCAACTATTCTATCTAATACTCTTCTTGCTTGTTGTGCATCTGTTAAATCCATATCTATTTTTCTTGGATTTTGTATTGCTTTTTTTACAGCATCTTTTGTAATCTCATTAAATGTTACTCTACACATTTTGCTTTCATCTATTCCTAAAATGTTAGCTAAATGCCATGCAATTGCCTCTCCTTCACGGTCAGGGTCAGTTGCAAGATATACTTTTTTTGCATCTTTTGCTTCTTTTTTTAAGGATTTTATTAAATCTCCTTTTCCTCTTATGTTTATATATTGAGGTTCAAATGTTTTTGTATCAATTCCCAACTTTGATTTAGGTAAATCTCTTATATGTCCCATAGAAGCTACTACTTTTGTGCTTCCACCTAAGAATTTTTTTATTGTGTTTGCCTTTGCTGGGGATTCGACTATTACTAATTTGTCTGCCATTTTATTTACGCAGAAATGAAATGGCTTGCATTACATTTTCAAACTTAATTGTAGTACTTGCATTTGATTTCTGCTTCCTCCTTTTTTATTGTTTTAATTAAATTGAATTTTATATATGTAAGTAAATTTATTTATATAAAGGATATTCTTCACAAATTTTAGATACTTCTTTTTTTAGTTCTTCTTTTTTATTTTCATAATCTTCTACTGTTATACTTATTAATTTTGCTATTTTTTTCATTTCTCCTTCTTTAAACCCTCTTGTTGTTACTGCAGGTGTTCCAATTCTTATTCCACTTGTTATACTTGGTTTTTCCGTATCAAATGGAACTGCATTTTTATTTACTGTAATTCCAATATCATCTAATCTTGTTTCTAATTCTTTTCCTTTTATTCCTTTATTTCTCAAATCTATTAATACTAAATGATTATCTGTTCCTCCAGATACTAAATTAAATCCATATTTTAATAATTCTTCTGCTAGTGTTTTAGAATTTTTTATAATCTGATTTTGATACTCTTTAAATTCTGGCTTTTGTGCCTCACCAAAGCATACAGCTTTGGCTGCAATTACGTGCATTAAAGGTCCACCTTGAATTCCCGGAAATACGGCTTTATCAATTTCTTTCGCGTATTTCTCCTTGCATAAAATTATTCCTCCTCTTGGTCCTCTTAGAGTTTTATGAGTTGTGCTTGTGACAAAATCTGCATATGGTACTGGATTTTGATGAAGTCCTGCTGCTACTAATCCTGCAATGTGTGCCATATCTACCATAAAAAGACTTCCGACTTTATCTGCAATTTCTTTAAATTTTTTAAAATCTATTTCTCTTGGATAAGCACTTGCTCCTGCAAGTATTAATTTTGGCTTGTGTTCAATTGCTAGTCTTTCTACTTCTTCATAATCTATTTTACCTGTTTTTTCATCTACTCCATATGGAATAAAATTATACAATTTTCCAGAAGAATTCACTTTACTTCCATGAGATAGATGTCCTCCATGTGATAAATTCATTCCTAAAACTGTATCTCCCACGTTTAATTTTGCAAGATATACAGCCATATTTGCTTGAGCTCCTGAATGTGGTTGGACATTTGCATGTTTTGCTCCAAAAATTTCTTTTAGTCTGTCCCTCGCTAAATCTTCTACAATATCTACACATTCACATCCTCCATAATATCTTGCTCTAGGATATCCTTCTGCATATTTATTCGTCATATAGCTTCCGCATTGCCTCCATAACGCTATTACTTACAAAATTTTCTGACGCTATTAATTCTATTTTGTTTTGTTCTCTTTTTAGTTCCTGCATTATTGCATTATAAACTTGTTCATCTTCTCTTTTTAGATTTTCAAAAGTCGGCATGGTAAATCACCTCTTTTTGTAGCATTATATACTAAATATTTTTATGTGTAAATAGACGAAATAAAAAAAGAAAGGTTATTGTCCTTTCTTCTTAAATTTATAGATTACACATTATCTTTTATGTATTCTACTACGTCGTTTACTGTAACAACTTTTTCTGCATCAGCATCTGGAATTTCTAAATCAAATTCTTCTTCTAATGCCATTATCAACTCAACTATATCCAATGAATCAGCACCTAAATCATCTATAAAAGATGCATCTGGTGTTATAGCAGTTTCTGCTACTCCTAATTGTTCTACTATTATTTCTTTTACTTTATCGAAAACTTCTTCTGAACTCATAGGTCGCATTACACCTCCTTATTTATCTAGAAGTTAGAAATATATCTTCTAAACTATTTTATTTATTTTTTACTAACTAAAATATTATATGGTTTGAAATATATTGTCAATACTTTTTTGCAATTTATTTTATTTTTTCAAATTCTTCTTTTAGAATTTCTACTGCTTTTGACTCTGCAAATTTTTCTGCCTGTTTTATTGTAAAGTAAAATAGATATTCATCACTACTTCCATGTGCTTTTACCACTGGTTTTTTAACTCCTAAGAACAACGCTCCACCATATTCCTTGTAATCCATTGTCTTTGTAAATCTTTTTATTCCTGGAAGTGCAGGAATTGCTCCTATTGTACTTAGTAGATTCTTTTTTAAACTTTCTGTTAAAGAACGTTTTACTAGTTTTCCAAAGCCTTCTACTGTTTTTAAGAATATATTTCCTGTAAATCCATCTGTTACAACTGCATCAATATCCCCAGAAAAAGCTTCTCTTCCCTCTACGTTTCCTACAAAATTTATTCCATATTCTTCTGATTTTTCTTTTAAAAGCTTATAGCTTTCTTTCATTAGGTCATTTCCTTTTGTTTCTTCTGTGCCAATATTTAATAATCCTATTGCTGGTTTTTCTATTTTATATATGTTTTTCAAATATATATTTGCAAACTGTGCAAATTGTAAAAGATTTATTGGTTTGCAATTTGTATTTGCTCCTGCATCCACTAACATTAACCCTTTTTTATATGATGGAAGCATTGGTGCAATTGCTGGTCTGTCTACTCCTTTTATTCTTCCTACTAATAATGTAGCACCTGTAAGTAATGCTCCCGAATTCCCTGCTGAGATAAATACATCACCTTCATCTGCTTTTAGCATATTAAATCCAACTACCATTGATGAATCTTTTTTGTGTTTAATTGCTTGAGTTGGTATATCTTCCATTTCTATTGTTTCTGTTGCATTTTTTATGGTTAATCTATCTGATATTTCTGATATAGTATCTTTTCCATATAATTCTTTTATTCTGCTATTAATTATTTTTTCGTTTCCTACTAATACTATTTCTGAACTAATTTCGTTTATTGCTTTTACTGCGCCTTTAATATTTGCATCAGGTGCATTATCCCCACCCATTGCATCTAATAAAATTCTCATTTTAAATTCCCTTCTTTATAACAATATATTTTCATTTTTATATTTTATTATTTAATTGAAAAAAAATCAATAGTAAAAGATAGGAAATTTAGGTTTTTAATGATTTTGATTGGTCAATTGGAAATTCACGAAGTGCGAGGTGCGAAGTGTGAAAAAACGCAAAACAAAAAAGAGGTTAGAAAAGTAACCTCTTTTTATATCTAATTGGTATTACTCAATTATTTCTGAAACTATACCAGATCCAACTGTTCTACCACCTTCACGAATAGCAAATCTTAATCCTTTTTCCATTGCTATTGGTGTGATTAATTCGATAGTCATATCTACGTTATCTCCTGGCATTACCATTTCTGTACCTGCTGGTAAATCGATAACACCTGTAACGTCTGTTGTTCTGAAATAGAATTGTGGTCTATATCCATTGAAGAATGGTGTATGTCTTCCACCTTCTTCTTTTGTTAATACGTAAACTTGTGCTTTGAATTTTGTATGTGGATGTATTGATCCTGGTTTTGCTAAAACTTGACCTCTTTCGATGTCTTTTCTATCGATACCTCTTAATAGAACACCGATATTATCTCCAGCTTCTGCTTGGTCTAATAGTTTTCTGAACATTTCAACACCTGTTACAACAGTTTTCTTTTTCTCTGTTGATAAACCAACTATTTCAACTTCGTCTTGAACTTTAACAACTCCTCTTTCTACTCTACCTGTAGCAACTGTTCCTCTACCTGTTATAGAGAATACGTCTTCTACTGGCATTAAGAAGTCACCATCTGTTGGTCTGTCTGGTGTTGGTATATAGCTATCTACAGCATCCATTAATTCTTTAATGCATTGATATTCTGGTGCATTTGGATCTGTTGATGTAGATTCTAGAACTTTTAATGAAGATCCTTTTATAATTGGAATTTCATCTCCTGGGAAATCGTAGCTAGATAATAAATCTCTAACTTCCATTTCAACTAATTCTAATAATTCTGGGTCATCAACCATATCGCATTTGTTTAAGTAAACAACGATATATTTAACTCCAACTTGTCTTGCTAATAGTATATGCTCTCTTGTTTGAGGCATTGGACCGTCAGCTGCTGAAACAACTAATATTGCTCCATCCATTTGAGCTGCACCTGTAATCATGTTTTTTACATAGTCAGCGTGACCTGGACAGTCAACGTGTGCATAGTGTCTCTTTTCTGTTTCATATTCAACGTGTGCTGTGTTGATTGTGATTCCTCTTGCTTTTTCTTCTGGAGCACCATCGATTTGATCATAAGCTGTGTATTGAGCCTTTCCTAATAATCCTAACCATTTTGTAATAGCTGCTGTTGTTGTTGTTTTTCCGTGGTCAACGTGACCGATTGTACCAATGTTAACATGTGGTTTTGTTCTTTCAAATTTTGCTTTTGCCATTTGAATTTTCCTCCTTCAAATTATGAAGTAATTTACATTCTTCACTATTTATTAAATAAATAATGCAGTAATGAAAGTTTACTTCTTTTATTTTATATTTAAAAATTTAATAACAATTTTTTAATAAATGCATTCTATAACATTTTTTGTTATTTTGCAATACCTTTTATTTTTTTTATTTTTGTATGCACCTCAAAACGAAGCAAATTGGGTATATTGCTAGGAAAGCAAGTAAAAATTTTTGAAATTATACGTTTGTATATTGAAAAAATTTTTATGAAGTTTGACACCGCAAGATGCCCAATTTCATTCGTTTTAACTAGTCTTCTTTTTTAGCTCTTGATGCAACTATCTTCTCAAATACAGATTTTGGAACTTCTTCGTAATGACTTGGTTCCATTGCATAAGTTCCTCTACCTTGTGTTTTTGAACGTAAGTCTGTTGCATATCCAAACATTTCTGCTAATGGAATAAATGCTCTTATAATTTGCATTCCGTTTCTTGCTTCCATTCCTTCTAGTTTACCACGTCTAGAGTTTACATCACCAATAACATCTCCCATGTATTCTTCTGGAACTGTTATTTCAACTCTCATTATAGGTTCTAGTATTACAGATTTAGCTTGTCTACATCCCTCTTTGAAAGCCATAGATCCTGCAATTTTGAATGCCATTTCTGATGAATCGACATCATGGTAAGAACCATCAACTAAAGATGCTTTGAAATCTATAACTGGATATCCAGCAAGAATTCCGCTTTCTGCAGCTTCTCTAATTCCTTCTTCTGTTGGTTTAATATATTCTTTTGGAACAACACCACCAACAATTTTGCTTTCAAATTGTATTCCTGAACCTGGTTCTAGTGGTTCCATTTCTAACCAAACGTGACCATATTGTCCACGTCCACCAGATTGACGAATGAATTTTCCTTCAACTCTTACTTTATTTCTAATTGTTTCTTTATAAGAAACTTGTGGTTTACCTACATTACATTCTACTTTGAATTCTCTTTTTAATCTGTCTACAATTATGTCTAAGTGTAGCTCTCCCATACCTGCAATTATAGTTTGACCTGTTTCATGGTTTGTATATGCTTTAAATGTTGGGTCTTCTTCTGCAAGTTTTGCAAGTGCTATACCCATTTTTTCTTGAGCTACTTTATCTTTTGGCTCAATTGCTATTTCTATAACTGGTTCTGGGAATTCCATAGATTCTAATATAACTGGGTGGTTAATATCACATAATGTATCACCAGTTGTTACTTCTTTTAATCCAACTGCTGCTGCAATATCTCCAGCATATACTTTGTCTATATCTTCTCTGTGGTTAGAATGCATTAAAACTATTCTTCCCATTCTTTCTTTTTTATCTTTATTTGCATTTAATACTGTTGAACCAGCTTCTAATGTTCCTGAATACACTCTAAAGAAACATAATTTTCCAATGAATGGATCTGTTGCAATTTTGAATGCTAATGCAGCAAATGGTTCTTCATCAGAAGTTTTTCTTTCTGTTTCTTCTCCATCTAATGTAACACCTTTAATGTGTGGTATATCTAATGGAGATGGCATATAATCAACTATAGCATTTAGTAATTCTTGAACGCCTTTGTTTTTATATGATGATCCACAACATACTGGAACTAATTTATTAGCTAATGTTCCTTTTCTTAAACCTTTTTTGATTTCTTCTTCTGAAAGTTCACCTTCATCCAAATATTTCATCATTAGGTCGTCATCTTGTTCTGCTGCAGCTTCTATCATTTCGTTTCTATATTTTTCTGCTAATTCTTTTAAATCTTCTGGAACTTCTGTTACTTCGATTTCTTTTCCTAAATCGTCTTTATGAATAAATGCTTTCATTTTTATTAAATCTACTATTCCTTTGAATGTATCTTCTGCTCCAACTGGTAATTGAATTGGAATAGCATTAGCATTTAATCTACTTCTCATTTGCTCAACGCAAGATAAGAAATTTGCACCAGTTGTATCCATTTTATTAACATACGCCATTCTTGGTACTTGGTAATTATCTGCTTGTCTCCAAACAGTTTCTGATTGTGGTTGAACTCCACCTTTAGCACAGAATACAGTTACAGATCCGTCAAGTACTCTTAAAGATCTTTCAACTTCAACTGTAAAGTCAACGTGACCTGGTGTGTCAATGATGTTTATTCTATGTCCTAACCATTGACATGTTGTAGCAGCAGAAGTAATTGTAATACCTCTTTCTTGCTCTTGAACCATCCAGTCCATTGTAGCTTCACCTTCATGAACCTCTCCTATTTTATGAGTTTTACCTGTATAGAAAAGAATTCTTTCAGTAGTAGTAGTTTTTCCTGCATCTATATGTGCCATTATTCCTATATTTCTTGTTTTTTCTAATGGAAATGCTCTACCTGCCATTAATTTTTCCTCCTATTTTATTCGTTTTTTACCATTTGTAATGTGCGAAAGCTTTGTTAGCTTCTGCCATTCTATGCATATCTTCTTTCTTCTTGAATGATCCACCTGTGCTGTTTGTAGCGTCGATTATTTCGTTTGCTAATTTTTCAGCCATAGTTTTTTCATGTCTATTTCTTGCATAGTTTACTAGCCATCTTAATCCTAATGTTTGTCTTCTTTCAGCTCTAATTTCGATTGGAACTTGGTATGTTGCTCCACCTACTCTTCTTGCTTTAACTTCAAGGACTGGCATTATGTTGTTTAATGCTGCTTCAAAAACTTCTAATGCATCTTTTCCTTCTTTTTCTTTTATGATATCAAATGCATCATATACTATTTTTTGAGCAACTGTTTTTTTACCATCTAACATAATGTTGTTTATTAATTTTGTTACAACTTTGCTATTATATATTGGATCTGGTAAAACTTCTCTTTTTGCTATATATCCTCTTCTTGGCACTATTCTTCACTCCTTTTCTAAGATATGTGATTTTTTCACAATCTTTATTATTTGTGTTTCATAAAAACACTTAGTTACTCTGGAAGATTTTTTCTTCCCGTATAGTGCAATAAATTTATATCTATATTATATCTATTTATTAGCACTACTTAAAAAATATTTTTTATTTTTTTGGTCTTTTTGCACCATATTTAGATCTAGCTTGCATTCTATCTTTAACACCAGCTGTATCTAATGTACCTCTTATAATGTGGTATCTAACACCAGGGATATCTTTTACCCTTCCACCTCTTATTAATACAACACTATGTTCTTGTAGGTTGTGACCTATACCTGGAATATATGAAGTAACTTCATAACCATTTGATAGTCTAACCCTTGCAACTTTTCTTAATGCTGAGTTTGGTTTTTTAGGTGTTACTGTTTTAACTACTGTACAAACTCCTCTTTTTTGTGGTGCTCTATGGTTTGTTTGTCTGTTTAATTTTGAGTTGTAACCTTTTAATAGAGCTGGAGCTTTTGCTTTTGTTGTAGTTGTTTTTCTACCTTTTCTTACTAATTGATTAATTGTTGGCACTTTAAATTTCACCTCCCATATTTTTTAATTAAAAGTGCTAATTTACTTTTAAACACTAACGCGTTATATTCTATCATTTTAGAATAGCTTTGTCAATAGTTTTTCCTTAGGGAAATAGGACTTTTTCATATTTTTTTGCAATAAATAACATTTGATGGTATAATTATATTATAAGATGTTTTATTTGCGTTTAAAGCATCAATTAAATATTAAGGAGTGTTTTACAACTATGTCTAAAGTTGAAGAATTTTTCAACAAATTTCAGAATAGTTCTCATTATCGGGCAGATTTATCTTTTTTAGGAGAAACAGTATATGTTTCTTTTGATTTAGCCCCTGAGGAGGAAGCAGATTTTTCTCTTACGGAATTCACAAAAACTGCATTGGATTTTGTCTGCAAAAGTAAAATTCAACTCAGCTGTGATTCATTTGGGAACATTCGCCTTACTAAATCAAAATTTTAAAACGCAAAAACCTGTGAGTAAATTACTCACAGGTTTTCTTTGTTTTTTATTATTCTCCTGTCCACTCTATAATTACGCTTGCACTTGCACTCCATGGCTTATTAGGAATTGAGTCCTCAGCTTTTTTTATCGTTATTTTGGTTAATCCGTCCCATACTTCTAAAACATTCTTTATCAATGTATGTAACACTACTTGGCACCACTATTGTTTTAATTTTATTACATTGTTGAAGAGCACGCCATTCTATTCGTTCTAGTCCTTCCGATAAGTTCAGTTCTTCTAAGTTATAGCATTGAAAGAAACTTTCACTACCTATTTTTTTAACAGAACTTGGTATAATTACATTTTTTATTTGGCTCCTATAAAATGATTGAGGTCCTATTTCCACTACAGTGTTTGGTATTTCATATACTTCTCCGTTTATTATTGCTGGAGGACATTTTATTAATATTGTTTTGCCTTTATTAAACAATACTCCATTTTCACTTTCATATTTATCGTTTTCTGTTATTACATTTATATTGGTCAAATTCAGTGCTCCATAAAAAGGTTTATTATTTATATTTGTAATTCCTCCTCCTAAGTTAATTGTTTTTAATTTAGAACCATAAAAGGCAGAATCTCCTATTTTCTCAACAGAATCAGCAATTACTATCGTTTGTAAGTTTTTGCATGAACCAAATGCATTTGCATCTATTGTATTTACTGTATTAGGCACTTCATAAGAACTGCCATCCCTATTTTCTGGATACTTTATTAGTCTTGTACTATCTTTATCAAATAGTATTCCATCAACACTCGTAAAATATTTATTATTTGAATCCACATTTATTCTAGATAGGTTTGAGGACGAAATAAATGTTGCCGCTATGCTTTCTACATTTTCTGGAATATTAAACTCCTCCACGCCTGTGCTTTGAAAAGCTCCCGGGCCAATTCTTTTCAAGCTTTTAGGCAATTTCCATTCTTTAACTTTTGAACATGAGTCAAAAGCTCTTCCCGAAATTTCCTCTATTCCTTCTTCAAGAATTACTTCTTTTAAATTTGAACATCCATTAAAAATTTGTCCATTTGCATTCCCCCACCAATTTCCTATTTTTTTTACTGAACCTGGAATTGTTATTGTTGTTAAGCCTTCGCAATTTTGAAAAGCATAGTCTGAAATTAAAATAGCAGAATTTGGTATCTCTACGCCAGTAATCTTGCTTGCTCCATTAAAACTAGCCTTTCCTATTTCTGTAATTCCTTTTGATATTATTAGTTTACCCTTAAAATTAACTATTGCATTGCTGCCATTATAACTTAATGTTTTGGTTACTCTATATTCTTTTCCACCTATCAGAAGGAAATTTGGTATAGTTAGTTCTGTAAGATTATCTGTGGTTCCTAGATATCTAGTTATTGTAACAAAATTTGTTTTTGTGTCTAGTTGGTAGTCCCAAAAAGATGCATCTGCAACGTTTCTTTTTCCATCAAGCAAAATGTCTTTTTTTGCAATTGTAACAAATCCTAATTCTAATATCTGTTTTCCTTCTTCTTCTGTTAATATTTTTTCTTTTTTTAATCTCTCTACAAATTCTTCTAATGTTTCTGCTTTTGCACCAAATCTATCTGTTGCTAATTTTTCGGATTCCCACATTTCTTTTTGTTCCAACACTTGAGCATATCTTGTTTCGTCATTTGACTCTTTTGCAGTATCTATCAAATCTCCTTTTATAACAACTGTTACTGTTACTCCTAATAAAATTAGCATTATTACTATTGTTATTACTAACGCTACTATTGTTATTCCTTTATTTTCTTTCATTAACCCTCCTCCTTTGTATGTATTTATTATTTTATATGTTGTTTTTATTTATGGGTTAATATATCCTTCTTCATCGCTCCAAATAAATTGTTCTGTTGTCAAATCCCTAAATCCATCGAATTTTGATATTGCCGCATTCTTTTGTGTTTCTCCCCATCCTTCTGGTGTTGTTATATATATCTTCAAGTTTGAACTTGCTCCTTCAAAAGCACTACTTCCTATAGCATCAGCTCTTTCTTGGCTAATTAAGCTTGCTGGTATATATACTTTAGTTAAGAATGGGTCTCCCGCTAATGCATAATTACATACTTTTACTACGCCTTCTGGTATTACTACATTTTCTACTCCTGACAATTCATTTTTATCTACAAATTTAATTTTATCCCCTTCCTCAACAAAAGTTGTATACCATTCGCCATTTTCTTGATATGCATGCATATAGTTTTTAAGTTCATTAAAGTTAGAAACACCTGTTAAATCTAATCCTGCAGAAGTTAGTATTTCCTTAATTTGATCATAGTTTTCTTCTTTAAAATCCAAATACACTTCATTACCATCGTTATCTTTTGTAAGAAGCATTTCTTTGATTGCTATTTTCTCGCCTTTTACTTGGAAAAGTGAATACCAATAATCATTATAGCTTCCTGATTTTCCATTTTCGTCCCCTTTTCCCAATTGAGTCACAGAACTATCCATAGTCTTCTCCCCAGCCTCAATGTAGTAAGCCTTTGGAATTTTAACTGTTTTTTCTTTTCCATAATATTCAAGAATACTTCCGTTATTCAATTTGAATGCTTTTGATATCTCTCTTAATGACATTTTTTCACCATTTGTAGTTATTTCTCCAATTGTTTCAACCGAAACCTTTCCTGTTGATGTTACGGTAAATATCTTTCCATCTGTCTCTATTTCTAATTGTCCTAAGTCGAGAAGAAGTTTTCCAAAGTCACTTAAGCCTGTATTTAATAATATTTCATTATATAAATTCGCTAACTTTTCATCAGAAACTTCTACATATCCGCTATCTCCTGGTATGACCACTCTTATAATCATCTTTCCTGTTTTAACTTTAGTTGCAAATATTTTTTCTAATTCTTGTTTTAGAACTAGTAAATTTACATTTCCGCCTGTCCCATACTCATATCCCATTAATCTTTCATCTATTGATGATACTAAAGCTATCTGTATTTGTTCTTTTATGTATTCTTCTTCGTGTCTAGTTTTTGCTTTTTGTGCTTGTTTAAACAGCCCCCCATTTATTGCTGTTGTAACTGTTACTCCCACTAATATTAGCATTACGATTATCGTTATAATCAATGCTATAAGTGTAATTCCTCTCATTTTTTTCATTTTCTTTTGTTCCTCCTTTATGGTATTAAAATAAATCCATAGCATTTAATATATTTGTGTAAATAATTATATTTTCATTTTATATGTTAATTCTAACGCTGTCAATACAAGCTAAAAGAAAAGAGCAAGAAATTCTTGCTCTTATAATATGAATTCATACTTATATATTTTGTATTAATTCTTATTTTTTATTTACTAAATCTTTTAATGCTTTACCAGCTTTGAATACTGGAGCTTTTGATGCAGGTATTTTGATTTCTTCTTTTGTTCTTGGGTTTCTACCTTTTCTAGCTGCTCTTTTTCTTACTTCGAAAGATCCAAATCCAACTAATTGAACTTTATCTCCTTTTGCTAGTGCATCTGTTATAACATCAACGAATGCGTTTACTGATGCTTCAGCACCTTTTTTTGTGTCTCCTGTTTTTGCAGCTATTGCTGCTACTAATTCAGCTTTGTTCATTTAAAATTACCTCCTAATAAGATTTGTTTTATGCAGTAAAAACAGCTTTGGTTTCTACTATTTAAGATTATTCGCCAAATTTAGCTAAAATCCTTCTTTTTTTATTTTTATTTTTTTGGTGAACCCTTTTATTCCGTAGGTTTCCAAGTTTTGGTATCTTTAAACACGCTGATTTTGCTTGTGTTTGGAGTTTTTGCTTTCAATAGTTTTAAACAGCTTTTGTCCGTAAGGAATCATATAAATTTCTTCTTTGTCTAAGGTTTTTAATAAAATTATTGAAATAATATATGCAATTATTCCTCCTATAATTGATGTAAGCAATAAAATAATGTTATTTTGTATTTTGCCAACAAGTTTACTATACAGTATATATGATATAGCTGTCATAACTATACTTGAAATTATTGGTTTTACAATGAATTTATTTATACTAAATTTGTTATATAAACATTTTTTTAACGATATAAAACACATAATAAATATAAATATGTCTGAAATTATTGAAGAGATTATGGCCCCATATATACCTATTTTTTTAATTGGTATTAATACTAAGTTTAATATCAGTTTGATAATTCCACCTAGTGCAAATGCTATAACTGGTACATTTACTTTTCCTAATCCTTGCAATGCTCCATTTATAGTTTGTGTAAGGACTATAAAAATAATTGTAAATGCTGATAATTGCAGCATTTCGGCTCCTTTTGCAGCATTAGGAAATAATATATGTAATATATCATTTGAAAACATAATCATATATATTGTAAATGGAATGCCTATAAGTATTGTAACTAATATAGAAAATTCTATTCTTCTTTCTACCACATAATTTTGTTTTTTTGCAATAGCTGATGATATAGCAGGTACCAAAGCAGTTGCAAACGCTATATTAAAAGAAAACGGTAATGCTACTAGCACATCTACCTTTCCACTTAATATTCCATACTGATTTGTTGCTTCCAGTTCTCCTATTGATGTTTTTAATATTCTTACAACCGTCATAGCATCAATTGTTTTACTACATGCTGAGAAAAGTGCACTTAATGATATTGGAATAGACACTAGTAAGATGCTCTTTATTATTCCCTTTACACTTTCTTTTTTGTTTTTAGAAGAAGAAACAACTTCTTGCCAAACTTCTTTTTTTCTATCTACAAAATATTTATATAAGTACATCAATGCAAACAATGTTGCCAGTGTAGTTGCTAGTGTTGCGCCTGCTGCCATAACAATTGTACTATTTCCAGATATTTTTCCTATATTTTCTACTATTGCTACAGTTAGCAATGTTTTAAATATTTGTTCTAAACTTTGTGAGTTTGCTGTGACAGATATGTTTTCTCTTCCATTAAAATATCCCTTTAGTACAGCTTCTATAGACACCAAGAATACTGACGGAGCAAGAGCCATTAGTGCTAGTTTTGCTTCTGGTATTTGCAAATAATTATCAGCTATCACTTTTGCTCTAAGAAATAGTATTGAGCTTCCAATAAATCCAAGAATTCCAAATAGTGCAAATGCTATTTTAAATATTCTATATGCACCTTTATTATCTCCAACCGCGACTTTGCTAGATACCAGTTTTGAAATACTATTGGGTACTCCAACAGAAGAAATAGTAAGGAATAATGCATACATTTGAAATGCTGCCGAATATATTGCATTTCCTCTATCCCCAAAGCCCTGTTTATTTGTAAGATATAGTTTATATATTAGTCCTACTATTTTTATAATTACTTGAGAAAACATTAAAACAACAACGCCTTGCATAAAGCCAGTAGTTTTATCTTTTATTTTATTTTTTCTTTTTATTTTAATTCCTCCAGACTAAAGCTTTTTTCTTTTCAAACAGGCAAATTGGAATTTGTTGGAGAGATTTCTACGATGCATTGCGGGTCGCCGAGGACGTCGACCCCTACAATGTTTGCAATGTATTTTCTCAAAATTAAAATATTAAAAATGAAAAAAATTGTGAATGGAGTTAGCTTGAATTAGAAATTGTTCTTCGAGCGCAGTAGGGAATCTCATTTTTAATGAGGGCGCTGCGGAGCAAGAAGATTTACAATTTCTATGAAAGCGACATGACCTGAACGATTTTTTGAATTTTAATATTTTAATTTTGAATCTAATTACAAATTTCAATTTGTCTTCTTATTTATATATATGAACTTTTTCTTTAAAAAGACTTGTTTTTTTCTTGATTTTATAAGATAATATATATGTATAAAAATAGATAATTGGGGGATTTTTAAGTGAAGTATATAGACAAATTTTTAAAATTACTAAAGACTGATAGAAATACATTTTTTACATACATTCTAACATTGATAACAGGATTTATAATAGTAGATAGAGTTGTAGAACTCCTAATAATGTTTTTTACAGGAATGTCGGTATCTTATTGGGGACCAATTAGATATACCTTAGCTCTTGCTTGTCCTGTACTTGCATTTGCATTTTCGTATCCATCTAAATTTTGCAAATCTGATGAAACGAAAATATCTTTCTTCTATACATATTATATATGTTTATATGTAATTGGAGTTTCGATGGTAGTTCAATGGATAAATCGTTTAGCTTGGCTTGGAATAATGTCATTACCAAATCATGAATTTATTATTACAGAATTTGCCGACTTAATAAAGCATGCACTTACAGCAATTTCAATTTACATACCACTTACAACATTCTATAAAGTAGTTCTTTGGTTACTAAAAGTAATTAAAGACCCAATATTCCCTAACAATTTTCAAGAATCAATTTGTGATTATCCTGGTATAGATATATCTGCACCAGATGGTACTACTGGTCCTTATAGTCTAGAAATTGAATTTTGTAAAGATAAAAGTACAGGTAAACCTGTTAAAATATTAGAGTCTAGAAGATTACAACCCACTCTTGTAATTGGTCCTTCTGGAACTGGTAAAACTTCTATGATAATGGAACCAATGATTGCAAGAGATATAGAAAAGAAATTCTTCTTCCGTGAAGTTTCTAAGGAAATGGGTTATACCGCATTAAAAACAAATATTGCTTACTTAAATAAACCTTATAATAATGAATATTTAAACAAAAACTTTAATTTGAATATGCTTACACCTGTTGAAGGAAAAGAAAATATTTATAAAGCATATATGAAGAAAATGATATATGAAATTGAACCAAATGGTTCTATTGTATATAAAAATTTTGGTATTACAGTCGTAAGTCCTGATTCAAAACATACAGATACAATTAAAGAAGTAGCAAAAGCTTATGATATGCCATTTATAGAAATAGACCCAACAAACCCAGAATCAATTGGATTAAATCCATTTATTATTGGTAGTCCTGCTCTTTGTGGTTTGATTGTTTCTTTAGTTATTAGGGGATTATATAATCCTCCAAGTCACACTGCTGAATTAGCATATTCAGAAGATATTTCTTTACAAGCTATTCAAAATGTAGTATTACTTTTAAAATTAATGTATGGGAAAATGCATGATGGATTAATGCCAACTTTAGAAGATTTACTTAAATGCTTTAATAATTTTGACTTAGTACAAGAAATGTGTGAAGAATTAGAAAAAGATGAAGAACTTTCAAAAGAATATGAATTACAATTATCTTACTTTAAACAATATTTCTATAAAGGTTCTGAAGGAAGAAAAGATATGCAAAGATATGTTCATTTTGCTTCTTCTACACTTGATGTATTATTACGTTCAGCAGAAGCTAGAAACATTATTTGTAATAGATATAATAATATGGACTTTGGAGCTGTTTTAGACGAAGGTAAAATCGTTCTTATTTCAACAAGGCCATATGAAATTGGTGGAACAGCAGATCAAGGTTTTGGTAGATTTTTCTTAATGCTTATGATGTGTTCTGTAGAAAACAATCGTGAGTTAGTTAAAAATAGAATTCCTCACTTCTTATATGTAGATGAATTTGATCATTATGATCCTTCTAATTTTGAAGATATGTTTACATTATATAGAAAATTTAAAATTGGAACCATTTTTTCTGCTCAAACAGTTTCTGGTTTAGGATCTGAAAAAATACTTGCAAACTCACCTACAAAAATAACCTTTGGAAACAACACTCCTGACGAAATGGATTGGTGGATGAGAGAATTTGGAAAACGTAGAGAATGGGATGTACATCCTGGATATGATACAGAGGATGGCGCATATTCTTCTAAATTAGGTTCACCAACTTGGGCATGGAAAGATCATATGCATAATGCTAAAATACAAGGTCTTAAATTTAAGAGTATTATTTATAAAACAAAAGATAAGAAGGGAAAAAATGTTGTTAACTTTGGTAATGTAGACTTTTTGGAGAGCAAATATAAAAGTCCTCATAAAACAAAAACATATAACTTTAATAAGTATATAGCAAATGTATCACCTGACAATAAAAAAGAAGAAAAGCAAAAATGGAAACCTAATAAAGTAGTATTTTCAAAGGATGAAAGAGGCGATACTGATCCTATTCAAACAGACGTAACAGACAGTTCTTACTTCTTTGATAATGAAGATGCAATTAGCTTTGATTTAAAAAAGAAAAAAGAATAAAAGTATATAAAAAAGAAATTCCAATTTCCAATTTGGAATTTCTTTTTTATCTTTTATTTATCCTAACAATTTTAAATCGATTTCTTCTTTTTTGTATTTTCCTGTTGCTTCATCAATTTTAAATTCTACTAATGATTTTTCAAGTGTTTCGCTGTTTTGTCTTAAATCTGTTGTGAATAATGTTTTTATTCCTGGTATTTCCATTCTGTTTGTTACGATTGCTTTTAGAGTTTCTACCATGTGTTTCTCATCTTCACAAACAAATACTAGTTGTGGTTTTGTTTCAAAGCCAGAATCGAATTGTACGAAGCTTTCATAAAAGTCTTTATATAATTGTAATCTATCTACTAGTTTCTTTTCCCAGTCCTCTTCTCTTCTTACAGCTTCAAATATAAAGTCTATTGATTTTCCGTTTTTTGTTAGTTTTATTCCTGCATGTGCTTTAAATACTTTTCCTAATTTTTTTGCTGTTATTGCTGGTTTTACTGTATATTTATCAAAAGCACTTACTTTTCTTAAATATGCTATTATTATTTGATTTCCTGCTAGTCTTTTCTTTATCATTGCAACTGGCTTTGTATTATCTGTTGGTTGCCATTTGCATTCTACACCTCTCGAATTTAACAAGTATTTACCCATTTTTTCTAGGCAGTAAATTCTATAAATACATTTTCCTTCTTCTCCCATAAAGTAATATCTTGTTAAAATTTTAGATTTTATTAATTGTTCTAATTTATTGTTTAACTTATCTTGTGACTTTATATCTTCACCTTTATGTACTAATATTTGATATATTTGTCTTGAAGTTATAAATTCAAATTCATTTACTAATTCCATTATTTTAAAATGGATATCAGAAATATGCCCTATATTTATTTTATGGATTATTTGATTCATAGAAACATATCCATCTTTTCCATCAAATGTTTTTATTTCCCCTTCTCTTATTGCAAATGGTGATACTTCTGTTTTTATTTGTTCATCTTCTACCATAATTATGGCCCTCCTTAAATAATAATAAGCTTAACCTTCTTTTTGTCTGGTATTATTTTTTTGATATATACATTAATATGTTCACCGTATTCAATACCTTCTTTATATTCTGCTAAACCTACAAGATTAGGTCTTAGTTCAACAAATATTCCATTCTTAGCTTTTTCTACCTCTCTTGCTATTCCTTTTGTTTTCATACCTTCCTTAAAGTCTTTTATATTATCCTGCCATGTTCCGAAGTAGTTCTTTATATGTAAGAATTACTCTATTTGTTCTCCTGTCTATTGATTTTATCATAATTTTTATTTTTTGTCCAATTTTGAATCTTTCATAAGGCGATTTTATCCTTGCAACTGATATATCTTCTATGTGGAGTAGACCAACTACCCCTCCTCCGATTTCTACAAAAGCTCCATAAGGTCTAATGTTTCTTACTATTCCATTTACACACATACCTTCTTTTAGTTCGTCTTTTACCCAACTTACAGCTTCTTTTCCTACTGCTTTTCTAGAAAGTATTACTGTATCATTTTTAGTAATATCTTTAACTTTAAATTGAACTATTTTATTAACTTTGCTCATACATATATTTGGTTTTGGAAAACCTGTTTCGTCTATATTTACAGCTTCTACCTCTTCTCTTGGTATAACGCCTGTTATATTGTTCCCTAAATCCAAATATAGGTTATAGTTGCTATCGCACTTAGTTACTTTTGCTTGCAAAATTTCTCCTCTTGCAGACAGTTTATTTAATTCATCTAGTGAAAATGCCTTTGTGCCTTCTTCCCAACCTTCTGGAATAAATTTCTGTACATATTCCATATAAGTTTTCTCCTTTTTCTTTGGTTTATTTTATTATATATATATGGTTAAATTTTTTCAAGTAGTGTTTCTATTTCTTTTTTAGTTAAATATCTCCATGTACCTAATGGCAAATCTTTTACTGTTAAATTGCCTATTTTGCTCCTATGTAAGCTAATTACTTTTTTTCCTATTGATTCGCACATTTTTCTAATTTGTCTGTTTTTTCCTTCGTGTATAGTTATTTGTAATCTGCTTATATTTTTTTGTTCATCTATTTTTAATATTTTGACATCTGCTTTGTTTGTTACAAAATCTCCTATATCAACTCCATTTTTTAGTTTTTCAACTTCTTCATTTGTAACTTTCCCCACTACTGTAACATTATATGTTTTGGGTATTTCATGCTTTGGATGTGTTACTTTATATACAAAATCACCATCATCTGTTAGTATTATTGCCCCTGATGTATACATATCCAACCTTCCGACTGGCACCAATCTTTTATTCGTTTCTACTAAATCTAATACTGTATTTCTATTAAATTGATCCTTTACAGTTGTAACATAATCAATTGGTTTGTTTAGCAATATGTATGTATGTTCTGTATTTGTATTTTTAATTGTTTTACCATTATATTCTATTATATCTTTATCAGGATTTATTTTTGTTCCTAATTCTGTAACCACTTCTCCATTTACTTTTACTCTGCCCTGAATAATTAATTCTTCGCATTTTCTTCTAGATGCAATTCCATTGTTTGCCAAATATTTTTGTAGTCTAATTTCTTCCATAATATTTTCTTCCTTATTTTATATAAATTATAATTTGTGTGATTAAATTTATTTAATTGTTTTCTAATTCTTGCAATACATTTTCAAAATATTCTGGTAATGGTGCTTCAAATTCTACCTTTTTGTTGGTTGTAGGATGAACAAATTTTAATTTTGCTGCATGTAGCATTTGACCTACTACTCCAAATGGATTTTTTCCATTTGAATATGTATAGTCTCCTACTATTGGGTAACCTATTTCTGCTAAATGTACTCTTATTTGATGTGTTCTTCCTGTTTTTATTTTTACTTCTAACAAAGTATATCCATCATATCTTTTTAACACTTTGAATTCTGTAATTGCTTCTTTTCCTTTTTTATCTACTGCCATTTTTTTTCTATCTTTTGTACTTCTTGCAATAGGCATATTTATTATTCCTTGATTTTCTTTAACGTTTCCTCTAACTAATGCAATATATGTTTTTTCTACTTCTCTATTCTTTATTTGTTCACTGATGTTAATATGTGCTTTGTCATTCTTAGCAATTATTATTAGTCCGTGATGTATCTTTATCTATTCTGTGTACTACACCTGGTCTTATTTTTCCGCCTATTCCAGATAAGCTATCTTTACATTTTGCCATAACTGCATTTACTAATGTTCCATCTGGATTTCCATTTCCAGGGTGTACAACCATTCCCTTTTCCTTGTTTATTATTAAAATATCCTTATCTTCATAAATTATATCTATTGGTATTTCTTGTGGCTTTAAATCTATCTCTTGTGGCTCTTCTTTTTCTATTTCAATAATGTCTCCTTCATTAACTTTGTATGAAGGTTTTTCTTGTTTTTTATTTACTAGAATTTTCCCTTCTTCTATAAGTCTTTGCACACTTGTCCTAGAAATACTATTATCTATGTTTGCAATTATTTTATCTAACCTAATATTTTCTTCTTCTGGTCCTATTTTATATTCCTGCATTTTATTCTCCTATATTTTTCTTTTTTATTACTGTATCTTTTATTAATGAAATTGCAATAATTATGCAACCAACCACTACGAATATATCTGCTAAATTGAAAACTGGATATTTTATTAATGGTGATATATCTATATAGTCTATTACAAAACCTCTTACTATTCTATCTACTAAATTACTAATTCCCCCTGCTAATACTAAGTGAAGAGCAATTAATATTAATTTACTTAATTCTTCTTTTTTTGAAAATATAAAGTATGTAATTAATCCTATTATTACTACATTTACAGCGATAAACATTGATGTGCTATTACTTCCAATTCCAAAAGCAGCTCCTGTATTTTGTATATATGTTAGATTAAGTATATGTGGTATTAACACTGTGCTACAATTAAATAATTTACTTTTTATAACTATTTTTATAGCTTGATCTAGCAATATTGCAATTATTGTGATTATTTTTAAAAAAATATTCTTTTTCATTATACACTCTCTTTTATTTGTTTTCTTTCGAATAAACAGAAATTATCATCTTCATAAAGTAAATTGTATTTTTCTGTATTTTGTTCTACAAATCTTCTAAGCTTAGATTTTTTATACATCAGCATGTGTGTTATTCCATATTCGTCTAATTTTTCTTCTACATTATCTATATTCATTCCAGAAAGGTTCATATAGTCATTAAATACTTCTACTCCTGGATTAAATTCTGGTGCATATAAATCTGCTCTTGAATCAATAAACACTGGTATTCCTCTAAATATTAAATAACTTCCATAATTGTATTCATTGTATAGTTTTATATTGTTTATATCTAAATTGTCTAGTATATATGTTGCTGCTTCTACTGGATATGATTTTTCATCTATAAAATGATTTTTCATCTTAGGTTTATATTTTATTATACTTATTGTTAATACTAAACATATTGTAACTATCATTCCTGTTATTGTTGTCATCTTTTTTATTGCTTTTTTGCAACCTTCTGGATCATACTTATCTAGCATTGCATTTATTAGTCTATTTAAAATTATTACACATACAAGTGTAAACATTGAAAATTGTCTTCTTGTATAAAATGTAAGAAGTATTAACCCTCCTAACATAAATAAATCGCTTAATCTTATTTTAGTGTCTGTGAATGTTAATATTGCAATAAAAAGTACTAAAGCACACATAAATTCTAAGTTATCTACAAGTGTCAGTGGTAAATGTTCGCTTATATTGTGTGGTGTTGTCCCTTGCATTGTTTTTATTAAATACGTATATGGTGTTGTTCCTAGTGGTGTAAGAAGACCTGTAAATAGGCAAATAATCATTATAATTATTAATGCTTTTACATTGTCATTTCCTCTTATTTTTATTTTATATGGATTTGCATCTATTTTTTCTTTTTTCTTTATTGTTTTCTCATTCTTTTGTTCTAATTTGTTTATTTCATCTTTTATTTTTTGTATTTCTTCTTCATTAGTAGTTTTTAGTATCTTTTTGTTTAATCTATCTATTTTAGCTGTAACTAATATAATTTCTGTATTTGAAAGTATATATATCATGTATTCTGCTATATATGGTAGATATAGCACAAAATAAAATGGGAATACTGCTAAATGTACATTTGCAATTATTATTGGTATTATTATTAAGCCCACTGCATATCTTTTTTTCTTTGTTTCTAAAAACATTTCTATAAAATACACTGTAAGTATAAATAATGTGAATGTTACTAGTTGAGCCCTTGCTGCTATATAATTTCTTAATAAGTACATTCCTGCTATTGTAAGTATAAATGATGTTAATTTATTTTTAGTAAGTTTGGTATTTACTAAATACATTGTAAGTCCAAGTGTTATGCTTAATACTATTGTTGAAATATATATTCCTACTTGTCCACCTATGCTATATACTAAATATATTACTACATCATATAGCCAATGTGGGTATGTATATTGTAAATTTTCATGCCAAGAAAATGGATCCTTCATGTCTATTCCATTTTGTAATATATGTTCACCTATTTTTATTGTATAAAATGTATCATTTTGCAAGGTTACTGGAGATATTGCAAAACAAAAAATTGCAATTAATACAACCGCCATTATTGTAAATCTTATTGAACTTTTATCTATTGTCTTTTTCTCTTTTTCCATTATATTCTCCTCTATATAGTAAATTTAATTTTCTATTGCTATAATATCATATTTAACATTTTCTTACAATACAATTTTTATTTAATTTTAGGATGTACTATGATGTGCTTTTGTCCTTATAATACAAAAAGGAACAGCTATTGCTGTCCCTTTTGATTATTGTTTTTTTAAATTGCTTCTGCTTCTTGGTTTTGATTGCTATTTTCATCTTTGTTTATTACTTCTAAACTTCCAATTGATACTTCATAAGCAACTCTTTGTTCTGTTCTTCCATCTTCGAACTTTTTCTCATAAGTTCTACTTTGAACTCTACCTACTATCTTTACTTCTGTTCCAACTTCCATATTTTCACAGAATCTAGCATTTCTTCCCCATGCAATACATGGTATGTAATCTGATTTATTATATGCTCTATTTACTGCTAATAAGATATCTGAAATTTCTCTTCCAAATGGTGTTTTTCTATATATTGGTTTTTTGCAAACATATCCGTTTAAAACAACTTCATTTGAAACATTCTCCTCTTGTTCTTCTTTGTAATCAATAATATCTTTAGCAAACACTGTTAACACTAATCTGTTCTTTTCGTTTTCGTAACTGTTATATGATCTAAATTGACCTTCTATAACTACTTTTCTACCTATTGTTAAATCAAAATTTGCTATTAATCTTTCTGATATTGTTATTGGTATAATGTCTTCATTTCCGCTTAAACGTGGTACTTCTAAATTAAATACGTAAAAGCTTTCTCCATAAATTTCGTGACTAAATGTCTTATCGCTAATAATTTTACCTATTAAAACTAGGTAATTATTTTCTGTGTAATTTGTAATCAATTTGGTTTCCTCCCTTATACTTTTCCATAGTATTTTATTCATTACCATAGTATTTTATTCATTACCTTCGTGTTTTATTACTCAACAATACCATTATACTACATTTGGGAGGTTTTGTCTACATAAAATGGTAAAATAATCTATTTTTTTATTGCTAAAATCTTAAATTTTGCTACTCCGCCTGGTGTTTGAGCCTCTACTACTTGGTTTTTTTTGGCACCTAATAAAGCTGATCCAATAGGAGATTCGTTTGATATTCTGTTTTGTGATAGGTCTACTTCTGTTGAACCTACTATTGTGTATTCTACTTCTTCATCAAATTCCATATCTAGTACTTTAACTTTATTTCCAACTTGAACTGTTTTTGTATCTATTTCAGATTCATCTATTATTCTTGCATATCTTAATTTGTTTTCTAATTCTGCTATTTTTATTTCATTTGAAGCTTGTGCATTTTTAGCTTCATCATATTCAGAATTTTCAGATAAGTCTCCAAATCCTAATGCAACTTTAATACGTTCTGATATCTCACTTCTTTTCTCTGTTTTTAAATATTCTAATTCTTTTTCTAGGTTATCATATCCTTCTTGTGTTAATAATACTTCTTTTTCTTCCATTTGGCATTTCTCCTTTAAAATATTATTTAATTCATTATACTACTCCACAATTTTGGTTTTGTCAAGTATTATATTTTAAGTTTTTACAAAATTCATTTTCTGAAATATCCCCATTAATTCCTATTAATTTTTTTATTTTAATTTTGTTTGTAATTATGTCTTTTCTAGCGTTTTCATAATTATATTTGTAAATACTGCTTTCATATATTAAGTTGTCTTTAAATCCTTCCATTTTGTATTTTTTCGGTATGTATGCTTTATAGTAATTAATATTAACTCCATTAAATCTTTTCGCTCTTATTTTTATCTCATTAAATATATTAACTATTATTGCATTGCTATTTATTTCATACTTATTTATTATTTCTTCTGGAAAGTCTATGTTTATAATAAGCCCGGCATTAGCTAAACTTTTATTCTTATTATTTGTTATATTAAGAATTATCCCTAATTCATTGTATAAGTACTCTTCTAACTTTTTAAATTTATTGCTATGATTTGTAACTATATTTACTCTTTTTACACTTTGGGCAATATATGTAATGATTCTTGCATTATTTTCTGTAAAATCATTTATTAATAGAGTAATTTCTCCGTTTTCTAATTTTTTCTTTTGCCTTTTTAATATATAGTCAACAATTTCTGGAATTAATAAATAAAACAAATACCTTCCATCTAATATATTAATATTTTGACAATATAATTTTTGTTTTAATATTTCATTTTCTTCTAAATAGTTTGATAACACTACATTTTCTATATTGTTATCATACAATTTTCTATTAATCTTTTTAGCTATTTTTATAATCTTTTTATCCTTAATAATATTAGATTTAAATAAAGGCAAAATTATTGTTGTTTTTCCTTTATCTTCACTAAACTCTACTATGTTAAATAGTTTTTTAATTTTTATTAATATCCTTTTTACAAAGTCGCATGTTTCGTTCATTTCTTTTATATAACAAATTTTCAAAATAATCACCTAAATACAATGTTTTTCTATATTGTATTTAGGTGATTATTAAATATTACTATTTTATCCATAAAATTGCTTTTATTGTTTCTGTCGTTTCAGTTTCTTTTATATATGCTCCTCCATATAGTTCTTCTGACTCTTTTAAGCTTTCATATATTGCATTTGTGCTTGTTAAATCCGTTATATCAACTTCTGCACTCCAATTTGTTTCATAATTTCCTTCATTATATTCTAATAGTTCATTTTTTTGGTGCCATTTAAATCTATTTGTTCCATCTGTTATAAATAGCCCTGTTGATATTTTGTCTTCTCCTTCTACTGTTGATACTTCATATCCAACTGGTATAGGTGCTATGTTGTAGTATGTGTCCATTTTTTCAGTTCTAAATGGGTCTTTTTTATTTAGTTTTGATGAATCCCATCCTACTGGTATTTTTGTTATACCTTCTATATATTCATTTTCCGTACTATATAGTTCTGTGCTATTCTGCCCATCTAAAACATAGTTATATGCTCTTGATTCTGTATCCCCTATTTGTATGTTTACTTTAATTATATCTTTGCCATTTTCACTATTCAATTCAAATGAACATAGTTTTACATTTTTAATTAATTTTATTTTTTCTCCAGTATTTTTATTTAAGTATAAGATTTCCTTTTGTGCATCATGTTTAAATTCATTTCCTGTTTCAAATTTTATAGAATTATAGTTATTATTATTTTCTTTAGTTATTGTTGGTTTTTTCTGGTTTTCTTGTTTTTTTACTTCTTCTAAGAAATATAAATTAAACTTACTATATTCTGATGAATACTCTGCTTCATTATCCATGCTTTTTATAGCACCTTTATAATTAGCTGTTATAGTAGCAAGCATTGCTACTACTAATATGCAGATTACTACATATATTCCTAATGATGTCAAAGTTATACCTTTTTGGTTTTTCATTTTACCACCTACTTATAAATTCTTTAGTAACTTTTTAAAGTGCTGTTCACCCTGTTTTTAATCTTCATTGTTTTTCTCTGCTATGTTGTCTTCAGATGTTTCCTCTTTTGGTGTTTCTTCTATAATTTCATCTATTACTATTTGTTCGTTCTCATCAATTTTATATTTTGGAAGTTCTGGTAATTCTTCTAAATTAGAAATTCCAAACATTTTTAAGAATTCTTTTGTTGTAGAATATATTGTTGGTCTTCCTGGTGCATCTAATCTTCCTACTTCTTCTATCAAGTTATACTCCAATAATTTGTATATTGTTCCGTCAGAATTTACTCCTCTTATTTGTTCTATTTCTGCTCTTGTTATTTTTGGATTATATGCAATTATAGAAAGAGTCTCTAGTGCAGCTGCTGATAAGCTAGGTTTTGCCCTATTATCAAATATTGGATAAATGTAATCATAATATTCTGTTTTAGTTGTCATTTGATATCCATTATCTACTTTTATAATTTCAATTCCTCTATTTTGTGCTTCAAATTCAGATTTCATATTTTGTATTATACTATCTATGTCTTCATTACTTAATTCTAATATTGCCATTAATTCTTTTGTTTCTACTACTCTACCAGCAGAAAAAAGTATAGCCTCTATTATTGCTTTTGTTTGTTCTATTTCCACTTAAAACTCTCCTCTTTTTTCTATTTTAACAATATATATTATTACATTTGAAAGCTTAAAAGTCAATGTTTTTGACATTCTTATTTTTTTGTGTTATTATTTTATTAATAGGTTACTTATTGGAAATTTCTACTAATAAAATAATTTATAGTTTTATTATTAATATAAATTTTGAGGTGATTTTATGTCAGAGCAAGAAAATGCAAATAAAGAAATTGAAGTTGTAAAAGGTGATGGTTCAGAATTAGAATTTTCTCCTGTTTATGAACACTTAAATGCAGCAAAGCCAAAGCCAAAAGACGAAAAAAAGAAAAATATTATTATACCAGAAGTAAAAAAGAAATAATTTTAAAATATGATGCTGTTTCTTCAAGTTGTTGGAACAGCTTTATTTTTTTGCATTTTTTCTTATATTATGATATAATTGTTAAAACTTTATAAGGAGGTTTTAATAATGATGTACCGGGCCAGTTTCAATGGATTATCGGTAGAAAGCAGAGGTGTTTATAAGGTTTATGGCATTACAAGAGAAGAGTACATGTTGCTTTACAAAAAGTTCAACAATAAAATAAATGGTAGCAAAGGTAATTATACCATTTATGATGATGCTCATAGCTATCTGTGGTTAAAACTGTTTGTTCATGATCAGTGGAAACCAATAAAGATAGACATCCGTGCTGACTTTTTAAAAGCAACAAATAGTCAGAAGATTTATGAGGCAGATATAAAAAGAATTTCCAATATTCTGACCAAAGAAAGGGTATTCCTCTATGTTAGTTATAATCCAGATGACAACACCTACGCACTGCTAGATAAGGACTCCTTTTTGGCAGTATTAGCAAAGTTATTAAAACAATAGCAAAACAAAAAACAGTAGATAAATATCTACTGTTTTTTCTTGGTAGCGAAGACCTGCTACCTTCCTTACTTAAGACTAAAATTGAGCGAGTTTGTTGCTAGAAGATAGCCTTTTATCTTCTAGTTTTCTATTAAATATTAATATTCTTCCCATGTGATACACTTTAATAAAAGTCTTTCTAAATAATTTCACAACAACTCTTTCATACCACTTTAAATTTTTACATAAATTTTCTACAATTAATTTTTCCATTTTATTTTTTCTCCTTATCAGAGAAACGCGTTTCTTAATCTATAAATATTATATTTACATTTTTCGACAAAGTCAAGGAAAACCGTTCGACAAAATCTTACTCTCATAAGGATTTTGAGAAATTCGACAAAATAAAATTGGCTTTTTTCAATGGTTACAGAAGTTCAATATGTCGCTACCAGCGACACGTAGAAATAAAAAAATAATTGTATTAAAATATGGACATAATAACTTTTAGAGGTAATTTTATGTTTGTATTCGTAATTAAAAATATTAGATTAAAAAAATCTTTGACTATATATCAATTAAGTAAAATGACAAATATTGCTCGAACATATTTAGTTGAATTAGAGAACAATAAAAAATTTAATCCTTCTCTTAAAACTATGTATAAGATAGCAAATGCTCTTGAGGTTAAAGTTGATGATTTGTTTTACTCTGAATTAGATATAGAAAACTTAAAAGAAGAAATGTATCGTAGAATAGATAAATACGGAATAAATTCAAAAGAAGTTTTAGAAGTGTCACAAGTTATTGATTTATTAATTAATATTAAAATGAATGAAGACTAGCCTCTCTCAGCTAGTCTTTGCTGTTTTTTCCTACAGCCCCCACAGTATTTATTTCTAAATACTTGTTTATTATAACATACCACTTTTGAAAAATGTGTCGAAATGTGACATAGAAGACTAGCTTTTGCTGTCTTCTATTTTTATAATTTATTCATTTTGTATTTTGTATAAAATTGAAACGGACTTAAAACCTCTATTCCATAATCTTTTTCTAATTGCTGCTGAACACTGTTTATATGTTTGTCTTGTGTAATTAAGTACTTTACGTCTCCATCAATACAACAATCTATAAATTTATTATCTGATTTATCTTCTTTGCAAAAATTTGTATTTATTACATGGTCAATCTCTTCTACCTGCCACAAACATTTTGATAGTGTTGCCATTAAGGGAAATATATTGAACTTTTCTTCATTCCCTATTCTTCTAAAAGCTTCTAATAAAATATTTCCAAAAGTAACAAGTAGTTCGTTTTGCATTTCTTTATTCATAACAAAAGATACTTTGTTAAGGCTTTTCATATTAAATATTGCTTTACAAAAAGTATCTTTCTTAAATATTCCATTTATAAAAACATTAGTGTCTACAACGATTCTCATATTACATAGCACCATTTTTAACTTTCATTACTATGTCATCAATATCTGAATCTGTCATTTCAGCTTCATCTATCAAAGAAGAACATGCATCACATAATTCGTTCCAATCATTAGTACTAGAATTTTCTATTTCTTCAATTAGTAATTCTTCTATTGAAGTTTTTTTATTAATTTTATTAACCATATGCATCCTCCTCCTATCATTATATTTTTTAAACCCTTTAATTATCATAATATCACCTAAAATATATTATGAACAATAATATATAATATGATACTATAATTATTATAGCACAAAATTTACATAATATCAAATATTTCTATTTGCAATGTAATATTATACCATTTAATATTAATTTGTCAATACATTCAGTTAAAATTTCCGATAGGAGTTTTTATAGTTAAAACTGTGCTTTTTTCTTAAAATCAAGCCAAAAATCGACCTTTCAAAATCGTTTCTAAGCCTTTTTTATTTTTAAGGAATATACTTATATGGCTTGATTTTGAGGTGTTTTTTAATATTTCGAAACTAATTTACAATAATCTAAACATACCCATCCACTTGGAGTTCTTGCCCAATTATTTTTGATTTCGTACGTATCAAATCTTGTATTATTTGTATATGTTTTTTTGATTGCATAATTAGTTCCAGCACCAGCTCTTACATTTAATCCTGATTTAGTATTGACTACATATTTTCCTAAAACATATTTAGAAGATTTTTGAATTTCGTTATTTTCTTTACTTGTATAATCTAAACAGATCCATCCAGCTCCAGATTTTAATCTTCCCCAATTTCCATTTGTTTCAACTATTGTATATGTGCCTTTATCTCTTATGCATCCTGCTATACTATAATTTGTTCCAGCTCCGCTTCTAATATTTAAAGCATTTGCAGTTACTTTAACTAAATATTCGTTGTCAGCATTTTCTGATGATTTTGTTGCTTCTGAAACAACGCCATTTACTATTTCATCAAAAGGATAATTCTTACCAGGACAGGCAGTTGCATTTACGTCTTTATGTCTTAATACTTTTGTAACTCCATATTTGTTTTTCAAATAATTTACTAATTCTATTATAGAGTTCTTTTGTTCTATTGACATGGTATCTATTTCAAAGTTTCCTTCTGCGCATATTCCTATGCTTGTATAGTTTGAACCATAAGCATGTGCTCCGACTGTATCTTCTTTTCTTCCTCTATAGATAGAACCATCTTTTCTTACGTAAAAATGATATCCTATACATGTCCAACCTTTATTCTTATGTATTCTATCAATTCCTTCTACGTCACCATTATATACAGCATGATGTAATAGAATCATATCTGTTTTACTTCTTTTTTGTAATGTACCATTTAAAGAGTATTCTTTTTCTATTATATTCATATTATTTTTCCTCCTTTTCGCTTATGGCTTTTTGTCCTAATAAATAAGTAGATATAACACCGTTTACTGCTGCTATAACTCCTGTTATTTGAGCACAATAAGGTATTGTTATTCCTTCTACTGCATTAATTCCTAAAATAAGTGCACTTATTATTGTTAATATGTTTAATACATATTTTGATATTTTTTTAATTTTTTCCATAAAAATCACTCCTTCATATTTTTTAAATCTCTAATGTCATGTTCTGCTTCTGTCATTCTTCCTTCTAATTTAAAAGTTCTTTCTATTACTGTATTGTGTTTATTTACCTTTTCTTCTAATTGTTGCAATCTATAATTTGTCAATTTGCTTGTTACTAATATGCCCCCTATTGTACCTACACAAGTTCCAAGAAAGCCTATTATTGCTACTAGTACTGTGCTATCCAAATTCTCACCCCTTTTGCTCATTTTCTAATTTTTCTATTCTTTTAATTAAATCTTGCATAAAGTTATTTTCTTTTTTTAGTTGTTCTATTTGTTCTTGTTGCTCTTGTATTGCTTTTGTTGCAGTTGCTAAAACCGATAATACATTTATTTGCCAATCTTCCTTTTCCCCAGTTTTTATATGATGCACAAAATTTTCATCTATCTTTTGCATTTCTTGCGCAATGTAACCTATCTTTTGATGTTTATTGTCTTTTTTCCAATCAAATTGTTTGTGTTTTATTTTTTTTATTGTCTCTATTGCATTTACTTCTGTATCTTTTACATTTTTCTTTAAATTAATATCAGATGATGAAGCCCACAAATTAAATCCTGTATTGTCTCTTTTCCCAACGTGCAAATAATCACTTCCTGAACTTCCTGCACTAAATGCACTTACATTGTCACTTGTTGCCATATTATCTACATTTATTATTGAATTGTTTTTAAAGTCTATGCTATATCCACCTTCAACATTTAATCCTCCTTCAATTAAATCTCCAAGTGCAAAGCCTTTTTGCCCAAAATATCCTAAAAAAGTTCCATCTTTTGTTGTTAAGTTTATTTGTAGTTCTTCTGTTGTAATAGTGCCATTTGTAATATTTATGCCAGGAGTTGTTAATGTACCTACAATTGCAAATTCTCCGCCATATTCGCTTTGTTCTTCATAATATGTTCCTACAGTATAAAAAATCGGATAGAATGTTCCATTTTTTTCTATTCCCCAAGCCATTCCGCTTATTATTATTTTGACTAACATTCAGATTGAAAGCAATCATCGGGGTATTTTTATAATTAATAACTCCTACATCTCCAATTTTATTTTCTGAGCTATCGTAAAAGTGTTGTCCTGCTTTATCTAACGACATTAATATTTTTTTTGAATTATCTAATATTGCTAAACTAGCATTTCCGTTTAATATCATCATTTGTATAAATTCTGTTATTTTATTCCAAGCAATTTTTACGTTCTCAAAATTTTGTACTATTTTTGTCCCTAATTCCGTTTCATTTACCTTTTTGCTTACTTCTGAAGTAATATTTTCTTGTTGTAATTGTATTGTTGAGATAGATTCATTTGTATCACTTATAAAATCTGCTAAACTTTCTATTCTCGCAGTCGACATTGTTCCTGCCTTTATAAAATCTGCATTTATTTTCCCATCCATAGTAATAGCCGTTTCAAACGGTCCCTCGTAGCCGTTAGAACTGAATCCTATCCCACCTAAACCAAAGCGCCATACATTTTTTGCTTTCTCTTTTGGCAATTGATCAAGTATTAAAATTTCATTTTCATCTATATATACATACCCTTTTTTGTTTAAAGAATTGATGAGATCTGTTTGTTCTTTTATTGTTATTTCTTGATTTGACACTGACTGTTTTATTGTTTCTATATTGTTTTTTATGCTATCAAATTTTGCTTTCACATCTCTTTTATAATTTCCAAACGTTAATGAAATCACTTTGTTTAAAATTAAATCGTATTCATACTCTAAAACTTCTGTAAATATTTTTACAGAAGGATGTAAAACTTTTATTGTATCTCCTATTTCTAATTTTTGATTTATATTAGATTCTACAGTATAACTTACTTGAGGGATACAATATTCTTCAAGATATTCCTCCGCGTTATTTTTTAATTCATTTAAAAGATTTGCTTCTGTTTGTTCTTCGCTTTCCAATTTTGTTTGAAATTCTACAATTTTCGTGTAAGGAACTTCATATTGTACTTCACTTTCTAAATATACTTCTTTTAGAAGCAATCCATTTGGACCAACAGGCAAAATTTTTGTACATACATTAGACCAGTCTTCTAAAATTTCAAAGCCTTGCATGTTTTTGCCATAAGCAATAGTTTCTCCATTGTCATTTCCGACCTTTTGTTTAAAACTGATATTCCAATTATCCGCATCAAAAATGCCTCCCCAGCGTTCTTCAAAAATCTCCCAAGCCTCTAATAAGTTTTTGCGTACTAGATAAACTGTATTTATGTTTTCTACATCTGAACTAACAATAGAAAAAGGACTGCTTTTATCAGTCCTTTCATTAATATATTTTAACCCGTTTAGCCCGTTTAAATCCGTTGGCCTTACATCAAGTAAAGCATATTTTTTAGAATCAAACATTACATGCTCTGCTGTAAATTTTATTTTTTTAGTAGTATATTTTATATTTTTATTTATTCTGAATGCTTGTGGATTAAGTTTGGATTTTGTTTTGACTACGCATAACTTATCAGCTTTTATATATTCTTTGTATTTTATTGATATCTCTACATCTATGTACCAACCATTTAAAGACTTTTTCTTTACTTCATGACAATATAAAGGATTGATAATTATATTGCCTGCTGTGTTAAAATCAGTATCCGTTGCATTAAATATTTTAATCATAACCATCTATCCTTTCTTTTGCATTTTATTATACAGTCCCCGTTGTACATTATAATATCATTATTTCCCTCTTTTAGTTTTGGAAATTCGAAATCTATAACTAGCCTCCTGTTTCTATCTAGTCCTTCATACTGTACTGTCATTTCTTCGCAGTCTATTTCTACATAGTCATCTTCTTCAAAATTATACTTGAATCTGATGCCATTTATTGCAATTTCTACTTCTTTAAATACAGTTTTCTCTAATCTGATTATTGGCTTACTATATATATTACCTTGATTTTCAACCTTTTCATCCGTATCTTCTAGATATTTTAAATTTATGATACTACCTTCCATACTAAACATTGTATTTTGACCTTTATATAATTTCAGTTTTTGCAATTGATTATAAGCCTCTTGTTGTGCTGTAGTGTAAGGTACTATTTCTTCTTCTGATAGTTCGTATTCTACTGTGACATGGTTTTGTGATAACCATGTTTTAAATGTTCGTACGTCTGTTACAATGTTTTTGGAAATTGCAATATAAAATCTTTTTTCGCTTAGTGCAATACAGTTTTTACTGTTATTATAACCTTCAATTCGTTCGAAATGTGTGCACATAAATTTATCTATTGTTTCATAACCGCTAGTCTTTATTACATCTGCAAAAACTGGAGAATAAAATCTTATATAATCATTGTTTTCAACTGATTTTACAAAAGTTTCATTTCCTGTGAATGTATATTGTTTCCTTGTATGATGTATTCCATCACTTGCTAAATAAGAGCCTTCGTATAATTTTTGTCCTTCTGATAGTGGAAAATCTACTTTTTGTTCTTGATGTGGTTTGTATACTTTAACAGTTTCTGATTCAGTAAGCATTATTTCTTGAGTTGTCATATCTAGATTGTGGTTTAATGTTTTTCTATATTCTACTTTCATAAATGCAATACTGTTATTGTCAGGATTTATCCATGTAGTATATTGGTTTCCACTATCTGTTCTTAAATCCATAGAATTACCTAAGTAATTTAGTTTTTTATCGTAATAAAACACACACGCAGCAAAATTCGTTGCATATATTTTATTCTTTGTTGTTGGTATAAAATTCTTTGAACATACACTGCCTTCTTCTGTTATTTCTGCTGCTGTAAGCCAAGTAAGAATAGTGTTGGTTTTCTTATCAAACAAATTCTCTCCTACATCTTTTATCTCTAATGAATTATATGGTACGTATGGGGTTGCTACTGTGCCTTCTTCTAGTTGTGGATTAGTTACTGTTTGAGTACCTATTGTTAACGAAGCCCATTGAATTTTTATATAATAACAGTTAGCAGGAATCGTAATTGAGACAATACTTAAATTCTTTAACCAATTTTTATTTTTATCATAACAAGCAACTCCTATATAAAAACTATCTGTTAAGCTTTCGTTTTGACTATATACATATATTTTATTTGGAATTACTGGAATAAAATCAGATGAAACTCCTTTATATGTGCTGTTAACAGTAAATGTAAATGAATTTTTATTTAAAATTAATTTTGTTACATTGGTTTCATAATCTATAACTCCACTATCTAATCTTCCTTTTACTATTGTAGAAATATTTAATTTATTCTTTCCTTCTACATTTTCTATTTTAGCTGGGTAATCTGGACTTGGACTTGCTCCGTATTGTTCATATGTGTCATCAGCTATTGTTGCTTTTCGTAACATTGGTTTGAATAATAATTTATTTATTGTTAAGCCTTTCTGAATAAATATAGCTATTTGAACTATTGTTGTAGTATCTATTGTAAATTCTCCACTGCCATTGCCAATATCTATAGAACCTAAAACACTATAACTACCTGTCTCTTGGATAGCTAACCTATAAGTATTAATAGCGCCCCCACTAGGACAGCCATTTAAAACATATGTTCCTGGGCTTAAATCATATCTATTGATAATCAAACTGCTATTAGTAGTGGAATCATTTGTACCATCTGCTAAAACTGTTCCATCGCTATTCACAGTAAATGTTATTCCGTTTGATATTTTTGTAGTCGCAGTATTATCAAGTAAGTTCTTCCCACTTCTTGTAGCTTGAGTTGTTGAGCCTTCAAGCTTTAAATCTACAACATTTTGTTCTGCACAATTTAGTAGTTCTAAATGTTTTCCTTTTTTTTCTTTTACTTTATTATCTTTTATTGTTTCAAATATATCATTTCTTTTATATTTGAATGGCTGACAGTAAAACGCTACTGAGCCCTTTCTTAGTCTTAATAATCTTTCTAAATCTACTTGTTCATAAATCGCTGCTTTATATACTTTGTCATTTTCATTTTTAAAGATTAAATCTCCTTCCCCACTAAAATATGAAAGTATTTTATCAACATTAGCATCTTTTTTTAATCCTATTTCTACATTTCTTATACGAGTTTTATATCCTAATTTTTCGACAATAGCTCCGTCTCTTCCATCTATCGTTGTTTCTTTTGTTCTTATAGCAGAGCTAGAAATTGGTGGTTCTGAACATATTATTAGTCCTGATATATCCTCGCTATTTATATTTTTAAAAATCATATTTTAATACACCGCCTCTGCAAGTTTAGAGTCAACAAAATTTCCTACTTCTCTGTCATTTAGTTCTACTTTCATTTCTTTTAATGCTTCTTTTAAAGCTTGTACTAAATAACTGTTATTGTTTTGATTTGTTTCTATGTTTTTTGTTGAATTGATTTCCATCGAAGTGTCAAATTCTGTTGGAATTGCATTTTGCATATCTGTTGTTACGTTTTTCATTGTATCTGTAAAGCCCTCGCCTAAACCTAGTGCCAAATTTTCTCCTATCTCATCTTTAAATAAAGTAGATGGAGAGTGTATTCCAAAGAAATTCTTAATTTTATCAGTTAACCCATTTAACATTCCTTTTACTTTATTCCAAAGCCATGTTCCAAGCCCTGACATTCCTTCCCACAGTCCTTTTAGTAAATTCTTTCCTACATCTTTCAAGCTTCTTACTCCATTCATAAGTCCTTTAACAATTGTGCTTATTATTTGTGGAATTTTAGATAGTAATTGAGGAATTGCTTTTATTAATCCAATCCCAAGCTCTACGATTAATCTAGCTGCCGCCTGTATAATTTTTCCTATCATTTCTGGATTTGTTAGTTTAGTTACAAGTTTTTCTATTATTGTTGGAATTTTCTCTATTAATTTAGGTAATGCTTCTATAAGTCCTTCTGCTAAAGCAATAATAAGTTCTATTCCTGCTTCAATTATTGTGTCAATATTATCTATTAATGTTTCTGCCATAGTTAATATAGCATCAACCATAACTGGAATTAGCTGTGGCAATGTCTGTGAAATTCCAGTTATTAATTCAACTAGCAACTCTATTCCTGCCTCTAAAATAGCTGGCAAATTAGATGCAATTCCAGTTATTAATGCATTTACTATTTGAAAAGCTGCTACACCTATTTGTGGAGCAAAAGTTCCTATGCTGTCAATTATTTGTGTAAATATATTTGAACACGTTTCTAGTATTTCTGGAAGATGCTCCACTATTTTTTCACCCAATTGACCAACTAAAGCAATTACTCCATCTATAATGATTTGAACTCGTGGCATTATGTTCTCTGCTGCCGTTCCAATACTTTCAACCAGATTGTTTACTAACCCATCAAAGTCTGCATTATCATCTGCTATTCCTGTTAACATATTAGACCAAGCAGATTTCATTGCCGAAACGGAACCTTGAATTGTTGTACTTGCCTCTTTGGCAGTTGTTCCAGTTATTCCTAATTCACCTTGAATTACATGTATTGCTTGATATACATCGTTTAAGTTACTAATATCATATTTTACTCCTGAAATTTTTTGTGCATCAGCAAGAAGTCTTTCCATTTCTGTTTTAGTGCCACCATATCCCAGTTTAAGGTTGTCAAGCATTGTATAATTCTGCTTCGCAAATCCTTGATATGCATTTTGTATCATATCCATAGAAGTACCCATTTTGTTTGCATTATCTGCCATATCAGTAATTGCCATATCTGCAACTTCTGCTGATTTTGCTGTATCTCCATTTAAACTTTGTAATAAACTAGCAGAAAAGGCTGTTACAGTCTCCATGTATTCGTTTGCTGAAAGTCCTGCTGTTTTATATGCATTATTTGCATAGTTTTCTACTGTACTTGCATTGTCTTTAAATAAAGTTTCAACACCACCTACTAATTGTTCGTAATCAGCATAGCTATCTAATGCTTGTTTTCCAATTTTGATAAATGCAGAACCCACTTCTTTTACTACACTGCCTAATTTTTTAATTCCTGAAACTATTGCTTCACTTAAAACATTTGCTTTTAAGATATCTCCAAATTTTAAAGCTCCGCTTCCAGCATCATCGAAACCTTTTTTCATTTCTTTTATTTCTTTTGTGCTCTTATCTGTTTGTTCTTCCATTGAAGCCAATTGTGACTCTGCATTATTTAATTGTGTTTTAAACAATTTTACTTTTTCATTGTTAGAGCCATATTGCTTTTCTGCTTGTTTTAAAGTTTCTCGTAATTCATTAACTTTTTCTCTTTGCTCTTTAATTGTGTTATTTGCACTATCATAACTTGTTTTTGTTTCTTTTACAGTTTTTTCTCCATTTGTAAATTGAATGTTTGTAAGCTTTAATTCACTAGAAACTTCTTTTAGAGAACTTGTTATATCTCTAAGTGCCTTTCTATATTCACTTTCTCCAGAAAGCTTCACAGATCCACCAAAACTTTTTCCCAACATATTCACCTTCTTTATCTATAAAATAAAGAAAGGCTTTGGGTAACTACTTCACATTGTTTACTTGTGCGTGTTCCTCGCTCTTTTCTTTTTGTATTCTAATTATTTGTTTACATCTATTACACTTAATTTCTGCATCAATATAATTTGCAAAAATTAACGTTAATCCACATTGTGGACATTTTATTTTTTCCATTTTGAGCTCCTAATCTGAAAGCCATTCGCCTTCGTGTGCAATTTTATCTTCTAATTCACTATATCTTTTCTTTGATAACTGAAAATCATAATTTATTTTATAGTGTTTATATAATTTTAATAATTTGCTTAATGTCATTCGCCCTACTTCCTTTCGAGAAAATCCTAATAAGCAATGTCCAATAAACAAAATCCACGAGAAATCAATTTTGTAATTTTCTTCCTCGTGGATTACGCGTTTTTTTGTGTGTCTTCTACTTTAGTAGAATTTATTACTACTTCGTTTGCTTTTTCTGCTATTTCTTTTAAGCCTAAGTCTGTAATTATTCTTCCTACAAGTTTGCTATCTACAAATGCTTGTTTTTCTTCTTTGTTTTCATTTTCAATGTCTATTCCTTCGTTGATCATCGCCTTAATTCCAAATTTCAAAGCCTTTATATTAACTTCCTTTTCTTTACTGTCTGTTAATCTTCCCCACTCTTCATAAGAACCATATTCTTCTTGTATTTCTTCTAAAACGTTTAAAGTGAATGCTAATGGGTATGTTTTTTCATTTACCGTGAAATGAGATATTACATCTTTCATAGCTTTATCCTCCTATTAAATAAGGAATAGTACGCCAAGCCTATTCCTTATTATTTTCTTTTATTTTTTCAAAAAATTCTTTATTCTTTTGATACATTTCTTTATCTATGTCATATTCTTCATTGACTTTAAACAGTATCTTTCTATCTTTCTGACATTGAGTTTTACATCTTACTTTCATGTTTTTTCCTCCTAGTTAGTTGCTGGTGTTAAAAGTGTGTCTAGATATTGTATTGCTGCTGCTTCTGTGTCTAAAGTTTTGTGTTTTTCCCAAGTTCCTGCCGAAAAGCCATTCATTTCTTCTGACAAAGGAAATACTGTTGCTTCTATATTAGTAGTAGCAAATTCAACACTCTCTCCTCTTGTCTTTCTATCTGTTGTTATTTTTGTGAATTTTACTCTTGGAAAGAACTCTACTTTCCATTTTTTTACGCCATCTATTATTTTAGGAACAACGTGTCCAAATCCACACTCTGGTGCAGTATCATTTACAGTTGAAGTTACTTCATCTTCTTCTGATACATCGTTTCCCAACAACTCAGCACAAACAGTATCTTTATCATCAGTAACTACAATTGACAAAGTGCCTTTTTTGAAACTGTAATCACTTTCTGCAAGCGCATCATCCCCATAAAGTTCAGCAGAATTATATTCTGGCGAAAATTTACTTTCTACCATCTTAGGTAGAGTTGGCACTTGTGAATCCGTAAGAGTCTTATATTTCTTTGTTATTGAGTCTATTTTATTATATTTTCCTTTTTTTAAACCTATACTAGCCATTTATTATACCTTCTTTCTCGAATGTAACTGTTCGATGATATAGTCCTGTATCTTTTTCATACATTTCTTCACTGTCACCTGTCCAAATCCATTCGTTTTCTTTCATTATTTTTTTTATTTCTTTCATTATTGCTAAATAATTGCCATCGCTATAAATATCTATGTCTACTGGTGTCTTTGTATATAATTCTTCGTCATCTCCGCTTAGTTCTGGTTCTTCTTCTAACAAAGTCCATACTACATAAGTTTTGCTTTTTCCTGTATACTCTATATGTGCTGTTTCTATGAGATTTTTATTCACTTCTAATTTTGAAAATATTTTTTTTAATTCCTCATTCATTTTTTACTCCTTCGGCAGATATTTTTTTTGTATTTTTAACATTGCATCCTCGATTTCCTTTTTTTTAAATGATTTTCTAAAAAAAGGCTTCTTTTTTTCTCCAGAACTAGTTCCATATTCTCTTGCTAAAGCTATTAGTGGAATTGGCACACCGTTCGGATATTGTTTGCTCTTTTTTTCTTTATCGTATCCGTAAAAAGCAATTTTGCTTGCTATTTCATCATTAGATGTGCGATAAACTTTTGTAATTCTTAGACCTTTTTCTAGTGCTTTTGTTGTTTTAAATGATTTTTTCATGTTAGATTTAACGTTCTTGTATACTATATCTGCTCCAACTTTCGTCATTTCTTTCATCATTTCTGTTGCATTGTCTTCAAGCCCTTCGAATTGTTTAATTAGCTCTCTTGGTAATTCTTCTTCAAAATTTGCCATTATTTTGTTACTCTCTTACATTGCATTTCAAGTTCTACGTTTGCCTCATCTACATTATTTAGATATTCTATTGTATATGTTTTTCCTTTATATTCAATATTTATTTTTCTATTTAATTTATAGTAAGTTTCTTCAACTTTTTTAGAATATCTAATAGTAAAATTTGTATAAGCTTTTTCAAAGTCCGTATTGTTAGCTATCAATGTAAAACCTTTTGTAGTCTTAATTTTTGCGTAGGGCTCTAAAATAATTTCTTCTTCAGCCTTTTCTTTGAATCCTTCTCCGTCTTCTTCTTTTTTAAAAGCGAATATTTTTATTTTTTTATTATAATCTCCTGCATTTATCATAAATTATTCCTCGTATGCATATCTAAAATCGTTTGTACTGTTTTATTTGTATTTGTTTTGTCAACATATAGACATCTATTATCATACATATCTTGACAAAGAATATAAATAACTATTACAAAATCAGAATAAGTGTCAAGTGTTTCTTCTTGATCTTCTCCCTCTTTTTTTCTTGATATACCAGTATAATTTTCAATATAGTTTATGGCTACTTCTAACAATGTAGACAAGTCTTTTTTTAAAGACTCGTCTACACTTTCTAATCTTAAATAATTAGCAATTTCATTTGCAGTTATCTCACTTGCTTTCATAGCTCGTCCTCCTTCTTAGGAAGTTATTTGCCTTCTGTGTCTGCTGCTCCTGACACAGCTACTGCTATTTTTTGTGTATCTTCTACTTTTGCATCTATTTCTCCCCATGCAACAACGCCAATTGCATGTTGAGCAGCATATAATTCATTTAAAATTTGAATCTCAGATTGTTCAGATTCTTTTACTGCTAATCCAGAAAAATCTCCAAACATTACTACAGGTGTTGATGCAGTTCCTAAAGGTTTTAAATTATCAGAACAATAAACATCATTTCCCATCAATTTATAATTCCATCTAGCTGTCGAATCTTTTTCTAATAAATAATTTCCTTGTCCATCTTTAAGTTTTCTTATTATTTTTCTTGTTGCTTTATTCATTACCCAAATTGCATCTGTTGCATAAACATCAGGAACTAACTCTTGTGTATCTATTAATTCATCTGCAGTTATTGATGATTTTTTTGCAAGAACAACTTTCATGTTTGTTGAATCGTAAGAACCCACAACCCCTGAAACTTTGCTTGTTGTTCCATTTAATAATTCTCCTTCTAAAAATTTTGCAATTTTTTTAGACATTTTATTTATAACGTATTCAGTTAATTTAAAATCTGAATTTTTTAACAAAGATTTTGAAATTTTTGTTAATGCTCCATATAAGAATCCAGTTAGTTCTATACTACCTGTTTTTGCCGAATGACTTGTTAAATCAGTAAATTCAGTTGCATAAGCTACTGTTATAGCATCAGAGCTTTCGTCTTCTTTAGGTATGCTTATTGTTCCTCCTATTGGATATTTTGTTGACAATTGATAAATTGGACATATATCTTCGACTTTTTCTATAATTTTTTGTACAATAGTTTTAGGTATAACTGCTCCATTGTCTCCTTTAGTCAATTGAGTTTCCGCATTTTGAATCTTCCCTGCTTGTGCTCTAATATAAGCTGCAAAGTTCTTAATATCTCTTTCTTCTTCTGTTAATCCTTTATCTGTTACTTCCATTCTTCCTATTTTTGCAATTCTTTCAGCTCTTGCTAAAGTTTCATCAATATTTTTTATTTCTTTTTCCATTTTGTCGAAATTTTCGATTTCTTCATCGTTCATTTCTCTTTCTTCTTCTTTTGCCAAGTTTAAAATGTTTTCCATTTTATCTTGTAATTCATTTCTTCTTTCTTTTAATGCTTTTTCGTTCATATTTTTTACCTTCCTTTTTTTAATTTCTTATAAAATAAAAAACAACTAGAATATAGTTGTTTTGTTATTTTTTTATACTAAATAATCTTTTTTCAAAATCTGAATAGTCAAATTTTGGCTTTTCTGTCACATTCCTTAATTGTTTAGGAACATTCTTGTATTTCTTAAATAATTCTGAAGCACATGCTGCAACTTGTTTCTGTTCTTTTATTAAATTAACATCAAATGTTTTATCTGTCTCTTCTGCTCCAAGCCAACTTTCTGCATTGATTAATTCTTTTACTTTTTCTTCATCAACTTTTGCTTTTTTCATATAAAGCGGTATCATTGTACTATTTTCTATTGTGTTCAAAACATCTATGCCTTTTTGAAAATCCAAAGCATTTCCATAACAACAGCTGATTGGCTTGTGTATCATTACTACTGAATTTTCATATATGTTTATATCATCGCCCATCATCAAAATAAATGTTCCTGCGCTTGCACATAATCCATCAACGTATGTATGAATTTTTGTTCCAGCATCTTTTAATCTTTGCAACATACTACATATTGTAGTTGCAACAAAAACTTCTCCGCCAGGTGTATTCATATAAATATTTAAGTCAGATATCGTTCCTAAATTATCAAGTTCTTCTTTAAAACTTTGTAATCCAATTAAATTTTTATCTTTTTCGCCAGTCCACCAATCCACATCATCTGTCACTATTTCGCCATATATGTATAAATCAGCACATACATTTGGTATTATATTCTTTATTTCATAAAATCTATTTTTCAATTTTATTCTCACCTCCTCCTGCTTTTTTTGTACTATCTGTATTAGGTGTATAAATATTGCCTGTTTGAGGATCTAATAATACATCGCCTAAACTGAAGCTGTAAGTATCTAATCCATTAACTTTATTCAAGTTTTCTTTGTATCTAACTTCATTTCTAGATAATATTCCCATTTCGATTGCTGTTTTATAAGCTTCATATCTTTCATTTAAGCTTCCTTTTAGTAATTCATTTAAATCTGCTGCAAAATAATAGTTTTCTTTTTCAGATTCGAGTAGAAAATCTCTATTTAGAGATGTGCAAAAGGCTGTCGTAATCGGAATTATCGCTTCTTTTATGTAATCATCATATTTGCTTCTAATGCGAAATAAATCTTTAATTTCGTCAGCAAAAGTTTTTGTTTTTTCATCTAATTGATTTTCAACAGAAGTGTTAGATGCTTCTTTAAATTCCATTCCGTCATTCAAAATAATACAACTAGCATTTCCATCATAATAATCATTCCACGCTCTTTTTAATTTTTCCATTGCCTTTTCATCTAAATGTTTTATTGCCCTTAAAAATCCTTTTTTATTTCCGCAAGTTTTCATTAAGTCATTTTCAAGTAATATTCTTTGATATGCAGATTGAAGCGATTTATTGATACTGCTAACCATTCCATCTCCTGTAGCTCCGTCTTTTGTGTTTCGTAATAATTTTATGAACTGGTAGCTATCATACTTTTTTCCATCTACAAATATTTTAAAATATTTGTCTATTTTATCTACATTTTTAAATATTGTTACATATTGTTCTTCTACATAATTTAACCCTGTGAATTTGTTTCGACTTCTCTTTATAAATGCATAGCCACCTTTTCCTAGCAAATAATCTTCGCAAATAGCTCTTTTAAATTGAAAACCATCTAAAGTATCTTTTGTATCACTATTTATTATTTTTACTCTTTCATCAGTTACTTCTTCAGCTTTTATTGCTCCATTACTTTTTGTTTTTTTATATAGCTTGATTGGTATAGTTGCAAAAGTATCACATATCAATCCTACACAACTATTAACAATTGGAATGTCTAATGCTTTTTTTCTAGTAATATCTTCTCCACCAATAAGGGCTTTTAATAAGACATCATCAATTGTTGTTTCATCAGTTATACTTTCATCTTTTATTGTTTTTTTTAATATATTAAATATTTTCACATTATCACCTCCTTAAAAGCTTTGAACTACAAATCCATCATTAAGTGATGCCTGTTGCAATAAATAAGTGGCTATAATTGTGCTTACAACCATATCCACTTTTCCATTTGATTTTTTCTTATTAACATATTTGTTCAAATTTGTGTCTTCTGTGCATCTTGCATTTTGAAAATTAATTTCATATAACCTGTCTCCGTCATAGCTAAATTTCTTTTGTAGTATACTTTCTTGTAACCATTTAGTCGGCTGGTGTAACACACTTGAGTGTTGCTTTACTTCAACGCATTCATAACCTGCAGTTTCTAATTTATTAGCTGTTGAAATACAGTTGTATCTATCATATCCGATTTGCACAATGTTAACTCCATACTCTTTTTCTATATTCATTATAAAATCTTCGACAAATTCATAAGAAATTATTTGATTTCCACAAGCAAAGCAACTTCCATCCTCAATGAATCTCTTGTAGTCAGTTCTTTCTTTTTTGTTTTTTTCTTCTATTTTTTCTTTTGGAATAAAAGCCCAACTTTTAGCAAATATTACATCATCTTCAAGCGTTACCATTGAAACAGAAGTATTATCATTTGACATAGCTAAATCCAGACCTAAATATACATCTCTGTTTCTCCAGTCGAATGTTCCTCTTATATTTCTACATTGTCTAAGTTTGTCCAATTCAATATAAGCCTCTCCACTGTTGCTCGGAACAAAATAATTCATGTTTTTTGTTAAATATTCTTCTCTTTCACTTGGTTTTGCTAGTGCTTTCTTTCTATTGTCTCGTATTTCTTCATAATTTTCTTCTACTCTTAAAGGATTTGCCATCTGTAACCCTACATCATCCCACAAATGCTCTTCACTTGCATAATATACTAATGCAAACAATCTGTCGTCTGTTTCTAATCCTTTATATATCTTTTTTAAATACTCTAGCTCATCAAGCATAATAGATTTGTCTTCTGCATAAGCTGTTGTCAACTTGAACATTAGTGGATTTTTAACACTTAATTGTCCAGTTTTCATTGCTCCAACATTTGAGTTATCTTTCATTGCACCATATTCATCCGCAATAAAAGCTGACGGTTTTATCGAATTGTTTCTGTTTGCCTCTGCAGTACGTGGCTGATAAAAGCTATGTGTTAAAGTGCATTCAAGCCTTCCACTTAATGTTTTTGGAATATTAAAATAATCTCTGACTGATGGGCTAACGTTTAATATTTGTGCAATAGCCTTTTTTACTTCACCTGCTAAATCTCTATCTAAACATATCGAATAAAACTCACTATATTCGCTTTCTGTTAGCATTAATATTATGAAAATTAATGCTGCTAGAAATGTTTTTGTATTTTTCCTTGCTATAAATAAAATAACTTCTCTATATCTATATTTTTTAGAGTCTGTTTTATATCTCCATCCAAAAATATTTGCAATAAAAAAAGCCTGGAAATTTTCCAAACCTTCTAATATATTTTTCCCTACAATATTGTTTAATCCTGTCGCATAATTTAGTAATCTTAAAACTCCTTCTATTATTTTTATTTGTTTTTCATCAAAATAGTATGGATAACTTTCGTTCTTCTGCTTTTCTAAATCCTCTAAGAACCATTCACATTGCGTTTTTACTTCAAATGTAGTAATTTCTTTGCCAGAAATGCAATCTTCAGCATATTTTTTTGCTTGTTCTAAAAGCATTATGCCTCACCTCTTAACACTTTAAGAAGATCGCTTTCATTTTTATCTGTTTTTTTAGGAATACTTCTTAATTGTGAAGCTATTGTCATGATATTTTCTTTTTCTATATCGAACATTAATCTTCTTTTATTTTGAATTTGCTTGTCTAAATCAATAATATTTTTTTCCAAAGAATTTATTATGCTGTAATACTCCTTTTTTGATGAACATTCATCTTCTAAATCAAAATCATTTTCTGCCTCTTCTAGTTTTTCATAAAACTTCTCTCTTTTTTCTTCAAACTCATAGCATTCAGCATATAGCAATGCGTAACGATTAATCACGTTTTCATATAGCGCATCTGCCTTGTCTATATTTTCTAGTAAGCTTACTATTCTTTTAAATTCTTTATGTGCAATTTTGTTCTTTTTTACTTCTTTTTTTGGTTTTATTTTTTCATTGCTTTTTAATGCTTCTTCGCCTTCTTTTCTGGCCTTTAATTCGGCTTTAGTTCTATGACTTTTCTTTTCTGAAGTAAGAACTACAAATGGCTTTGTTGGTGTTGGCATGTTATGTTATCTCCTTTCTCTTGATGTGGGAGTTTTTTTTAAGCGAAGGGGTGCAGGTAGGTGTTCCCGCTTCTAATTTTTTTGTTTAATATGGTAGGGGGGATAGTTGTTATATATCTAAGTAATGTATACTTATCTTTATTGTTGTATACTATAGCATTGATTTGATTTCTTTGCATTCCTCTGCTTTGTAATAATTTTATAAATTTTTTCTTACTTATCTTCTTCTCTAGTAATTTTCTTATGTATTTCCATGTAGCTCGAAATGTTTTAACGATACATAGACTTACAGTTTCTACTGTCTCAACTATTTTTTTAAAAACTCTTTCCAAAGTTTCTATTATTTCTTTTGTGTATTCGTTGTATTCTATTGTTATCTTATTACTGTCACCATCACATAAAAATATAATTTTATTCTGCCTATATAATTTCTCAGCTGTTTCTATACTAATATCTTTATAATCCAATTTTATTTTCCTTTCTCATTTCACTTTTGGCAAATCTTTTGTCGAATGTATGTGTACAGCAATCCTTCTTACAATTTCTTTTATTACATTTGCAATTGTTATCTTTATCGCATTCATAAGCTATTTTTATATCCCCATTTTCATATTCATATATTTCTGCTTTGTATACTCCAACAATTCTATTCAATTTTCTTTCTCCTGCTCATCTATTATTTTCTGTACTATTTCTCTTGGTATCTCTTCATTCTCGCACATTTCGTGATGTACACTACATACTGTCAAAAGATTATTATTGTCTAATCTTTTGTTATAATCTTCGTCTATCGGTATGTTATGATGCACCGATAAGTTGTTCATATTATATTTATTTTTTGTATTATATAATTCTCTAATACATATTTGGCACAAATACAAATCTCTTTGTTTAATCTCTTCTCTTTTCTTTTGCCATGCTTTTGTCCATCTGAACCTATCTATCTCTGTTGTCTTTTTTTCTGTTTTAGGTTTGCATGGGCACACATGATTGTATGGTACTATTCCACAATATTTGCATGTTTTTAGCATTTCTTATCATCTCTGTTGTTTGATATGTTGTTTGTTGTTTTTGAACAATTCATTGCTTTTTCTTTGATCTTATTAAGTATTGCCCACATAATTGCTATACTCAACATTCCACAAAATATAGCAACTGGACTTAATATAATTATTAATAATATTTTAATCATTTTTCTTTCTCCTTTTAGCAAAATAAAAAAGCACTTATTAAAGTGCTCTCTTCATATCTTATAAGGTTTTATTGTCTTAATGGCTGTCCAGAGTTATCTCTATAGCCTCCTGAAGCTATTTTAATTAAGTCTGCTATCGTTCCTATCAAAAACCAATTTGCAGTGCAAATCTTAACAATTCCTTTTCCATAATTTCCTAAATAAAAATCATGTATTCCTCCAAGTCCTACAAATCCTAAGCAACATAATCCCAAAGCTTTTCCTTTAGATTTGTCACTCGTTATAGTTGTGTAGTTTGCCATATAATCATCTCCTTTTTTAGACAATTATATTATAGCATTTTTCTTGTGTCAAATTTTGTCATAATTTGCATTATTCTTAAATTTTATAGTTTGTCTTCCTTCTCTTTTTCAAATCCACTACACTTTTTATATATTCCCTTCTCTTTATCTATTACACTTTGTACTTTGTTTTTACATGAGTTTATACATTCACAGCATGTATTGTTTTTGTTAAGTCTTAATTTGTTTCCACATTTTGTGCACTTATATAGATTACTTGCTGTTTCATTTCTTATTAATATGTAATTATGTTCACATCCGCAACATTTGACTTGTTCTGGACACTCTTTGCATTTGTATTTTAGACATAATTCACTTACCATTCCTTTTATTCCTTTGTTTTATTAATATAAACACTACGTAACAATACATGTATCATAGCGAGTTAGTCTTATTTGCTCGCTTCAATGTCATTCCGACAACAAGACTAAATGATTTTTTATATTGCTACGTACTATTTATACGAGTATAACTAGAATCACTCATAATAAATTTATTTTAGGAGAGCAATTTTAATTTATAAAAAGGGGAAACATCAACTATCTAGTATCATTGATTATATGAAAGCATGAAAAAAGAGCTATTTTCTAGCTCTTGAACTTATATTCACTTTTTCACAATACAATTATAACACGGTTTTTTTATAAAAAAAGGGCAAAAAAAGGGCAATTTATTTTTTTAAATATTTTTTTGCATTATTAGTAATCCATTCTGCTATTGATATTCCTTCTTCTTTTAGTTTTGCTTTTAGTTCTGTTCCTAGTTCTTTATCGATATTTCCTCTTACTTCTTCATATTTATTCTTTTTCCATGCGTTTTCTTTTTTATAATCTCTTGACATATTATCACTTCCCTTTTATAATATTTGCAAAGAGGGAATTGCACTTCCCTCTCTACTATGGCTTACTTTTGTGCTTGTCGTTCTTGATTTAATTTGTATAAGTACATTTCAGTTTGCCATTTGTCGACTTTCTTTATGAAGGTCGGCTCTTTTTGTTTTTTTAATAATTTCTTTAGTATCATTTTCTCACCCCTTTCCTCTTGGTATGTATATATTATACACTACTGTGCGTAGTATGTCAATGCTTTTTTAAACTTTTTTTAAAAAACTTACAGCCTTTACGGTTGTAAGTTTTCTTTTATTTTATTTAATTCTTTATGTACTGTATATATAAGTTTTCTTTTTCTTCTTTTATAAACATCTTCACTTATATTAAGCTTATCTATTATGTTCCATTTGTTTTCTTCGCCGCTTCTGATATTCCTCTTCAAATATATCGTTTGCTATTGAATCTACTAACAGCAGTGCTTGAATAACTGCTTTATATTCTCTAATTGATTTTTGTAATTCTTCATTTTCTTCTAACTTTATTACTTTATTTAAAGTATTATCTCCAACCGAATATGGAGCTTTGGGTAATCCATCACATGGTGCTACACTTATATTTAATATATCTCTTTGAATATTTATTATATTAATACAATTATAATTATATCTTTTTAAGCAGCCTTTTGCTTCTCTATATTCTTCTTTACTTAACCTTTCCATGTTTTCCTCCTTCGTTTACAAATGCATAGATGCATTTATTTTTCTATCTCTTATTTGTTTAGTTGTAAATCCTAGATCGTGATATGTAATACATTCTTTTACTGTATGTTCTTCTCCCCACTTATCTACTAATGTCTTTTCATATAGTACGTGATTAGGGTATTCTTTTACTTTTTTCATACCTCTAAATGTTTCTGGTACTTCCATTATCTTTTGTCCTCCCTAGCTTTTCATTTTTATAAATGCTTCATTAAATTCATTGTATCGTGCTTTATAATAATCTCTTTGTTGTGTTATGTCTTCATTCTCTTTCTGTAGTTTTTTAATAGTATTTAAAAGTGTGTCCAATATATTTACATCAAATTCACAATCTATTCCCAAAGTTATTTTCATTAAACAATTTTTACTATATTCAATTGCTTTCTTTTCTTCTTCGTTCATATTATTGCTCCTTTTCTAATAATTCTTGTAAAACTTTTATCTGTTCTAATAAATCACTGCCACCCCAATAACCTTTCTCGTCTGTCAGCTCTTCTACTTTCTTTTTTAATTCTTCTATCTTGTCTTTTACTTTTTGTTTTTTAATAACATAATTACTACTATTCTCAAATAAATCTTTTTCTAATTCATTACAATATGTTATTCTTCTTCCTAATGCTTTTTTAAATTTATCTCTATCTTCTTTCAATTCTTCATTCTCTTTTAACACTCTTTTATAATCTGCAACTATTCTTTCTACTGCATTTAAAAAATCTGTTCCTACCCAATAATGATATTGTATTATTGTATCTTTATCGCATAAACTTTTTTCTATTAATGCTATATCTTCTTCTCTACTATTCTCTTTCACTTAAAACACCTCCTCAGTATTTATATATATCTTTCTATCTACTATAATTCTATCTGACATATTAAAAATATACCTTATTGGCTTTATGTGGTCTTTCTCTAGTAGTCTAATTAAATCATCTTTAGTATAACATTCTTGACAACTATTATCTTTAAACCAAACAAGATGGTCGCCTTCACACATTTCTTCTATAATTTCCTTATTTACTTCTGTTTTTAGCCTTCTAAGTTTTATTGTTTGTATTAGTTTTTTCATTTAAAATACCTCCTAAATTTTAGCTTTAAAATTATAAATAGGTCTTATTATTTTTTGTATTTCTACAGTATCTTGAATATTATCTATTATTTCTTGCATTGGTTTATATACAAAAGGTGCCTCATCTATTGTTTCTTCAACTACACTTGTTGTATATATTCCTTTCATACTTTCTTTAAAGTCGTCTAATTTGAATGTTTCTTTTGCTTTTATTCTTGACATTATTCTTCCTGCTCCGTGTGGAGCTGATTGATTCCAATCATCGTTTCCTTTCCCTATTGCTATTATTGAGCCGTCTCTCATATTTATTGGTATTATTACTTTTTCTCCTTCTTTTGCTGATATAGCACCTTTACGAACTATATTATCTTCGAAAGATATATAATTGTGTATTGTTTCAAAATATTTTTGATATATTTGCTTTCCCATATTTAATAATATTGTTCTAGCTATATAACATCTATTTAAACTTGCATATTCTTGACATATTCTCATATCATGTAAATACATTTCTCTATATTTTCCTTCTAAATAGCATAAATCTTTTGGCAAATCAGGATTATTATTTTTATATTCTTTTTCTAAATCTTTCAAAGCTTGTTGTATTTCTGATTTTCTTCCTTGTTCTTTATATTCTTTTACAATTTTTTCTTTTTTCTTAAACAATTCTTCTTTTCCAGAACATAATTCTATTGCTAAATTTTGATAATAGTCAGCTACTTGTTTACCTAAATTTCTGCTTCCTGTATGTATTACTAAATATTTATTGTCTTCATCATCTATATCAACTTCTATAAAATGATTTCCACCACCCAATGTTCCTATTGCTCTATTAAATTTCTTACTTTCTTTTAATTCTCTCAAACAATATAATTCATTTATCTTTTCAAAATCTATTAATTTTTGTTCTCTTATATTTCTTCCTGCTGGTATATATTCATTTATTATATTGTCTAATTTTTCTAAATTTAACTCAATATTTCCTAATTCTACACATAACATTCCACATCCTATATCTACTCCAACAATGTTTGGTATAACTTTATTCCCTAAATCGGCTGTGAAACCTATTACACAGCCTTTTCCAGCATGAACATCTGGCATTATTCTTACTTTACAGTCTTTAAATGGTTCTTGCTCTAATAACTCATCTATTTGTTTTATTGCTTCTTCTTCAATATTTTCAGTAAATATCTTTAAATTTCTATCAGCTGTTTTCACTATGTATCACTCCTCTCAAAATTTCTACAAGTATAATTAGGCTCATATTCTGGAATTAAAAATTTGTCACTTAATGTACAAATTTCTACTTCATCTACTATTTTTGCTGTTTTATAAAATTTACAACTTTTGCATAATCCTCTTGTGTTAGTAATTTGTTTTTCTATAAATTTTGTTGCACTAAATGACATATCTTATTTACTCCTTTACTATCTGCTTTGATTAAAACGGTAAATCGCTGTCGTCATAATTATTTTCCCTAAAGAAGCTTTTTATTTTAGTTTTTACACTATAAAATAATCTATTGTACCATTTTTCAAAATATAAATTTTCTTCTACATCACTGTATCCATATGCCCAATGTCCTAAATATTTTTCGCAATCTTTACAATAGACATCATATTCAACACAATGATAATTTTCATAATAACAATTTCTCTCTTCTTGTCTTTTATGTTTGCATTTAGACATATCTATTCTCCTCCTAAATTTCTTCTAATTTATAGACACTTGGTTCATCACAGCCATTGTAATAACAGTAATGTACTAATCTTAATTCATCTCTATCTATTTCGTTAAAATATTTTGCAAACATTCTTGAATACTTTTCAAATTCTGTATCTGTTAATAGTCTTACATTTTCAAAATCCCCACTTGCTCCATATTCATAATCTAATTGATAATCTAAGAAATAATCTGTTTTATCATTATCAAAATCTTCTCCATAACCAATTGTAAAATCATTTTTTACGTTATAATCATCTTTCAATTGAAATTTTTCTAATAATTCCTCTATCAAATCACTGTCATCTTTCAATTCCTCTATTATATTTTGTGGTATTTTAAATCTTACACATTTTTTTCTTACATAATCACTCATCGTTCTTCTCCTCCTTTAATAATTCTGGATTATCATATATGTTTCCAATTACTTCACATTCAAAAAATAACCCCCAACCAAAATTATGATATTTTTCATAATCTTTTTTATCTATTATTTCAATATCCCATTCTGCTCCCCAGTACTTAACTTTATCTGGTTCACTAATAAAATTTTTACCACATAAAACTTGATATTTTACAATTCCTCTTAATCTTTTACTTTTTGCTTTTTGTGAAAATGGTTTATCTTTTAAAAGTTGAGTTAATATTATATCTCCCTCGTATATTTCTTTTCCGTTTTTATCTTTTAGTCCTGTAAACTGTCCGTACTGTTTCTGGATCTATTTTTGCCATCCCGCCATTTTCATTTAAAATAGCCCAGCCATTTATAATAGCGTCACAATAAATCCAACACTTATTATTTCTAGCTCTAAACTTTATCTCTCTATTCATCTTCTCCTCCTACTATCTTTAATATTTCTAATATGTAATATTCTTTACCTTTCTCAGCTCCCCATTCTTCTTTGCCTTGTCCTACTCTTAATTTACATCTGCACTTTATTTTTGGAGACATTTTAGAGTAACCATTTCTAAATATTATCTCTGCTGTTTTATCTTTGTAATTTAATCCAAATATCTTTTTAAATCTAGTATGGTAGTATTTTTTAAATTCTCTATATTCTTCCTTCTTCTCGCCACTTTTTATCATGTCAAACCATTTCTTTTTAATTGGTAATATTAACATTTCTTTTCCTTTCTAGGCTAGACTTAATCTAGCCTTTATATTAATCTTGTGATGTGATTGTTATTGGTACTATCATTTCTGGTAAATAATTAATTTCATAATGATATTTATCTACGTATGCCCCACTTACGTCTTCAACTACATACATAGTCCATTCATTTAGATAAATAAAATGTTTTTTATATTTCCCGTTCTCTACTTCTACTATGATTTCTAATTCATTATTTGCATTATTCTGTAGTGAAAAATTTCCTATTAACTCAAAAACTGGCTTATCACTTCTTGCATTTATTACAGATATTCTCCTTGTTACATTGAAATTATCTGCTTGTTTTCTTATATTACTAGAAACTCTATTTGATTCTGTACACCCTGTTAACACTATTGTTCCTATTACTAAAACTAATATTAAACTTATTATTTTTATCTTTTTCATTATTTATTACCTCCAACTTTTAAATTTTCTATCTCTATGTATAAGTCTTTGCAATTTTCTTCTAAATCGCTTATCATACTTCTTTGCATTTCTGTTACATCTTCTAATGCTTGTTTATCTTTCTTTAATTCTTCACATTTTACTGCTGTGTCCCATGCTTTAAAGCATATTATTAACGCTAGTATTACTAGTATTGTTGTTATTATTGTTTGTGCTTTAAAATCTCTTTTTATTTCGTTTAATGTCTTGTCTTGAAGTATTTTTACTTCTTCATATTCCTTTGGTTTCATTTGTGTTCTCCTTTCTAATCAATTCTTATAAGTATCTTGCACCCTTTTTTATGTTTATATTTTTTCATCCTTTTTTCATACGCTTTTGTTGCATAATATGATATTGTATTTACTTTCACACCTATACATTTTGCTATCTCTTTTTTAGTGCCTTCGGTTATGAACTTATCTCCCTTGTATAGTGCATAAATACCTTCATTTTTTCTTTTCATCTTTCCTCTCCCTTGAACTTATTCAACACTCTCTGATTTCTTTTCCTCTTATATTCCTCGAACGCTTTTTGTTCTTCTAGTGTCGTTTCATAGGCGGGTATTTCTATTACTTCCTCTGTTTTTGATTCTATTAATTCTACTTGTTTAATTCCCTTGGCTGTTAGTTCTGCTACTGCTATTTTGAATCCATAATCTAGCTGTCTTTTATGTTCTTGAAACATATCATTCATTTGTCTTTGTTTTTCTTTACTTTGTCTATTAAACCATTCGTGGTTTTCTGCTGATAATAATGCTCCATTTTCAACTGTTGCTTTTCCGTCCTCTTGATTTCTCCTGTATATGATGATAAGTTAATTGTTTCATTCTGTGATATTGTGCTTTACCAGTATATTTTCTTTCCGTATCAGGTCTTAAATGTAGTTTTTCTATAAAGCACTCTTTGCCATATAATTTTATCAATGCTTCTTTTGCTTTTTTATTACTACTCATAGCCTTCTCCTCTTTCTTCAAGTTTCATGCTTGAATAATATTCTCCGTAAAGTTTAATCCAGTCATCTAGTTTCATTGTAACTAACCAGTCTTTTCTATTTTTTCTATGAAATACAGTTGGAAACTTATTGTCTTTTGTATCTCTTACTGCTTGTTCAATTGCTTCACCTATGTTTAACCTTTCAACTCTTTTACACTCAATATGTATATAATCAAGTCCTACTACATCATCAGCTTGTCCTGTATTTCCACAAAATTGTTGTGTTCTTCTGCAGTTATAACCATATTCTTTTAATTTATTTGCTAATTCTCTTTCTCCTGCACTTCCGTTTCTTTTTACTGTTAATACTCATTTGTTATACCCCCTTAAAGTTTATTTATATCTGTAAACACACTTATTTGTCCATTTGCTAATACTCCGTTTAATCTATCTACACTTATTCTGTGATATTCTGGATCTATTTCTATACCTATGAATTGTCTTTCTAATTCTTTAGCAGCAACGCAAGTAGTTCCACTTCCGCTAAAACAGTCTAATACTATATCCTCTTTATTGCTTGAATTTATGATTAAATTTTTTATTATATTTATTGGCTTTATTGTAGGGTGTTTATACTTCTTTTTGTCTTCTACATTTGCAGGACTTATATATATTGTTTTTTTTGTTTCGTATGTTCCTTTTATCTTATAACCTCTTTCTCTAAAATATAAACAATATTCTTTATCTGTTATATATTGATTATTTACAAGTGGAATTGGATTTGTTTTGTTCCAAATTAAAACTTCAAACAAGCAATTCTTATCTTCGAAATAATCAAAATATTGATGTAACTGCTCTTTATTGCACCATATATATATATTAATTTTTTTTAGTACTCTCATTAATTCATCTAATATTTTCAAATCATAATTGTTGTCTAACCCTTTACCTTCTATTGCGTCAAAATATCTTACCCCTCTGTCTTTAAACAAGCCAGTCATCTTCCCTCCCCCTGTAAATTTATATGGAGGATCTATTATAATTAAATCTATACTATTATCTGGAATATCTTTTATAAGCATATAGCTGTCACCTAATGTTATTTTATTTAACATATCTTCAAATTTCATATTTTCATTTGTTCTCCTTCCAAAATTTTTTTACACAAATCTAATCCTGACTGTTCTCTATATTTGCAGTTATCAGCATTTATGTTTTGTTCTGCTAGACCACAACCTAGACATAGCCCTTTTTTTATTACTTCTTCACATGTCATAAGTTAGTCCTCTGGCATTTCAAATGCTCTATTTTTCACATACCCATATCCTGTTGAAAAAACACTTGCATTACAACCTTCGTATGTTTCTACTATTTCTTGTAATACTTCTTTTGCTCTTTCTTCTGTTTTGTATTCGCCTAAATATTGTTCTTCTTTATCAACAGTTATAGAATCTATTTCTTTCGAATTGTTTTGTGCAATACCTATAACTGTTACATTATCAAAGTTTATTATTAAATCCCTATCTTGACTTACTATTATCATAACTACCTCCTAAATCTGTGTTATATGGTTCATATTCTCTGAAACCATATCTGCTAAATAATATCTTTTATAATCTGTCTTTTCTCCAAATCTGTTTGTATTGCTTTCCCATTCTGTTTTAAACTCGTAGCCCTCTTTTTTGAGCTGGTCTATTCTTGCTCCTAGCTGTGTTATTCCTAAATCTGCGTATGCTTCCCAGCTAGATATTGAGCCAAAGTCTCGTATGTAATTTATAATTCTATCTTTTTGTGCTATTTTCATAAATTACCCTCCTTTATTTGCGTACAAATTGTTAAGTTCGCTGGTCTTATATTGTCTTTGTTCATAATTTTTATTTTGCTCTTGTTTTAATGGATAAAAGCTTTTCCAACCTTTTAATACTGTTTCATTTATTATTTCTATTTGTGTTGTTTCATCTGTGCTTAACTTTTTTAATTCATTAAGAGCTAACTGCATTGCATTTTCTGTTAATGGAGATCTGATTTTTTTTCTCATTTCTACAAAGTTATCTAAAGCTTTTTTTAATTCTTCAGGATAGTCACTATATATATTCTTAATGTTATTAACATTCTTTACATTATTGTTTGTGTTATTTTGTTGTTCATTTGTTGTTATTTTGTTGTTATTTTGCTGTTCAAATTTTCTTTTATCTGCTTGATAATCGCTGTATTTTTCAATAGTTATAACTGTGAATTTGTTGTTGCTTTTTGCTGTTATCATTCCGTATCTTTTCTAGCAATTTTATATATCTATATATTGTGTTTTCATTCATTTGTAATTCATCAGATGCTTTTTTTCTTCCAAAAACAAATTGTCCTTTTTTTAATTCAACAACTTGCTGTCCTACTAATTGTTCTCGCTCTTCATGAGTTGCTTTTAATAAACACCATATCCATATTTTTAGAGCTTTTTCATTCTCCCAAATGGGAGATTTCATTATTTTTCTATATAATTTTATCCATGTTTCTTCCATATTCTCTCCCATAATTAAAGGGTAGTTCTTATGCCTACCCTAGATGTAACTTTTTCCTATTAATTTAATAAATTCTTCTTTTGTATGTCCTTGATTTATATATCTTTTTTCACATTCTTGCTTTAATCTTGTATCTAAAGCATGTCCTAATCTTCCATGTACTCCTATTGTCCCTCTGTGGTGTTCTTGACATAGATATACTTTAAATCCATTCTGTTCTGATATTTTTCTATTTGCATTTCCGAAAAATATATGATGTTCTTCAACTGGACTATATAAGCCACATATGTAACATCTTTTTTCTTTCTGCATAATTGATTTCATATAAACCTCCTTGAAAGGGGCGATAGTGGCACTAATACAATAATTCCTTACTCTTTTTATGTTTAATTATCTGCTACTAGTGCCACTGTTTTAGTAAGCTATCTATTTCCTGCTTTGACTTTGTTTCTAAATTTAGTGTTTTTGCTTCTTGTATTAAAAATTCTATTAACAAACTCATTTCTTTGCTATCGTATGAACTTGAACCATAATAGCAATGCACTTTGACTGCTTTGTCTTTTTTTGACACTTCTTTTACTAAATAGCCTAAACCTTGTCTTTCCCATATTCTTTTAAATTTCTCGTATGTACTTTCTTGAACAATGAACGGTTCAAATATTCCTATGTTATTTATTGCATCTTTATATATGTCTTCTTTAGTTGTAATCGTTCCATCTTTACTAATTTCTTTTGCTATCATGTCACATAGCACCCAACAATAAGCATTTGCATCTAAACTACGTTTTTTATACCATTTTTTTAGCTCTATATTTAGCTTGTCTTGCTTTTTTAATTGCTCAATAATCTCTAATTCATTTGTATCTAAAAGTAAGCTAATTTTTGATTTATGCGTTTTATAGTCTATATTTATATCTGTTATTTGACCTGTTGTTTGCATACTTTTCTACCTTTCTACATGTTGATGCATTAATACATATTCTGAATTTTCTCCCATGTTATTTAATAAAAACTCACTAGCTTGTTGCTTACTTAAATGACTATCTTTTGCTCTAAATTCATAAACATATTTACAATCTTGTTGTTTTTCTCTTATTCTTTCTCTTATTTCATCTTCATCATAATTGCCTTCAATAAGATATAAGTCATAATTCTTTGCACTTATTCCTTCAACTGTTTTTGTGTCTGTTATATATATAACTTTATAGTTGTCAAATAGCACTCTATAACCGCATTGTGGTACATCGTGATATAGTTTAATTGGTACAATTTTAAATAGCTTATAATCGTATCTTGTTCCAATTTGAAGTATGTCTATATTTTTTCTTTTAACTCCACAGGCTAAAAGTGGTTCTAATAACCATTCACAACAAGCAAATCTTAATGTTGGTCTTTCTTCAGCTAATTTTTTTATTGTTTCTTTTTTGAAATGATCCGAATGTATATGTGTAAGAAGTACTATTTTTAACTTTTTATAATATCTATCTAGTCTTTTAAAACTCACTCCACAATCTATTAAAATTATGTCTTTAATTATTGTTGCATTTCCTGTACTGCAACTCGATACAATTTTATAGTTCATTCATTGATACCTCTTTTGTATCTTCTGTTTGTTCTTCTATTTCCGCTTGTACTTCAATAGGAGACTCTTGTTGAATTTCTTGCTGCATTTCTTCTGCTTCATACATTCCTGCTAAATCTTCTACAAATGTTTCTCTTAATGCTCTAACTTTAGCAACTTTTTCAACCATTGTTGCTCCTTTATTACCCCAGTTTGAATTTAATTGCCCTTGACCTGTCTTTTGTGCTACTTCATTAAAGCTTACACTCGAATAGGTTGGATGTGTCCAATCTTTTCTATAAACTCTTGCCCATCCACCTACAAGTTGCTCATTTCCTAATCTAAATGTTCCTTGTCTTTCTTCTACTGTTCCATCTTCTTTTTGAATGATAATTCCACATTCCATTCCATCGTAATTTGGGTTTAAAACTGCTCTTTTCAATATTGCGTCTTTTCCAACAACTAATTGTGCTGGAGAACCAGCTTTATACTTTATCAAATATGCTTCTCTTAAAAATGGATTTAATTTTCTAACTTTGCAAAGTTCGGTAAACAATTTAAATTCTTGATTTGTAATAGGAACATCACTACCAACTATGTATTCTTGAACTATTTTAGGAGTTAATTTTATTTCTTGACCTTCTACTTCAAATTTAACTACTAATTCTTGATTTGATTTTTGTACCTCATTACTCATAATCATAACCTCCTGCTATTAAAAATTCTTTTAAAGTTTTTAACTTTGCCCTTGTTCCTTTTACTGTAAATTTTAATGTTAAAATTTCTTCTATTTTTTCTTCTACGGCTGGTGCATTTAATATTGTTGGCTCACTATATTTGTCTGATTCTTTCGCAATATCAATAATAGATTTTTGAAGTTCTTCTTCTTGTTTCATTCTCTTCTTTTCTTCTTCAATAGCCTTAAATCTATTTGTCACCATTGTTATTGCTTGCGATACATTTAATGTTTGTTTGTATTCTACTAATATTTCTGCTTTATGTTCTTGTGTTTCAATAAGTTTTAAATCATCTACTATTTTGTCTATAAATTGTTTTGCTTGTTCTTTTAAATTTTTTACACTTGCTGATAATGTTACGTTTATTCTAGCTTGTCCGTATGTAATAAAATCAATATTACTTGCTACTTTGTATTCCTCAAAATAGTCTTTTATTTCTTTCTCTTTTTTTACTTTTAATTCATTTTCCGTACTATCTACTTTGTTTTTTAATTCCATATCAGCATTTCTGTATTTGTCTGATACATATTGTTTATAAATTTCTTCAAAATTCATATATGGAGCTAATATTTGTTCTTTTACTAGTTTTCTTTGTGTTTCCAACTCTTTAAACTCTTTATTTAAGTCAGCTCTTACCTGTTTTACTTCTTTTACAGTTTCTTCTGTACAAATTAAGCTTTTTGCATTTTTAACCTTTTCATCTATTTCTACAGATAATTGTTTTAAATTTTCTTCTATTAAAGGTAATTGTTTTACTACTATTAGATCTTTATTACTATTCATGTTTATAACTCCTCCTCAAAAATACTATCTTCGTAATCTCTATCTTCTCTTTCTGCCCATACATCATCTGGCATACAATTTGATTTGTATTTATATTCTGGCATTACCATTGGGTTTTCTACTGGTTCCATATTATTGCCCCTTTCCACAGTTGCTACAATAGTTGTCGTTTTCGTTTAATATCTTTCCACACTCTTTACAAACTTTAAAAGATGATTGAGATTTTTTTAATATAATTTCTTCTCCTCTTGTAAATATTTCTAACTTTGTTCCTTCTGATATTTTTAAATTTTTTCTTAATTCACTTGGTAAAACTATTCTTCCTAGCTCGTCCAATTTTCTTATAATCCCTGTACTTTTCATTTTACTTATTCCTTTCCTTGACTTTTTTTGAAAGAATCTGTATAATAAATGTATGTGAATTTATACAAATTCTTATTTTGAAGTTATTTGTTTTGACCGACGATAACTTCTTTTATTTTGTCTACTACAATTACAGATGGTGTCTTATTTATTTCAGCTCGTCCTAAAATATTTTCAATTTCTTGTAGTTTTCTAAAATGTACTACTGCTCTTTGTTCTGCGTTATTTGCTTTTTCTTTTAATTTTTTCTTTGTTTCCATATTTCTCAACTCCTTTCTTTACTTTTTATTTTAATTTTTATATAATAACCTCGAAAGTGAGGTGTTATTATGGACCCGAATTGGATTATGGCAATTATTGCAATATCCGCAATTTTGTCTCCTGCCGTTGTATCTATAATAGACAATTTATTCAAATACAAATCAAAAAAACTTGAACTTTCATATCCTAATCAACGCAACGCCTTAAATGATTTCGTAACTGAATGCTTTATGGTTTTTATAGATTCAACTTATACTGATATGGTTAAATATAATATTGCTAAGAATAATCTTTATACTCATTTTAATAATGTAAATGACAAATACTTTGTAGATTTAGAATCTTATAAGTTAAAAAAAGATTTAGAAAACTATAGGCACACTATTAATAAAATTGTTAAAGACTTGTCACAGCAAATAGATAAATAGTTACTATAATCAATACATATCCTCCATAAATCCAGCTTGTTTCTGGATTTATCTTTTTATGCCATAATATGATTGATAACATTGCCACTATTATTACTGTTAATGTTGCCATCCCTTACCTCCATTTCAAAATTATTTACATTACTTCAATAAATAACTTATAAACATTACGTCAAATGTAAATGCTAATAATGCTATACATTCTAACTTTAATATGTTTATTGCTAATTTTGATTTGTTTATTTTATGTTTTTTCATTTGTGTTTTCCTCCTCAATTTGAATTATTTCATATATTGTCTTACAAAAGTCTTCTATAAATTCTTGCATTGTTTTACCTCCTGTGTTTCACGTGAAACGCTTTTAGCGAGATTGTAAGGCAAAAAAATATAATCTTTATCAATTTTATAAAGTTCCTCTATTTCATTTAATTTTTTCCATGTTGGACTTGTAATACCTTTTTCCCAACTTCTTAAAGTGCTCCTATCTATTCCTAATAATTCAGCCGCCTTTTTTTGTGTAAATCCTGCATTTACTCTCGCTGCTTCCAAGCTTATTTTGAATTGTTTCAAATTATTCACCTCCTTAAGTTGTTCATATATTATCACGTTATTTGCGAGATGTCAATACTAAAAGCGAGATTTTTTTAAAAAAATGTTGTATTTTTTTCGCCGATAGCTTATAATATAGACAGGGAGTGATTTTGATGGAAAAAGATAATCAAAAACAAAAAGAAATCTTTGCTAAAAATCTTAATTATTGGATGAATAATCGAGGCAAAACTCAAATGGATTTAATGAATGATTTAGTTTTGTCTTCTTCTACTGTTTCAGATTGGTGCAACGCAAAGAAATACCCTAGAATGGGAACAGTACAAATGTTGGCAGATTATTTAGAAATCTTAAAGTCAGATTTAATAGAAGAAAGAAATAAAAAAACAGATAAAATTCCTGTATTAGGTATAGTAAAAGCAGGATATGATTATTTAGCAGAAGAAAATATTATTGGATATGTTTCAGTTAATGACAACAGTTTAAAAAGCGAGGATTGTTTCGCATTAAAAGTAAAAGGTAATTCTATGGTCCCTGAAATATATGAAAATGATATTGCGATAATAAAAAAACAAAGTGATTTTGAAAATGGAGATTATGTAGTTGCTCTTATTAACGGCGATGAAGCTACCCTAAAAAGAGCTTACAAAACTGACACAGGATTATTATTGCAACCTGTAAATCCTTCTTTTGCACCTTTAATATTTGATAAAAATGATATTAATACGTTGCCAGTTGAAATAATTGGAGTTCTATATAATATTACAAGGAGTTTTAAATAATGTTAGCTTATGGTTATTGTAGATATTCTTCAAATTTGCAAGATGAAAAATCAATAGAACAGCAAAAAAACGAGTTAGAAGAATATGCAAAAAATAATAATATTTCTATAATTAAATATTATATTGATGAAGCTAAATCTGGAACAAAAGATACTAGAGATAGCTTTCAAAATATGATTTCAGATGCCTGCAAATCAAAAGAGATCCAAGCTATTTTAGTATGGAAAACAGATAGATTTGCACGTAAAGCTATGGATAGTTTATATTATAGAAATAAATTAGAAAAAGTAGGTATTAAATTAATTTCAATAACGCAACCTATTGATACAGAGACTCCAGAAGGAAAGTTAATGTCAACAATGTTAGCAGGAATGGATGAATATTATTCTCAAAACCTTGCCTCTAATGTTAAAAGAGCCTTGAAACTTAATGCCCAAAACGCACAATTTAATGGTGGTATTGCTCCTCTTGGATATGATGTAGTAAATAAAAAGTATGTTATAAATGAACGAGAAGCCTCTTGCATTCGTTTTATTTATGACATGTATATAGAAGGTTATTCTTTAATAGAAATTGCTTTAAAATTAAATTCAATGGGATTTAAAACAAAAAAGAATAAGCCCTTTAGTAAAACTTCTATTTATGACATTATAGGAAATGAAAAATATATTGGTAAATATATTTTTAATAAAGGAACCAAATCTAATCATGATGGAATTAGGGCTGACGCTATAATACTTGAAGATGCTATTCCACAAATAATTTCCAAGGAGACTTTTGAAAAAGCTATGAATAAAAGAGTTAAAAGAAAAAATGCAGAGAATACTGCTAAAAATTTTTATTTATTAAGTGGTTTAATAAAATGTGAATGTGGTGGTTCTTATATAGGTACTACTATCAAAAAGCAAAAGAATGGGAACACTTATATTTCTGGGTATTATAGATGTTCTAATCATAATAAATTAGGCAACTGTAAAATGCCTTCTTTGAAACAAGAATTAATAGAAAATAAAGTCATTAAAATTCTTACAGATGAATTACTTAATGCTGAAACTAGGGAAAACATTGTAAAAACAGTTAATGTTCAATATATAGAAGCACAAAAAGACTGTAAAAACGATGTTGAAATCTTAAAAGAAAATTTATCATCTATAAAACAAGAAATAAACAACATTGTAAATGCAGTTGCTAAAGGATATGCTACTGATTCATTATTAAAAAAATTAGAGGAAATTGAAAATACAAAGAAAAATATAGAAGATGAAATTCATTTCAAAGATAATATTGCTACACATAATTACATTACTTCTGAAAAAATAGAAGAAGTATTAAAGAAAGATTTATCAGGATTAAAAGATAAGTCAAAAGAAAAATTAAAAATACTGGTTCAAAAATACATAAAAAAAATCGAGGTTAAGACTACGGAAATCTTGATATACCTCGACTTTGGAGAAAACTCTCCTAAAAAATTGGTAGCGAAGATGTGATTCGAACACATGACCCTTCGGGTATGAACCGAATGCTCTAGCCAACTGAGCTACTTCGCCATCTGGAACTTGTATTATTATAATAAGTTTGTAGCGTTTTGTCAATAAAAAACAGAAAATTTTTAAAATTTTCTGTTTTTTATGTGTTTAAATTGGATTATCTTTCATCTCTTTCGCTATCTTTTATTTTTGTATTAATATCATTAATAATCTTTTCTGGATTTTTACGTGTTATTGGTTTTATTTTTATTTTAGGATTTAGCGATTGAACAAATTTATTCTCTAATTTTTCTGTATTATCATTTCTTCTCATTATTTCTAATAGTTTCTTATCTTCTGGTGAAAGCTTTTGTTCATCTAATACTAATTCAGCTGATTCGTTTTTTCCAAATATTGCTTTTAATGTATTTGTAAAATATCCCATAAATTTCTTCTTAAATTACTTTAAGAAAATTCACCTCTTTATTCTAAATTACACAATTCTATAATTAGTTTACCATAAATGGGTAGTTTTGTCAAATCACATTATAGTTTTTTCTTTTTTGATTAATTTTCGGACAGCCTGCCGTTCCTTTTTACACAATAAATGGGAGCAGTAATGCTCCCTATAATATATTTAATTCATATAATCTTTTAATTTTTTGCTTCTACTTGGATGTCTTAATTTTCTTAATGCTTTTGCTTCTATTTGTCTTATTCTTTCACGTGTTACTTGGAATTCGCGTCCAACTTCTTCTAGTGTTCTTGCTCTTCCATCTTCTAATCCAAATCTTAGTTTTAATACTTTTGCTTCTCTTGGTGTTAGTGTATTCATAACCTCTTCTAATTGTTCTTTTAACAATGTGTATGCTGCTGAATCTTGTGGTGCTGGGCTGTCTTCGTCTTGTATAAAATCTCCTAAATGGCTGTCGTCTTCTTCTCCTATTGGTGTTTCTAGTGATACTGGATCTTGTGCAATTTTTTGTATTTCCATTACCTTTTCTACTGGTATTTCCATTTCTTGTGCAATTTCATCTGGAGTTGGTTCTCTACCTAATTGTTGTAATAGATGTCTTGATGTTCTTATTAATTTGTTAATTGTTTCTACCATGTGAACTGGTATTCTTATTGTTCTTGCTTGGTCTGCTATTGCTCTTGTAATAGCTTGTCTAATCCACCATGTAGCATAAGTACTAAATTTATATCCTTTTGTATAATCAAATTTTTCTACTGCTTTTATAAGTCCCATGTTTCCTTCTTGAATTAAGTCCAAGAATAACATTCCTCTTCCTACATATTTTTTTGCAATACTTACTACTAATCTTAAGTTTGATTCTGCTAGTTTTTGCTTTGCTTCTTCGTCCCCATCAATTACTTTTTTAGCTAACTCTAACTCTTCATCAAAACTTAGCAACGGGATTTTTCCTATTTCTCTTAAATACATTCTAACTGGGTCATCAATATTAATACCATCAAAATTCATTGTATTAATATCTTCTACTTTTATGTCTTCTACTTTTTCTAGTTCTTCAACGTCTGGTTCTTCATCAAAATCGTCTTTTAAAACATCTACTCCCATTTCTTCAAATGCGTCAAATACTTTGTCTATTTGTTCTGGATTTATATCTCCTAATTCTGTGGCAAGTTCTCCATAAGTTATTTTTCCTTTTTCTTTGGCTTTTTCTACTATATCTTTTACTTTTTTAGTTGTTTCTTCTTTTGTTTCTTTATTTGCATTATCTGTTTTTGTTTCATTCTTTTTTGCTTTTTTATTATTTGCTTTCAAATCTTCAATAATTTCTTCATTATCTTTTTTTGTTTTTGCCATTATTTAACCTCCTATTTAATTTGTGCCAATTTTATAATTAATGTATGTAATTCTTTTTCTAGTTCATTGGCTTTTTCTTTATCTAAATTAGCATTATTCAAACTCTGTATAATTTCATTTCTTCTTGCCATCAATTTTTCTTTTTGATAATTATTTATTACATCTTCTAATGCTTTTTTATTATCTTCTATTTCGTAATCGTCTGCCATAATTCCTGTTAATGCATTTACAACTTGTTCGTCATCTGCAAACATATCTACTAAGCTATTTATATTACTATTTCCTTTTTCAAATTCTTCATACAATCTTCTCATTATTTTTTGATTTGCTTCGCTTTTAAAGTCATTTGGATTGATGATGTCTTTTATTTTGTTATATACCTCTTCTCCTCCATCTATTAATAATGAAATAATTATGTTTTCTCTTTTTTCTAATTCTGAATTTACTTTTGTTTCTTGTTTTTTTATAATTGGTTTTCTAATATTAGAGCTTTCTAATATCTTTGAACCTTTATTATTTGAATATTCATTTTTATTTATTTGTGCATATATTGCTTCTTTTGATATGTTATAGTCGCTTGATATTTTGTCTATATATATTTCTTGTTCAATTTTATTATCTACTCCGCCTAATATTTTTGCTATTTCATTCATAAATTTTATTTTGTCATTTGTATTTTCTATGTTTAAGCCTTTTTTTAATACTTTTATTTTAAATTCTACTAATGAAATTGCATTTTCTACTAAGTCATTAAATCTTCCATTTCCGTATTTTATAACATATTCGTCTGGGTCTTTTGCTCCTTCCATTTGAAGTATTCTTATATCACACCCTAAATTATTTAGAATTTCTAATCCTCTAAGTGTTGCTGCTTGTCCTGCTGAATCTGAATCATAAGATATTATTACTTTTTCTGCATATTTTCTAAGTAATCTTCCTTGTGCTTCTGTAAGTGCTGTACCACATGATGCAACTACATTATCTATTCCTCTTTGGTGTAGTGATACAGTATCCATATATCCTTCTACTATAATTAGCTTTCTTGTTTTTGTATTTTTTGCTACATTTAATCCATACAAGTTTCTTGCTTTACTATAAACTATATTTTCTGGTGAATTGATATATTTTGGAAGCGAATTATCTAATACCCTTCCTCCAAAAGCAATAAACCTGTTTCTTATGTCTTGTATTGGAAATATAAGTCTATTTTTAAATCTGTCTACATAGCTATTTCCTTTTTTTATTACTAAATCTGATGCAAGTATTTCTTCTTCTGTAAAGCCTTTTTCTTTTAGCATTTTATATAGAACATTGGCATTTTCGGCATAGCCTATGCAAAACTCCTTTAAAGCCTTATTATCTAGTTTTCTCTTTTTTACATATTCTTGTGCTGGCTTTGCTTGTGGTTTATATAGTGTTTCATGATAATATGTTGCAACTAATTTATTAATCTCGTATACTTTTTCTTTTAGCTCTAATCTTTTTGAATCTACGTTATTTTCTAGTGTCGGTAATTTTATTCCAACTCTATCTGCTAAGATTTCTAAGCTTTCTTTAAAATCTACGTTTTCTATTTTACTAATAAAATGAATTACATTTCCACCTGCACCACATCCAAAACAATGGAATATTTGCTTGTCTGGTGACACAGAAAAAGAAGGTGTCTTTTCTTTATGGAAAGGACACAAACCGAAGAAATTTCTACCACTTCTTTTTAATATTACATATTGTGATATTATATCTACTATATCGTTGCTATTTCTTATTTCATCTATTAATTCCTCACTATAACGTACCATTTTTCTACGCCTTTCTTTTACATAATTATATTATTCGACAACTAATTTTCAAATCCTTCATATATTGTTTTTCCTATTTAACAAAAAATTAACTGTCTTAGATATATGTCTAAGACAGTTCAACTTTTATTTATTATTTTACATCTGTTGTATTATTTGCTTCTACTCCATTGAATGGAATGAATGTTTTTACAATGTTGTGTGGTTCATTACTATTAATTGTTTTACTATATTCTGCAAATGAATTGTTAATTGTATTGTTTATTAATTCTTCCATTTGATCTTTATTAGAATTTTCTGCAAGAGTAAGCTCACTTACTAATATTTGTTTTGCATTAAGTAGCATTTTTTTCTCTCCTGTTGAAAGTCCTTTTTCTTTTTGTTTGAAACTTAAATTTCTAACTACATCTGCTATTTCATAAGCGTCTCCACTTTTCATTTTTTCCATATTGTCTCTATATCTTTTATTCCAATTCATATCCATTTGAGTTGAATCTGTTTCTAATACTTTAAAAACTTTTCCAGCTGTTTCTTTATCTATAATATCTCTTACGCCTATTCCTTCTGCCTTTGCTGTTGGTACCATTACTTTTACTTCACCTGGCATTTTTATTATGTAATAAGCTTGTTTTTCTCCTAAAATATCTTTTTCTTCTATACCTTCTATTGTTCCTGCTCCGTGCATTGGATATACTACCTTATCACCAACATTAAACATTTACAGTCACTCCTTTTTTAGTCTGTTATTTCTCTCGACCTTTTTTATTATACCACAATTTTGGTGATAAGTCAAAGGAATTTTTGGTATATTTTACATAAAATTTTTAGAGTTATTTGTTAGTTGACCCAAAACCGCCTGTTCTTTCGCCTTGTGCAATGTCATCATCTGTTACTAAATATTTTTGGAAAATAGCTTGTCCAATTCTATCTCCTTTTTTTATCTCTATGTCTTCTGCTTTAAAGTTGAAGAATGCATACATTATGTGTCCGTCATTATCTGGATTTCCATAATAGTCACTATCTACTACTCCTATACTGTTTGCTAAAATTAATCCTTTTTTGCCTGGATTAGAACTTCTATTTGCAAGTATTAAAACTTCATCACTTTCCATATATGCTTTTATTCCTGTTTTTACAAGTGTTGGTTTTTGTCCTGGCTTAAATGCTGGAATTACGCAATCTTCTGCTGCTTCTACATCATAACCTGCTGAATTTTTTGTTGACCTTACTGGTAAATTTATATTACTATTTTCAAATCCTTTTGCTATTTCAAATCCTCTTTTTCTTTCCATTTTTATACCTCTTTTCTTTATTTTTTAACATTATATATTCTTTGTCGTTTTGTGTCAATTAAATATTTATTTTCATATATTAGTAGTAACAAATCTTTTATATATATAAGCAAATGAGAACAGACCTTTTCGTTTTTTTAATTTTACTTGTTTTGGAGGTTTATAGTGAATAATACATCTTTAGATAAATTGGATATTAATAAATGTGCTAAAATACATTCTCTTAATTGTAATGGAGATTTAAGAAGAAGACTTCTAGATTTAGGTCTTGTAAATGGAACTAATATAACTGCTGTTCTTAAAAGCCCAACTGGAAATCCTATTGCCTACGAAGTACGTGGAAGCATAATTGCACTTAGAAAAGAAGATTCTAAATTGATTATGATTAATTAGGAAAATTGTAATTTGTAATTATATTCAAAATTACAAATTACAATTTTTTCTTATGTTTCATTTTTTTATTTTTCTGCATATATTATATAAATATTTAAAATGAGGTGATTTTATGGGACTTTCTTCTAGTTCCACTGGCACTAAATTGCTAGATAACGATATAGAAGCTTTAAAATCTAAATGTGATTTTACAATTGCAATAGCAGGTAACCCTAATGTTGGAAAAAGCACTGTTTTTAATTCTTTAACTGGTCTTCATCAGCATACTGGTAACTGGCCTGGTAAAACTGTTAGTAATGCTAGTGGTATAGCTAATTTCAATGATAAAGATTTTCTTTTAGTAGATATCCCTGGTACATATTCCATTATGTCAAATTCCCAAGAAGAAGAAATTGCTAGAGATTATATTTGTTTTGGGAACCCTGATTGTACAGTTGTAGTGCTTGATGCTACTTGTTTAGAAAGAAATTTAAATTTAGTATATCAAATTTTGGAAATCACAAATAAAGTAGTTGTTTGTGTTAATTTACTAGATGAAGCAAAAAAGAAAGGAATAGAAATAGATTTAGATAAACTCTCTTTCACTCTTGGAGTTCCTGTTGTTGGAACTATTGCTAGGAAGAAAAAAACTTTAAATAAATTAATGCAAAGTGTATATGAAGTTTGTACTGAAAATTGTTCTGATGAATTATTCAAAATTGAATATCCAGAATCTATAGAAAATGCAATTACTATTGTTGAAAAAAGTGCTAAGGAACTTTTATGTTCTTCTTTATTTACTAATTATAGATGGATTAGTTTAAAACTCCTAGAAGGAAATTCTAAAATTATTTCATCAATTGAAAATTACCTAAATATAAATTTAGTTGATAATGAAAATATATCTTGCAGTGTTAATAAAGCAAAAGAAATACTAGAAGATAATAATATAAATATATCTAGTTTTAAAGATATTATTGTTTCTACAATTATGTATCATAGTGAAAAAATTAGTTTAGATGTAATACGTTGTAAAAGGCAAAATTATTCTGTGAGAACAAATAAAATTGATAAAATACTTACTTCTAAATTAACTGGTATTCCAATTATGCTTTTATTTTTTGCATTAATTTTTTGGATTACCATAACAGGAGCAAATTATCCTTCTGCATTACTAACAAAGTTTTTTAATTATATAGAAACAAAGTTAGTCTTACTATTTGAGCATTTCAATTCTCCTCTATGGCTTATAGATATATCTGTATTTGGATTATATAGAACTCTCGCGTGGATTGTTGCTGTAATGCTTCCTCCAATGGCTATCTTTTTCCCTCTTTTTACTATTTTAGAAGATTTGGGATATTTGCCAAGAATTGCTTTTAATTTAGATAACTTTTTCAGAAAAGCTTGTACCTCTGGAAAGCAAGCATTAACAATGTGTATGGGGTTCGGATGTAATGCTGCTGGTGTTGTTGGATGTAGAATTATAGATTCTCCAAGAGAAAGATTAGTTGCCATGCTTACAAATAATTTTGTACCATGCAATGGACGTTTTCCTTTTTTAATTACAATTTCATCTATATTTTTTGCAAGTTCTGCATTAGGAATATGGTCTTCTATTTGGTCCACATTAGCTGTTATTGCTGTTATAATTATAGGTGTTATTGTTACACTTGTTGTATCTAAAATACTTTCTAAAACGATTTTAAAAGGAATACCATCATCTTTTATGCTGGAGCTTCCACCTTATAGAACTCCTCAGTTTGGAAAAATTTTGGTGCGTTCGATTTTTGACCGAACTCTATTTATTCTTGGAAGAGCTGTTAGTATTGCAATTCCTGCTGGAATCATTATATGGCTTTTTGCAAATATAAATATTAGTGGAATTAGTTTACTAACTCATGTTGCTAATTTTTTAGATCCTTTTGCTAAACTTATGGGGTTAGATGGTTATATTTTAACTGCATTTATATTAGCACTTCCTGCAAATGAAATTGTCCTTCCTATAATTCTTATGAGCTATACTGCTGGTGGAAGTTTAATGCAAATTGATGATTTGTCAAATATTTCTAATATTTTAATTAGTAATGGTTGGACCATTTTAACTGCAATAAATGTTATGCTTTTTTGCTTAATGCATTTTCCTTGTTCTACAACTCTTATTACAATAAAGAAGGAATCAGGAAGTCTAAAATGGACCGCACTTGCATTTTTAATTCCTACATTTTTAGGAATTATTGCTTGCATGTTTACAACTGGTGTATATAATTTAATTTTTTAAATTTATGGTGAGATTTTATGAAAGTATTTTTTATACCTAAAAAAATTATAACTACTTTTGCAACATTTTTTACTTTAACTGTTTTTTCTATAATTTGTTATTCTTTTGCTAAAAGTGAACCAAATGTAGAATATCCATATTTTAATCAAAAGGATGTATATTCTAGCAAAGATAAAATAGCATATCTTACATTTGATGATGGTCCAAATAATAATGTAACTTTAAAGGTTTTAGATATATTAAAAAAAGAAAATATAAAAGCTAATTTTTTTGTTATTGGAAAACATGTTTCCGAATATCCAGAAGTTACAAAGCTAATATATGAAAATGGTCATTTTATAGGAAACCATACTTACTCACATAACAACAATATTATTTATAAAAATAAAGAAACTTTTTTTAATGAAATTAAACAAACTGATATTGCAATTGGGAATGCCATTGGAATTTCCGACTTTTGCTCACACGTGTTTAGATGCCCTAATGGTTCTATGAGCAAAATAAATTATTCTAAAAAGCAGGAATGTTTAAGATATTTGCCAGAAATAAGTTATACATTTGTAGATTGGAATGTGTTAAATAATGACTCTATGAGAAAATATTCAAAAACAGAATTAGTCAATAATCTAAAAAAGAGTAGTTTGAATAAAGGAAGTATTATTATACTTATGCATGACTCTGGTGATGTAAACAAAACATTTGATGCATTAGAAGATTCAATTAGTTATCTAAAAGAACAAGGCTATGAATTTAGAACTTTCTATGATTTCGTGAAAAATGGTGAAAAAGGGGTCTAACCCCTTTTTCACCATTAGAATTAGATATTTTCTTTTATTCTACCTTGTTTGTATGCAGAAAGTAATAGTTTTAAGTCTTCTATTTCTTCTTGTATTTCTTTTCCTATGTCTGTATCTGCTACTCTTTTTCTTTCTGTTTCTTTTTCGTTTACCATTATATCGTATTTTATATCTTGCTCTTCTCTTATTGCTGACTCTTTTGAATCAAATGGTTCATTTGCTGCAAGTATTAACCCATAAGAATTATATGTTAATGTGTATCCTGCTCTTCCTGTTTGCCCTCTATAGCTTTTTGCAAATCCTCCGGTCTATTACTAAAAGTTTTCCATTTGCTTTTATTGGACTTTCTCCATCTTTTTCTTTTACTGGTACATGGCCATTTATTATGTGTGATTTTTTTGTTTCTAGTCCAAATTCCTTTAAAACTTTATCACATATTTCTTCATTTTCTATTAATGTAAAATATGGATTTTTTTCTTCTTTGTGAGTTTCTTTTTCTTCTACAAAATACCTTTCAAATGTTGCTGCTTTTGCTTTACCAAACAATGGCGATTTTGGGCCACACCACAAGTACCACATAAAATCTACTGCATCTTTGTTATTTTCTTTTCCAAAATATGCTTCATTTGCAATTTTTTCTATGCAATCAAAGTATTTTTTCCCTGATATGCTCTCTCCTAATACTTCTATTTTTGAAAATTCTCCATCTGCTTCCATTGGAACACATCCATGGAATAATAAGTTTGAATTAAAGCATTTATACATAGAAGCTTTTGAGTATAAAAATGATATATGTTTATTTAAAGTTTCACTATTTTTAAATGATTCTTGTAATCTATTTATTATTTCCTCTTCCTCTTTTGTTAGTTTGTATGGATTTTTGTAATCTACTGTTGGGAAGTTTGTATCATTTAAATTGTATATTTTATTATCTATTTGTATTGTTCCTTTTTCATAGTCTATTTTATCTAATAAAAGTCTTCCATCCATTTTGTATTCTGGGTGTTCTTTTATCATTTGACCTTCTAACTTGAATTGTATTACTGATATTGCTTTATGGATTTTAGCTATTGATATTTCGTCACTTCTAATATATTTGTTATAGTCAAATACTTTTGGCACAAATTTTTCACAACTATCATTTTTATATGTTTCTAGTGCAAATGTTGAAAGTGGTCTTATATTTATTCCATAACCATCTTCTAGTGTGTCTATATTATCATATCTACTACATATTCTTATTACATTTGCTATACATGCTTTGTTTCCACATGCTGCCCCCATCCACAATATATCATGATTTCCAAGCTCTATATCTAAACTGTGAAAATTCATTAATGTATCCATTACTAGCTTTGCATTTGGACCTCTATCAAATATATCTCCTATTACATGTAGGTGGTCTATTGCCATTCTTTTTATTAGATTTGATATTGCTACTATAAATTCGTCTGCTCTATCCAATTCTATAATTGAACTAATTATTTGCTTATAATATGTTTCTTTATCTGGTCCACACCCTTGAAGATGTAACAACTCATCTATTATATAGTCAAATCCCTTAGGCATTGCTTTTCTAACTTTAGATCTTGTATATTTTGAGCTTACTTCTCTTGCAACTTCTATTAGTCTATATAAATTTATACTATACCACTCTTTTATATTGTCTACCTCTTTTTTTATTAAAGCTAATTTCTCTTCTGGGTAATAGATTAATGTTGCTAGCTGTCTTCTTTCACGTTCTGTTATTTGGTTATTAAATATATCTTCTATTTTGTTTCTTATAATTCCAGAACCATTGTTTAAAATATGTGAAAAAGAACCATATTCTCCATGTATATCACTTAAAAATAATTCGGTTCCTTTTGGTAAATTAAGTATTGCTTGTAAATTTATTATTTCTTCTGCAACTTGTTCTATATTAGTATATTGTTTACTAAGTATTTTTAGGTGTCTTTTTAATTCAACTCTCTCTTCCATTTTTATACCTCATCTAATCAATATATCTCCAACTTATAATATGGAGGTATTAAGTTATTTATTACTTATTTTAGCAATTAAATCATAATTATTTACTGCTGTAACTTTGCAATTAACAAATTCTCCTACTAATTTGGTGTCACAATTTTTTATTATTACCATTCCATCTGTATCTGGTATGTCCATATAGCTTCTACCTAAACAGAATTTATGGTCAAATGTTGTATCTTCTACTAATACCTTATACTCTTTTCCTATATAAGATTTTAGTTTTTCTGCAGATATATCTTTTGCAACACTCATTATTAGATTATATCTTTTCTTCTTAGTTGCAGGATGTATTTGTTCCTTTAATCTTGCCGCTGGTGTTCCGTCTTCTTTAGAATATGTAAATACTCCTAATTTATCAAAATATCCTTTTTTAACAAATTCATATAGTTTATTAAAATCCTCTTCTGTTTCTCCTGGGAACCCCACTATTAATGATGTTCTTAATATTACATCTGGTATTTGTTTTTTTATTTTGTTAATTAGATCTTCTATTTGTTTTCCATTTGTTCTTCTATTCATTCTTTTTAATACAGAGTCTGATATATGTTGAATTGGTATGTCAAAATAATTACAGATTTTTTGGTTGTTCTTAACTGTTTGTATTAATTCATCTGTTATGCTTTCTGGGTATGCATATAAAAATCTAATCCATTCAAATCCATCAATTTTGCAAAGCTCATTTAATAAATCACTTAGTTTTGCTTCTCCATATAAATCTTCTCCATATCTTGTAGTATCTTGAGCAATTACTATTAATTCTTTTATTCCAGCTGTCGCTAATTTTTTAGCCTCTTCTAAAACTTCTTCCATTGGTCTACTTACATAAGGTCCACGTATATATGGTATCGCACAATATGTGCATCTGTTGCTACACCCTTCTGCTATTTTTAAATATGCTGTTTTATTTCCTGTACTTATTACTCTATCCATATAGCACAAATTATTTATAGTATCTGGTTTTTCTTCTTCATCTAACAATTCAAGAATTTTTTCCCAATAACTTCCGTAATCATTTATTTCTATAAATAAATCTACTTCTGGAAGTGCCTTTTGTAGTTCTTTTTTATATCTTTGAACTAAGCATCCCATTACTACTAAATATTTGCATGTTCCTTTTTCTTTATATTCAGCCATTTCAAGTATCGTATTTATTGCTTCTTGTTTTGCTGATTCTATAAATCCACATGTATTAACTATTATTATCTCTGCTTTTTCTACATCATTTACTATTTCAAAGTTATTTCTTTTAAATAGCCCTATTGCCATTTCTGTGTCTATTAAATTCTTTGAACATCCTAATGATACAAATCCTACTTTCATTTTTTACCTCTTATTAATAATCATCATTATTACACATATTTTTTCTTGTCATTTCTAATAAGTTTAGTTTAGTAAATCCTAATATTTGTGATTTAGTTCTGTCTTTTTTTAAACTCTGTGCTAATAATTCTATTATTTCTTTTTTATTTTCTTCTTCGTGCATATCTATATAATCTATTATTATAATTCCGCCAATGTCTCTTAATCTTAATTGTTTTGCAATTTCTGTTGTTGCTTCTTTATTTACTTTAAACACGGTCTGTTCCAAATTACTATTTCCTGTATATTTTCCTGTGTTTACATCAATCGCTGTTAAGGCTTCTGTTCTATCAATTGTAATAAATCCACCACATTTAAGCCATATTTTTCTATTACTCATCTTTTCAACTTGGCTTCTTAATGAATGCATTTCTAATAAATCTTCGTTTTCTTTTAGTTCTAGTTTTATTTTCTCTTCCATGCTCATACTTTTTAAAATGTCATTTACATCTTTATATGTCTTTTTATCATTAACTATAACTTTATTTAAGTTTTGATCTACAACATCTATTAAGGTTCTTCTAAGTAATGCTTTATTGTCATACACTAATTTGGGACCATTTAATTTATGTTCGTCATAGTCTTTTTTTATTTGCTTCCATTTTTTTATCAATCCATCTAAGTCTTGCTTTAATAGTTCTTCGCTTATGTTATTACTTGATGTTCTTATTATTGCTCCATCGCCTTTTGGTAAAACTTGTTTTACTATATTTATTAATCTATTTCTTTCGTTTTCATCTTCTATTTTATGTGATACTGTTATAAAATTTGTGTTTGGCATAAAAACAACAAATCTACCTGGTAAATTTATGTGTGTTGAAACTCTTGCTCCTTTAGATTCTGTTCCATCTCTTTTTACCTGTACTAATATTTTCGTTCCTGCATTTATTATATCTGTTATATCTTTTTCTTTTATTTTATTATTTATATCTGTTTTTGTTTCATCTTCCTTAGGCAACAAATCTTTTAAACGTATAAATGTATTTCTTTTATCGCCTATATCAACAAAAGCTGATTGCATTCCTTGTAGTACGCTTTGTACTTTACCGCAATATATATTTCCTTCTAGTCTTTGATGATTTTCATGTTCCTCATGTTTTTCTACTAGTATTCCATTTTCTACTAGCATTATAGTTTTTTTATCTGGTTCTTTGTTTATAATTAGTTCTAACATTTATGTCTCCTTTAATTAAATCTATTCATTGCAACATCTATTCCACTTTTTAATATTTCTATTACACTTTCTGCTGCTTTTTCTATACTTCCCTCTAATATTTCTTTTTCTCTTTTAGGTATAGGACCTATTACATAATTTATCATATCTTCTTTATTTTCTGGTGACCCTATTCCTACTCGTACTCGTATAAAGTCTTCTGTATTTAGATTTTGTACTACTGATTTCATTCCATTATGTGTTCCTGCTCCGCCTTTTGCTTTTAATCTAATATCTCCTATTTTTAAGTCTATATCATCATAAATTACTATAATATTTTTATTAGAAATTTTATAGAATTTTTTAAATTGTATAATACTTTCTCCACTCAAGTTCATATATGTTTGTGGTTTTACTAATATTACTTTGTTATTTTCTATTTCTCCCATGCCATACAAAGCATTAAATTTAGATTTTGATACTTTTATATCACACTTTTTTGTTATTTCATTAATTACATCAAAACCCATATTATGCCTTGTATTTGCATAATCACTTTCTGGGTTTCCAAGTCCTACTATTAAATACATACGCCCTTCCTTTTATAAATAAATTTTATATAAATCAATTATTTTATTTATTATTTTTTTAGTTGAGTAGTTTTCTCTCATATCTTCTGCAACTTTTTCAGTGTCATATTTGTTTTTTTCACTTAATGCTTCCATTATTCCTTTTGCCAATTCTGTTGGATTTTCTTTTTCTACAATTACTCCATAGTCCTTTTTCATAAATTTTAGCATTGCTTCTATGTCTGTAACTACAACAGGTGTTCCAGCAGCTAATGATTCAAGAACAACTAAAGCAAGTCCTTCATATCTAGATGACAAAACCGTAATATCTGCAATATTATATAACTCATTTAAATCTTGCTGAGTTTTTGCTCCTAAAAAATAAACATTTTTTAAATTTAGTTCCTTTGCCTGCTCTTCTAGTTCTTTATGTAATATTCCTTCTCCAACTATAAGTGTTAATATATCATCTTTTTCATATATTTTTGCTGCTTGAAGTAGTATATCTATTCCTTTTACATGAACTAATCTTCCCGAAGATAAAACTATTTTATTATATGTTCCATTTATTCCTATCTTTTTTAATATGTCTTTTTGGTTATATTCTTTTATATAAAAAATATCTTGATCATATCCATTTACTATATTAACAATTTTGTTTTTCGCTTGTGGAAATTTTTGTAATACTTGTTCATTGTTGCTTTCTGAAATAGTAATAATATTTTTACATTTCTTAATAGCATTATTTGAATATATATGAAATCTCTCCCAAGCATCATATCCTAGTATATCAGTTCCGTGTGATGATACTATTGTTGGGATGTTAAATTCAGTTGCTATACTAGATAATATCCATATATGTCCCGAATGTATTATGTCTGGCTTAAACTCATCTATTACCTTTTCCATTTTTTGTCTAAATGCTTCTTCATACATTTTTAGCTGCTCATTTGTTAAATCATTAAAAGTCAAATTGCTTCTTGGATGTGTTGTAAAACAAGGAAAGTTAAATGGTAATTGCCCAGGTATCTCTTCTTCATATTTAAAGAATACTGGATTTATTTTAACTTTTTCTATGTTTTCTATTTGGGTCGTGTTTTCCGGAATAATTATTTGTACTTCATGTCCTAGTGCTGTTAAACTTTTTGCCAAGTTTTTAGTATATATTCCGCTTCCTCCACCAAAAAGTGGAAATTGGTTGATTAGTAATACTTTCATAATATACCCCATATATTCTAATTTAATATTATTAATATATCATATTTATCAGTTTTTGACAATATTTTACACAAGAAAAGTGGCTTGCCACACTTTTTCAACAAAAAAGATTGCACAGTTAAGTGCAATCTTTTTATAGATTATTTTAGTCTTCTTTGTGGTCTTTTAAAAGCTCTAGTTGTGAAATTAGAAGTGATTCCATTTTTGCTTTGTATACATCAAATTGTTTTTTTAAATCTTCTAGTTCTTTTTGTTTTAAAAGTATTTGTGTATTTAATTCTTCTACAGAATTCTTAGCTTGAAATTCTGCATCTTTTATTATTTGTTCTGCTTGTTTTTTAGCAACTTCTTGTACTTCATCTGCTGTTTTTTGAGCCATTATTAAAGTATTTTGTATAGTATTTTCTATGTTTTTATATTTTCCTACATTAGAATCTAATTCTTCTCTTTGTGCTTTTAGCTCTGCATTCTCTTTGTATAATTTTCCATAATCTAGTGTTAATTCATCTAAAAAATCATCTACTTCGTCTACATTGTATCCATTCATCATTTGTTTTGCAAATTTTTTATTTTCTATATCTAATGGTGTTATCATTATTATCACTCCTTATTATAAAAGGGCATAATAATATGCCCATGCTTATTAATTTTTATATTAGTTATTATTTTTTAGCCATGAAACTGAAAGTTTATTTTTTATTTCTTCTCTTGCTAAGTCACTTGCTATTTCATAATTAACTGGTGCAACTAAGAATATTGCGTTTGATACTTTTTGGATATGTCCATCTAAAGCATGAACTCCACCACTAATAAAGTCTACAATTCTTCTTGCTACATCTTTATTTACATATTCCAAGTTAACTATTATAGATTTCTTCTCTTTTAAATAGTTACATATTTCTTCTGATTGTTCAAAAGAAGTTGGTTGTGTTATTACCATTTTTATTTGTTGTGGTTGTGGCATACTAACGACTTTGCTTTTTCTTCCGAAAAGCCCTTTTTCTTCTACTTCTTCTGGTTCCTCGTCTCTTTCATATCCATATATATTTTCATTATCATTCTCTACATCTTCATCATTTGCAGTATCTACTCCTAAAAAATCCCATACTTTATTCATAATTGCTCCTGCCATTAAAAAAACCTCCTAATTTTTTTCTCCTTCGTAATTTTCATATTATAAGTATCTATCTTTTCTTTCAAATTGTCAATACTTTTATTGATTGTAACCAAATCTTAATTTGCTTGTAACATTTTTGTAATATTATTCTACGTTTTTCAAGTCCGGATTTAACATTATCTCGTCATATATAGTAACTTGCCTCATGTTGTTTATTTGTGTAGTTGTAAAGCCTAATTCTTTTAGTTCCTTTGAATCATAGTTACTAACTATGCAATAATTTTCCCCTTCTTTACGTATTTTTACTAGTATTTTGCTTAAATATCCTCCGCGGTTTCTTACTATGTAACTTAATCCATTATCATATATAATTGCTGATTTTGGCACTTTTAGTCCTTCATATTCCCACCATATTACATCAATCGATATTTTTCTATAATCAATTAATTTTTCAACACAATCATTTATTTTTAGAACTAATACTACATAATTATCTTTTTCGTTTTTGTATTCAATACTTGCCGTTACATTATCTTGTGTTGAAAGTCTTAAAGTTACTTTGTCTCCTATGCTTGCTTCTTTTGCTTCTTTTGAATTCATAATTGTTGCAATATAGCATTCATAGTTATTTATTATTTTTCCGGCCTCTGAGTTTGAACTTACTATTTGTCCGGTTTTTAAACCTAAATCTTCTAAAAACTTTTTATCTAATTTTTCAAAACCATTTGGTGTTAGTGCTTCTTCTAAATTGTCTATTCTGTACGAAACCACTCCACTCATAGGTGCTGTTACATATTCTGAGTTTTTCTTTAGTTCTTCATCATATTTGTCCTTTTCTTGAATTAATCCATTTATATATGAACCTGCTTGGCTTAAGTCTCCTGCGATCTTTGATTTTTTTGTAATATATGTATCTATATCTTTTTTATGTTCTTTTATTTTTTGTATTTCGTTTTCGGTATTTATGCCATCTATTTTGCTATCTATTTGGCTATCTAAAGCATTTATATCACCAGAAAGTATTTGTGTATTTCCTGAAATTGCTTTTTGAATTTTTTCGTTTGTTTCTGCTATTTTCTGTTTTATATCTTCTTCATTTGCTCCATAATATCTAAATACATTTTCTCCTTTTGCTACTTTTTCTCCTTCGGCTTTTATTTGAACCATACCATTTTTGTAATTTGTGCCTTTTACTATTTTTTCTTCTCTAATTACATAACCTGTTACACTTTCCTCACTAGATATAGAGCCATTTTCAATAATAAATGTATTTGTTGGTACAGCCACCAAACTTATTATTTCGTATAATGCATACACTAAAAATGAAATTATTAGAACTAATAATATTATGCCTAATACTTTGTTTTTATTAACTTTTTTTGCATTGTTTTTTTTCTTCTTGCTATTTTGGTTCTCTTTTATATTCTTATTAGCCAATGTTTAATTCCTCCTTTAGGACATTTTTAGTATAATATTCACATTATCTTTTGCCTCATTTGTTCCATCTAACCAATATATTTCTTTGTTTTTTCTAAACCATGTTAGTTGTCTTTTAGCATATCTTCGTGTTTCCATTTTTAGTTTTTCTATCATTTCTTCTTTTTGAATATTTCCATTTAAGTATTCTACTACTTCTTTATAGCCGAAGTCCTTGCATTGCTGTTGGAAATTTGGTGTATTTTTTTAGTATGTATTTTACTTCCTCTATAAGTCCTTGTTCCAACATTATATCTACCCTTTCGTTTATTCTATCATATAAAATTTGTCTGTCCATGTTTATTCCAAAAACTTTGTAATCGTATTTTACTTCATTTTTTCTTGATTCTAAGTCTTGCTGAGTTTTTGTTTTTCCTGTTTTATGATATATTTCTAGTATTCGTATAATTCTTTTTTGGTCATTCTTGCTTATTTTATTTGCTGCTTCTGGATCTATTTCTAATGCTTTTTTGTATAAATTTTCTAATCCTTCATTTTGTGCAACTTTGTTTAAATGTTCTCTATATTGCATGTCTATTTCTTCATTTGCAAATTCTATTCCATATATTAAAGAATTTATATATAGCCCTGTTCCTCCACAAATAATAGGCATTTTACCTTTTTGTAGAATTTGTTCTATACATTCTTCTGCTTGTTTTTTAAAATCAGAAACACTATATCTTTCTTCTGGAGAGATTATGTCTAACATATAGTGCTTAATCCCTTGCATCTCATCTTCCAAAACTTTAGCTGTTCCTATATTCATATCTTTATATATTTGCATAGAATCTGCCGAGATTATCTCTCCGTCTATTTTTTTAGCAAGTTCTATTGCAAGGCCAGATTTTCCGTGAAGCCGTTGGTCCTACAATAACTATTACTTTTGGTTTGTTCATTTTTATTTCCTTCATAAAATTATTTTCTATTAAATTTACGTTCTATATCATATCTTGTCATTTTAATTGCTGTTGGTCTTCCATGAGGACATGTAAACGGATTTGGTAAAACTAATAATTGTCTCATTAATGTATCCACTTCTTCATTTGTTAATTTCATGTTTGCTTTTACTGCAGCTTTACACGCTATTGTACTAATAAACTTATCTTCTTTTTCTTGTTTTGCAGTTATTGCAACTGTATCTATTTCGTCTAATATTTCTAAGAATAATTCTTTTGTGTCTAAGTCCATACATAATGAAGGAACTCCTATTAGTCTTATTGTGTTATCTCCAAATTCTTCTATTATAAATCCAGCTTTTTTAAATAATTCTGTGTTTTCTTTTACAATTGCTCTTTCTTTGTGTGATAGTTCTATTATGTCTGGTAATAGCATTATCTGAGAATCTTTTTCCATGTTATTGTAAAAATTCTTTTTAACTTTTTCATACATAACTCTCTCATGTGCTGCATGTTGGTCTATTATATAAATTTCATCTTTCATTTCGATTACTAAATATGTAGAAAATAAAGCTCCTATAAATTTATATTTTGGAATTGCATTATAATTTTCTTTTTCTTCAAATACAGATATATTTCCTACTTCTTTTAGAGTTTTAACATCTATTTTATTAGAATCTTCTTCTATTTTTTGTGTTTCTGGAAGCTTTCCAAATGTTTTTACATACATTTCATCAAAATCTTTGCTTGTAGGTTCTTCTTCATTAGGATTTTCTAATTCTTTTTGTCTTTCTATTATATCTTCCATTTTGTCTTTTTGTTCTTGTGTTGGTATTTCCACTTTCTCTGGTTGTCCTACATTTTTTTGTGCAAATATTTCTTGAAGTGTATTTGTGCTATAATTCTCTATAAATTCATCTGCATCTTTTTCTTTCTTTTTAAATAATCCCATAAATCCAGATTTTTTTATCTCTTCCGTTTCTACTTTTGGCTCTTCTATTTGTTCTATTTTTGTTTGATTTTCTTCTAGTTTTGCAGGCTCTTGATTTACTTCTAATTTTTGCTCTTCTACTATTGGCTCTCTTTCTACTTCTTTTACCAAGTCGCCCTTTAATAAAGTATCTTTTACACTATGATATATTGCTTTAAATACCTTTTGTTCTTCTTGAAATCTTATTTCTAGTTTTGTTGGATGTACATTTACATCTATTTTATTAGGTTCTATTTCAATGTTTAAAACAACCACTCCATATTTTCCTATTGGAATTAAGCCTTTAAATGCTTGTTCTACTCCTGCAGATAATGTTTTGTCTTTTATATATCTTTTATTTACAAAAAACATTTGGTAACTTCTATTGTTTCTTGCAATTTCTGGTTTTCCTATTGCTCCTGTTACTTTTATTCCTTCATACTCATAATTTACTTCTAAAAGTCCCTCTGCGATTTCTTTTCCGTATATTGTATATATTACTGTTTTTAAATCGCCATTTCCATTTGTTTGTATTATTGTTTTATTTCCATTTATAAGTTTTATTGCTATATTAGGATTTGCAATTGCTATTCTTGTTACTGCATCTTCAATATATCCTGCTTCTGTAAAATCTTTTTTTAAGAATTTATATCTAACAGGTGTATTAAAGAATAAATTGCTTACTGTTATTGTTGTTCCTTTTTGTGATGCTGAATCTTCTATTTCTAAGATTTTCCCACCTTCAACTACTATTTTGTGTCCAATACTGTCATCTTCTGTTTTGCTTACTAATTCCACGTGTGCAATAGCTGCAATACTTGCTAAAGCTTCACCTCTAAACCCCATTGACTTTACATTTTCCAAGTCATCTGCTTTTCTTATTTTGCTTGTTGCATGTCTTTCAAATGCAAATTCTAAATCGTCTTTGCTCATTCCTGAACCATTATCTATAATTCTTATTTTAGAAATTCCACCATTTTGTATTTCTACTGTTATATTTGTTGCTCCTGCGTCTATTGAATTTTCTACTAATTCTTTTACTACAGATGCTGGCCTTTCTATAACCTCACCTGCAGCAATTTTATTTATTGTTAATTCATCTAATAATACAATTTTACCCAATTTAATTCCTCCTTAAATTCATACTGAATTATATCATTAAACAAAAAAAAATTGTATATGTTTTTTATAAAAATTATTAATAGCATTTTGTTGAATAGAAAAATCTTCAATTTTTCCTATTCAACAAAAAATCAGTTTTATTTAAATAAAACTGATTTTTTATTTTATATCATTGCTGCTCCTATCATTCCAGCATCATTTTTTAATTCTGCTATTACAATTTTAGGTATTTGCTCTTTATTGTATAATTCTGTTTTTTCATTTATTTTATCTTGCAATCTTTTTAGTAGCATATCATAATGTCCAAAACTTCCACCTATTGATATTGCTTGTGGTTCAAATATGTTTATTAGATTTGCTATTCCTATTTCTAAGTTCTGTGTATATTCATCTAATATTTCGTTTAACTTTTTATTATCTTTGTTTTCTTCAATAAATTCTCTTATTTTTATTCCATCTATAGTGTTTAAGTTAAATTCATTACTTATTTTTTCTTTTAATCTTCTCATTGAAGAATATACTTCAAAGCATCCTCTTCTTCCACAGCTACATTTTATTCCATCTTTATTTATTACTGTATGGCCAACTTCAAAACCTGAATATCTTTTAGGTCTTAATAATTTTCCATTTAAATAGACTGCTCCTCCAACACCTGTACCAATTATCAAAAATATTGCATCTTCATAATTCTTTAAACTTCCAAATTCTTTTTCTGCAATGGCTGCACATTTTGCATCATTTTCTAAATGTATTGGTACATCAAAATGTTTTTTTAGTTTTTTAACAACCTCGAAATCGTCTATCCCTAGGTTTTCAGCTTTTATAACAGTCGTTTCTGATACTGTTCCTGGGAAGGCAATTCCAATGCTTTCTATTTCTTCTTTTTTTACATCATTATTGTCTATAATTTTGTTTATTAGTTCTATTATTGTTTCTAAAACTATGTTAGACATATCTTCTTGTATTTTATCATAGTCTTTTTCAGCTTTTAATATTAATTTACCATCTTTATTTACGAGTCCTAATCCAATATGGCTACCGCCAACATCAACACCAATCCTCATAATATTCCTCCAGAATCAATTTGTATTTTATAAGTATGCTGAGAATAACCATGTACCCATGTACATTTGTATTAATGGTACTAATACTACTATTGTTACAAATATTAGCATTAAACCAACTATTACATATATTATTTGTGGCAATACTTTCATTATTCTTTTCATACTTTCATCTATTTCTATTTCCATGTAGTCTAACAGTTTTTGCATCATTTCTGCCAAGTCTGTTTGCATACCAATTTTTAGCATTTCTGTAGCCATTGGTGCAGAAAATCCAGCTTTTTCAAAAGGTTCTATCCAACTTTGGCCTATTAATATATTATTTATAGCTGATTCGATTAATGACATCATTACTAAATTAGTTGATATATTTTTACTTGTTTCTAATGCATCTTGTAATCTCATTCCATTTTGGATGTTTAACAATATTGCTCTAATTAACCTTGTAAAGTCTATTGCATATACTAGTCTTCCAAAAACCGGCATTCTGTATTTAAAATAGTGGAAATTGTATTTTCCTTGTGGAGTCCTTACATAGAAGAATATTGCACTTGCTATACCTAATATTACTATTAGCGGAATATACCAGTGTGCTACTGCTCTATCCAAGAAATCCGCAAACCATAATGTCATTGCAGGTAATTGATCCTTACTTCCTACAGATTCCAATACTCCTTGAAGTGAAGGTACTGCTATAATTGTTCCTCCTATAAGTAAAACTATAAGTCCTAAAAACATCGTAAGGTTTGGTACTAATACTGATTTTATTTTTCTATTTAATTCCATGGTATCATCTAAGTATTTAACCGCTTGTTCTAATGCTCTTGTAAGCGACCCAGAAAGTTCTCCTACTTTTATCATGTTTATATAAATTGGAGGGAATACACCTTCGTAATATTCCATTGTAGTGTACATATTTTCTCCGGCTTCTACTCCTAAAAGTATGTCCTCTAAAATTCCTTTTAAAGATGGGTTTTCTGTACTTTCTATTATTGTACTTAATGCATGAATATTATTAAAGTTAGCTTTTTTTAACAAATAGAAATCTTGTGTAAAGATTACTAAGTCTTTATTTGTAATTTTAGAGCTAGTAACATTTGAAAATAGTGCCTTTTTTATTCTCTCTTTTCTAGACATCATACTTTTTTCAATTTCTTTACTTCTTATATTTTTTAATATACTACTACTGCTTTCTACATTTCTTTTCTGTTTTTTTAGGGTTCTGCTTCCTCTTGCATTTATTTGTGTAACAGATATTGGTAAAAGGTCATTATTTTTCAAACGTCTTAGTAAAATAAATCTATTTATTTCTTCCACTCTGTTTGTAACAACTTGCCCATTTTTAGTCGCAGCTTTATATATAAATATAGGCATTTCTGGAATCCTCCATTCTTCTAGTTTTGAATTTGTCCTCTTTTAATTTTCATTTGCATTATTGTTCTATTTAAAACTTCTATGTTTTTTTCTTCTATTTGAGCTTTTGCTTGTTGTAATGTTATTTTTTCTTCTACAAATAATTTAGCTATAGAATTTATTAGACTTATACTTCCTTTATCTATATTTGATTGTATTGCATCTTCTAATTCTGATACGCTAAATTTTTCTTTTCTTATGCAACCAGCAACAATATTATCTACAACCATTACTTCTGGTAATAGTACTAGTTTACCATCTGTGCCTTTTAATAATCTTTGTGATACTACTAATTTTAATAATGCTGACATTAAATATTTTATACTAGCTTGATCTCTTACTTCATAGAAGTTTATCATTCTATCTATTGTTTCTGCACAAGATTTTGTATGTAATGTTCCTATTACTAAGTGTCCTGATTCTGCCATATCTATTGCAGCTTCCATTGTTTCTCTATCTCTAATCTCTCCAATTACTAATATGTCACAGTCTTCTCTTAGAGCATTTTTTACACCATCTCTAAAGTTTGGAACATCTCCACCTCTTCCAACTTCTTTTTGAACAATTACAGATTTTTTACATTGATGCTTAAACTCAACTGGTTTTTCTAGTGTTAGTATTTTTTTATTTTCCTTTTCATTTAGCTCGTTTATTAAAGCATTTAATGTTGTTGTTTTTCCGTGAGTTAGTCTTTCCTGTAACTAAAATTAATCCTTGTGGTTGAAGTGTCATTCTTCTAACAATGTCTGGTACTCCTAATTGTTGAAATGTTGGAAGCGTATTTTTTATAATTCTTAAGGTAAATGTTGGTTTGTCATCTGCTGATGATATATTTACTCTTAGTCTTATATTTTCATATTCGAATGATGTATCAAGTCTTTTTGTTTCATGGTAAATTTCATCTTTATCTATATTTCCTCTTACGAAATAATCATAAGCTTCATATAACTCGTCTTCACCTAGTACATCGGCTGTTTCACTTTCTTGTAATTCCCTTGCGACTCTAAGTACAGGCTTTAACCCAAAAATTAAGTGTACGTCTGATGCATCTTTTTCTATGGCTTCGTCTAAAACTTTATTCATATTTAACATTTTTTGTTCCCCCTAGTATAATATAATTTTTCTATCAAGTTCATCTAATGTTGTTATTCCATCAATTACTTTTCTTATTCCATCAACTAATAATGGTTTAAAGCTTCCCTTTAATGCTTCTTTTCTTATCTCTATACTAGATGCTCCATTTACTATTAGTTCTTTTATATTATCTTCTAGTGATAGAACTTCAAATATTCCTATTCTGTCATAATATCCACTATTATTGCATTCTTTACATCCAACTGGATCGTAAGTGTATTTATTTGTTAAATCAAATTCAACATTATATTTTTCGCCAATTCTTTTTATTAGTTCTTTTTCTTTATCAGTAAATTCTCTTTTCCTTGCACATTTTTTGCATACTTTTCTTACAAGTCTTTGTGAAACTGATGTTCCAACTGTACTAGAAATATCATAGTTAGATACTCCCATTTTTCTTAATCTAGTTATTACTTCTATGCTATCTATTGTATGAATTGTTGATAATACGTAGTGACCTGTTTGTCCTGCTTGAACTGCTATTTCTGCTGTTTCTCTATCTCTAATTTCCCCAACTAGTATAATATCTGGGTCTTGTCTTAATACTGTTCTTAATGAATCTGAAAATGTTAATTTTTCGTTTATTTCTATTTGGTTTAATCCAGCAATACGAATTTCAACTGGGTCTTCTATTGTTGTTATATTTATTTGTGGTTTATCTAAATAATCAATTATACTATATAAAGTAGTTGTTTTACCTTCACCTGTAGGTGCAGCAACTATTGTTATACTATTTCTTTTGTTAAAACAAGACTTAATAAATTTATCATCACCTGGAAATCCTAAATCTTCAAGCCCTCTAATATTCATGTTCTTTTTTAGTAATCTTAAAACAAATTTTTCTCCATAAATATTTTTTTGTGAAGATACACGAATATTGTAATCTGGATACATTATAATTCTACCATCTTGAGATTCTTGTTTCTCTTGATACATATTAGAAATTGCCTTTAATCTTCCTATTATTTGTGATTGTTTTTCCTTTGGTATTTTAGCAGCGTTTACTAACTCTCCATCTATTCTATATCTTACTCTTACTTGATCATCTAGTGGTTCAATGTGAACATCACTTGCTCTTTTCTTTATTGCTGTTTTTATTATACTGTCTACTAAGCCTGTTGTATCAGTATTTGAACTTATATCGTCATTTGCTGTTCCTTCTAAAGATTCTATTATTTGATTTATATTTTTCTCAAATGTAATATATTTTTCCATTACTAATCCCTTGTTTAAAAGAATTAGTCTTACTATTTCAACAGCTTTTTTGTCTAAAGTGTCTGCAAAGCATACTTTTATTTTACTTCCTGTTATTTCAAATGGAATAGCTTTATTCTTTTTTATTACGTCTATTGATATATAATCAGATGGATTTATTTTTATATCACTTTGAGTTAGTATAAGTGCTCTTTCATCCAAGATATCTCCTAGTGCCTGAATTAAAGAATATTCATCACATAAGCTAAGTGTATTTATTATTTCTATTATCTTTTTATTAGGGTTTTCTCTTTGGTATTCTAGTGCTCTGTTTATATCTTCTTCATTTACTAACCCTCTTTTTACTAATTCTATACCTATTGGTCCTCTTCGTTTAGCATCCATTTTAGTTCCTCCTCTTTTGCATGATTATATATATTATTATAATATATATATTAATTTTTTTATATAATTTTATAGGTTTTCCCATAACTTTCCATCATATTTTGTTTCATCTAACTTATATTTAGTTTTGTTTAAATATTTATATGGGTCTTCTTGTAAGTTCCCTTTTGAAATCCAAATTCCAGTTAATTCTTTTTTGACTTGATTTTGACTTATTGTAAAATTGCCTGGTACTGATAATGCTCCATTTTCTATTTTTGTTGCACCATTCTCATTTGCAATTAATTTATTTGTATTTTTATATAAGAAATTAGCTTTATATCCATCTTGATTAGAAGGAGTTGGATTATATTCAAATCTTGGTACCCATAGTCTTATAATATCATTTTCATCTAACTCAGATACTATATCTCCAACTAATTTTTCTTTATTTGAAACTAAAACTGTTGCCCATATTCCGTTATCATAATTGTACCATTCTGAATCATTTATAGTTGTTATTTTCCATGCTCCATTTAGATATTTTATTGGATATTTATACTCACCCTCTGTTATTTCTATCAAATCTAAATCTGGTCTGTTTGGAACTTCTAACTTTTCTCTTGATTTTACAGTTTTTATTTCTATTTTTTGGTCTTTGTTTCCCACTTTGTATGTTACTGACATTACAATTTCTTTTACCAAATCTAGCTTATCTGTATTTCCTTCTATTTGATTATAATTAGTAACAGAAACTTGTGCCTTATATGGTTTATCCTCATTTGTTGATATTTTTCCATCTATACTGTTAATATAATTTTTTATATTTTCTTCTGTAACATCATCATAATACTGGTTTGCCACATATTCGAATGTGCTTGTTATATATTCTAGTGCTTGTGACGATCTTTTCAAAGAGCTACTTGTTGCATATATATTATAAGCAAGTGTAGCTATAATACCAGCAAATAAAGTTGCTAATGCAACAGCTAACAAAGCATCTGCTCCTGTTATTCCTTTATTGCTTCTTAAAAATTTTTTCATATATTAACTCCTAAAATAAAATTCTGTAATATTAGAAATGCAATATTGCTTATGCATAAATATGTTCCTATAGGTATTTTTTTTGAATCTTCTGCTATTATATTGCTTTTATTGTCTTTATTTTTAATTATTATTTGTGAAATTGCTATCATTAATAGTGTTGAAATAATAGATAATATAACAGCTTGTTCATTTGTTCCCAAAGCCATATAAAAACATAGCATTAAAATTGACAATGTATAATTTTGCTTTCCTGTTTTCTTTAAAACTATTGTGTCAATTAAAAGAATTAACAAAAATATTATTAAATATATAGCATATTTATATATATCAAAATTAAATATATATAAATATATTATATATACTGTGGTTACTATAACTCCGAATAATAAAACAGATTTTGAAATTGTATGGTTTTGATTTTCTATTCCTGATATTAAAAATAAAGTTGAAATATATAATAGTCCATATACTAAATACGCTATTATATTAATGCTTAAATTAAATACGTCTAGTTTTAATGTTAAGGCAAATAGTAAAAATGTTAAGCCTGAAAAAATTTCGAAAAGAAGATATCTTGGTTTTATTTTTTGTTTACAATATCTGCATTTTCCGCCTAAAAATATATAACTAAATATTGGAATCATATCTAAAAATTCTAATCTATGATTACAATTTGGGCAATATGATCTTTTATGTGTAATATCTTGCCCTAGTGGTATTCTATATGTTGCGAGTGTAAAAAAACTTCCAAATAGTGTTCCTATTATAAAAATTGTTATATATATTATTGCTTCCAATATTATTTCTCCTTTTATCTTCCCCTAATAGATTTTTAGGCATATACATATAATGCATATGCCTCGCAAATTCGCTTTATTGAATTTAATTACATCCAATCTGTAACATTGTGTTCTTCTTCTGCTGTTCCGTTTAGAACTGTAACTTTTCCGTCAGATAAATTTCTTTCTGCGTTTGCTGCTTTTTGTGTATTTGAAGCGCCGTCGCTTGCTTTTGTAAATAATCCTCCTTTAATAGCAACTGTTACAGAAACACCTACTAATATTAACATTACGATTATTGTTATTACTAAAGCAACTAATGTAATACCTTTTTGTCCTTTCATCTTTTGTTCCCCTCCTTTATTTTTTAATTTAATTGTATATATTTATATATATAAATATTACCGAAAGTTATATGCCCTTTCGCTTTACGAAAGGTTTTGTTTTGGACTATCTTGTTTTGCCACCTTGTCCTCCAGTAAAGTCCTCGTTTCTATCTACTGTGTTTGTTGTTTTATTTCCTGCTGTATTTGTATTTTTTGTATTTGTTGTTGTATTTGTATTGCTAGTTGTATTTGTTGTGCTTTCTGTTGTGTAATCTTCAAATGGATTTACTTTTCCTTTGTTGTAATCTTTTGTACTTGCATACACACTTAAATCTGAACTATCTATATAATATGTTTTTACTATATTCTCACTACTTCTACTCATTGTTTCATTTAATTCTTCTTGAACTTCTTCTGTTAGTTGATATGGTTTTAATGCAGTAGGCACTACTTTATTATTAGGTACATAATCATAAAATATTAGACCTAATACAAGTACTATTACAACTAGTAATAATAAGAATATAAAAATTTCTTTTATAATTGTTTTTGCCATGCCTTCCTCCAAATTATTCATTTAATTTTATTCCTACATTTTCCACTGTAAATGTAGCATATAATGTAATTCCATCATTTTTCTTTTTTGTAGTTTCTTTTTGTGTATTATTTGTTGTTTGTTGATTATTTGTAGATGTAGTTGTTTTATTAGTTGTTGTAGCATTTTGTGTTGTATCTTTTTCTTCATTTTCTGATTCGCTCTTAGATGATTTTGTTGCTATTTCTTCTGATGAAATTTTAAAATCTTTAATTTCAAATTTTAATTCATCGTCATCTTCTAGGCTATATATAAAATCTGTAATCCCTATATATTTTCCTTCTAAGTTGAAATTCAAGTTGTATACATCATCTGCATTTGTAGATTTAACATCTAGTGTAAGTGTTACTCCATTTTTTGTAGCATAGTTTCCTATAATTGTCCATAAATATTCTATATTATATTTTTCAACTTGAATTACTCCCAAATTTGATTTAGCTTCTGGATTGTTTATTGTTTTTGCTTGATATTGTTGTTTAACTGTTTTCAACTCTCTAACTACTTTATCTAAATTTTCTATTGAATTTGGATAAGTTTGAGCTGAAATTTCTTTGCTTGTATTAAATTTTTGTTCTAAATTGTTACTTGCACTTTTAATATCGTTTATACTTTCAAGCTTAAGTGTACCAACTTTTAGGCTCTTTACTCCTATTGTATACCCTAATCCAATTAACAATATTATTATAACTGAAATTAATATTTTTTTCACAGCCTACTCCTCTTTTTAATAATTTAAGTTCCCTGTTATTGTAACTTTAACAACTTCTTCTGTTTTTGTTCCAGCAGTTGATGTTACATCAATTAGAATTCCTTCATTTTTTATTCCTGCAATAAAATATCCTAATTGTTCATATTTTTTTGCTTGTGCTTCTATTTGTATTGTTTTTCCTGTTGTATTTGTAATAGATAATAATTGTACTTCTTTTGGTATTACAAACATTATCTTGTTTAGCAAATTAGGAATTGCATTTTTCTTTGCATTTATTTCTGAAATTCTCTCATTTTGTTTATCTATTTGTTCTATTAATGATTGATAATCGCTTTTTCTAGTATTTAATAAGTTTGTATATTTTTCTACTTCACCTATTTTTACTTGTGAATCATCTATGAATGCTTGAACTTCTGCATCTTTTTTGCTTATTTGTGACATTAGTACTTTTTCAAATGAAATATAAACTACTATTAAAAGTAAAACTGCTATTGCACTTCTAAGTAGCCATCTTTCTGTATTGTCTAAGCCTCCTCCAAGGTCAAGTCTAAATAAATTTGACAATTTACTAGAACCAGATTTTCCAGTTGAAGGTTTATTTTTAGATTTTCCTCCAATTTCTAATGATGAAAGCATTTCTAGTTTTCCATTTTTCTTGAAATTAACCTCTCTTGTTCCTAATCCTAGTCCCTCTAGTGCTAATGCTATTGCTGAATTTACTTCTATATAGTCTTTTATGTTTATTTTTAAATTACTTTTTTTAGCAAAGAATGGCGTCAATATTTCACATTTTTTGTCTGGAAAGCTTTCTTGAAAATATAAGTCTATATTGTTAATTACACTTGCTGCTCCTGTTATATATATATCTTCAATTTCTATTCCATTTTCAATAATAATTTCTTTTGTTTTTGATATTATATTATATAACCTAGGTACAATATCCTCTAAATATTCATTTTCTTCTACTTGAAGTCCTTGTCCTTCTGTTGTATATATTGTAGTGTTTTTGCATATTTCATAAGCTTTTGCATAAGAATTTTCTTTTAGTGATATTGCATCTAGTATTTGTTTCATTCCATCGTCTATTATATCAACTCTTTGAATTTTTCCATTTACTATTGTTGTAAAGCTTGTTTTTTCTTCTATATTTATTATCATGCTATTTCTTTTGTCTGCAAAAGTATTTAATGTTTTTATTGCAACAGGTTCTGGAACTATGTTGCTTACTCTATATCCATCTAAAGCTTGTAATCTACTTACTATACTTGCTTTATCTACATAAGTGTACATAACTCCCGTTTTGTCTTTATCGTCATAATTTTCTAATAGCATTCTTCTATATTCTGTAGCGTTTCTATTTTTTCCTTTTTCATTGCAAAAATAGTCAAATTCTGTATTTATTGCCTTTTCTAAATCTTTTTTATTAAGCAAGCTAAAGACATTAGAATAAGTATATTGTTCGTCTGATAAGTTAGTGCTTATTGGAGTTTTAAAGCTAAATGTTTCTGTTACAATCTGTTTAATAGCTTTTTCTAAATCATCATAGAACTTTATTCCGTAAGATTCTATTTTTACTGTTTCACGTTCTTTTGAGGTTTTAGCATATTTAATTATATTGTTTTCTATATAAAGTCCTAAACAGCTTTGCATCTTTTTCTCCTTAGTTTTTATTGTTTTATATTTTTTACTAATATTTATGGTTTGCAATATTCTATTTTGTTAAACTTGAATTTTTTTAATGCTCATCCAAAATATACTATTATAACCAAAATTTCTATAGGTATATTTTATAATATAGTCCTTAAAAGTCAATATTTTTGGATTAATTGTAATCTAATTGTAATATTAATGTAATATTAATTTAAAAAATATTTTTTTGCATATTTTTAGTATTTCAGGAAATTATATTATTATCTTTATTTTGGAGGTTTAATAAAGCATGGCAATTGAAAAACATTTAAAATTAACTGGCATTTCTAATGTTTCTTGGAAAGATGCAATTACTAAAACTATATTAGAAGCATCTAAAACAATAGATTATATTTCATCTGTTACAGTCTTAGAGCAAAAAGCAAAAATAGATGGTAATAAAATAATAGAATACTATTCTACTATTGATCTTTGTTTTAGCATTGATGAAAAAAGAATTTAAAGGAGGATTGTTATGGAACCTATAAACACACAAAAAGAATATCAAAAATATGTTGATAAAAAGTCGCCAAATTCACCAATATGGAAAAACTGTTTAAATGCATTTTTGGTTGGTGGTTTAATTTGTACAATTGGGCAATTCATAATGGAAGTTTGTAAGTTTAGAGGCTTATCGCAAGATATTAGTTCTACAATTGTTTCTATATTGTTAATATTTTTAAGTGCATTCTTAACAGGTCTTAATATATTCAATAAAATCGGAAAATTTGCAGGTGCCGGTTCTCTTGTTCCAATTACAGGTTTTGCAAACTCAATAGTTTCTCCTGCAATGGAATATAAGTCAGAAGGCTATGTTATGGGAGTTGGCGCAAAGATGTTTACTGTAGCAGGTCCAGTGTTGGTTTATGGAATTTCTGCATCAATTTTAGTTGGAATAGTGTATTTGATTTTTAATACACAAGCCATAACATTAGTATAAGCAAATTTTATTAAAATAAACAAATTGGAATTATATATTTATTCTGGAGGTATGATATGAAAAAAATAGGTTCTCAAACAATTAAATTTGATAATCCAATTACAATATTGGATACAGCTTGTATTGTTGGGCCAAAGGAAGCTGATGGACCTCTTGCACAGTATTTTGACAAGTGTTTAGAAGATGAATTTTGGGGAGAAAAAACTTGGGAAAAGGCCGAAAGTAAAATTATAAAAGAAACTGTAAATTTGAGTATTATAAAATCAAAAATATCAGCTGATCAAATAGATTATTGTTTTGCAGGAGATTTACTTAATCAGTGTATATCTTCTAGTTTTGGATTAAGAGATTTAAATATTCCTTTTTTCGGAATTTTTGGTGCTTGTTCAACTTTTATTGAAGCTTTAAGTTTAGGTTCTGTTTTTATTGATGGTAATGGTGCAAATAATATTCTTTGTGCTGCTTCTAGTCATTTTTGTAGCGCAGAAAAGCAATTTAGATTTCCTTTGGAACTTGGAAATCAAAGGCCGCCTACATCTCAATGGACTGTTACAGGTTCAGGTTCTGCAATAATCTCTAAAACAGGTCAAGGTCCTTTTATTACAAGTATAACTACTGGAAAAATAGTTGATATGGGTATAAAAGATGCAAATAATATGGGAGCTGCAATGGCACCTGCTTTTGTAGATACTTTAGTTACACATTTTAAAGATACTGGCAGAAATCCAAGTTATTATGACGGAATATTTTCTGGCGATTTAGGCTATATCGGTAAAGAAATTTCAATAGAACTATGTCAAGCTAAAGGTTATAACATTAAAAATAATTATAATGATTGTGGAGTAATGATTTTTGATAAGGAAAACCAAGATACTCATTCTGGAGGTTCTGGTTGTGCTTGTTGTGCCAGTGTGTTTTCTGGATATCTATTTAATCAGTTAAAGCAAAAAAAATTAAAGAAAATTCTTTTAGTAGCAACAGGTGCACTTACTAATGCAACTTCTTCTCAGCAAGGCGAATCAATTCCTGGAATTGCACATGCGATTTCTATAGAAATTTAAACAAATTTCAATTTACAGAAAGGATGTAATATGAATGGAAGATTTTTTTAATAATTTAAATTGGATTATGCTTTTAAAAGCTTTTGTTGTTGGTGGATTAATTTGTATTATTGGTCAAATTTTAATTGACAAAACTAAATTAACTCCAGCAAGAATTTTAGTTATATTTGTAACAAGTGGTGCGATTTTACGGAGGATTAGGTATATATCAATATTTAGTTAATTTTGCAGGTGCAGGTGCAACCGTTCCCTTAACTGGTTTTGGAAACTTATTAGCCAAAGGAGCGATTGAAAAAGTTCAGCAAAATGGTCTTGTTGGTGCATTTACTGGTGGTACTTCTGCAGCTGCTGGTGGAATTGCTGCAGCAATATTCTTTGGATATATTGCTTCCTTAATTTCAAAGCCCAAAATGAAAAAGCAATAAAATAAAGCGTTAGTATTTGTTTTATACTAACGCTTTTACTTTTCTATTTCTTTATCTTTATGTTCATCTCTTCCTTTAGTTTCTGCAGCCTTTATTGCTTTTTCTTCATCTACTCTTACTCGAAATCCGCTCCGAATCTCTTATTCCCTTTGATATATTTGCGTTTGTTTTGTATTCTGTTGGTTCTGGCAATAGTTTTTGTTTTTTATTAGATTTACTAAAAAATTTCTTTATTCTTTCTTTTAATGATGGCTTGTTTACCCTCTCGTAAACTTCAGCATTTAATCTTTTATTTTGAAATGTTATTTTGTTGTTGCATTTTAATAATTGCTTGTTCGTATGGCTTTGCAAATATTCTTCATTTCTTATAATTTTGCCATCTTGTAATGCTCCAATTATAAATTCTGGTGGAATGCAATATTGTCCATCTTCTAATTCTTCAAAAATTCCAGCCTTTTCTTCAAAAACGCTTTTAGGTATTTTTAAAATTATTGCTGTTTTTCCCCTATTTTTTCCATCGCCATTTGCATATTGCATTAATGGTAATATCAAGTCATTATACATTACTGTATTTGATAAATCCAATGTTGGTTTTCCCATTGATGTGTTGTTAAAAATCCCTTTTTCGAAAAATGGTTTGTATTCAGCATCTGTATTGTGTATTCCTATAATATAATCTTCATCTAGATAATTTTCTTTTATAAATCTTTGTTGGCTATCGTTAATAGCAACGCCTTCTTTGCCTTTTTTATACCATTCATATAATATTTTTCTTTCACTTTTCATCTGTATACCTCTTTTTACATTTTATATATTTAGTTGTTTTGTGTCAATACAAATATTAGAATAAAGTAATATAGTCACCATTTTCAATCCCCATTATATATAAGGCTTCGATTTTTCCTATACAATAAAAAAAGAAGCCTTACTAGACTTCATTTTTTATACTTTATGCTTTTTTTGATATTTCTGCAATTTCAGTAAATGCTTTAGGATCATTTACAGCTAAATCAGCTAACATTTTTCTGTTTATTGTTACATTAGCTTTTTTTAGTCCTGCTATCATTTTGCTATATGTTGTTCCATTCATTCTAGCTGCTGCATTTATTCTTGCTATCCATAACTTTCTAAAATCACTTTTTTTATCTTTTCTTCCTACATAAGCATAAGATAATGATTTTAAAACTGCTTGGTTTGCATTTCTAAATCTATAGCTTTTTGCTCCAAAATATCCTTTTGCTTGTTTTAATACTTTTTTATGTTTTTTTCTTGTTATTCTTGCTGTTTTTACTCTTGCCATTTTTTATTCACCTTCCTATTTTCTAATTTCCGTATGGTAACATTTTTTTGATTCCTGCTTCGCAAGTTTTGTCTGCGTAAGCGCCTGGTCTTCTTGACATTTTTTGTCTTTTTGTTTTTGTTGCTAATCTGTGTCTTGAGTTAGCTGATGTTCTTTTTACTTTTCCATTTGCTGTATAAGAGTATCTTTTTGCTGCTGCTTTATTTGTTTTTAGTTTTGGCATTTTTATTCCTCCTTAATTTTAAAGATTTTTAATCTTTTTATTTATTAATTGGTGCTAGTATTATAAACATGTTTTTTCCTTCTAGCAAAGGTTTCTTTTCTAATGTTGACACCTCAGATAAGTTTTCTACAAATTTATTTAATACTTGTTCACCAAGTTTTGCATAACTTAATTCTCTGCCTCTAAATCTTACTGTAATTTTAACTTTACTTCCATCCTCTAAGAATTTTTTAGCATTTTTTGTTTTAAAATTAAAATCATGTTCTTCTATATTTGGTGTAACTCTTATTTCTTTTACTTCAACAGTTTTTTGCTTTTTCTTAGATTCTTTTTCTCTTTTTGATTGCTCAAACTTATATTTTCCGTAATCCATTAATTTACAAACTGGGTTCTCAGGATTTGATGACACTAGTACTAAATCTAAATCTCTACCTGCAGCTAAATCAATAGCTTCGTGTGTATTCATTTTTCCTAGTTTGTTTCCTTGTTCGTCAATAACTTGAACTTCTCTAAATCTAATTTGTTCATTAATTAATTGATCTTGTTTTATATTGTTCACCTCCAAACAAATAAAAAAACTTGTTCCAAAAGAACAAGTTACCCACAATACTTAAATTTATTTAACTTAAATATTAACCTTTTTCCATACAAGATAAGGTGAGAAGGGTTACTTCTTCTTTATGACTTAATAATAATACAGCATTTTTTAAAAAATGTCAAGGTTTTTATTGACTTTTTTTTATTTATATATTAAAATAGTTAAGTATGAATATTTGTAGCAATATGTTTTTAACCTATTACCCGGTAGTTAATAATATATTTTACAATATAATCTTTAAAATATGATAGGAGGAACAGTTTCTAATGAATAATACAACATATATGGCAAAAAATAATGAAGTTGAAAGCAAATGGTATATAATAGACGCTAGTCAAAAACCATTAGGTAGAGTAGCTGCTGAAGCTGCAAAGTTATTAAGAGGAAAACACAAACCAACATTTACACCTAACCAAGATACAGGTGATCATGTTATAATATTAAATTGCAAAGATGTAATTTTAACAGGAAAAAAATTAGATCAAAAAGTATATAGACATCATTCAGGATATATTGGAGGAATGAAAGAAATTTCTGCAAAAGATATGCTTTCTAATAATCCAGAAAAAGCAATGATGCTTGCAATTAAAGGAATGCTTCCACATAATAGATTAGGAAGAAAAATGATTAACAAAGTAAGAATATATGCAGGAGCAGAACATGAAAATCAAGCTCAAAAACCTGAAATTTGGGAGGTAAAATAATATGGCAACAAAAAAAGAAAAAATATCATTCTATGGAACAGGTAGAAGAAAAAAATCAATTGCAAGAGTTAGATTAGTAAATGGTAATGGAAATATTACAATAAACAATAAACCACTTGATGAATTTCTTGGTGTTGAAACTTTAAAAGTTATTGTAAAACAACCATTAGTTACAACAAACTCTTTAGATAAATTTGATGTAATTGCAAAAGTAACAGGTGGAGGAATAAGTGGTCAAGCAGGTGCTGTAAGACATGGTATAGCAAGAGCACTTGTAGAAGCTAACAGCGAATACAGACCAGCTTTAAAATCTGCTGGATTCTTAACAAGAGATGCAAGAATGAAAGAACGTAAAAAATACGGACTTAAAAAAGCAAGAAAAGCACCTCAATTCTCAAAGAGATAAACAAATCAATATATTTCAAGACCTCGGAAATAAAATTTCCGAGGTCTTTTGTATTAAATAAATATGGGTAGACAAAATTGTCTACCCATATTTATTTTTCTCTTTTCTATGCTGTTTTTAATTCTAATCTTAATTTGTCAGCTATCATTGCTATAAACTCTGAATTTGTAGGCTTTCCTTTTGCTGCTGAAATTGTATATCCAAATATACTTTCTACAACATCAGCTTGTCCTCTTGCCCATGCTACTTCTATTGCATGACGTATTGCTCTTTCTACTCTACTTGGTGTTGTTTTGTATTTCTCTGCTATTTCTGGATATAGCCGATTTTTAAAATAATCTACCACTTGATTGGTTTTTGCTTTTAATATTTATAGGTTTATTTTAACTCACCTTTTGGATTAAAACAAGACCAATAAATGCTTGGCGGACTAATTATTTTAATCTATTATTTGTTGCCCTTAATTTTTATAAACTCAGATATATTATTTCTTTTTATTTGTTCTCTTAATGTATCTTTTTCCAAGCATAATAAATCCTCTATCTCTTCTCTATTTAAGCCCAATCCTCTCTTCGATAACTCTTGCATTAGTTCACTTTTACTTAATATCCCATTATCTAAAATAATTCTTATTGCTTTTTTAAATAACGTAGGTTCTTCTAATTCCAAAGTATCATCTAGTGGTTCATTGTTTCTCCATTTTAGTTGAGATATTTTTCTCATTAAATATTGATATTGATTTACAGTTAATATATTCAATTGATAAGCTCTAACAATCATTGCTGATATAGATACTCTCCATTTTTTCTTTAGTTCAATGTAAAAATTCAAATCTTTTTCGTATAATAAATCTTTTAAAAATTCATTTCTTGGCAATAAAAATGCCGCAGCAAAATAGTTTGCTTCATCTTCACGTTTTCTAAATTCATCTTTAGACAATTCCTCTAAGTCACAATTCCAATCATGTAAAACAATATGTCCTAATTCATGAGCAGCATTAAATTGTCTTCTTGTAGCACTATTTTTATCATTGCCCAAAATTACGCAATAATAATCTTTATCATCATATTTTACCAATTGGCTAAAAGCATCTATGTTCTTTTTATCAGTTTTAAAAGAAGACATAATTATTCCATTTCGTTCCATCACATTAACAATATCAACTACTGGTTTTTCTTCCAGATTCCATTTTTCGCGCAGACTCATTGCTATACTCTCTATTTCCTTGTAATCATACCCTTTTTCATTATAATCACTTTTTATTATATTTAATTGTGGAAAATCCAAATATTCAGATAAGAATCTATACAATGATGCAACTATTTCTGTTTTCTTTTCTTCCATCATTCTATCTTTTTTATTAGCTGAAAGTAGAGCTCTAAAATATGTGTTTCCAACCTCTATATCATATGAATTTCTTTCATAAAAATAATGAACTGGAAATTTAAGAATTGCAGCTAGTTTAAATATAACATCTAAGCTAGGAGAAATTGAATTGTTCTCATTTTCAAATTGTGCTACTGCTTGTCTTGTTATTTTTATTTCATCAGCCAATTCGCCCATGCTCATTCCCCTATATATTCGTGCCTCTTTTAATTTATTTCCATTAAAAACATTATTCTTTTTCATATTTTCCTCCGAAACTATTCATCTTTTTCTTCTTTTTCTTTTTTCTTTGTATTTATAGGTAAATTATAATTTGATTTTATTTTTATTTCCAAATTATCTTTTTTATCTATTGTTGTATACTCTATATCAAATTTTGGTGTTATCAAATGTGACCAATCATCTACAGATGAAATATGTAAATATCTATCCACCAAGTATGTCTCAAAAGTAACTATTTCTCTATTTTCTTCTTCAAATACTATTATAGCAAATCTATTTACTTTATCTTTATATTCGCATAATAAATCTAAAACTTTATCAATTTTCTCTTCTTCAAACTCTTTGTCTGTATTGAATAATTCTATTTGATGTTTTGCGGATTCAACATTTTTATTATATGTTGCAAATGCATCTAAATAATGCGGTTTTTCCCTTTTATTTCTTTCGTTTTGTATTTTAAAGAAATTCTTCTTTCTAGTTATGCAATATAAAGTCCCTGTAATATTATCGTATAGCGTTGGTAATTCCCAGATATTTCTGTTTACAATTTTACATTTTAATCTTTTTGATTGCAATTTTAAATCTAAATTAGTGTTAATAAAATCCCATTTTATACTATGTATACAATTATATGATGATAATTGATTTTCTATTTTAAAATCTCTCACATCTTCTCTTATTCCGTTTTGAACTGCTTGAATTATTGACTTTTTTTCTGAATCACTTAATTCTTTTTCTAACATATAATACCCCCTCATAGTCTAAATTATTATAATTTAGTTATATTGTATTTTATATTTTATTTTTTGTCAAGTGTTTTTTATATTTTTTTATCTTTTGTCAAGTATTTATCATTATAGTTTTCAAGTGTAAAGCAATAAGTACAATTTACTAATTTATGTTTTTGTTTATAATTTGTCATCATCTAATATCTCATAATCCACTTCTAATAGTGATTTAATATTTTCTATTTTGCATAGTTCCGCTTGTTCTGCTGGATAGCCTGAATACACATATACATTTATATTTTCATGTTCTGGTTTTACCAGTCTTGCCCTTCCAATTGATTGTTCCAATTCAGATGATATATCCCATAATTCTATTTTTCTTAACACTTCATCACTATATGTATAAAATAAAAATGTATGTTCATCATTTTGGTTCTCCATCAAATTCATATCATTATTTTGTGCATTATACCTCTTTTCGTATATGTCATATGCTAGCAAATGGTAATATAATGAATTTTTTCTATAACAACCTGCAATTACCAAGTTTTTTCCTTGCAATTCATTTATTGCATTAACTGCACCAAAATTATAATCTCCAATATTTTGGTCACAAAAGTGCTTAAATGTTATCATTATAGCTTCTGGATGTTTACTTTTTATATAATCTAGTATCTTAGGATTATTCTTCAAACACCTTTTAGAAAAACTTCTGTCACAATATTGATAGATTTTTCCATAATATTTTACCTTTGGCAATTGTATAAATTTAAATTTTCTTTCTTTCGCATATAAATTACTATAAAACTCCTCATTAGCAGTTGCTGATAAAAGTATAATATCATTGTTTGGCAAATCAATAACATTTATAAAACTTATTTTTTCTTTGCTTTCTTCATTATTTTTGTCATAATATGCTATAGATGCTTTTAAAATTGATATAACATCTATTTTTGATTTTATCTTTATAATCTCTTCTTCTAACCTTTTTCGGATATCATTTTGTAAGTTTATTTGTTCTACTTCTCCAAGTATTACATCTCTATTTTTTATTTCATTAATTTTAGGCAACAATAATTCTCTTATAGTTTCTGATTCTTCACATATGCTATTTACTTGTTCCAAGCTTACTTCTTGCATTTCGTACCTACTATTACTAATAAAATCTTCATCAATTATGATTTTAGCCTTATCTAAAATATAGGATGGTAGATATGTTAATTTTTTGTGGGTTGTAACTAAAATATTACATTTGCTGCTTTTTATATCTTCGTTAAAGCTCAAATATTTTTTTATTATATTTTTATCTTCTTCATTTATACTACTGTTCAAGTATAATATTCTTTTTAACAGTTTTTTTAACGAACAGAAACTGCTAACATCAAAATAGTAATCTACTATCTTTTTAATTCTTTTATCTTTTATTTCCTCTAAATTAGTGGTGGTTATATGTGGTATATTATTTTCATATAATAATTTATCAAATTCATTTTTTGCTTTAATTGTTGGTGTAGAATATATTATATAAAAATCTTTTATATCCAAATCTTTTATCGCCAGCATTGTATTATATGTCTTTCCAACTCCAGTTTGACATTTTATAACGCTTAATTTTTTTGTATTATGTTTGTTCTGAAGAATTTCTTTCATACTTTCTTTAATTTCTTCTTTTAACAATTTTCTTACAAAATTCAATTCTTTATATTCAATATTCTGTTCATTTTTTATTATTCTATTATTACGGTTGAGTCTTAGACTATCTAATATAGTTCCTGCATTTTTACACTTATTATAATATTGACATTGTCTACATTTTGCTGGAGAATAGTTATTATTTTTAATATACTCTAATTGATATTTCCATTTTAATAATGCCTCTGTATCATCTTCTAATTCTTCAGAATATTTCTCTATTAAATCTAAGAAATAGTTTTCACCTATAATTTTATGCTCTTTCCCATCTCTTGAAAAAGTAATTTTTGAATTTATAAAATTTGTTGCTAAAATGAACAAATCATTATGACTCATTCTACAATTCAATTCTTTCAAATCACGATACAATTCACAACGTTTATAAAGTTTTTCTTCTTTTATTTTAACCCTATCTATATTTTCATTTTGGTTTACATTTTTATAATATTTTATCTTTTCATCTACTTTACTTAGTTTTGTCTTCTTTGGACTTGTCCTTTTTTCTTTTATGCGACATATTTCATAATATTCTTGTTCACCATTTGTGAAGGTAGGCGTACCTGTCCTATAGTATAAGTAATATAAGAAAGGTTCTTCTAACTTCACTTTTTTGTTAAATATTTCATTATACTCTTCATTCGACAGCGTAAAATATGAATTATCAAACTTATATTTTTCATCATTTAGTTTTTTCAGTTCTTCGCATTTCTTTATTTGTTGCGAATTTATATTAACTCTCCTTACATGCGGAAAATTGTTTAAAGTGTTTATACCATAACTCGCCATTAATGTTTTAAAATTTCTTGTTTTATTACTATCTTGACTATTCTTTCTCATATAACACTCAGTAAATATTTGAAACAGCTTATCTAATTCTATACATTTTCCATACTTATATTTATCTATTAACGATTTTCCTCCAAAGAAAACCCTATTAGGATTCTTACATGCTGTATCAGCATATCCTTCAAAAATAAGTAATAGTATTTTAAATATAGTTTCAGCTAAACTATATTCTCTAATTTTTACATCTAGTTTAAATACTATTCTGAATCTTTCTCCATTTATTCCATCTGAAAATGTTCTATATATAAACAATGGATTTATTTGAAACTTTTCTATTTTCTCCCTAATTTCTTTATACAGCAATCCATATTCTAATTTTATCGGCTTTCCACATTCATTAAGTTTATGGTCTATATCTATCGGGAAAAGCTCTTCATAAGCAAAATCTTTTCCTTTTCTTATATCTATCTTTTCTTCATTATTCTTATTCTCAAAAACTGCAGCTAAAAAGCTCTTTCCTTTCTCTCCAATTTCAATTTCTAACTCTTTGATAGAAATGTTTTTCTTTAATGTTTCTATTTTATTTAGAAATTCTGATATCTCTCCTTTTTCTGGTTTTTTTGCAGACTCTTTATCAGCTATGAAAATTGTTGTGTTCATAAACTCTCTCCTTCATTATTAAATTTTCTCACACAACAATTCTCTGACAGCATTTATGTTAATCTTTAAATGACTGTCTATGTCTTTTCTCAAAATGTCACATATTATTATTATATACCAAAACTTTAAAAATTATTCACGATTTTTGTATTTTTTTAGTTTTTTTAATTTTATTTCATGCTTTTTATGTTATAATTATATTTTATAATTATATTATTCCTGGTATTTTTTTCTTTTTATATCTTTTAGTCCTTTATATTTTGGAAATTATATTATCTCTTTTAGAGCTTTATAATACTAATACATTTAAAAGGTTTTATTTTAAATTATAAAGTACTTTTATTCACCTTATATTTTTTAAGTTTTTCTTTTCTTTTAATTTATTAATAAATTTTGCCTCCCGGTATTTTACAACTTGCCAAGAGTTGAAAATGTCCTGTATTCTGTAAGTAGTTTTCATCACATAATTTTTCTATTTCTTAGTGATGTTGATAAAAAATATCGTATCATTTATCGTGACTTTGCCTATATTTAAGTAAAAAGCCGATTTTGATTTTATTGTTTTTTTAATTAATTATTAAAAAAACCATATATTTGCTTAGAAAACTAAACATTTATATGATTTTGTATATTAATTTGTTTTATTTAATATTAAAACTATATGAATTTCCATTAACATTAATAATTGCTTTTATCGGTTTTCCAGAATTGGTAATTTCTTCTGAAACTTCACTTATTAAAAAGTACTTCAAAGTTTCTAATGGCTCAATATTATATAAGTTTGTATATGTATTAATGTTTCCACCATCAGCTTCTTCTACTGCCACACTACAATTATATTCATATTTATTGTCATATATCAACTTTCCACTTATCATACTGTTTTGTTTTACAGCTTCACTTTTTAAACTCTTAATTTTTAATTCTAATCCTACTAAAATTTTTCCATCACCACTATTTAAGTATTGGTAATATGAATCTGGATTTACAGGATTTACATTTTTAGCAATAATGCTTTTATTTATATTAAATTCGCAATAATTATCAATTGTTACTTTATCATCTGTAGTTATTTCTTTAGCCTCACTATTTGACTTATTTTCATTTTTGCTAACTGTACCTACATTTTCTTTAGTTGTTGAAATTGTTTCAAATCTATCACTTTTTTTATTTATTATCAATACTGTAATTATAGCAACTAAAATTATTATAATTCCTATAAATATATATTTTGATTTTCCTTTTAATTTTTCCATTTGCACTTCTCTCCTCACTTTTTTTCATTTACATTATCTCTTAGATGTTCTGAATTTTCTCTAATATCGTTTAGTAAATCAATTTTTTCAGCATCAGCATATAAAAAAATCCCTATGGCAATCCCAGTAATTATACTAGCAATTCCTATAACTGCAGAATTTTTATAGACAATAATTCCTGTAATTACGGCCACAGAACCTACTACAACTGCTATTATCTTTAATGTATCAGCAAAGCTATTTCCAGAATAATAATATTCTTTATCATTTTTGCTCATTTTACACCTCCTTAAAATTATAATTAATTTCATAATTTATATACTCTTAGTCAAAATTGTTAAACATCTACTTGTTTTTCTCAAATTATAACATAAGATTTTTCTTTTGTACACATTTTGTGTACTTATTTTTAATTTATTTTTGTATACACTAATATTAGGTGATTATTTATGGAAAAATTGAAGATTGAAAACATCAAAAAGAGTAATGATACAATAACTAGAACTATACGAATAAGTGGGAAAACATTTGATAAGATTAATGAATTAGCAGAAAAAAACGATTTGAGTTTTAACAATGTTATAAATCAGATTATAGAATACGGATTGGAAAATTTAGGATAAATTATATTTGACATTGAGTAAGATATATGTTATTATTTAATTAGCATAAACAAATGCATTCTTAGTTCAGAGTTGTCATTTGTATTCGGTATGTGTATCTGTAACTACACATACTATTTTTTTGCATAAAAAACAAGATAGACTGTAACCTCTATCTTGTTTCGACTATGTAATTGCATACATTTAGTCTTCTTCCTTTTGTTCTTTTGCTTTCATAGTTTCTTCTTTTTCATTTAAAAGCATTTCTACTAATCGCAAAATTAGTTCAGAGTTTGTCATTCGTATCCCTCCCTTCTACCCTTAAGTAAAAGGTTATTAGTATTTTACAATATATTCCAAATTAGGTCAAGTTTTTTTGGCTAAAAAGCAATTTTTTCTTTTGGTAATTTTTTTATTAAAACAACTGTATCATTGTTTAAACTATCAATATTTGCTTGTATTTTATTTTTACTTTTATTTGTCATTGTACAATATGCTTCATTTAAGTTCAATTTTGTATATTCTTTTGTCTTTTTATTATTTAATTCAATTACTCCGCTTCTTTCATTATATTCTAATTTATCTATTATTTGCTTTACTTCTATTGCTCCTTTTACTAATATTTCTACTGATTTGTTTTTCATTGTCTCTAGTATTTTTGAAACTTCTTTTTCTGGTATTCTTATCATAATTATTCCCCTTTCTACACTCTTTTTAAATTTGCCAAAGGCGAATATCTTTGATAATTTATTCTTAAATCATCTTCATCCAAATCAAGATATGCTTTTTCTGTTACTTTAACAGAGGAATGTCCTAAAATTCTAGATAATGTGTAAATATCTCCACCTGTCATTAAAAATCTTTTTGCAAAGTTATTTCTTAACATATGAGGGTGAATGTCTTTTGCTCCGATTCTTTCCCCATACTTCTTGAAATTGGTTTCATAATTATTTATTTGAAGCGGTTTTCCCTTATTCGTACAAAAAACATACGAAGATTCTCTATACCTATCTTTATATTGTAGCCATCTCCTCAATTGTTTTAGCATTTCTTGTGAAAAGAAAACATATCTATCTTTTCTTCCTTTTGTATTTTCTGCTGTTAGTAAAATTGTTCTTTTGGTAAAATCAACTTCTGTTTCTTTAATTAATAATGTTTCCCCTAGTCTCATACCTGTATCGAATATTAATTGAGCCACTATATAGTCTCTATATTCATGGAATTTAGATACATCAAAACATCTTAGTAATCTATTAAAATTGGCATCATCAAGATATCCTACTGCTTTTCTCTCGCATTTTATTTCTTTTATTTTAGATACTGGATTTATTGTAATATATCTGTTCTCATAAAGATAATTATAAAATACTTTAATATTTCTAATATAATTATTGATTGTCGTAGTCGTTATCTTTTTGCCATAATCTTCTCTATTCTCTGGGAAGTTAACAACTTTTGTATTTTCATTTGTTACTACTGTATATTTTCCTCTTTCTTTTAAATATCTAATGTATTCTCTGATATGTAATTCTTTTGTATCTTCTACTTTCCTTACTTTGTGATTCTCCTTCAAATATTCTGCTAGTAATCTTAATGTTTGTTCATAACTTGCTATTGTTTTTGTACTCAAATTCTTACTTGTACAATAATCCATAAATTCATCAATATCATAATCAATTTTTTCCATAATAAAAAACCTTCCTTCTTTATCAGTTAATGTTTTAAATATTAAAAACATTAACCAATAAATAAGAAAAGTTTATAGGTTTAAGATTATTTCATTTATAGGTTTCTATGCAGATTTTTCACCTAATCTATATGTATTTTTATACCCTTTATAGGTTTAGTGACAATTTTTGTAAGCTGTATAATCCGCTTCTAGCCTTTATTTCACAAATTCTATGCTGTTTTTAATTCTAATCTTAATTTGTCAGCTATCATTGCTATAAATTCGCTATTAGTTGGTTTTCCTTTTGCTGCTGAAATTGTATATCCAAATATACTTTCTACAACATCAGCTTGTCCTCTTGCCCATGCTACTTCTATTGCATGACGTATTGCTCTTTCTACTCTACTTGGTGTTGTTTTGTATTTTTCTGCTATTTCTGGATATAATTGTTTTGTTATTTGATTTATAATGTCTATATCATTTATAACCATCATTATAGCTTCTCTTAAATATTGGTAACCTTTTATATGTGCGGGAACTCCTAACTCATGTATAACATTTGTAACTAGAGCTTCTAAGTTATCTTCATTTTTCTTGTTTTCTTTTGGAATGTCTATGTATGGAGCTTTAATTTCTCTATTTATTGTTGTACCTTGGTTTTGTTTTGGTTCAAAGTATTTTATATCTCTTATTCTTTTAATTAATAATTCTATATCAAAAGGTTTTATTACATAATATTCTGCTCCTAGGCTTATTGCTTGTTGAGTTATTTTAGTTTGACCAACAGCTGATAACATTATGCATATTGGTTTTTTATCCATTGATGACGCAGCTATTTTTTCTAATACTCCTAATCCATCTAAATATGGCATTATAACGTCTAACAAAACAATGTCAGGTTTTGTATTTAATATCATATCGCATGCTTCTCTACCATCTTTAGCAACGCCGATTACCTCCATATCATCTTCTTTCTCTAAATAGCTTATTAATGTCATTGCAAACTCTGGATTATCATCTGCAATCAAAACTGTAATTTTCTCTTTCAAAACTATACCCCCTAAAAAATATATTTGTAAATTTTTTACAATTTGAATTATAATATTATTTTATAAATATTGCAATAGTTTTTTGGAAATTTTTTCTAGTTTGAGTCACAATTGGCTATACATCAACATATTTTTCTTTTAAAATATCATATTTTATGATTTTTAAAGGATTTTTACTGTTGTTATTTGTAATTTCTTTTAACTGTTCCTCTACCATTTCTACCATAATTTCTATATTCTCCAAATATTCCATATTAATAACTCTTAATTTGTTTTTATTTACATAGTAATTAAACTGTTCTATTTGGTCGTAAGTTGTAATTATTTTTACTTGATATCCTTTTTTCTTATTTACTATCTTTGCTTTTTCTAACGCCTTCATTGTAGCTTCTGAGTATGCTCTTACAAGTCCTCCTGTCCCTAATAAAATCCCTCCAAAATATCTTGTTACAACAACTAAAACATTTGATAATCCTTTTTCTAATACTATTTTTAGTATTGGACTTCCTGCTGTTCCAGAAGGTTCTCCGGTCGTCATTAAATTTTATTGCAATTCCACCATCACCGGTTTCTAAAGCGTATGCAAAAACATTGTGCCTTGCATCATGATATTTCTTTTTCATTTCTCTTATATATGCTTCCGCTTCTTCTACTGACTCTATGTAAAATATATGTGCAATGAATTTAGACTTCTTTTCAACTATTTCTGCTTCTACATTACCACTTATTGTTTTAAATTCTTCCATTTATTCTATCCTTTTTTCATTTTTTGAGAAAATTTTAAATTAGACAAATTTCAACTTAACTAATTCCTGCTGTATACCCTGTACTCCATGCTACTTGTAAATTGTAACCGCCAGTCAAGCAATCTACATCTATTATTTCTCCTGCAAAGTATAATCCATTTATCAATTTAGATTCCATTGTTTTGGGATTTATTTCTTTAATGTTTATTCCCCCTGATGTTACTATTGCTTCTTCTATAGGTCTTGTTCCATTTATGCTAATTTTAAAATGTTTTAACTCATTTACTAATTTTTGTCTTTCTTGTTTAGTTATTTCATTTATTTTTTTGCTTTCGTTTATATTTGTTTTTTCTATTATGACTGGTATTAACTTTTGTGGCAACAATTTATCTAAACTATTTTTAAATTGTTTGTTTTTTTGCTCCTCAAAATCACGTAATATTCTCGCGTCAAGTTTTTCTTCTGACAAGGCTGGTTTTAAATCTATTTCTAATTCTACTTTGCCTTCTTTTAGAATTTGTTCTATGTTTTTTGTTTTTACCAAATATGATGAAGCTGACAATACTATTGGGCCTGACACGCCAAAATGAGTAAATAACATTTCTCCAAAGTCTTTATATACTACTTTATCGCAAATTTGCAATTGAATTGCAACATTTCTTAAAGATAATCCTTGTAATTCCTTGCAAACCTCATCATGAGATGTAAGTGGTACTAATGATGGTTCTATTTTTGTAATAGTATGACCTAAATCTTTTGCTAATTTATATCCATCACCTGTTGAGCCTGTTACTGGATAACTTTTTCCTCCTGTTGCAAGAATTATTTTGTCTGCCTTTATTTCTTTTCCATTATCTAACTCTACACCTAAAACATTTTTTTCACCGTCAGTAATTATTCTTTTAGCTGTTGTATTAGTTAATATTTGTACATTTTGTTTTTTTAATATATGTAATAATGCTTCTAAAACGTCTTGTGCCCTATCTGAAACTGGGAAAACTCTTTCTCCTCTTTCTACTTTTGTTTTTACTCCTTCATTTTCTAATAATTCTATCATATCTTTATTGGTAAAATTATTAAAAACTCCATAAAGAAATTTTGGATTTGTTGGAGTGTTTTCCATAAATTTATCCATTTGGGCATTATTTGTTATATTGCATCTTCCTTTTCCTGTGATTAATAATTTTTTTCCACAAGAATTCATTTTTTCTATTATTGTTACTTTATCTCCATTTTTAGCAGAAGAAATCGCTGCCATTAATCCGGCAGGCCCTCCTCCAATTATTACTGTATTTCTCATTAATATTTCCTTTCATATAAATTCCAATTCATCTATAATCTTGAAATTGCTTTTAAAATCCCCAATTTCCCGTATCTATATGTAAGTCCTCCTTGTAAAAAGGCTATATATGGTGGTCTTATTGGTCCGTCACAAGAAAGTTCTATTGAAGAGCCTTGTGTAAATGCTCCTGCGGCCATTATTACTTGGTCTGTATATCCTGGCATGTTCCATGGCATAGGAACAGAATTTGAGTCTACTGGTGAAGCTGCTTGTATTCCTTGGCAAAATCTTATTAACTTTTCTCTATCATTAAACTCTATTGTTTGAACTATATCTGCTCTTTTATCATTAAATTTTGGCTCTACATTGTAACCTAATTCTTCTAGCATTTTGCTTGCAAATATAGCTGTTTTTAAACTGCTTGCTACAACTTGTGGTGCAAAAAATAATCCTTGCAAAATCTGTTTGTTAATTCCCAAACTTGGTCCGACCTCTTTTCCAAGTCCTGGTGCTGTTAATCTTTCTGCGGCTAATTCTACTATGTCTTTTCTTCCTGCTATATAGCCTCCATTTGGAGCAATTCCTCCACCCAAGTTCTTAATTAAAGAACCTACTACTACGTCCGCACCTACTTCAATTGGTTCTTTTTTAGTTACAAATTCGCAATAGCAATTATCTATCATTATGATTACATTTTTATCTATTTCTTTTATAAGTTTAATTACTTTCTCTACTTTTTCTAAATCTATTGTTTTTCTTGTTGAGTAGCCTCTAGAACGTTGAATTTCTATCAATTTTATATTTCCTTTTTTTACTCTTTCTTCTATTGCCTTGTAGTCAAAATCATCATTAATTAGCTCTATTTGCTCATATTTTACGCCATAACTTTGTAGTGAACTTTTATTTTCTACTATTCCTATTACTTCGTCTAAAGTATCATACGGTTTTCCAGATATACTAATTAATGTGTCGTTTGGTCTTAGTATTCCGAATAGCAATGTAGAGATTGCATGAGTTCCAGATATAAATTGAGTTCTAACTAAGCTATCTTCTGCTTTAAACACATCTGCAAATATACTTTCTATTGTGTCTCTCCCTATATCTCCATAGCCATATCCTGTTGTTCCATTAAAATGCATTTCTGATAAATTATATTTTTGAAAAGCAGAGAGTACTTTTAAACTATTATATTCTTCTATTTCTTCTACTTCTTTAAATATAGGAGCTAAATCTTTCTCTACTTTTTTTGATAATTCTATTATACCGTCTTTTATTCCAAATTCTTTATACATATATTATTCTCCTTTTTATAAAGGCAAGCATATTGCTTGCCTTTACTTTTATTAGTTCTCTTCTTTTTGTTCACTATCTTCTTTATCGCTTTTATCTTCATCTTCTTGTTCTTCTTGCACATCTTCTTCTACATTGTTTCTACATGCTTTTACCCATAATATTCTCTTTTCTTCATAGTCTTCAATTTTATAAGTTACTCTTTTAGTTTCTATTACCGGTTTTTCATCATCTAATGGAATTCTTCCAAGCAATTCTATTAGATATCCAGATAAAGTATCATATTCTCCTTCTGGTATTTCTACACCTAATATTTTTCTTAAGTCGTGTATAGATACACTACCACTAATTAGGAATGTGTTGTCATCAATTTTTTCAAATTCCTTTTCTTCCTCATCATATTCATCAAATATGTTACCAACAAGTTCTTCTATTATATCTTCCATTGTAACTAATCCTGCTGTTCCACCATATTCATCTAATACTATTGCTAATTGATGTTTATTTTTTTGTAAGTCTCTAAAAAGCTCATCTATAGGTTTGTTTTCTGATACAAAATATGGTTCTCTTATAATTTTTGCTATTTTTACTTTTTCTTTTTTATTTACATTTGCAAGTAAATCTTTTATAAATAACATACCAACAATGTTATCTATATTTTCTTCATATACAGGTATTCTACTATATTTGTATTCATCTAATTCTTTTAAAATATTGTCTATATCTGAATTTATATCTATTGCATATATATCTTTTCTATGAATCATTATTTCAGACACTACTTTGTCATTAAATTCAAATACATTATTTATAAGCTCTTTTTCTTCTTCTTTTATTGAGCCTTTTTCTTCTCCAACATCTACCATCATTCTTATTTCTTCTTCTGTTACAGTTTCTTCATCTGTTCCAGATATTCCAAATAATTTTGATACTCCATTTGTTGAAGCTGTAAGTAATTTTACAAATGGTGCTGTTATCATAGAGATTGCTCTTATTATTCCTATTGTTCCAAATGCTATTTTTTCACTGTTTCTCATTGCAAGTCTTTTTGGTACTAACTCACCAAAAATTAATGAGAAATATGAAAGTATAATTGTAATTAAAATTATTGATATATTTCTCCATACAGCTAAACCTAAAGGCATTAAATTTTGTAGCATTGGAGCTAAATCATCTGCAAATGCATCTGCTGCAAAAGCACTTGATAAAAATCCTGCAAGTGTAATTCCTATTTGTATTGTTGCCAAAAATTTACTTGGCTCTCTTAACATTTTCTTTATTTGTTTTGCTTTTTTGTTTCCTTCTTTTGCTTGTTTTTCTATTTTTGCATCATTAAGTGATATAAATGCAATTTCTGTAGCTGCAAAAAATGCATTTATTAATATTAGTATTGCTAATACTATAATTTGTGACATTTAATAAATTCACTCTTCCCTTCTTACTTTTATGTAGTTTTACATCAAATATTATATATGCTACTCGAAGGAATGTCAAGGAATATGTAAGATTCTACATTCCAGTTTTAGGTAATTTTTGAACAGTTTCTTTTACTTTAATACCACTTTGTTCTTCTTTTACTGCTAATTCTGTTTTTTTCTCCTCTTTATATATTTCTGGCTCTTCTTCTGAATTAATTACATTTACAGTTGTTTCTTCATTAAGTTCCAATTCTACTTTTATTAGCTTGCTATATAATTGATAACCTTCTAATGTTCTAGTTTCTTTAACGTAATATATACCTGGTAATAAATTATCTATTATTGCCATTCCATCTTTATTTGTAGTAATCTCTGTATAAATTTTATTCTGATCTTTATCTAATAATTCAAATTCAACTCCTTCTAACTTCTTACCAGTTTTGTCATCTGTTTTTGTAATTATTATTTTTGTTTCATTTTTTGTATAATAAACCTTTTTGCTTCCTGTGCCCTCTTCGTAAGTATAACCAGTTAGTGCATAACTTTGAAGTCCACTATCTCTACTTTCTCCATAGAATACTGGTTTTGTAGCGACCTGTGCCGATACCTCAATTGAAAAATTTCCATCTTGTTTTACTTCTTGTATTGGTATAAGTATTTTAAATTTTTCTGAATTTGTAAATTCCGTTTTTTCTTTATTATTTTGGTCTACTAATTTATATCCTTCTATTTTTAAATTTTTGACATTTACCGTGTACTTGCTCATTGAAGTATTTGCAGTTACTGAAAATGTTTTAGAAATATATTTACCATCCAAATTATCAATTTTCCATAGTTTTTCTTGTTCATTTACTGTTAATTCTGAACTTACTTTTGTTTGATTTGAATTTCGTGCATTGTTAACAATTGTTTTTAATGCATTCAAAGTTCTTTCTCCAGCTTCTCCTATTGCAGAGTATTCATTTACATCTCTGTTTGTAAGCATACAATAAACAGCTTGTTTTGTTGCTAAATATGCCTCTTCTTCTGTGTTACAGCCAAGTTCGGAAATACTTTTGTATGGATATCCGTTTATTATGGCTCTCCATACCATTACATTATTTACTAGTTGCTTTACATCCACTGTTTGTGTCCTTCCAATTTCTACTCCTGGTAATTCTCTATCCATACAATATGCTGGATATTCTTTTCCGTCTTTTTTATATACTGCTAAATGTGTATGTATTCTTAGTCCTTTCCACATTAATAATCCATTTGTTTTTTTATTTGCATAGATATATGCTGTATCTATGGGTACTACTGCCTTACTTGATATTGGAACTAGTCCTATTAAAATAACTATTATACTTATTATTGATATTAATTTTTTTCTCATTAAAATTCCTCCTTAATTTCTATTCCTTGAATACAACGTCTTTGTGTAGGTTTGTTCTCTACACATGTTATTAATGTTATTGTATTTTCTTCTGTGTCTTGAAGGTATGACCAATCTGTATCTTGAATTATTGTAATATTATTTACAACATACTTTTTTGTTTCATAACCTTGTTTATATATTATCTCATCACCAAATTCTAATTCTTTAATCCTTGAAAAATAATTTATAGGATAGCCTCTATTATGTGCTGCTAGTCCTACATTTCCATTTAAAAGATTTGTATGTTCAAAATGCCCAACATATTCTAGCATTACCTCTTGGCTTGTTCCTTCAGAAATTGGTGCTATTAAATCTATCTTTTGTATTTCTATTTCCCACTTTTGTTCTTTTGGTTCCTCATATTTCTTTGGTACTATCTCTTCTTTTTTTGTAATTTCTTTGTTTTCTGTTTGTATACTTTGCTTTTTTTGCAAATATATTGCTTCTACCTTGCTAGCTGTAAACTCTATTAGGCAAAATATTGTAAGTGTAATAATTAAAGAAACCACAAAAACATTGCGTCTAGTGTATGTTATCAGATACGCATCACCCCTTAATATTAAATTGTTTTAATTTTGGATTTTTAAAAAGATAAAAACTTTTTAAGAATTAAATATTTTTTAAATTGCAGATTTGCAATTTGATAAAAATATATTACTATATTTTTTTTAGAATGTAAAGAATTTTTCATCGACAAAAAATGTCAAAAACTTGCAAAAAGAGAGGATGAGATAGTTATTATACTATCCCATCCTTTCTCTTTTAGTGCTTTGGAACAAAAGACTGACAACTACCATTTGGGTCTACCATTTCTACCTTTTTTCTGCATCCGCAGTATTCTGATGGTTCAGTAAAACATCCAGTAGGTGGAACATATCGGTAGAAGCTGTTTTCACAATCTCTGCAACATTTAGTTGCGAAAATATTTTTCATTGCTTCTACTTCATCCTGCTCCTTCTTCAGTCTCTCTTCTTTTTCCTTCCATGCCTTAAGGAGTTCTTCCTTGGTGTAAACGCGTCTCGGCATAGTGTGCACCTCCTAAAAATTTTATGCACTTATATTATATCATATTTACATAATTTTGTAAAATTTTATAAGTTGTATTTTATTAATGTTTGTGTTATAATCATTTCATTATAAATAATTGAAGGAGCATTTTTTATGAAACTAACATCAGATAGTGAAACATTAGCCGAAAAAAAGGCTTTAATTTTATATATTTTAAACAAAGTATCAAAGCCAATTAGCAATGATGCTCTTTTAAAGTTAGTAATTACAATAGATAATATGAATTACTTTTACTTTCAACAATTTTTGTTGGATCTATTAGAAAATAAATATATTATAACTTTTGAACAAGACGGAGAAAATTTATATGAGCTTACAGATGCAGGAAGACAGGCTTTAGAATTAGTTTCAGATATAATACCTGGTATTGCTAAATTTAGAGTTGATAATAGTTTTAAAGAAACTTTAGGTGAATTTCAAAACAAAGCTTCTATTACAAGTGATTTTATTCCTCATAATGAAAATGAATATAGTGTAAAATGCAAAATAGTAGAAAACAATCAAACTCTTTTTGAAGTTCAAGTTTATGCTGGAACAAGAGAACAAGCAAAAAAAATAGCTGATAATTGGAACAACAATGCAGAAGAAATTTATCCTCAAATTTTAGAAATTTTAGCAAAAAATTAAACGAAATAGAGCATTTCGTTTAATTTTTTATTTTTTTACTTCATTAATTTTTGTCTTACATATTCATATAGCATTACTCCTGTTGCTACTGCGGCATTTAGGCTTTCTGTTTTCCCTAACATTGGAATCTTAACTTTTTTATCTGCTGTTTCCATTACTTCTTGTGAAACTCCATTTGCTTCGTTTCCTATTATTATTGCTGATTTTTTATAAGCTATATCGTATATACTGTCATTTGTTTGAAGTGATGTTGCTATTACTTTAAATTTATGTTTTTTTATTTCTTTTATTGTGGCAACTAAATCATCACTTTGTATTATATTTATTCTAAATATAGCTCCCATTGTTGAACGTACTACTTTTGGATTAAATATATCTCCAGTTTTTTTAGACACTACAACTTGTGATAATCCGTACACTATCTATTGTTCTTAATATCGTACCCAGATTTCCAGGGTCCTGTATTCCATCTAAAATAACTATTGCATCTTCATCATATTTTATTTGTTGTTCTTTGCAATTTTTATCTACAACAGCTAACAAGCCTTGTGGATTTTGCACATCTGTTATATTATTAAATACTTTTTCATCTACATACACACAATTGTATTTTGCAATTTCGTATAGAGTCTTCGAATCTATTTCTCCTGTTTGCACACAATTTTCGCATACTACTATTGTATCTATTTCAGCTTTTTCTTCTATTGCTTCTTTTATTAATTTTACACCTTCTATAATGTATTTTTTGTCTATGTCTCTGTACTTTTTTTCTTTTAATTTTCTTATTTTTTTGATTGTTTCATTATCTTTACTTGTGATTACCATATTGGTTTTCCTTTCTTTTTAGGTCGCCGAGAGTAGCGACCTCTGCAATTATATTTTTAGAAATTGCTTTATCTCTTTTAATATATCGCTTTGGTCCTCTAATTTATACGTAATATATGGTTCTTTACCTGGTGAAAATTTTATTCTGTCACCATATTGTTTTATAAGTTCATCTATTGGCATATCAAAACTTTCATTGTTAGCAAATGTAAATATAATATTATTATTTCTTTGTGTTATTTTTATTATTCCTTTTTGATTACAGATTTCTTTTATTCTTGCAATTTCTAATAGGTTTTCTACTTCTCGTGGCATTTTTCCGAATCTATCTATTATATCATTTTTTGTATTTTCTATATCTTCTTTGTTTCTACATAATGCTATGTTTTGATATACTTCTATTTTTTGACTGCTGTTTTCTATATAACTATCTGGTATATAGCTAGATACATTTATATCTATTGTAATTTCTTGCTCTTCTTCTACTTTAATTCCTTTCATTTCTTTTACAACTTCATCTAGCAATTTACAATATGTATCATATCCAACTTGTTCCATGTGACCGTGTTGCATATCTCCTACTAAACTTCCTGCCCCTCTTATTTCTAGGTCTCTCATTGCTATTTTAAATCCTGAACCGAATTCAGTGAATTCTTTTATTGCTTTTAGTCTTTTTTCTGCAACTTCTGTCATTAGTTTATCTTTTTTATATGTTATATAAGCATAAGCTTGTTTATTTGATCTTCCTACTCTTCCTCTTATTTGGTAAAGTTGTGCCAATCCTAATCTATCTGCATTTTCAACTATTATTGTATTGGCATTTGGGATATCAATTCCTGACTCTAATATTGTAGTACATACAAGTACATTTATCTTTTGTCCTACAAAATCTAACATTATATCTTCTAGTTCTTTTCCACTCATTTTACCATGAGCAAATCCAACTTTTGCTTCTGGAACTAGTTCTTTTATTTTGTTTGCTTTTCTTTCTATACTTTCTACTTTATTATACAAATAGAATGCCTGTCCACCTCTTTCTAGTTCTCTAGTTATTGCTTCTTTTATTACTTCATCATCATATTCTAATACATAAGTTTGAACTGGTCTTCTATTCTGTGGTGGCTCATAAAGACATGACATATCACGAATTCCCACAATTGACATGTGAAGTGTTCTTGGAATTGGAGTTGCTGTCATTGTTAAAACATCCACATTAGTTTTTAATTGCTTTATTTTTTCTTTGTCTTTAACACCAAATCTATGCTCTTCATCTATTATTAGGAATCCTAAATTTTTAAATTCAACATCTTTGCTAAGCAATCTATGTGTGCCAATTATTACATCTATTTCTCCTAGTTTTAATTTTTTAATAATTTCTTCTTGTTCTTTTTTTGTTCTAAATCTATTTAGTAATTCTATTCTTATAGGAAAGTCTTTCATTCTCTCCTTAAATGCTTCATATTGTTGATTTGCAAGTATTGTAGTAGGTACTAAATATGCTACCTGCTTTTGATCCATACAAGCTTTAAAAGCACCACGTATTGCTACTTCTGTTTTACCATATCCAACATCTCCACAAAGTAGTCTATCCATTGGCTTTGGCTTTTCCATGTCTGTTTTTAGTTCTTGTATTGCTCTTAATTGGTCTGCTGTTTCTTCATATTCAAAACTACTATCAAATTGTTTTTGCCATTCTGTATCTTTTGAAAAAGCATAACCTTTTATTTTTTCTCTTTTTGCATATAATTCTATTAAATCACGTGCTACTTCTCTTAAATTTGATTTTACTTTTTGCTTTGTATTTTCCCATTCTTTGCTACCTAATCTATTTATTTTAGGTGCTCTAGAATCTGTTCCAATATATTTTCTTATATTATCTAAGTTGTTTGTTGGAATATATAATATATCATCATCTTTATATTTTATTTTAATATAATCTTTTGTAACTCCATCTGCTTTTATAGTATTTACACCTATAAACACACCTATACCATTAGTTTTGTGAACAACATAATCTCCTATTTTTAAATCAGAGAATATTACTGTTTCTCCTTGTTTAAAATCTTGGCTAAGTTTTTTTCTTTTTTGTGGTACTGCAAATAATTCTTTTACACATATTACTAAAAGATTAAAATCATAACATTCAAACCCTGATGAAAGTTCTCCTTCTTTTACAGTTATATTATTTAAATTTTCTAATTTTTCTAATAATAAATCTTTAACTTTTTTTGTATTATCTTTATTACCTGTAAGGATTACTATTGTTTTTTTGTCGTGTTGTGCTTGTTGTATTTCCTTAAAACATAAATCCATTGAACTACGAAAAAAGTTAACCTCCCTATAGCTAAAACTATATCCGTTTCTTTTTGCATGCATACTTTGTTTATCTACAAATCCTATATCTTGTTTTTCTAAATATATGGTTTGTATATTTTTTATTAATCCTAAAAAATCAATATAATTGTTTAAGTTAGTTAACGCTTGTGGTACTGCTCTTTTCTTTTCCATTAATGATTTTATTACATTTTGATTATCTTTTATTATATTTTCAGATCTTGCTTTTATTTTGCTTATTTCATCTAAAAATATTATATAATTTTCTTTTATATAATCTATTATTGTTTCACTGTCTTTATAGAAATAATTAAAATATTTATCTACTTTGCTTAAATAGTTTCCGTTTTTAATTTCTTCTATATCCTCTGCAACTTTTTCTTCATCAAAATCATTTAATATGTCGCTAATTACCTCTTCTATATTCCTTTCTAATACAAACTCTGTTGCTGGATATATTTTTGCTGTTTTTACTTTTTCTGTTGATCTTTGTGACATTATATTAAATTCTCTTATTGAATCTACTTCATCTCCCCAAAGTTCAATTCTTATACCTGTTTCTCTAGTAATACCTATATCAATTATTCCGCCTCTTATACTGTATTCTCCTGCGTTTTCTACTAAGTCTCTTCTTTCATAACCTAAGTAAAATAACTTTTTCTTTAACTCTTCTAATTCTATTGTTGAATTTTCTTTTATTTCTACTATGTTTTTATATAATTCATTTTTTGTTACTATCTTTTGAGAAGCTGCTTCTATTGTTGTTACTATAATTTTTGCTTTTTTACTATATATATTATTTAAGCAGTTTATTCTTTCGTTTGAAATATCTTTGCTTTCTGCTAAATAATCATAAGAAAGTATTTCTCTTCTTGGAAAATATTCTACTTTGTTAGTAAAATATTGTAAGTCTTTTATAATCTTTTTTGCTTGTAGTTCATTATATGTTACTATACAAATTGGCTTTTCTGTATAGAAAAATGTTGAATATGCAAAATGAATTTTTGCACCATCAGTAAGCCCAGATAACATTATTGGGCTTATTCCTTGTTTTACATCATCTATGTAACTATTAAATTTCTTAAAATTTGGCAATATTTTTATTGACTCGTCCATTAGAACCTCTTCTTATATTATATTCAAATTAATCTTGTATATTAGAAAATACAAAGTACATTTTATTATAGCATGATTCTTGAGTAATTACAACCACATGCAAGAAGCGTTTTGAAAACATTTTTCAAAACGCTTCTTATTTTTTTCTAATTTTTCTATCTTTCAAAGTCTTCTAATACTTGTTCTGTAATGTCTGGATTTGCTCCAAATTCATTTACTCTCTTTGTCATCTCTTTTTTTTCTACTAGTTCATTTACTGTTTTGCTATTTGCTGTTAATGTAGCATTCTTATATGTAAACACAACTTGATGAACAGGTTCTTCTTTTTTATGTTCTTCAAATTCTCTACTTAATAGTATTAAGTCTCCCAAATCTTGGCTCATAGTTTCATCTCTTAATCTATCATTTGAATTTGTTCTACTTTCATTAGAAAGTAATTCTTTTGCTTTTTGTTTAAATTCATCAAATGTTGGTATTCTTCCTAAAGGATTTGCTTCTATTTTAACCATTCCTGGTGCTACTTTTTTTATTTCCCATTTTATTTCTTTATTATTCATTTTATTCTCCTTTTCTAAATGAATTGTTTTCTTTTGATATTTTCCCACGGTATCTCTATTATAACACGCGTTTACATAAATGTCAATTGTTTATGCAAAATTTTCCATTTATGTTTCTTTAAATCCTTCTCCGAATACTTCTCTTGCATTTGTTATTACTATAAATGCATTGCTGTCTATATCTTTTACTATTTTTCTTATTTCTCTTACTTCATTTCTTGATGCAACACAAAATAGCACTTCTCTATCTTGCTTTTTATACATACCTTTTCCATAAAGAGATGTGCTACCTCTTTTTATTTGGTTTCCTATTTGTTCTGCTATTTCATCATTTTTTTGCGATATTATATATACCATTTTTGCAAAATCAATACCTTCAAAAAAGATATCAAGCATTTTCCCCATTATATATATTGTAATTGCAGAATATAGTCCTATTTCTAGCTCTTTAAAAAATATAACGTTTGCCGCAACAATTATAGTATCTAATATTACTAACAAGTTGCTAATTCTTATATTAGGTTTATATGCTTTTATAATTTGTGTTAAAAGGTCTGTTCCTCCTGTTGATGCATTTGCCTTTAATATAATTGCTGTTCCTATTCCTGCAATTATTCCACCATAAATACATGCTAAAAACCTATCTGTTGTAATAGGTTTTAGCTTTTCAAATAGATTTAAAAATATCGATAGCCCTGCCGTTCCAAGTATTGCATTCAAAAAAAATTGCTTTCCATTTTTTATTAATGACATTATAAATAGTGGAATATTTAAAACTAGTACTGTTGTGCCTAATGGTATGTTTAATAAATAGTATACGATTGTTGCAATACCAGAAAAGCCACCTGAAGATAACTGATTAGGAAGCAAAAATAAGCTTGTGGAACCTGCAACTAATGCAGTTCCTACAACAATTTGGATAAATTGTACTATCAAGTACTTTGTTTTTATAATTTTTCTTTTTGTTTTAAATTTAACCACTGAAAAACACCCATACTTAGTATGGATGTTTTTAAAAATATCTATTCATCTAAAAAATCTGTATATGTTTTTAAAATTTCTATTTCGAATTTTCCTGGTTTAATTTCTTTACTTTGAATTATTTTCGTGTCTACATCATACAAATCTTTTAGCTTTTTTATATTTTCCTTTTTGTGTCCTACAACATTATTTATATTTTCTGGGTTTACTTTTATTGCTATTTCTTTAACTTTTACATTGAATTTTTTAATTTTTTCAAGTATTGAATCATACCAAATACTATCTTCTACAAGTTGCCCAAAAGCCTCATGATATGGTCCAGCAACTACTTCGCTTTTTGCATTCTTAGGGTTAGAAATTATGTCTGTGTTTTGCAATCCCATCCTTATTACTGTAATTTTCTTGTTTGTAAAGAAATAATATAGCTCTTTACATCTTTCTACTGCTTGTAAAAGCGGAATTGGTTCATATTCTCCATTTTGATATTCTTTTTCTAATTCTGTTCCTTTTATTACTAAAACAGGATATAGTCTTACTATTTTGGGTCTCAATTTTGCTAAATCTTTTGCTGTATTTAGTTCATCTATTTTTGTGCTTTCTGGAAGTCCTATCATCATTTGATGACCTAATATAAATCCATGCCTTCTTATTAGTTTTGATGCCTTTTTTACATCTTCAAAAGTATGCCCTCTTTTGCATTTTTTTAATATATAGTCATTTGTTGATTGAACGCCTAACTCTATTGTTTTTACACCATATTTTTTTAATAATTTCAATTTTTCTTTATCTATATAATCTGGTCTAGTTGAAATCCTTATAGATTGAATTTGTTTTGTTTTTATAAATTCATAAGCAGCCTCTAGAAGTTCTTTTTGTTTTTCCTGTTCTATTCCTGTAAAGCTTCCTCCAAAAAATGCTACTTCTTTATGAAGGCTCTCATCTTTAAAGCTTTTTAAATATTCTTCTATTGTTTGTTTTACATCTTCTGCTGTTACCTGTTTAGTTTGTCCACTTATGCTTTTTTGATTACAAAAAGTGCAATCATTTGGGCAACCTAAATGTGGTACAAATATTGGTATTATGTATTGTTCACTCATTTTTTCCCTCCAATGCATTATGTGCAGCTTCCATTTCTGCTGACTTTTTAGTGCTACCTTGTCCAATTGCTAAATGTTTTCCATCGCATTTTACTTCTACTACAAAAATCTTATTATGGTCTGGTCCTTTTTCGTCAATTACTGTATATTCAATTTTTACATTTCCATGTATTTGTAGTTTTTCTTGTAAAACTGTTTTATAATCTTTCATTCCTACGTGTTTGCTTGCAATTTCTATTTGATCTTTTAAATTTTCTATTATAAATCTTTCTGCATTTTCTAAGTTTGAATCTTCATATATTGCAGCAATTACTGATTCTACACTATCTGCAAGTATTGCTGGTTTTTTATTTCCTCCACATGCTATTTCACTTTTCCCTAGTTTTAAGAAATCACTAAAATTATGCTTTAAAGCAACTTGATAAAGACTGCTTTCGCAAACAACAGAGGCTCTAACTTTAGTCATTTCTCCTTCTTTTAGTTTTCTATAATTATTATATAAATAATTACTTGTTACAAACTCTAATATACTATCACCTAAAAACTCTAGTTTTTCATTGCTTTCCACTTTTTTTTCGTGTGCAAATGAAGTATGTGTTAATGCGGTTTTTAATAGTTCTTTGTTTTTAAAGGTATAATGTATATTTTGCTCTAATTTTTCTATATCCATGGCTTGTCCTCCTTTCTTTTACAAATTGGATTTTATTTAATAACTTTTTCTATTTCTTCATATATTTTGTCTTCTACATAATTTACAGATACTTTTTTTGCATTTTGTCCCATTTGTTCAAGTTTGTTTTTATCTTTTAACATCTCTTCTATTGTATTAGATAAACTTTGTGCATTTAAATCTTTGTCTAATATTATTCTTGCTGCTCCAACTTTTTCTAATACTTTAGCGTTATATTCTTGATGATTTTCTGTTGCAAATGGAAATGGAATAAATATTGCTGGTTTTCCAATTTTAGCTATTTCTGTAATTGTCATAGCCCCACTTCTTGAAACTATTATATCTGCTACATTCATTACCTCTTCCATATTATAAATATATGGTATGATTTTAACATTTTCTATTTTATTAATATTTATTTTTTGCTCTTTTAGTTCTTGTTTTATTATGTCATATTGTTTAGGACCTGATGCCCAAATTATTTGATAATCTTTATTTAATTTGTTTAGTATTATATTTTTTAATGTTTCATTAATAGTTTTTGCTCCTTGGCTACCTCCAAAAATTAAAATAACTGGCAAGTCATTTTTTAAGTCCATTTCTTTTTTCATAATATCTTTTTGTGCTTGTGACATTGCTATTCCTTTTATTTTTGTTGGTGTTCCTGTTACAACTACATTTTTTGCTTTTGGTAATCTTTGCTTTGCTTCTTCAAAACCTACTAAAATCGTATCCACTTTTTTTGCTAGCATTTTAGTTGCTACTCCTGGAAAGGCATTACTTTCATGTAGCAATGTTGGTATTTTATATTTTTTTGCAGCCATAATTGTTGGCCCACAAATAAATCCTCCTGTACCTATTACAATATCTGGATTAAAATCTTTTACAATCTTTTTTGCCTCTCCAAAGCCCTTTAATGTTTTAAACATATTTTTTATATTACTTATGCTTATTTTTCTATTTATGCCATAAGCATCTATTGTTTTTAATTCATATCCTGCCCTTGGAACTAAATCATTTTCTAGTCCTCTAGTTGTTCCAATAAACATTATTCTAGCATTTCTATTTTTTTCTTTTATTTTATTTGCAATTGCAATTCCTGGATTAATGTGTCCTCCTGTTTGTGCTGCTGCAATTATTACTTTCATTCTATTACCTCCCTATTGGCACAATTTACAGTTTGTTTTTATATTTTCTGACTCTGCCTTGATATGTTCAGCAATACTCCTACTGCACACAACAAAATTATAAGTGATGTTCCTCCATAGCTAAAGAATGGAAGCGCCATACCTGTTACTGGTATAGAAGATGTTACAACTGCTATGTTTATTATTGCTTGTATTCCTATCAATGAAGTTATTCCTGTTGCAAGTAAGCTTCCAAACATATCTGGAGCTTTCATTGCAATTAATATTCCTCTCCAAATAAATATTCCAAATAGAACTATAACAGCCACACAACCAATAAATCCTAACTCTTCTGCTAATACTGCAAATATAAAGTCATTGTGTGGTTCTGATATATATAAATATTTTTGTTTACTATTTCCTAGTCCTACTCCAAAAAGTCCTCCTGAGCCTATTGCATATAAACTTTGAATAATTTGCCATCCCTCATCTTGAGCATAATCCCAAGGATTTAAGAATGATACTATTCTTGTTAGCCTATATCCTCCTTTATTGAAGAATTTTGCTAATACATATAATCCTATTCCTCCTGCTGTTCCTCCCAAAACTCCTAATGTTAAAAAATGCGATATTTTGCATCCAGCTACAATCATCATTATAGACACAACTGCTATTATAACAAGTGAAGCACTAAGATGTGATTGTACACCTAATAAAACGCCAACAATTGGTAATACGAAAAATACTATTGGTTTTATAAATCCCTTCCATAAATCTTTTAGCTCATCTTTGTGTTTGGTTAGATATGATGCGAAGAATACTATTATTCCTATTTTTGTAATCTCTGATGGTTGAAATGATGAAACTATTGGAACGTTTTTTATCCAACGTTTTGCACCATTTACTTCCTTTCCGAAGCCCCGGTACTAAAACTAATAGCAATATAAAAAGAGAAACTACATAAGCTATTTTATAAAACTTTTGATATTTTCTGTAATCAATTTTTGATATTACAAGCATCAATGCCACTCCAAGTACAGCACAAAAAGCCTGTTTTTTTACATAAGTATAACTACTTCCTGTTGTTGCAAGTGATGATGGAGAGCTTGCTGATAATACCATTGTTACTCCCAATGCTAATAATAAAATTACAGTAATAAACAATGTAAAATCAAAAGATTTATATGTTTTATTTTCCTTGTTTATCTTCGGCATTATTGTATCCTTCCTTTCGAGGTTTCTTTATATAGAATATAAGCCCACTATACAAAGTATAAGAGTAATTACACTAAAAATTGATACTATCTTGTTCTCTTTCCATCCAGATAATTCAAAATGATGGTGAAGTGGTGCCATTTTTAGTAGTCTTTTTCCACCTGTTACTTTAAAATAGGTTACTTGTAATACAACAGATAATGTTTCTGCTACTGGAATTAAAGCAATTATTAATAATATCAATGGCATCTTTAAATATAAAGCCATTGCAGCAATTACTCCTCCGAAGTAGTAATGAACCAGTATCTCCCATAAATACTCTTGCTGTGTTCAAATTAAATATTAAGAATCCTAAGCATGAACCCACTATTATACTTCCAAATACAATTACTTCTTTAACATCTAAAATTATTGCAATTACTGTTAAGCATGTTGCAATAATTGCTGATATACTAGTACTTAATCCGTCTATTCCGTCTGTTAGGTTTATTGCATTTGTAGTTCCTAACATTACAAATATAACAAAAGGTATATACAAAAGCATTGGTAATACTATATATTTTTTAGCAAAAGGTATAAATGTTTCTGTTCCTAAATGTATTCCCCTTGTTAAATATAATGTATATGCCACCGAAATTATTAGTAGCCCTAACATTTTATATGCTGGTTTTAATCCTTTTGTATCTCTTAGAACTAATTTTTTAAAATCATCTATAAAGCCTATTGTTCCAAATCCTATTGTTATTAATAGTAATGGTAAAATATTTCTTGCTGTTTCCGGTTCTCTTGTCCTGTAATAAATATAGCCTCCAATTGTTCCTATAATTATTCCGAAGTGCAATTATTATTCCACCCATTGTTGGAGTTCCCTGTTTTTTGTAATGTGACTGAGGTCCATCATCTCTTTCAATTTGACCAACCTTTAGTTTTTTTAAAATAGGTATTACAAAAATTGATATAATTACTGTTGCTATAAATGATACAAATAGTATTCTTGTCTGAAAATACAAATTTTGTTCCCCCCTCAAAAACTTTTTATTATTCCTTGGGCACACAATGTGTGCCCATACATTTTCTATTTATGTTAGCATAATTAATGACAGTTATGTTTATTTCATTAATTTTTTTATTATTTCTCTTTCATCAAATGGATATTTTTTACCGTTTATTTCTTGATATGTTTCATGTCCTTTTCCAGCAAGAACAATAATATCATTTTTGTTAGCCATATCTATTGCATATTTGATAGCTTCAATTCTATCTACTATTGTTATATATTTTCCTTTTGTCTTTTTCATTCCACCTTCTATTTCTTTTACTATTTCAGATGGCTCTTCTGTTCTTGGATTATCTGATGTAATTACTGTAAAGTCTGCTATGTTTCCAGAAATTTCTCCCATTATTGGTCTTTTACCATGATCTCTATCTCCTCCACAACCAAATACAGAGATTACTCTTCCTCTTGTATACACTTTTACTGCTGATAGAATATTTTGTAAACTTTCTGGCGAATGAGCATAATCTATCATTATTGTAAGATCTTTTTTATTTGGTACAAGTTCACTTCTTCCTGGAACTCTAACATCAACTAAAGCTTCTTTAATTGTTTCTGCATCTATTCCAAATTTTAAAGCTACACTTATTGCTGCTAATGAATTATATACGCTAAATCTTCCTGGTATTCCTGTTTTTACCCTTTCATTTTTTTGTCCTATTTTTACTTTAAAGTCTACGCTTGAATTTGTTATTGTTATATCTTTTGCTAATAAATCAGCTGCATTGTCTATACCATACGTTTTTATGTCACAATTTTTTGCTAATTTCTTTACTTTTAATACATTAAAATCATCTGCATTTATAAATCCTACTTTACACATATCAAATAATTTTAATTTTGAATTAAAATAATCCTCCATATCTGGATGTTCTTTTGGACTAATATGGTCCTCAGAAAAGTTTGTAAATAATCCCATATCAAATTGGCAATCATCTACTCTATGTAATTTTAAACTTTGTGAAGAAACTTCCATAACTACTGTATCTATATTTGCTTCTACCATTTCTGCAAAAAGCTTTTGTAATTCTAAGCTCTCTGGTGTTGTTCTAGAACTTTCTCCTAGATTTTTGTCTCCTATATAATTTGCAACAGTTCCTATTAAACCAACTTTATGACCAGCTTTTTCTAATACTTTTTTAATCATAAATGTTGTAGTTGTTTTTCCTTTTGTTCCTGTTACTCCTATCAACTTAAATTTTGAAGATGGATTTTTGTAAAAATTGCAAGCTATTCTTGATGTAGCAATTCTTGTATCTGGTGCCGAAATAACTATTGTATCATCTTTAACGTCTGATTTTTTTATTGTTTCGCCTTCTTGTATCACAATTACCTTTGCTCCGTTTTCTACTGCATCTTTTATGTAATTATGCCCATCCGTTTCAAAGCCTTTTATTGCAATAAACATATCTCCTTCTTTTACATTTTTTGAATTATGTGTAATTCCTTTTACGTCTGTATCAAGATTTCCTTTGGCTTTCAAGCCTTCGATTCCATTTAATAATGACTTTAATTCCATTTTTATCTTCTCCTTTTTTTGTTTTTAATACAAAGGGTAAAATTATTTATCCCTAATTTTATTGATACACATGTATTATATAATTAATTTTGCATTTTGTATAGTAAAATTGAATATTTAATTAAACAAATTGGAATTTGTTTAATTAGCATAAATTGTTACCTTTGTTCCTGCATTTATTTTTATCCCATTTTTAGGTAGTTGATTTGTAATTATTTCTCCTTCCCCTACAATTTCTACCTCTAGCCCTAATTCTTTTAGTGCTTTTCTTGCATCAGTTATGGACATTCCAGTTACTTCTGGCATTGTTACTGTTTCTATTACTTCCTCTTCTTGTTTTTTTGTTTCCAAGTATGGAAGTACCTCTCCGTAAAACCTGTGAAGCTATTGGTGCTGCTATTGCGCCTCCTTGGTGTCCTCCCTCTCCAGTTGGATTATATAGAATAATTATAATCGCTACTTCTGGATCTGGTATATCTGCTACTCCAACAAACGATGTTACATATTTTCCTGTATTTACTCCATCTTCTGATGTTCCTGTTTTCCCACCAATCGAATATCCACTTACTCTGGCATTTTTTCCAGTTCCTTCTGATACAACAGATTCCATCATACTAAGTACTTTCTTTGCTGTTTCTTCTGATATTACTTGTTCTCCTTGTTTTACTTCTATATCATGTCTTTCTCCTGTTTTACTATTTATTGTCGCCTTTACTAATCTTGGCGTAAATTTTTTTCCATTGTTTGCAATTGTAGATAACATTGTAAGCATATGTATTGGTGTTACTTCAAATCTTTGACCAAATGATATTGTAGCAAGTTCCACTGGGCCAACTTTTTCTTTTTTTAAAAATATACTGCCTGCTTCTCCTGGTAAATCTATTCCCGTTTTAGAAAGTAATCCAAATTTCTCTAAGTATTTATAATATGTTTCCACTCCTAATTTCTGCCCGTAGCCCTATAAAAACTGGATTGCAGGAATTCATTAATGCTTGCCTTAAACTTTCTGCTCCATGCGGTCTATAATATCTCCAGCATTTTATTCTTGTTCCTGCAATGTTTATAGAACCAGTGCAGCAAAACTCTCCAGCCCTGTCTGTATCAGTTATTCCTTCTTCTAAAGAAGCAGATGCAGTTACAAGCTTAAATGTAGACCCAGGCTCATAAGTATCTGATATTGCTTTATTTCTCCACATTTGAGCAAGTGCATTTGATTTATCTCCTGCTGATAAGTCATCCCACACAATCTTTAAATCTTCTTCATTTATTAAATATGGTTCATTCAAATTATAATTTGGATAATTAGCCATTGCTAAAATATCTCCAGTTTTTGGATTTGAGATTATTATATTTCCTCCACCTGTGCAAACATTATCAACACAAGCTTGTGCCAAATATTTTTCTGCAATAGACTGTATTGTCATATCTATTGATAATATTAAATCATCTCCATTTACCGCTTCTACATAATCCTCTCCTGCCGTTCCCAATTCAGAACCTGTGGCATCTGTCAATTTCAATATTTTACCTTGCTCACCTTTTAATATGTTATCATACCTGCTTTCAATCCCTTCCAAGCCTTGATTGTCGCTTCCTGTAAATCCTATAACATTAGATGCAAGTGTGCTATATGGATAATATCTTTTTGTATCTTCATCTATATTAACTCCTGTTACAATATTATTTTCTTCTAGCCAAACTCTAAGTTCATTTGTTTTTTCTTTATCAACTTTTTTTACAATTGTTTCTATCGAACTTCTTTTACTTACTTTCTTTAAAACATTTTCATAATTTAGATCAAATATCTCTGCCATCTTTTTTGCTAGTTTTTCCTTGTTTTGTGGAGCTATATTTTTAGGTGTTACAGAAACCGTTTCCACACTAGCACTTACTGCTAATACATTTTTGCCAGTACTATCATATATTGTCCCTCTTTTAGGATTTATTTTTCTATTTAATGTTTGTTGAGAATACGCCATTGACTGTAATTCCGATCCTTGTACGAACTGTATTACTCCAATCCTTACAATCAGCAAAAAGCATAATGTAAAAGTAATAAATATCATATTTCTTAATCTTCTTTTTCTTTTAATATTTGTAGGTTTCATAAATTCTCCTAATATAATAAAAATAAGATTAGTATTATTTATTTATCTAATACTAATCTTATTTAAATATATTCTTAATTGTATTTATTATTACCTTAAAAGGAGACTCTTTTTCGTCTATTATCACTTCTTCTGAGGCCGGTTCAATGTAATCATTTTTTGGAAGTGTCATATATATTGTTTGCTTTGAATTTAATTTTTGCATTCCTAATTGTGTTTTTGCTTCTTGTTCTAAGTTGTTTAAATTCATTCCATTTTCTATCGCTATTTCTAATTGAGCATTCTGTTTTTCTACTTCTGCTAATTCTGATTTTAAATCTTGTATTTTTGCAAAGTTTTCATCTATTTGTGAATTTCTTAAACTTATACCAAAAATTATTAAAAAGCCGATTGCTATATATTTTATTACTTTCATTTTTCTCTTTTTTATTTCATTTGCTTTATTTTTATTTGTTGTTTGTACTTTTCTTGCTGTTGTCTTTTTCTTTTTATATGGATTTTTTACAGGTGTATATTCTGGCTCAAGTTTTCTTGGACTTGTTTCATATTGATATTTACTAAAATTTCTTGGCACTTTTATACACCCCCTTCAAAATTCATTATATATTTTATATTTTTTCAAACACTCTTAATTTTGCACTTCTACTTCTTGAATTTTCTTGCATTTCTTTTTCTGTTGGTAAAATCGGTTTTTTAGTTATAATTTTACCAAGACTTATATTTCCACACACACAATAAGGTAAATCTTTTGGACAAGTACATTTTCCCTCTGCATCTACATATGCTTTTTTTACCATTCTATCTTCTAGCGAATGGAAAGTTATTACACATAGTCTTCCTTTGCTGTTCAAAGCATTAATTGAATTTTTAACTGTATTATATAATGGTTCTATTTCGTTATTTACTTCTATACGTATTGCCTGAAATGTTCTTTTTGCCGGATGAGAATTTTTTTCTCTAAACTTTCCTAGTATACTTTTTTCTATTATTTTTACTAATTCTGCTGTTGTTTCTATTTTTTTATTGCTTCTATATTCACAAATATTTTTTGCGATTTTTCTAGAAAATTTTTCTTCTCCATACTCAAATATTATTCTTGCTAAGTCCTGTTCCTTATAGTTATTTACTATATATTCGGCTGTAAGTTTCTGAGATTTATCCATTCTCATATCTAGAGGTCCGTCTTCCATATATGTAAATCCTCTTGTTTTTTCATCTATTTGATATGAAGAAACTCCTAAATCTAGTAAAATTCCATCTACGCCTTTTATATTTAAATTTTTAATTATTTCATCTATATTGTCATGATTATCATGTACATATTTCACATTGTTAAACTTTTTTAATCTTTCTTTTGCTACTGCTAAAGCTTCTTCATCTCTGTCTATTCCAATAAGCATACCTTTTTCAGAAAGTTTTTTTACTATTTCTAAGCTGTGCCCAGCACCGCCCATTGTTCCGTCTACATATATTCCGTCTGGTTTTATATTTAAATTTTCTATACATTCATTTAGTAATACTGATACATGATTAAATTCTATCTTTTCCAATTTAAACCTCAACTAAAAAAATAGCATTAAACAGTTGGTAAAAATATATGTACCAACTGTCTTCCTCTTTTGTTTATATAATTCTTTTGTTTCTTTTGGCTTTCGCCATTTTTCTTTTGTGTGTTTTTTTACAACCCCTCTTAAAAAGTCGTATTGATTTCTTTTGTACTTAATATTTTTTCTTTTGTGTGTATAATTTTACTTGTTAAGTAAATTATAATTGTAATCTTTTGTGTAATTTATTTTTAGAATATTTTCTTTGGTGTTTTTTTAATTTTTCTTTTGTACTAGTTTTCTTTAGTACTTCTTTTATCTTTTGTATTCTTTTCTTTAGTATTTTTTGCTTTCTTTTGTATTTAATAATTTAATCTTTAGTATCTTGTTTTTTATCTTTTGTGTTTTATATAAACTTTTCCAAGTTATATACCTAAGTTTTCTATTCTTTCTGCAATTTCATCTGCTGCTAGATTTTCTTCTTCACTATATTTAAGCCATTTTTCTTTGCTCCAAATTTCTATTTTGTCTAATACTCCTATTATAACTACTTCTTTTTCTAGTCCTGCAAACTCTCTTAAATTGCTATTTATTAAAAATCTTCCTTGCTTATCAAGTTCGCATTCAGTAGCTCTTGCTAAGAAAAATCTTTTTAATGCTCTTGCATCTTTATTTGTAAGTGGAAATGTTCTTAATTTTTCTTCGAAGTTTTTCCATTCGTCTCCGCGAATATACAAACAAGCATCCATCTAGGCCTTGTGTTATAACAAACTTTTCTCCAATGTCTTCTTTTAATTTAGAAGGCATTATAAGTCTACCTTTTGTATCAATTGTGTGTTCATATTCGCCTATTAACAAATGTTCCACCTCTTTTCACTTTTGAGGATTTTTATTCCACTTTCCTCCACTTCGCTCCACTTTGAACTTATTTTATACGATTAGATTATAAAATGCAATACTTTTTACAAAGTTTTTTTAATTTTTTGCAAAAAAATACACCTACAAATGTTAAGTTTTTATTTAACACTTGTGGTGTATTCTATATTGTTTATTTTTTACTTATATTGTCTAGTTTGTTCTTCTTCATTATCTCTATCTTCTTCATCAGAAAAAGTCTTAACTGACTCTTTTCTCTTTTCCATTTCATCAAAGTCAAAAACAAAGTCATTTTTTATTGGAAACTCTTCTTTTAATCTTTTTGAAAGAGGCGAACTTTTGTCATCTATTTTTGCCTGTAAATTTTCTGATATTTTTTTATGATCCTGTTTTTTATCCTCTGTATTTGCCGGTAATCTCATAGTATTTAGTACTGGAATTCTGCTTATTAAATGCCAAAATCTTAAATGTTTCACAGCTTTAAATTGAGTTCCTAAGTCATTGTTATCTTTTAATAATTGATTATTTAATCTATATAATATTTTATCAGAAATAGCATCTGATTCTCCCAATTCCATATCAGCATTATATTCAAAATTCAACTCTTCTTCCGCATTAGCAGCTTTCATATAGTTAGATAACAAATCATTTCTTTCAGCTTTTAAAAATAATTTTAGCAAAACAGGATTTAGACGTCTAAAATCTCTATATTTCCACTCAAATTTTTCTCCTTGTTTTTCTTCTACATATTGTTTTATATATTTAAAAGTTTCTCTTCTAACACTTCTTGGATTTTTTAATGCTTCTTCCAAAGTTATTGCTGCAATTTGATTTGATTTTCCATTTATCTCTTCATAGAATACAGCTAACCCTGTCTTAGGATCTATTGTTACAGAATCCTTTCTTTGTACTGGTTCTGGATTTATTGGTTCTGGTTTTGTTGGTTCTGGTTTTGTTGGCTCCGGTTTTGTTGGCTCTGGTTTTGTTGGTTCTGGTTTTGTTGGTTCTGGTTTTGTTGGTTCTGGTTTTGTTGGTTCTGGTTTTATTGGTTCTTTCTCTTCTCTATCATCAAATGTTCTAATTACTTTAGTATTTTTAACATTTTCATTTTTTAAAACTTCTTCAAATTCTTTTTTCTTATCAAAAGCTTTTATGTCCTCTATTGCCTTATCGCATTCATCCATTGCTTTTTCTGTTAATGCGATTTCATCTCTTGCTTTTTCTTCTTCCTTATATAAATCTAGTATATTTACGCTTGTATCACTATAATCATGAGCTCTAATTTTTAGCTTAATTTGCTCAAGATTAATTTTATTTTTTTCTATTTTTCTTTCTATTTCTCTTCTTTTTTTATTCATTTTTTGCAAAACTTCTGTAGCTTTTCCTTCAATAGTTCCTTCTTCCATTTCTTTTATTGTTTTTTCTTTTTTATCTTCATCAGAAATTTCGAAATCTCCATATCTTATTTTAAAGCTTTTAATTAAATCCGGCCCTTCAGCAATCAATTCTTCTTTTTTGCTTTCCAATTTCTTTTTCATTTCCAAGTCTTCTGGAATGTTTTCTGGATTCAAATGAGAAATTGTTTCTTCATATCTTTTTATATGCTCTTCATTTTTTCTTATAGTTTCAGATATTGATTTTGTATCTTCTACAAAATCAAAAAACTCTTTTTTTAATTCTTCCACTTCTCTTAATTCATTTGTTTCGCTCATATTTTACCTCCTAATATGACACTCATATAATATATTTTAACATAATTTAACATTTTTTACAATAGTTTTATGTAAAGTCATCGTTTTTTAACATGTCTGTAATGTTTGTGTAATATATCTACTATCCTATAATCTTTTTCAAAGACCTTTCGGCCATTTTCTCATATCTTTTCTTTTTATCTTTAACTTTTTCTTCTAATGGTGGTAGTATTCCAAAGTTTGCATTCATTGGTTGAAATTTTTCATTAGGTGAAGAAACGTAATTTGTTAATGCACCTATTACTGTTTCTTTTGGGAAAATTATTTTTTCTTCTTGTTTTAGCTCTTTTACCGCATTTATTCCAGCAAATAAACCTGACGCAATCGATTCTACATATCCCTCTACTCCTGTTATTTGCCCAGCAAAGAAAATATTATTATTAGTTCTTAAATTACCTTCTTTGTTTAACAATTTTGGTGAATTTATATATGTATTTCTGTGCATAACACCATATTTTACAAATTCCGCATTTTCTAGTCCTGGTATCATAGAAAATACTCTTTTTTGCTCTCCAAATTTTAAATTAGTTTGAAAGCCTACCAAATTATATAATGTGCCACTATTATTGTCCTGTCTTAGTTGCACTACTGAGTATGGCCTTTTCCCTGTTCTTGGATCATCAAATCCAACAGGTTTTAATGGTCCAAATCTAATTGTATCTTCTCCTCTTTTTGCCATTACTTCTATTGGCATACATCCTTCAAAAATTTCTCTTTTTTCAAACTCATGTAAAGTTACAACCTCTGCATTTACTAGCTCGTTATAAAACCTCAAGTATTCTTCCTTAGTAAACGGAAGATTTATATAGCTTGTATCTTCTTGTTTTTTTAATCTTTCTTTCCATTCTTCTATACTTTCTTCTTTTTTCTTTTCCTGTGAATATCTATCTCCATAAAAAGCAATATTCATATTAATACTGCTTTTTTCTACAATTGGTGCAGCTGCATCATAAAAATACAGCTTATTTTCTCCTGTTATTTTTAAAATTTGTTCTGCCATTTTATCTGATGTAAGTGGTCCTGTTGCAATAATAGTTATAGCATCATTTTCTAAACTTCCAAAAAATTCTTTTCTTATAACTTCTATATTTTCATTCTCTTCTATACTTTTAGTTACCAACTTAGAAAATTCATCTCTATCTACAGCTAACGCTTGTCCTGCTGGAACAGCTGTTAAATCTGCACATCTTATAAGAAGTGAGTCAAGTTCTCTTAATTCTTGTTTTAGTAATCCACATGCATTTGTAATTGCATTTGATTTAAAAGAGTTGCTACAAACAACCTCTGCTAAATTATTACTCGAATGAGCAGGAGAAAAAACACTAGGTTTCATCTCATATAATTTTACTTTGATACCTCTTTTAGCAATCTGATAAGCAGCTTCACAGCCAGCTAATCCTCCTCCAATAACATTAATATAATCTTTCATATTTTCTTCCTTCAAAAAAATTCCTGATGAATCTTGTTCATCAGGGCTATTTTATCACATATTATAAAAATAATCCATTATTCCAGTATATATTCCCCAAGCCAATTTGGTTTGATAATCATCTGTTAGTAATAGTTGTTCTTCTTCTGGATTTGATAAGAAACCACATTCCACTATACTTATTGGTATTTCTACATGTTTTATTATATATACATTATCTATTTTTAATGGCACTCTATCATTCTGCTTTTGTATTGTTTGATTTAAACTGTTTTGTATGCATGTTGCCAGTTTTTGTCCTTCTGGGCTTTCTTGCTTATAAAATGTTTGCCATCCCCAATATTGTTGCTGCGGTATTTTGTTTAGATGGATTGATACAAATATATCTGCACTTGATTCGTTTCCTATTTTTACTCTATTATGAATATCTGATATCTTTTTTTGTTTTAATGTATTACTGTCCAAATCATATATTGCATTTTCATCTGAGCGTGTAAGTATTACAGTTGCACCAGATTGTTCTAGCAGATTTTGCACTTTTAACGCTATTTTTAAATTACTCTCTGCTTCAGTTGTTCCGTTACTGCTTTGAGCGCCTTCATCCGGAACACCATGTCCTGCATCTATTACAATCACTTTATTATTTACTGGTAAAGCCACTGTTGCAACTGTCTTATTTTTTGTATTATTTACATTGTATGCTGTAATTGAATACAAAAGCATAAATGTTGCAATTATTCCCGCCCAAAATATTATCTTTTTTCTATTTATTACTACCATAAAAAACACCTCATACATAATATATATGAGGTGTTTACTAATGTTATTCTTTTTATTTTAATCTCTTCTATCTATTGCATAAGAACTTCCCATTGTTGTTTTTGATAAATGTTTTACTTGTGCTCCTACTTCTCCTATTTCTAAAATATTTGAAAATCTTTTTGTATCTGCAACAACTACTCCTATCGAAATAGAAGTTAGTGGAAACTGCTCAACTATTCCTTTTCTGTTTTGAACTTCTATATATTTTCTTTCTCTATCAACATCATTAAAATACTTTAAAACTTCAACATCAAACTCTGCAATTATGTTTTGGCATATTGTTTCATAATCTATGTCATCATTTGTTATTGCAACAAAATCGTCTCCACCAATGTGTCCTACAAATGCATCTGTACTTTCTAATGCATGTATATGCTTTGTTACTATTTTTGCAGTTAACTTTATTATTTCGTCACCTTTTAAAAATCCATATACATCATTATATGCTTTGAAATTATCTAAATCTATGTATAAAACCACAAAAGGTTCTTTTTTTAATAACCTTTTCTTAAGTTCTGTTTGTATTGGTAAATTGCCTGGCAAACCAGTAAGCGGACTTACTGTTCTGTTTACAGTTAATAATCTTGATAAATTTTTTATTATATAATACAAATAATTTTTTATATCTTTTTTTGAAATAACATATTCTACTGATTTTTCTAAAATATCTATTTTATGCTTTTTTGAATCATTATCTGTTATTACTATTATAGGTGTTATACTATTGTCTTCATTCTTTCTAATTTTTTTGCACAATTCTATAACATCTGTATTAGCTGATTCTTCATTTATTATTATAAGACTAGGTATGCTTTTTAAGGAAATATCTAACTTTTCTGGATTTATATTTCTAAATCTAAAAGCCTTTTCCTGTTCAAACATTCCTCTTATCATCATTATTAAATCATTATTACAGTCTATAATATGTATTTCTTTAATCATTTTTTTCTCCTATCATTAGTATTCTATGGATATTGGCATTGTCCAATATATGTTTTCGTTGTATCCTCATTACTTGTTGCAACTATAGCAACTTCATTTTTCCCATCTTTCAAGTCAAAACTATAAAACAATTCTTTTTTGGTTGGTTCATATTTAGAATATTTATCGTCATAAGTCATAGATTGACCATTTATTGAAAATTCTACTTTTTTAAATCCAAGTTCATGTGTAATTTTTAGGTATAATTTTTCTCCTTCCCTATATACTTCTATTTCTGGATCTGTAACTCCTTTATATATCTTCTTTAATGTTTCTGTATTTCCTGCTGCGTCTACAGCTGTCACTATTAATGTATTTGTTCCTTTTTTTGCAGTAATATTTATTTCTACTTTTTTAGGAACTTCTTCTCCCTCTTCTGGCTGTGCTTCTACTTTTACAAGGTTTTGGTCATCTTCATCTTCCCATTTATATGTTACATACGAAAGTTCCGTTTCATCTGTTATTATTATTTTTGTTTTTTCCTCTTCGTCTACAACTATTTTTGGTTTTTCTGTATCTTTAGTTCCAATATATGTACCACTTGTTTCAACTACTTGTCCGTTTTGGTCAATCACTTTTACTGTTAAAGTATTTTCTCCGTTTGGTATTTCTATAGCTTCATTATATTCACTGCTTCCATTCAAAGGCTTTTCTGTCTGTTCCTCTGAATTCCAAGAATATATTACTTTATTTATTCCAGCTTCTGCCTTTGCAGTAATTGCAACTTCATTTTCTAATTGTTCAAGTGTTACTTCTGGTTTTGCTAATTTTGTAATTTTGTTTTTATTAATTAATTTATATGAATATATTCCTATAAGAATTGCACCAAAAATTAGAATCGCGATACTAAAAACTTTAACTATTTTCTTTAAATCAGTTGAATTATTTGTATATTTTGTTTTCTTTTTATTTGGATCTTCCGTTGATAATATTTGATTCATTATATCTTCTCCTTATAACACAAATTATAACATAATAAAATTGTATTTGTAAATAAATTTAAAAAATTTCCATTATAATACAAATTGGATTTTGAATATAATTACAATTTATTTTAAAACGAAAAGAGATTAGAATTAAATTCTAATCTCTTTTTGTTTTAATTTATGATACTAATACATATTTCTTTATTAAGAATATTCCTCCAGCTATAATTGCAAGTGCTATTGTTATTAGTGTAAAATAGCTCATAAATTCTGTTGCACCTGTTTTTATTGATAGTATTACTAATGCAAAGTCGTCATCGTCTTCTTGTTCTTCTTTATATGGGTTTTCTCTGTTATTTGGTGTTGAATCTATGTCATCTGTATTATAATCGTTTGCATCTTCTGATATTTCTGCTATGTTTATTTTTTGTCCTAGATTCTTTTCACTATTTATCCATCTAAATGTTATTTCTAGTTCTTTTGATTCTCCTGGATTTAATAATACTGTTTCTAATGCTCTTGTTACTATCTTGTCTTCTCCTGATTCAACCCATCCATACTGTTTGTTGTTTCCATCTTCTACATGGAATTCTAAGCCTTCTGGTATATAATCTGTTACTTCTGTTGCATATCCCGGAATTTCTCCTTCGTTTGTTACTCTTATTTTATATACAAATTTAACTACAGTTTTCTTTAATTTTTTCTTGTCTAACTCTACTTTTGCTATTGGTTCTGCTGTATCGTTATCTCTAATATCTTCGCCCGTACTTTCTGTTAAACCTTGATTTGGTTTGAATCCAGTATTTGTTGTAGTTGTTTTTCCAGCAACGGTTACTATTGATTGTGTTACCCATTTTAATAAGCTTAAATCAAAGATTGGTATACGTACTTTTTCTATGTCTTCATCATCTTCATCTTGCCATTTATTTGGTGTTGAGTCTTCGTCGTCTCCACTATCTTCTGTTATTTGTGCTTTGTTTATTATTACTCTATCTTTGTCAAACTCTTCTGGCTCTTTTATTGTAAATACTACTTTTACATCTGCATAGCTTAATGTTTTTGTTTCTGGATCAAATGCTTTTATTAGTGTTTTTTCTAAGTATCTTGTTCTTATCATTGTTGCTTCTTCTACTTTTGTTGTTATTGTATAGTTTTTACCATTATATTCTATAATGTCTTCTTTTGCTATATCTTTATCTTCTTCTGTCATTTCTCTATACATTGTCCATCCATAAGCTTTGTTTGTATCATCTTCTGGTTCATATAATAGTCCTTCTGGTATATCATCTGATATTTCATAAGCATATCCATCTTCCGATCCTTCATTGTAAACTCTTATTGTATATTCTACTTTGCTTCCATTTTTTACCCATAATGGATCTTTTGGATGATTATATGTTGCTGTATATTCTTTTTTGCCATTTCTATCATAAGTTCCATCTATTAATGTACTTACATCTGGTATTGGTTCTCTTGATGTTTCTGGTGCCTCTCCGTCTACTTTTGTTATGAATTTACGAAGTGCTAAGTCAAAATATTTTAATTGTAATTGTTCAAAATCATCGTCATCTTGTTCACCTGGTGTATATCCGTTTTCTTCTTTACCTGGTATATGTTTATCATCTTCATAAACATTTTTTGGTTCAGAATCTCTGTCGTCACCTACTTTTTCTATTTTATTTCCTTCCTCGTCATACTCTTCTGTTATTTCTGCAACGTTCTTTAATATTCCTTTATATGTGTTTTCTTTTAAAACAATACATGTTATTTCAACTTCTTGATAAAATAATCCATCGTCTTTATCGTTTGTACTTTGTTGCCATAAATCTTCATCATTTTTTTGTGATTTATATGCTTTTATTAATTTTTCTTTTAATGCCTTTGTTGATATTGCTGCTCTTTCGCCTGTTACTATTTGTATTTGGCTATAATCTGTTGGCACTTCACCTGTTATTGGATCTTTAAAATCTTCTAATTTTATTTTATTTTTGTCTATTTCTGATTCGTCTTTATAGAAACCATTTTCTCCAACTAAATTCTTTATTTCAACTCCCTCTGGTAATACTTCTTTTCCTGTTGCTTCATCTGTTGTTTTTGGTATTGCCCAAATGCTATTACTTGTATAGTTAGGTAAGAAACCTAGTCCTTCTGGTAAGTAGTCTGTTACTTCTGTTGCATATCCATTTCTTTCGCCTTCATTATATACTCTTATTTTGTATGTAACTATATCTCCTTTTCTTACTGTTACAGCATCTTTAGGATGAACATATTCTGCTGTTGTTATTTTCTTTCCTGTTGTTGAATCTATTGTATTTAACTTACTTGTATTTATTTTTGGTGTTCTATCTTTTTCATCTTTTAATTCTGTTCCATTTAGTTTTGTTATAAATTTACGAAGTGATAAGTCAAAAGGTGTTCCTTTTATAATTATTTTCTCAAAATCATCATCATCTTCTTGACCTTTATAATGATATTTAGAATCTGTTAAATCATTTTTGTTTTCTTCGTTTCCTTTATATCCTGGTAATGGCTCTAGTAAATCTTCTGCTGTTGGCTCAGTAAAGTTTTCTGGTTTAGAATCTCTATCTTTAATTTCTTCAAATGCTGTTGAGACAATACCGTTTTTATAATACATTGTAGCAACATTTGTTAAAACTTGATCGTTAACTGATTCTTTTGCTGTTACTTTAAATTTAATATCTATAGATTCACTATCTAATTTTTCTCCATCAAATGGTTCTAATCTAAATATAAAATGTCCGCCAGTTATTAATTGAATAGATTTTATTTCATTAATTATCAGTTTATTTCCTTCTATTTCATAAGTATATTTTTTTCCTTCTAATTCCTCTGCTGTATATTCGCCTGGAGCTTTAGCTTCTATAAACTCTGGATTTGATTCTGCATCAAATTCTAAACCTTTTGGTAAATAATCTGTTATAGAATATACATATCCTTCTGTATCGCCTTCATTATATACTGTAAATCTGTATGTTACTATGTCTCCTGTTTTTACTTCAACTGGATACTTTTTATGCTTATAGTCTGCTGTTGTTGCTTCGCCACTTGCTAGTTTAGTTATATCTATATCTGGTACTCTAGTATCTTCTAGTTTTGTACCATTAACTTCTGTTATATATTTTCTTAATGCCAAGTCAAATGTTTTCCCTGGTAAAACTAAACCTTCATAGTCATCATCATCTTCTTGATATGTGCTATTGTCTGTTGGTGGAGTGTAATCATCTAAATTTGGTTTTTCTGGTACAGAGTCATCATCATCTCCGCTATCTGCTGTTATTGCTGCTATATTTCTTAAATTTTGCTCTACTCCACTTGCTGTTGCTACAACTTCGCATTCTACTTCTAAATCTGCATAATATAATCCGCCTTCACCTTTTTCTGCCTTTTGCCAGATTCCTTCTGTAGCTTCTGATGTTTTTGTTTTATCAAATGCTTTTATAGTTGTGTTCTTTAAATAATCAGATGTTATTGGTGTTATTTTTGAACCATCTTTTAATGTTATTTGTTCTCCTGTTTTCCATCCATATTTAGTATTTATTGTGCTTTCAGCAACTAATTCTAGACCTGCTGGCAAGTAATCTGTTACTTCTGTTGCTGTTCCATCTACCTGTCCTTCATTATATACTCTTATTTTATATGTAACTATATCTCCAGTTTCTACTTTTTGTTTGTCTTTTGGATGTGTATATGTTGCTGTATACTCTACTTCTCCTGTTCTGTCATCTTTAATACCATTTATTAAAGTTGTTGTATCTACTCTTGGTGTTCTATCTGCAACTCCTATATTTTTTTCTGCACGTTTAATTGCTGTTATAAATTTACGTAGTGCTAAGTCGAATCTTTTTGGCACTTCTGTTGATATTTCGTCTTCTGCCTCTGCTTTATCTCTTTTTATTTCGATTACTGCTTGGTCATTTCCTGTAGCATACAAGAAGTTTGCTGTTGCCCTTTTTCCTGTTTTTGATACTTTTAGTGAAAATTTTGAACAGTCTATATCAACAAATTCCATTGCTGATTTATATAATTTAATATAATATTCATTATTATATGCAACATCTTCTAATTCAACTTTATTTCCTGCTGAATTTATAACATCAAAAATTTGTATTCTTTTTAATGTATCTTCTGTTTGTTCAAAATAGAAATATTGATTAATAATATTTCCCTTTCCATCTTTTAATGCTAATTCAAAATCGTTGTATCTTGTTTCAGTTGTTGTAATTTTGAATGGTCCTATTAAATAATAGTTTTCATAAGGATTTATTACTGCCCCTGTACTACTTTTATCTTCTACTCCAAATTTTGTATTTTTATCAAATTTTATATTTACACTATCACTATTAGTTGTTTCTCTTATTTGGCTAGCTGGATTTGAACCTTCTTTTAATGCTCCTTCTATAAAATATTGATATATTCTGTTTAAATAGTTTGCTCTTCTTGTTCCAAATACATCATTACTCTCATTTATAGCTAACAAATTAACTGGTGTTGAATTTGTTGTTGATACTGATTCACTTTTTCCATTTTCGTCATAGTTTGCAAAATACCAAAAAGCCAACTGTTGAATTACTTCTAAATCATCATCTGTTATCATACCTTGGTTTACTTTTGCAATTCCTATTTTTGTTAGTAATTCTGTTTTATATTCTTCTGCTTTGTATTTTTCTGTACTTACTGGTAAATATGCATTATCTGCTATCCATAACATTGCATTATATATGTTAACATTGTTATATGTTTTCTCATTAAAAGTAATGTTTTCTGTTCTATCTAAGTTAATATTATATAATTCTTTATATTTGGCAATTACATCATTAGCATTAGATTTCATATCTTCTATTACTGTATATTCTGTTGAGTTTGCAGAACTATTGTTACCAAATTCCACACTACCAAAGCCTTTTCCTCCTCTTATACAGTAAAAGCTATCTTCGAATTTTTTATATGGAGTTTCTAATTCTCTTTTATTGTAATCAAATATCTTTACTATTGAATACCTGAAGTCTCGACCATCTTTACTAGCAGCAAAGGTATATTCTTCATTGTCTATGTTATTATCTCCATCATCATCACTATATGGTCTTGTTCTTTGATATGTAAGGTTTCTTTTCCCTTCTGCTGCATATACAGCATTTGAACTTAGTACTGTTGTTAAAATTAATGCTACTACTAATGCCATTAATAAAATCTTAATCTTCTTCATAACTTACCTTCCTCTTTACAAAATACTAACTATATATATTATAATTTTTTTTAAAATTAAATCAATACCTTTATAAAGTGTAATTTTTTCTACTTAAAAACTGGCTTTTATCGCCTTACGGAAGCTATTTTTAAGGGTTTTGTGTTTTTTTAGTGTTAAATATTACATTTTTATTACATTTTTTGTGTATTTATTTAATCCAAATGGTTATTTTCCTTTTTTCTTTATTTCCGTAGCTTTTAGGCGTTTTTTTAACATCTATTTATTATAAAATATATTCGAATTTTTTGGCACACCAAAAGCACGCAAATCTAAGGCTACATACTAATTATACAATATTTTTAGTTATTTATCAACATATTATGTAAAAAAGATTTTAACAATTATTACTTATTCTCAGTTTAAGTTTCTATAAGCATATTACTTTGAAAAATTTAAAACTAACAAACATTTTCTATTGACTTTTTTATATAAATTTGCTATTATAGATATGCTTTGATTTTTGCGGGAATAGCTCAGTTGATAGAGCGCTGCCTTGCCAAGGCAGAGGTCGCGGGTTTGAGCCCCGTTTCCCGCTCCAATATAAATATCTACTATTTAATTATGAATATCTGTTAAATAACTTGAATATAATTAAGTAGTTCACAATCTAAATTTTGAATATTCGGCGACATAGCCAAGTGGTAAGGCACGAGTCTGCAAAACTCTGATTCCCCGGTTCGAATCCGGGTGTCGCCTCCAAAAAATAAAGACTTTAAAAGTCTTTATTTTTTTGCTTATGCAATTAATTGCATATATACATTCTTAAAATCTCCTATTAATTCTATAAAGTAATATCTTGCACTTTTCTTATTTACTATATTTTTTGTAATTATATCTATACTGGCCACATTACTATCGCCAATCTGCACCGTGACTTTTCCAATTTTAGTATTTTCTTCTACTGGTGCTTCTAAATATTTTAGAGAACTTATATTTATTTTTATATTATCAATCTCTTCTTTTTTTACTGGATATAATTTATATTTAAAAGTATCTAAGCCTATTTTTAGGCTCTTCTTTTCGCCTTTATTTACAACAATTCTATTAGCATTTATTTTTTTCCATTCTTCAAATTCTTTATTAACTAGTTCTTCTAAATCCACTATTTCATAATTTTTATATATATACTCTATTAAATTAATAGAATCTTTTGTCCTTATTTTTTTAGTATCGGCTCCTAGTACAACTGTTATAATATTAAATCCATTCCTTGTTACTGACGTTACTAAACATCTTCCTGCCCCATTTGTAAATCCAGTTTTTATGCCATTTACACCGTCTAAATGTCCAAGCAGTTCATTTGTATTTGTTATTGTTTTTATATTTCCATTTATATTTACATTATGCACTTTAGTACTTACAACCTTTGCTATTTTTTCAATATTTAAAGCATAATCAGCAATTAAGGCAAGTTCATATCCAGTTGTATAATGTCCTTCTTCGTCTAATCCATGTGGAGTTATAAAATGAGTATGTTTTAAATTTAATTCTTGTGCCTTTTTATTCATTAAATCTGCAAAATTTTCTACACTTCCCGCAGTACTTACGGCTATTTGGATTGCAGCATCATTTCCGTGAGCAAAGCATTAGTCCATATAACAAATCCTCTTTTGTTATTTTATCACCTGTTTTTAGTCCTAACCTTGACCCCCCTATGCTTGCGGCCTGTTTACAAACTTCTACTTCTTCATTTAAGTTTTTATTATTTTCTACAAATACTATTGCTGTCATTATTTTTGTTGTGCTTGCCATTGGAACTTCTTTGTCATAATTCTTGCCATATAATATTATTTTTGAATTTCTATCAAAAGCAATTGCACTTCTTGATAGAATATTTGGTTCTTTTGAAGCATTTGTAGAAACGTTTTCTATTTCTTCCTGTAGCCACACATAATCTGTTTCTTCTTCTATTTCGTATGCAAATACGTTCGCATTAAAGCTTGCCAATACAATTATAAAGCCAATTACTATTTTTTTTATATTATTCAATAAAATCACCTTTTAAATTTTATTAAATAAAGCATTAAAAATGCATAATTTAGTTTTATTTTCCTATAAACATTTGCACATATATCTTTCCATATTTTGGACTTTTTACAACGCCTATCCCCGTATAATTAAAACTACTATTTAAGATGTTTGCTCTATGGCCTTCTGAATTCATCCATGCATTTACGGCCCCACTATTGCTTGAGTTTCCTGCAATATTTTCTCCTGCTGTTTTATAGCTTATTCCAAATTTTTTCATCATATCAAATGGCGAACCATAAATTGGTGAAGTGTGAGAAAAATAACTATTATCAACCATATCTTGTGCCTTTATTCTTGCAACATTTTGTACTTCATCATTTATTTTTAATGCAGACAATCCATTTGCAACTCTTTTTGCATTTATCAAATCAAATACCTCTTGTTCATCAGCTGTTAGTTCACTTTTGGTAGTATTGTTTGCATTTGGCTTTGTTGTGCTAGAATTGTTCCCCGCATTTCCGAGTATTAGGATATATTAGTTTAATATATTTACTGCTAACTGCTCCAATATAATCATTATCCGTTTGTACAATATACCAATCCCCTATTTTTGCAAATAATCTTATATACTGGTTTTTATATACTTTTGTTACTATTCCAAAATTTGTTCCGTGGTCCCTGTCTTACATTTAATGTTGTTGCTGTAACAAATCCTGTTGGCGTGCTTACTGTTTGATAATTTTTCATTGCTGTACTACTTGTTAATATGCTAATACCAAATATAAAAATAATAAAACATAAAAACATCTTTATCTTTAGTCTCATAAAAAATCAACTCCTAATAATAGTTTTAGCTATTTTTAGGAGTTTATGCAAAAATTTTGCTCTAAAATTATTCAAATTCAATTTTTTTAATTATTGTGTTTCTTAGTTTTGATGTGATATAATTTAATATATTACTATTAGGAGTATATAAATGAAAAACTATTATGAAATTTTAGAAGTAAATAAAAAAGCCTCTCAAGAAACAATTTCCAAAGTATATAAATTTTTAGCTAAAAAATACCATCCAGATGCAAATCCGGAAAATAAACAAGAAGCAGCAGAAAAGTTTAAAGAAATCTCTGAAGCATACGAAATACTGTCTAATGAGGAAAAAAGAAAACAATATGATGAAGAATTACATGATTATGAATTGAGCTCTTCTCCTCAAACTGTTTCGGTTGAAGATTTTATGAAACTTAGTGATTATTGTAAACAGCTAGAAAATGCTTTAAAACAGTATTCTTCTGGAAGTGATAAAAGCTCAGAAAATAATTACTCTTCTACTGAAAACACTTCTTCCCAATATCAGTCTGCAAATGAACATGTTTATCGTGCAGAAGAACAAGCAAGGGAACAAGCTTATCATGACGCAGTTGATAGAGCTTATCATGATGCATATATAAATAGCCTAAAAAATATGGGATATAAAATAAAGTATAAAAAGACTTTTAAAGAGCAATTTAAAAATTTTATAGCAATAGTTTTATCTATTGTAGTAACCATATTAATTATTAAAACTGCTTTAAATATTCCTGCTGTTAAAGAAAATCTTCTTATATTTAAAAAATAGTTTGCACTTTAAATGTGCAAACTATTTTTTATCTTTTTCTTTCATTTCCTCTAAATTGTTCTTCTACTTCCTCATGTGCACTATCTATCTTTTCTTTTGGAGTTTTTCCTTCCGCACCATTATATAAATTCAAGAATTCTCTTGGTGAAACTTTTGCTTTTTCCGCTTCTTTTTCAATTGTTGTAGTTTCTCCATTTCCTAAATCTATTATCATATTTAAATTTTGAATTTCTATTCCTTTCTCTTCTCCTTTTTCAAAATTATGTGCTATTTCATGATTTTCAGTTCTCGTATCTGTTGCTTTAATAACTTCTGTTTCTGGTACATTTGTTTTGCTTTGTACTTTTACCGGTCTTTCGACTCTCTCATTGCATGGAGTTACACGCACTTTTCCAAGCTCAATGTATCCATAAGTATCTATATTAATTGACATTTCAATATCTTTTCTACTTGTTTTCATTAAAGCATGTGGACTTTTTCTTTCTACTTTATCTCCACTTTCACCTATAGAAATTACACTTCGCATTGTTGGCTTTGCTGGTTTAATCTCATCTGCTATTTTTATTCCATTTTCGTCTTTCTCTGTAATTATATATTGTCCTAATTTGCTAGAATATGCTAGCCCTAGTTTTTTTCCTTTTAGCTCAGGAAATTCCGACTGTAATTTTGGATCTTTTATTTTTTTATAATATGTAATTCCTAAGTCTTGCCCCTCATTCTCCATTAATTCTTCATTAACTTCTTTTTCATCTTTTTCATCAGAGTCTTTCTCATCTTTCTCATCTTTTTCATCTTTTTTATCTTCTACGTTGTCCTCTTTCTGTTTTTCTATATACTCTTCTAGTTCTTTGGGGGTTAACTCTTCTGATTTTGCCCTTATGTTTTCAATATTAAGTTCTTTTAAGTCTTCTAATGTAATCTCTATTTCCAAAGATCTTAATAATGGATCTATAAATTCTATATGTCCTTCTTCATTAACATATCCTAATAAATTATCAGAATCCTTTGCATATATTCCAACTCTTTCTGTTCCATCTTCATTAGCTATCTTAGCTATATAAATGTCAGAATTTATTTCTAATCCGTCTTTTATTTTCAGTTTTTCATAATATTCTATGCTAGAAATTTTCTCTCCCTTTTCTAAATTTTGCCTCATATTCGATTCGAATTGGTCCATTTTTTCCATTGTTTCTTTTTCATTTGCTGTAAATGTTGAAATTTTCTTTTCTTCTTCCATGATTTTTCTCCTATTCCACCTCGAAAGATAATTCAAATTCTGCATTTGGTTTTAATTTTATTACAAAACTTTTTTCCATTTCATCTGCGGCTACGCTTATTCCACTACTTATGTTGGCTGTGCAAGTATATACATTGCTTTTTGTTTGAACATTGCTAACACTTATATAGTTTGTATCATAAAAATTTTCTTGCACATAATTCTTAAATTCATCAGCTGTTTTAAAATAGTTTTGTTTAAACTCACTTGCTAAACAATTATATGCATTTTTATATGCCTTGTTATTTATCATTTTCATAAATATTTCAATATTTGTAGCTACTTTTTGTGCTTCACTTGCTTTATTATATGTAGTAATAAATTCATCTGACTTTATTGTATAATTATCTAGCAATATTGTATAGTTCATTATTCCTTTTTCTTTTATTGTATAATAATTATCAAAATTATCTACAACAGTGTATTCTTTATAGTTTTCTTTGTCTTTCTCTCCATACTGTACCATTGTTATGTTTTCAATATGTTTTTTATTATCGCTTATGTAATTTTTATAATCTTCTATACTTTCAAACCTCTTGTTTCTATATTCTTCGTCAAGTAAATTATATGCCAGTTCTGGATAATTAAGTGCTTTGTTTATATAATCATTAAGATAATTTCTAGACATATCTTCTTTTGTTACATTCAAGTCTTGAAATTGATTATACTTATTTTTCGTAATAGTTAAGTCTTCTTCTGAGGTTTTATTTTCTGAAACAAGTTTATTATATTCACTTTCTGATATTGTAGTTAACTTATATGTATAGTTTGCAAAATCTAAATTTGCTATCATATAAAAATATTTAGATGACATTATATTTTCTTTCCACTTTATATAATAAGTATGATATGTATAGCCTTTCAAAACATATACTTCTTCTATACACAAATCATCTACATTTGTTAATGAGTACTCTTCTATAATGTTTTCTACATTTTTTTGCATAGTTATAGCTTCTATTGCATTATTGTTTTTATTAATAGCATAGTTAGAAAAACTTTTTATACATTCTAGTAATACATAATATTGATTTTGATTATTTAATTTTTCTATATTTTTATCTATTATATATGTAGGATGTTCTGAATCTAAGTTGTCTTTTCCTTTTTTATTTACATTGTTCTTATTTAATAAAAGAATACAACTTATGCATATTACTAAAATTAATATAAGAATTAATATAATATATTTTATTTTTTCCACAATTCTCCTCCTGAATTATTTGCTTACTAATTTTGCACCAATGGCACCTTTAAAAACATCCGTAGTGCTATTCCAACCATTATGTGTTTCCGCTGGATCAGAAACCCAGACTTTTGAGCCATCGCTACTTACATCTAGTAATGCCATATAATGTTGGCTACTTGTATAGATACTACCTAGTTTTTTAATTACATAGATTATAACAGGATTTCCGCCTTTTAAATGCTGTATTACCTGATCTTGTTGAGCTTGTGTTAGTGTTGGATAATTAGTGCCAATATCTTTCGCATCTGGAAATGTACCCAATTCTGTAACTTTTAATCCCATTTCTTTCATTGACGTAGTTAAAGTACGACTTTTTTGAGCACACTCATACGGATTTTTATTTATTCCATACCCAGAAGCTACGATTGCGACTGCCGTATGTCCACATCCGATTTGATGCTATTGTTCCTGAATCCCAAATTCGTATTGTTGAATAGGATCCTTTTGTTTGTTTATATTCTTTAAATTCCCTACCTGTTTGATTTGTATAAGTTGTAGTATATCCATCGCCACTTACATAATTTTGCTCACTAATATTTACCCCTGCTGCTTTATAAAGGTCTGTCATATATCCAACTACATGCGTTTCCCAATCGCCTCCACAATACTCATTTGATATATCATGTACTGTAAATAGGCCTCTTCCAAAGTACTTACTTCCTGCTATTAATTTCATAAAATCTTCAGTTGCTTCTGTATAATTATCATATTTACACCATTTAGTTCCACCATCATCAGTCCAATAGTTACCATTATAATCTCCCTTTATACTTCCCCAATTATATGTATTATGCTCTATTAATTTTCCATTAGTTGCTCCACAACTATTTTCAGCATTGAATACTGCAATAGCAAAAACTGCATTAACCTTATATCTATTTTGTAATTCTATAAATTTATTTATACCAACTGAATTTAAATTTTTATTCTGGTTTCCCAGTTTTGACCAACTGCAATTGTCAATTGCAGTTTTTAATTGTTCTGCATTTAATACTAGTTTTTCAGAAGATTTAGTAATGTCTACAATATATCCTCCGGCCATTCCTACTGCTGTCAACTCATTTCCACTTGCTATCTGGTCCATTATACTTCTAATATCAATAGTTGATTCTGTTCCCATTACTAGTGATTTCATATATTCAAATATATTAATATATATATCTGCTGAATTTAAAGTATCTGAAAAGAATTCATTTAATCTATCTTGTAATTCATATATATGTTCTGACGTTGTATGTCTATATTTGTCATTAATTAAAATATCGAAAAAGCCGCCTTTTCCTTCGCCTTTAAATTCTAGTTTAGAAGTCGAATCGTCTACTAAATATTCTGTTTTGCTTATATTTTCCGTATTGGCAGTTTTAATTGTTCTTTCTTTTACATAAACATCCTTGTATGACCATCCTTGCCCTGTTTTTATATCTATATTTGTAATATCTATGTTTTTCTCATCATTAGCTGCTTCCGTTTCTATTTTTTCTTTCATGTCTGGTTTTATCTTTTGATAGCTAGCAGATGACCATATTGTATCTTCTCTAACCTTTTCCATAGGATCAAATTTTTGGCTATCTGGACCACCAGTTATAATATTTTCTGGTTCAGTTTTTGTTCCCTGTTTATACGCATTTTCCATATCCCAAAAAATAGTATCCGCCTTGCTTACCACAATCTTAGGTGTAGTAGTTTGATTTACACTATGAACCGTTTTAGTATAATTTTCTTCTTGATCTTGTTCTTTATAATCTGTATATGTATACTTTACATTTGTTGTCTTTTTATCTCCTTCTTCATAATCATACTCCAATTTGAATACATAATTATAATCGACTTTTGCTATTCCATCTTCTACATAGTCATTTTGTATTGTCGTAACTTCGTCATAAACAGTTAGTTCTATTTTATTTTCTAGTGCAAGGTTTACTACCTCTTCGCAAAAGTCAGCATCCTCTGTTATTGTTAGTAATGTAAAGAAAAATGGATATGGTGTAGCAAATTTCTGTATTGCACTCATATATGGAACTGTAGTTTTCATGTATGTTGTTTCTGATAAATTATCACCCTTTTCTGCATGTCCACTATCTCCTTCTAATTCGCTATTAGAAGTTGATGTCGACATATTTGCCACTGATAAGTTAAACCCTTCGTCTAATGTAAAGTAGCTTAATACGTCAGAATTTTTATCCTCTATTAATTTATCAAATTCTGCTTGTGGCTTATATTTTAATTCCTTGTCATTTCTTATTATTTTTACATTTCCTTGAAAGCTATCTCGAATATCACTTGTATTTCCTCCTAAATCAGGATACATAGTTTTTAATTCAGCTTCTACGAACTTAGGAAAAAGATGTAATTCCTTTTCACTATATTCCTCTAAATCCAAGTCTATTTTTAATTGTCCTAATGAATCTTCTCTTGCATTAGAAATCTTTACTAAAACATACTTCTCAAAATTTGTAAAGGTATCTGGATTATATTCCATTGCTCTTAATAGTTTATTGGCTAATATAATATCATCATTTTCAAACTGATATTCATAAACTCCATTATTAAATATTGTTTTTCCAATATTGAAGAACCCACTTTCAGTAGAAATTCTAGCTTTCTCCTCTTCGTATGATTTTACTTTATTTTTTTGTACAACATAATGTGCCCCTGCTAAAAGGACTACTAAGACTAATATAATACCTACTACAAGCCAAAAATATGGATTTTTAACTAATGCCATTAAAGCCTTTTTTAAAGCATCTTTAACCGCTTTTTTTGCTGCTTCTTTTGCTGCCTGTTTTGCTTGTCTTGCAGCCTGTTTTGCTGCTTCTTTTGCAACTTCTCCTACTACATTATCATTATCATCGTCTTGCAAGTTCCTCACCTACCTCTAAACACCAATATTTATATATGAAACATTATTATATTCATTATTGTTATCTTGTTTTTTATATTCTTCATAATCTAGTATTATATCCTCAAAGCTTATGGAGCTAGAAGATATTTTTTCTGTATATGTCTTATTAAATTTTATAGTTCTTGTAATAGTTATTAGTGGATTAACTACCAATAATCTTTCTGGAATCTCATTAATATACGCTGTTTTCTCAGTTCCTGTTGAATCTTTTAAATATAGCGAATTATTTTTTCTGTATCCATCCATCAAAATTGTCTTATGTGTATTGTTTGTTATTTTTATTTCATATTCTTCATAATCTATATATACTTTTCTGCTTATTATATTTACTTTAACATAATCATTACTATTTTCTTTATTTAATTCCTCTTTTGCAATAAAATTATTTATGTTTATTTTATAATCGTTATTTTCTTTTACAACTGTATAATAGCTGTCTATTTTGTCGTTACTAACTGTTCCCATTGATAAAGCATTGTCATATACACTTATTTTGTATATTCCATATTTGCCTGATATCCATAATTTTATATCATACGTTTTAGTTTTGTTGAAAATTGAGTTTATGTAGTTATTTTTAAAACTTTCTATTGTTGGAAACATTTCTACTTTACAATCTGTGCTTAACAAACTATACGCATCTTCCGTTCTTCCATTATTACATTTTTCTAAAAAATCGCTTATAAGTTTTAATTTTTCATCCTTCACTGTTTCGCTATTATAATTACTGCCAGAAAATTCTTCTTCATTATTAGGATAAATAGTAGTATTGCTACTACTATTTATCCTATCCTCTGTATTTATTTTTGAATTTCTTTTTTTTGCGTTATTATTTAATACTTGTAATAATACTATTATTAATACAATTGCTAATATTGCAGTCCATATAATTCTTCTATTACTATAGTAAAAGCTTAATATTTTATGCAATTTTGAACCTCCTATTATTTTTTATATTTTTTGGTTCTATTTTTTATTTGTTCTTCCTTTTGGTTTAGGCTGTGGTATAGATTTTTGAACTGGAATTTCTTTACCTTTTACTCTTGCAACTTGTTTTAAAATAGTATCTGTTGTCTGTTCCGCTTTTTTCAAATCATATCCTGGTTGTCGAGTAAACTTATCTATCATTTTATTTCTTCCTGTACTATACTTATCATAATCATCATACATATCATCATTAATTCCTTTTGCAAATGCTGGAATTCTTTTTGCTAACTCAAGTGTTGGCACTTCTGTATTTGCTTTTGTTGCTTCTTTTGCAGCTTTTTCTCCTCCAAATTCGCTTGTCATTTTTAGTGATTTTATAATTTGATCATCATCAGTAGTTCCATAGTTTTCTCTCATTTCAAGAGCCGCTTCTTTTGCATCTTTAAATTTTTCATTTCCAAAAGCTTCTAAATACTTGTTATCAACGTCAGGGTCATGGTTCCATTTATCGTTTAAAGCTGCTTCTTGCTTAGACGCATAATCCTTGTCATGATATCCTCTCATAAAATCTCTAGAAGTTTTAGAAACTCTATCTACAGCTTTGTCAGACAATGCTCCCCCTAGTTTTGAACCTGCTGTTAGTCCAATGCCTGCTGCAGATGCAACTTTGGTTGGATCTCCTGACATTAATGCCGCTGCTCCTGCGGCTAATGCCGCTGTTCCTGCAAGTGTATACTTTGTTCCTAGTTTTAATGCTTTTGGCGCCATTGTTTTTGTTCCATTCCACATTTGTCTTCCTAGGGCCTTTGCTCTTTCGCTACGGTTCATGTTCTTCCAGCCTCTAATTTTATGCATTCCCGTTGCATTTCCAATACTTCTGCCCACATTTCTTCCTATAGCTTTTGCTCCTAGTTTCAACCTATCTCCTACTGTTAAATCATCACTCTCTTCTTCTTCAAGTTCTGGATTTTGTTCCTGCATTGGAATTGTATTTTGTTCTTGTTGCTCTTGCTGTTCTTGCTGCTCTTGCTGTTCTGCATATCTTGCTTCTCTTTCTTCTTGTTCTTTTTCCAATTCCTGATATGCCTTATAGTCGTCATCAGACCAATCAGCTCCTGGTGTTGTTCCCTCATCTAATAAAGAATCAAGTGCCGCTCTCTCTGATTCTATTGTTTTTCCTTCTTCGTCTAAATTGTTATTATTAAAATTGTTTCCTGAATTTTGAGTTGGTTCGTTATTATTTTGTTGTCTTTGTCCATTGCCATTGTCATTTCCTGAATCCAATCCCTCGTATGGATCTTCTTTTGCACGGATTTTATCTGGTTGATTATCTCCATTGCCACTTCCACCAGATCCGCTGTTTCCACCAGATCCACTTTTACCTCTTGCAACTTTATTTCCTATTTTACCAGCAACGTTTGCTAACATAGAGCCTGCTGCAGCTCCTGAAAAAGAACCTAATGTTGATGCCTTTTCAAATCCAAACATCTTTCTTAATAATTTCTCTGCTTGAGCCATAAATCCCAATACAACAATTGTATATATGATATTTGAATTTGCAAAATCTAATGCAGAACTAATAAATACCATATATATCAGTAAATGAAATGGTTGTATTAAAATATTAAATATAAATTCTTTAAGCCACATATTAAATGCTTGTGCTTGACCATCATTTAACTTATCTATTGGATATGTAAGCGTTATTAATGGTGCAATTAGTGTTAGGAATGCTATTCTTATAAACCTTGCCATATATTTAGCTAAAAACCATACTGTAAAACCAACCAAAAATATATAAACTACAGTATATCCTAACCCAGAAGATCCATTCAAACTAGCATACAATCTTGCATATTGCATTAAGTTTGCAACGCCTTTAATATTTGTTCCATCAAAAATTTGAGATTTGTTTGCTAAGCCCTCTTCTTGCAGTGCATCTAAAATACCACTAAACTTATCATTGTTATCTTTGTTGTTAAATGTAAAGCTTCCTTCTTTTCCGCAAATTTTTGGTAGTGCAATGGTTTGAGCTCCTGCATTAGTATTAAATAGGTCCGTTAATTTTTCTGTAAGTGTAAATGTAAATGCCATTATATAATGTAGTAAAAATATTAAACATACTGCTCCCACCCACGATGAAATCATCTGTTTATATTTTGCTTTATCTGAAGCAGTACTAGATATTACTACTCTTATTCCTATATAAACTAAAACAGAAAGTAATCCTACTAAAGAGAAATTTCTTATTCCAACATACCATTTTGCAATTGTTGATCTTAATGTATTTAAATTTTTTTCCACATTCTGTGCATGTGTAGTGTTTGTTCCATCTCCTATTACGTTACTATTTCCTAATGCCTTTTCCAGAGTTCCGTCTAAGTTAACTGGATTAATAAAGTTTGGATTTAATGCTGCAATCTGATTTCTAAAAATTGATTCTGGTGTAAGAAATAAATATGCAGGGTAATTTATGTTATCATCGCCTAAATCATCCCAGTAGTCTCCTTCTTTTGTTGCTGGTGTTGTCCAGGCAACCGGATAGCTATATTTGTTCCCTATGACTATCTTTTGTACTATACTCATAATTGCATCAGCACACGTATATCCAAGTTTTTTTATTGGAGTTAATAATGTTCCTCCATCCGTTTTAACGTCCTCTTCTGTTATCTCTGAATCTATTACTACTTTTGAAGCCGATCCCGAATTTGTTCCTCTATCAGATGGACGCTGAGCCATTGAATAATTTGATACAAAGCCATTAAGTAATAGCACTATTAAAACTATTAAAAATATTTTTTGAGTTGTTTTTTTACTAGCAATATTTTTCATTGTTTCCTCCTATATTTTAATTTTCACTTGTTTGTTTCATTTGTGCTATTTTATTTAAATTTGTTTCTACAAACTCAAATTCTTTTCTTGTAGGTTTAATTTGTAATATTGCTGTATCTGCTCCTACTTTAAGTAATCCCTCACCTTTTAAGCAAGTTACTAGAAATCCAGCTTCTCCTTCACTTAGCTTAAATACTTCTTTTAAGTAATTTATTTCTGATTTATCTTGAGCTAAAAATAACTTTGTGTCTGATGATGTAAGTACTGCTTGTGCCTCTGGTTTTTCATAAAAGTCTTGAAATCTTTGTGAAATAATTGCAAGAGATACGTTTCTTTTTCTTGCACGTCTTGCCATCGTGTTTAAAAAATCTACTGCCTCTGGGTATGGAAGAAGCATCCATGCCTCATCAACCAAAACTCTTTTTTTAGTTGCTTTTGTTCTGTCTTCACTGTTCTTTTTTACATACTTTTCCCAAATCCAAGAAAGTAATATTTGTTGTGCAAGAGGTCTTGCAAATCTTTCCTCTAATTGAGATATATCTAAGTTTATAAATGGTGCACCTTCTAGCAACTCAAATGTTGATTGTCCATCAAAGTATGCCATTTGCCCATTTAGTTCTCTTACGTATTGTTTCATAACTTTTATTAAATAACTATAATGAAATCTATAATCCGAATTGTCATTTTGTTTTGCTTTCTCTAATATTCTTTTATACCAAGAACCAATGGTTGGCATTTCCTTCTTTCTCTTTCCTAAAGCATCCCCAGAAATCACACTATCTGACTCATATAAGCTTGCTGGATCCGCTGTAATTCCTACTCTTGCATATTCTTCTGCCACTGATTCTGATATTATTTGTTTTGTAAGCTCATTTACTTCTGTACTTCTTGTACTTCCTCTTGCCATTGTTAAAAGTGCTTGTGTAACGTCTTCTACTTTATTTTCCACATTTAATATAGGTCTTTCCCTTCCAGTTATTTCATCTTTTACTTTTTCTACTTCTATGTCAAACAAATTTATAATTGTTTGTGAATTCGGGCTTATTACTACATTGATTCCTCCAAGTGCTTCTGCAACTATTGTATACTCGCCTTCTGCATCTAACGCTAAGCTTTCTATTCCCATAAGAACAGAAGATCTTGAAATTAATGTTTTCATTGTAACAGATTTACCAGCACCAGATTTAGCAAATATAACCATATTGTAATTTGTTAAACTTGGATGGAAATTATCAAATAGAATTGGCACTCCTGTCTGTTTATTAAATCCTAATGGAACACCGGTTGGGTGTCCTACTTCAGATGTAGTGAATGGGAATACCGTTCCCATTGATCTACGGTCAAATGTATGTACTTTTTTTATTTTATCTTCCATTAATGGTAAGTTTGATTGAAAGCCCTCTTCCTGTATACCCCACGCTGATTTTATATCTATTAAAGACTTTGACATTTCTGTTGCTAATAATTTTGTTAGTCTGTCTAAATCTTGTAAATTATACGCAAATAATGTTGAAACAATTGAAGCTTCATAAAGTTTATTAAACCCTGCTGCAATTTCATCTCTTAAAGATTCTGCTTCTACCCTTTTTTGTGCTAATAAGCTTTCTCTATTTATGTTTCCTTTGTCATAAGCAACAATTCTTTCTGTTTCTAGTTCATTTATAACTTTATTTAATTCATTCTGAGATTTTGATTCCGCTATTGGATTGATATATATCGATGTATTTATATCGCCAAACATATACATATCTCTTAAAAGTTCCGGGAATGTAGCCATACGTGGTAATGCCGATATAAAAAATGTTCTTGCAAATCTAGTAGTTGTTGATATTATTTCTAATCTATCTATATTTGAAGCATCTATGCCAGATGGTGCTATCAATTCTTTTATTGTCTTTTTTTTCAATAGTCCATATCCATTTTCGTTTTCAGCAATACTATTTTGTAACTCTGCTAGTTGATTTTGCTTTTGTTTTTTTGCCATCTTGTTCCCCTCCTTTGTCTTTTGTTCTTATTTTCTTTTTAGCTGCTTTTGTTATGTCTTCTCCTATATATCCTTTACTTTCTTCTAGTATCTGTGTTGCCATATCAGCTATTAAATCATCTATTGTTAGTTCTTTCTGTTCTAATTGTTTTTGTTTTTCAGATTTAACTTCTTCTATAGCCATTCTAGCTTCTTGCAATGCTTTCTCTTGTATTTGTGCATCCAATGCTCTTATTTTTTTATCTAGTACATCTTGCGCTGTTATGTACAATTCATCATATCCTGCTTGTAATGCTTTTTTCATTCCGTATGTTTCTGCTTCGTCTCTGTTATATGCGTTATATAACAAATCTACAAGTTCATACGAATCTAATACTTTTCCCGCCACACTACATGCTGCCAAAGTCCTTATTATTGATTGAGCTTTTGTGTAAAGCTCAGAAAAAGCTATGTTTCTAATTTCATCTTTATCAAATAAATCATTTCCAGCTTCTGATGCATAATATGGAATTATTATATAATACTGTTTTCTAAGTACATTTTTATTTAAACTCATTCTCTCCGTATTAAAAATTATATCTTTTCCATATTCATATAAGTTTCTTTGCTTTGTTATTTCAAATTTATATTTTTGCAATTGTTTCTCATCATATCTTCCAGATTGAGCCATTTGTTTGTACTGATTTTCTTTTCTGTCCAACTCTTCTTTTATTCCATCTACTCTATGTTTATAATTCTCCAAACTACTATCTAAGTTTATTGTCCTACTTTGTGTATATATTTGGATTGGATGTCTTAATGTATTTAAAAATTGTGAAAAGCCTTCTTCTACTGCATTTTTTTCCATTCTAGACATTAAGTCATAGTTTATTCCTTGACATTCTACAACCATTAAATATCTCTTTCCATTCTTTTGCACAATCATATTATCTTCTATTTTATCAAATTCCATAAATGAAAATATTGATTGTTTATTGTATGATTGTGGTGTTTTAGTTTGTTGCTTTGGGTCTTTTTGATTAACATCTATGTGTTTTTTTTCTTTTCCATTTTTTTCATCAATACTCATTTTCCAATAAACTAATGCTAATATTAATATAATAAAAACTAATATTGCTGCAATTATTACAAATATACTAGTTATCTCCATTGTTATTTTCCTCCTTTGTATACACATATATTTTTTTCTTTTTTGAATGGAATTTCACTGCTCTTTTTATAACATCATCAATGTTTTGTCCACTTGTTTGTGTTGTAAATTTTAATGATGGTATTTCTGGAACTTTTAACATTCCAATAGACCATCCTATTGCAGCAAAGATTACAGCTATTATTATTCCTACAATTCCAAGTCCTATTGCCCTTAAAATAAAATAAAATATTAAACCTATTGTTGCTGCTATCGCTGTGTATATTAACGATTTAGGAGTAAAAATAAATAATATTCTTCCTTCTCCTTTTACATTTCTAGGTATCTCATATGTTCCCAAAGCGAATTCCTCCTTAGTACCTTTTTATAGTTATATATATTATAGCAAACTTTTAGCTAAATTGTAACATTTTTAGAATAAAAATATAAATTTCATATATTTGTAATGTTTTTGTAATAATTAGCAGATTTTTGGCAAAAAAATAATAGCCTTGCGGCTATTATTTTTTTAAGCATTAACACTTTTTGCCCAATTGTAAATCATACTTGCTAAGTTAGATGCTGCAAATATTAAAACTGCACCAACTATGTATGGTATCATTGTTTTTTTGTATTCTGCTTTTTCTTCTGCACTTCCCATCATGTATTTAATACCTAATACAACTAAAACAATAACTGCTGCAATTGATCCTATAACTTGTACAATACCTAAAATTTGCTTTCCTATTTTTTGAACAGAGTCAGTGTTACTTGTATCCCCTGTTATTCCGCTTGGATCAATAGCTAATACTGTTGTAGCAACTGTTGCTAGCATTACAACTATCATTAATACAGATACTATTTTTGAAATCTTTTTAGTATTCATAATTAATACCCCTTTCATTATTTTTTATATTTTAAATATTCTAGTTAATAGAATAACTTTAATAACTATATTATACGTCTTGTAATATTGTAGCAATTAATTTCCAAATTCCAAATGCTCCAAATATTATTACACATCCAATTACAAACGGTATTAAGCTCTCTTTTACTTTTGCTTTTTCATCCATACTTCCTACCATGAATTGAATTCCAAGTATTGCTCCTATTATTACTGCTATAACTGTACCTATTGCTAATAAAATGTTGTATATTTGATCTGATACTGTTTTTATCTGTGAGTCTTGAATTGCTTGTTGCTGTTGTTCTCCTTTTTTTATAAAGCTTCCTCCAGCTTCTATAATGTCATCTACAGCATACGTTGTTTGCATAACTAACATCATTGATAATATAAATAATACTAAAATTCTTATTAATATATTTCTATTCATATTATCACTCCTTTTAATTATTTAAACCTTGTCCAAATTTATATATTATTGCTATTAAATTAGATGTTGCAAAAACTAGTACAGCACCAATTAAGTATGGTAACATCGTTTTTTTATACTCTGCTTTTTCTTCTACGCTCCCTATCATATATTTAATTCCTATAATAGCCAATGTAATAACTGATATTATGCTTCCGACTACCTGTATTGGTCCTAATACTTTATTTGCTTTATCTACTAATTTTTGAGAACTTCCTCCACTATTTGGTTTATAATAGCTTGGATTTATAGAAGCATAAATATTTGTAGTAAATAAATAAACTAAAAGTAAAGTCATCAATAAAATTGTAACTATATTTAAAAAAGTTTTTTTGTTTATTTTTCTCATTTTTCTCCACCTACTTACTTTTAGATAAATTCATTATACCACACATTCCCTTTTATTTCAACATTTTTCATTTTCTTATGCTATTTTATGTTATTTTAGCATACAAAATATTAATTTGTAAATATAATTTTTAAAAAAAATCCTGTTTAAATATTTTGTATTTAAACAGGATTTTTAGTTCTGTAGTTATCTTCTGTCCTTAGTATATATTCTTCTTTTTATTTCTTTATTATAGTATCTGGCTATTAGTTCGTCTAGTTCTAGGCTTATGGTATATATGTATGTGTAGTCTTTTTCCTTTGTTATGCTTTCATTTAATTTTCGTCTTAATTCTAGGATTTCTTCATCTACCATAGACTTTTCACTCCTTTTACTAATTTTTTCTTTTGTATATTAATAAAATACCATATTTTTACAATTAGGTCAATAAAAAAACAGCAAAATTACTGTTTTTAAGCTAACTTTCGTATGCCATATTTCTCTATTTTTTAACATCTGTTTAGATTTTAATATATTTTGTTTTTCATTTTGTCAAGAAATAAAAAAAAACGACAAATTGTAATTTGTTCAGTAAATTACAATTTGTCTGATTTTACTCTTTTCATATATGCTATCATCGACATTATGAATATAATTATTGACAAAACTTGCGATATTCTTATTGGTCCTAGCATTAGACTGTCTGTTCTTAATCCTTCTATTATTGCTCTTGCAAATGAATACATTATTAAATATAGATATGTTATTTGTCCTTTGAATTTTCTATTTTTAAATACTACTGTAAGTATTATAAATATTGTAAGTGTTGCTATTGATTCATACAAAAAAGTTGGATGTACTTCTATATATTTCCCTGCTTCATATATTCCCATTCTCCATGGTAAATTTGTTTGTGTACCGTATGCTTCTACATTTATGAAGTTTCCCCATCTTCCTATTGCTTGTCCGAAATGCTAAACATGGTGCTATAAAGTCTAATAAGTCCAGCATATTTATTTTTTTCTTTTTGCAATATATATAACAGGTAACTGCCCCTCCTATTATTCCACCATATATTGCAAGTCCGCCATTTCTTAAATTGAAAATTTGCAATGGTTCTTTTATGTAATAGTCTATCTCAAATAATACATAGTACAGCCTTGCACATATTATTGAAATTGGTATTAAAAATATACATAAATCTATTATATCTGCGAATTTTATCCCATATTTTCCGATTATTTATTTTAAATATTATTATTCCAATAACAATGGCTAAAACTATTAGAATAGCATACCAATAAATGTGTATGCTATTTATTGAGAATGCTATTCTAGATATATTAAATATTAAGTTTAGTCCTGGAAATGTAACAGTGTTCATTTTTACCTCTATTTTTTATAAATTAGTTTGCTTTATCTTTTGGTTCTACTACTGATATTATAGTGTTTTCTTCTTTAAACACATTATTTAAAATTTGTTTTGCATATTCTTTTGTAATTTGTTTATATGTTTCTAAATAGTCAAAACTGTTTGTTCCTTTAAAGTAATCTGAAATAAACATTCTTACTATGTCTGAAACATTATTGAATTCTTTTACAGCTGTTCCATAAAGCATATTTTTTATTCTGTTAAAGTGCTCTTCATCTAATCCGTTTTGTTTTAGATTATTTATTTCTTCTTGTATTTCTTTTAATACTAATTCTGGATTTTTTGATTGTCCTGTTATTGCTATATGTGCAAAATTATCTCCAAATTCATATTCTACAAATGGCTCTGATATTAATAATTGCCCTTCATATAATTTTTTGTATGTTCTAGAGCTTTTCCCTATAATCATGTTTAATAATATTTCTATTGCTAAATGTTTTTTTACTATTTCTTCTTTTGTATTTGAAGTATCATCTTTTATTCCTATTACAAAAATTGGCATACTTACTTCCATTTGAGTTTTTTTGATTTTACTAACAATTCCCTCTTCTTTTGGATCGTAAATTCTTTTTATTTCTCCCTGATTTGGTTTTTCTATTAACCTTTTCTTTATTTCCTTCATTAGCTCTTCTGGTTCAAAATCCCCGCAAAATCCCATTACCATATTTGAAGGATTATAAAATGTATTGTAGCATTTATATAATACATCTTTGTCTATTTTTGCTATTGAATCTATTGAACCTGCTATATCTATTGTTATTGCATTATTTTTATACATGCATTTTAAAGCATTCATGTATACAGCCCAATCTGGATAGTCGTCATACATCATTATTTCTTGACCTATAATGCCTTTTTCTTTTTCCACATTTTGGTCTGTAAAGTATGGATGTTGTACATAATCCATAAGTTCATCTAATGCTTCATAGAAGTTATCTGTTGATTCAAATAAATATGCTGTGTGATTTGTTGTTGTGTATGCATTCGCATTTACTCCTAGTGCTGTTAATGTATCTAAACTATTTGTTCCATTTGGTTGTTCGAACATTTTATGCTCCAAAAAGTGTGCCACACCATCTGGGACCTCTGTTTCTTTATCTTCTCCTGGCACAACAAATTTATTGTCCATCGAGCCATAATGTGTTGCCCACATTACATATTTTTTCTTTATACCTTTTTTAGGTATAATCATTATAGTTAAGCCATTTTCTAATTTTTCGGTATATAATTTTTCTTTGACTTGTAAGTTTTCTATAATTTGCATAGTTTCTCTCCTTTTCCAATGTATCTCTAATTCCTCAAAAAATATATTGTATTTATTTTTATTTTGTTTGCCACTTCTTTTACATCTTCTGCTGTAACTTCTTCTATTTTTTGCGCATATTCTTTAAATGTTGTTAATTTTTGTGATAGTTCTTGTCCTAAATAATATGTTATTTCCGAATCTTGCTCGTCTTGTATTGATTCTATTCCTGATGTCATATATTTTTTTGCATTTTTTATATCTTCTTCGGTAAATTTACCATTTTTCATGTCTTCTAATTGTTCTTTTATTATTTCTACTGCTTTTTCATAATTTGCTATTTCTATTCCACATCTTATATATATATTTGATTTTTGTCTTACATAATTTGAACGTGCTGTATATGCCAAGCTTGCTTTTTCCCTTACATTTTGGAATAATTTTGATGTAGCACTCTCTCCTAGTATTACATTATATATTGCTACTTTAAATTTATCTTCTTCATTTATGTTTTCTACATCTAATCCCATTACTAGTTTTCCTTGTGTTATATCCATTTTTTCTTCTATTGTGTGGATTTCTTTGCTTTCTATGGATTTTTCGCCACCTAGTATACATTTGCCATCTCTTTCTGAAAGTTTTTTAATGTTCTCATTTTCTCCTACTACTTTTGCTGTTTCTTCTGCATTTAAGGCACCAGAAATAAATATGTCTATTTTACTATTTGCAATTAATTCTTTGTAATAATTATAAAGATTTTTTTCATCTATTTTATCTAAATCTTCTATATATCCATATTTGTATAACCCATAAGGTTTGTCTTTATACATTTCTTCAACGCATCTGTTAAATGCATAAGCATCTTTATTATCTATTTTTGATTCTATTAAAACTTTTATGTTCTCTTTTTCTGAGCTAACATATCCCGATTTAAATGCATTATTTTCTATTAATGGGTTTAGTATTATATCTAGTAAAAGTTCTACACTCTCTTTTAACAAATCTTGATTGGCTTCTTTTGGTATAAAGTTATCGTTTAGTGCTTCTAAATAAAATTTTATTACATGGTTATCTCCTATTTTTTCTATACCACAGTCAAAGCTTGCGCCATACATATTTTCTAATTTTTTTGAGATTTCTTCTTGTGTTTTCAATTTTTCTGTTCCTCTTTTTAAAACAGCTGGTATAACACTATCAAATGTTACTTTTTCTCTTGTTAATGGTAGTGTTATAAACATTGCTAATAAATTTGTTTTAAATTTTTCTGTTTCTATACAATGTACTTTTATACCTTTTTTAATTTCTTTTGTTATATATGCCATTATAAATTCTCCTTTTTATTTTATTTATGCCAATATTTTCTTAACTGCATCACTTATATCTTTTCCATCTGCTCTTGTTCCTATTCTTTCTTTTGCAATTTTCATTACTTTTCCCATGTCTTTTATTGTTGTTGCTCCTGTTTCTTCTACTATTTCTTTTACTATTTTTTCTATTTCTTCTTTTTCCATTTGTTCTGGAAGATATTTGTTTATTATTTCTATTTCTTCTTTAACTTGATTTATTAAGTCTTCTCTTCCACTTTTTTCATAATCTACTAATGATTCTTTTCTTTTTTTAGCTTCTTTTGCTATTATTTCTAATATTTGATCATCATTTAGTTCTATTTGTTTATCTTTTTCTACTTGTAAAATTGCTGCTCTTATCATTTGAACAACATTCTTTTTTAATATTTCTTTTTCTTTCATAGCCTCTTTTAGGTCTTCCATCAATTTTTCTTTTAACATATTTTATCCTCCTTTAAACAAAAAAGGTGAAAGCCTTTTCCTTTAACCTTCCACCTTTAATACTTTTTAAAATTTTCTTTTTCTTGCTGCTTCTGATTTTTTCTTTCTTTTTACACTTGGTTTTTCGTAATGTTCTCTTTTTCTAACCTCTTGTAGAACACCATTTCTTACGCATTGTCTTTTAAATCTTTTTAATGCGTCTTCTATATTACCATTATTAACTTTAACTTCTGACATTTATTTCCCTCCCCTCACTATCACTACTGCTATCTGCCTCGTCTTGTGGGATTTTTTAACTTTTACTATTATATATTAAAAGTTAATAATTGTCAATAATTTAGATTTGGTTTTTGGGAAAAATATTATTTAAGCAAAGTCTTAGAAAACTGGGTCGCCGAGGGCGGTAGTCCCTTACAATTACTCTACATTTTAGGGTACCATCTTATTTGTCGTATTCGAATAAATCTCCTAATGGTTTTGCTTCATTTAATCTTTTTATTGCTTCCGCAAATAGAGGTGCTATTGAAACTACTTTTATTTTGTCTATTCTTTTTTCTGGTTCAATTGGAATTGTATTTGTTACTACTAATTCCTTTATTGGTGATTTTTCTATTCTTTCGATTGCTGGTCCTACTAGTACTCCATGTGTTGCTCCTGCATAAATCTCTTTTGCTCCATGTTCTTTTAATATATGTGCTGCTTCTACTAAAGTTCCTGCTGTGCTAACTTCATCATCAAATATTACTGCTGTTTTACCTTCTATATCTCCTATTATGTTTGTTGCTACTGCATTGTCATTGTTTGATTCTCTTCTTTTATCTATTAACGCTAGTGGGCACTCAAAGAATTTAGAATATTTATATGCTTTTTTTGAACTTCCTGCATCTGTTGCTACAACTACCATATCTTTTATTTGTTTTTCTTGGAAATATTTCTCCAATAAGTGTTTTGCTGTTACTCTATCGCATATTATATTAAAATATGCTTGAATTGCTGGATTATGTAAGTCACATGTAAGAACATGATCTACTCCTGCTGCTTCTAACAATGTTGCCATTAATTTTGCTGTTACTGGTACTCTTGATTGATCTTTTTTATCTGATCTTGAATATATAAAGTATGGTAAAACTGCTGTAATTCTCCTTGCTCCTGCTCTTTTTGCTGCTTCAATTGTTATTAATAATTCCATTATTCTTTCATTAACTGGTGGCTGTGTTGTTTGTACAATATATACATCTTTTTCTCTTACTGTTTCTTTTAATTGCACAAAATTATTATCATTTGCAAATTTAAAGGAATCTTTTTGTCCCATTTCAATTCCTAAATTATCACATATTTCTTTTGTAAATTCTTCTGCAGAATTGCAGGCAAAAACTTTAATATCGTTCATGCTAGTCCCCCTATTCAAATTTTGAAGAGTTTTTATATTATACTCCTCATTTTTCCTCTTTTTTGTTGAATAGGAAAATCAAAGATTTTCTTATTCAACAAAAATGCTATAATCGCTATTGCCTTTGAGATTTCCTCATTTTATTCGGAAACTCAAATCGGCAAGAAGAAAAGTGTTGCAAAGCCACTTTTCTTGTCGGATTTTACAACATTTTTATTGTAACATTACATTTGCCTCATTTCAACCAAAATTATAAATTATTTTATTTTTTTATTAAATAAATTGGAATTTGCATAACTTTTTTTCTCATTCTATTTGTTAAAAACTTCTCGAACTTCCTCCTCCACCGGAAGACCCTCCGCCACCAGAAAATCCTCCTCCTGAAGAACTTCCTCCTCCAGAATAATCTCCACCAAGATCTTTAACAAAAACTATTGCCATATTAATTAGCAAAATTATTATTGCAATACTAAAAGACTTTATAACTATCCAAGAAACAATAAATATAATACCTAAATAAATCAATTTAACTATATTTTTAGAAATAAATTTCATAATTGTTGATATTATTAAAGAAATCATTATTAAAACCATAAAAGCTTCATCAGAGCTATCTTGTACTAACTTTGATTTTTGTGCTCCTGAAATTTCTACATTGTACTCTTTGCAGACTTCTTCTAATATTGCACTAAATCCATTTTTTATTCCTTCATCATAATTATTGTTTTTTAAATATGGAATTATATATTGATCTTGTATTCTTCCTGTTTTCCCATCTGGTAATGCTCCTTCTAGCCCATAACCTACTTCTATTCTAAACATTCTATCTCCTGTAGAACATAATAAAAGTACTCCATTATTTTTTTCCTTATCCCCTATTCCAAATTCTCTAAATAATTCTGTTGCATATTCTTCTATTGTTTTTCCGTCTAGAGTTTTGACAGTTACAACTACAATTTGTGCTTTTGTTTTACTTTGCAAATCAATATTTGAATTTAAAATATAATTTTCTGTTTCTTCTGATAATACATCTGCATAGTCATTCACATAGAAATTACTTTTAGGGCTTACTACTGCAGATGTTGTATAATAAAATGCTAATATTGTAAATATTAGCATTATTAGTCCAAAGAGCTTTTTATTTTTAGTCAAAATTAACATTTGGAACCTCCTTACTTTGTTCTGAAGCTTCAAAATAATCTCTTTGACTATATCCAAACATTCCTGCCATTAAGTTTGTAGGAAATCTTTTAATTTTTAAATTATATTCTTTTACAGCTTCATTATAGTCTCTTCTTGCTGTTGCAATACGATTTTCTGTTCCTGATAGCTCGTCTGAAAGTTGAATAAAGTTTTGTGAAGATTTTAAGTCTGGGTAATTTTCAACTACTACCATTAATCTGTTTAATGCACTTGTTAATTCATCATCTGCTTTTGCTTTATCCGAAACTGTTGTAGCCCCAGCTAATTTTGCTCTTGCTTCTGTTACTGAGTTTATAACATCTTGTTCTTGTTTTGCATACCCCTTTACTGTATTAACTAAATTTGGTATTAAATCTGCTCTTCTTTGTAACTGTGTATCAATTGTAGCAAATTTGTTATCCACTTCTTCTGCTTTTGCAACAATACTATTATAGCTTGATGCAAGCATTGCAATTATAATAATTACAATTGCTACTACCGCTAAAATTACTATTGATGATTTTTTCATATAAAATTCCCCCTAATCTTTTCTTTTATTATTCTAATTCTACCATTTGAATTGTTATAAAGCAATAAAGATTTTAAATTTTAACATTGGAATTTTTCTGTCCAACAAAAAACCTCAATAGATTTTAAATATCTATTGAGGTTTTTGTTTATTCTACTGATTCTCCTGTTTGTTCTTCTTGTTCTTCTGTGTTTATTTTTATGTTTCTGTAACCTGGCATTCCTGTCCCTGCTGGAATTAGTTTTCCTATGATTACGTTTTCTTTTAGACCTATTAATGAGTCTACTTTTCCTTTTATTGCAGCTTCTGTTAATACTCTTGTTGTCTCTTGGAATGATGCTGCTGATAAGAAGCTTTCTGTTGCTAATGATGCTTTTGTTATACCTAATAATGCTCTTGTTCCTGTTGCTGGTCTTAGTCCTTCTTCTTTCATCTTTTCGTTTTCTTCGTTAAATTCATGAATATCTACTAATGAACCTGCGAACATTGAAGTATCTCCATTATCATCAACTCTAACTCTTTTTAACATTTGTCTTCCTATAACTTCTATATGTTTGTCGTTAATATCAACACCTTGGTTTCTATAAACTTTTTGTACTTCTGATGTTAAATAGTTGTATACTCCTTCTGGTCCTTTTATATCTAATATTTCGTTTGGATTTATTGAACCTTCTGTAATTGGGTCACCAGCTTTTATTTGGTCTCCTTCTTTTACTTTTAGTTTTGATCCAAAGCTAATTACATAAGTTTTTGAGTTGTCTTTACTTGTAACTGTAACTTCTTTTCTCTTTTTAACTTCTTCTATTTTTACTGTTCCATCTATTTCGGAAATTACTGCTAATCCCTTTGGTTTTCTAGCTTCAAACAACTCTTCAACTCTAGGTAAACCTTGTGTAATATCTCCTCCAGCTACACCACCTGTATGGAATGTTCTCATTGTAAGCTGTGTACCTGGTTCACCAATTGATTGTGCTGCTATAATACCAACTGCTTCTCCTATTTTTACTTCTTTTCTTGTTGCAAGCCCCATACCATAACATTTAGCACATACACCGTGTTTTGTTTTACATTCTAATACTGAACGAACTTCTACTTTGTTTATTCCAGCATTTATAATTTTATCTGCTATGTCTGGTGTAATTAGTGTATCATTATCAACAATTAATTCACCTGTTGTTGGATTTACTATATCATGAAGTGCATATCTTCCTATTAGTCTTTCATGTAATTTTTCTATTATTTGATTTCCATCTTTTATGTCTGTTATTTCTATTCCTTCTGTTGTTCCACAGTCATGTTCTCTTACAATTATGTCTTGAGCAACATCAACTAATCTTCTTGTTAAGTATCCAGAATCGGCTGTTCTTAAAGCTGTATCTGCTAAACCTTTTCTAGCACCGTGTGAAGAAATGAAGTATTCTAGAACGTCTAGTCCCTCTCTAAAGCAAGATCTAATTGGTATTTCAACTGCTTTACCAGATGTGTTAGCCATAAGTCCACGCATACCTGCAATTTGACGTAATTGGTTCATGTTACCTCTTGCTCCTGATTGAGCCATCATGTATATTGGGTTTAATTCATCAAAATTGTCTTTCATTGCTTCTGTAACATCATTTGTTGCTTTTTCCCATATTTTGATTATTGATGAATATCTTTCATCTTCTGTTATTAAACCACGTTTATATTGTTTCCATACTTCTTCTACTTGTTTTTCACTGTCTGATAATATTTTCTTTTTAGCTTCTGGTACTGCAACGTCATGTACAGACACTGTAAATGCACCTTTTGTAGCATATTTATATCCTAATGCTTTAATATAGTCTAATAATTCTGCTGATCTATTTAGTCCATGTTTATCTATACATTTTGCAATAATTGTTCCTAAATTCTTTTTCATAACAGGGAAGTCTATTTCTAGGTCAAATTCTTTTTCTGGATCTGTTCTATCTACAAAACCTAAGTCTTGTGGAATTCCTTCATTGTATATAAGTCTTCCTACTGTTGCTACTATTGTTCTTGTTTTTTCTTCTCCGTCTACTTTTTTTGTTAGTCTTACTTTTATTTTAGCATGTAATCCAACGTCTCCATTTTGATAAGCAAGTAATGCTTCGTCAACGTCTTTAAAATACATACCTTCACCTTTTTCACCATCTATTTGCATTGTTAGATAGTAGCTACCAAGTATCATATCTTGTGTTGGTACTGTAACTGGTTTACCATCTTGTGGTTTTAAAAGGTTATTTACAGATAGCATTAAGTATCTTGCTTCTGCTTGTGCTTCTGGTGATAATGGAACGTGAACTGCCATTTGGTCACCGTCGAAGTCAGCATTGAATGCTGTACAAACTAATGGGTGAAGTTTTATTGCTCTTCCTTCTACTAATACTGGTTCAAATGCTTGAATACCTAGTCTGTGTAGTGTAGGAGCACGGTTTAGCATTACTGGGTGATCAGTAATTACTTCTTCTAATATATCCCATACTTCTGGTCTTAATTTTTCTACCATTCTTTTTGCATTTTTAATATTATGTGCTAATCCTCTTCCAACTAATTCTTTCATTACGAAAGGTTTAAATAACTCTATTGCCATTTCTTTTGGAAGTCCACATTGATAAATTTTTAATTCTGGTCCAACTACTATAACTGAACGTCCTGAATAGTCAACACGTTTTCCAAGTAAGTTTTGACGGAAACGTCCTTGTTTTCCTTTTAGCATATCTGATAAAGATTTTAAAGGTCTGTTTCCAGCTCCTGTTACTGGTCTTCCACGTCTTCCATTATCTATTAATGCATCTACAGATTCTTGTAGCATTCTCTTTTCATTTCTTACAATTATTTCTGGTGCACCTAATTCTAATAATCTTTTTAATCTATTATTTCTGTTTATAACTCTTCTATATAAGTCATTTAAGTCTGATGTAGCAAATCTTCCACCATCTAATTGAACCATTGGTCTTATTTCTGGTGGTATAACTGGTACAACGCTCATTATCATCCATTCTGGCTTGTTTCCAGATAATCTAAAGCTTTCTACTGTATCTAATCTTTTTATAAGTTTTGCTTTCTTTTGCTCACTTGCTTTTTCTATTTCTTTTTTTAATTTTGCAGATAGTTTTTCTACGTCAACTTCTTGTAATAATGTTCTTATTGCTTCTGCACCCATTTTTGCAACAAATGAACCTTTGCCAAATTTTTCTTCTGCTTCTCTGTATTCTTTTTCTGTTAAGATTTGGCATTTTGTTAAATCTGATGTTCCTTTGTCCAATACTATATATGATGCAAAGTATATAACTTTTTCTAGACTTCTTGGAGAAATATCTAGTACTAAAGCTATTCTACTTGGAATTCCTTTGAAATACCAAATATGTGCAACTGGTGCAGCAAGTTCGATATGCCCCATTCTTTCACGTCTTACTTTTGATTTTGTTACTTCAACACCACATCTGTCGCATATTATTCCTTTATATCTTACTCTTTTATATTTACCACAATGACATTCCCAGTCTTTTGTAGGTCCAAATATTTTTTCACAGAATAATCCATCTTTTTCTGGTTTTAGTGTTCTGTAATTAATTGTTTCTGGTTTTTTTACTTCACCTTTTGACCATTCTCTTATTTTGTCATCAGATGCTAGCCCAACTTTTAATTTGTTGAATATTTCTAATTCATCTTTTACTTCTTTGTTTTCCATTAAGGTTTTCTTCCCCCTTCAAAAAATTTAAAGAATTTTTGTATTCTTCACTATTCATCTATGGGCGGACAGAAATGTCCACCCCTTCAATGTTTACAATGCGCTTTGTGCTTTTTACAATATATTAAAATTAAATATACACTGCTCGAACAATTCCTTCTTGTGATTTAATTTTATTTTTATTGTTCTATTCAATTAAATTTTTTATTATCTATTCGTCTATTATGTCATCATCGTTTAATAGATTGTCTTTTCCTAAATCGTTATCAAACATTTCGTCATCTAATAAATCGTCTTCGTCTAATGGTTCTTCGTCATCTAGTTCTTCTGTTGAAAAGTTTTCTAGCTCTTCATCATTTACAACTGCCTCTTCTTCTGGTAATACTTTATTTAGTTCTTCTAAATTGAAGTCTATTCCTTCATCTATATTTTCTTTTAATTCTAATTCTTGGTCATCTTCTGAATATAGACGAACATCTAGTCCTAAACTTTGTAGTTCTTTTACTAAAACTTTAAAACTTTCTGGTACTCCTGGTTCTGGAACGTTTTCTCCTTTAACAATTGCTTCATAAGTTTTTACTCTTCCTACAACGTCGTCAGATTTGATTGTTAAGATTTCTTGTAATGTGTATGCAGCACCATAAGCTTCTAGTGCCCAAACTTCCATCTCTCCAAATCTTTGTCCACCAAATTGAGCTTTACCTCCTAGAGGTTGTTGTGTTACTAATGAGTATGGTCCAGTTGAACGAGCATGTATTTTGTCATCAACTAAGTGGTGAAGTTTTAACATGTACATTACACCAACTGTAATTGGTTTATCAAATGGTTCTCCTGTTCTTCCATCATAAAGAATTGTTTTACCATCTTCTGATAGTCCAGATTGTTTTAATAATTCAACTATATCTTCTTCTGTTGCGCCATCAAATACTGGTGTTGCAACTTTTATTCCTAGTAATCTTGCAGCTGCACCTAAATGAACTTCCAAAACTTGACCTAAGTTCATACGAGAAGGCACACCTAATGGGTTTAGAACAACATCAACTGGTGTTCCATCTGGCATGAATGGCATATCTTCAACTGGTAGTATTCTTGAAATAACACCTTTGTTACCATGACGTCCAGCCATTTTATCTCCAACTGATATTTTTCTTTTTTGAGCTATATATACTCTAATTACTTCATTTACTCCAGGTCCAAGTTCGTCTGAATTGTCTCTATTGTAAACTTTTACATCTACTATTGTTCCAGCTTCTCCATGTGGTACTCTTAAAGATGTATCTCTTACTTCTCTTGCTTTTTCTCCAAATATTGCACGAAGTAATCTTTCTTCTGCTGATAACTCTGTTTCTCCTTTTGGAGTAACCTTTCCTACTAATATATCTCCTGGTCTTACTTCTGCACCAATCCTTATAACTCCGTTTTCGTCTAAGTCTTTTAAGTTTTCTTCACCTATATTTGGAATATCTCTTGTTATTTCTTCTGCTCCAAGTTTTGTGTCACGGCATTCACAATCATATTCTTCTATATGTATAGATGTATAAACATCTTCTTTTACTAATCTTTCACTTAATAATATAGCATCTTCGTAGTTGTAACCTTCCCAAGTTGTAAAAGCTATAAGAACGTTTTTACCAAGTGCCATTTCTCCATTTTGTGTAGAAGGTCCGTCTGCTATTACATCTCTTACTTTAACTTTTTCTCCTTTTACAACTATTGGATGTTGGTTAATACATGTTCCACCGTTTGTTCTTTTGAACTTACGTAATCTGTATGTATCTTTTTCACCTGATTTTGTTTTTATAATTATTTCGTCACCAGTAACTTTTTCTACTACACCATCATGTTTTGCAAGTACTGTTATTCCTGAGTCTTTTGCTGCTTTATATTCTATACCTGTTCCAACTATTGGTGAGTCTGTAATCATTAGAGGAACTGCTTGACGTTGCATGTTTGCTCCCATTAATGCACGGTTAGCATCATCATGCTCTAAGAATGGTATCATAGCTGCACCAACTGATACTAATTGTTTTGGTGATACATCTACATAATCTACTCTATCTGATTCAACTTCAGTTACTTCATCTAAATATCTTACCCTTATCATCTTGTTCTTAAATTTACCGTCTTTTGTCATTGGCTCTGTTGCTTGTGCTATAACGCATCCGTCTTCTTCGTCTGCTGTCATATATACAACTTCGTCTGTTACTTTATGTGTTTTTGGATCTATTTTTCTATATGGTGTTTCTACAAATCCATATTCATTTATTACTGCAAATGTTGAAAGTGCAGATATTAATCCAATGTTTGGTCCTTCTGGAGATTCTATTGGGCAAAGTCTTCCGTAGTGAGTATAGTGAACGTCACGTACTTCGAATCCTGCTCTTTCTCTTGAAAGTCCTCCAGGTCCTAATGCTGAAATTCTTCTTTTATGTGTTAATTCTGATAGTGGGTTTGTTTGGTCCATAAATTGTGATAATTGTGAACTACCAAAGAATTCTCTTATTGATGATGTTATTGGTTTTGTGTTTATTAACGTTTGTGGTGTTATAACATCTAAGTCTTGTATTGTCATTCTTTCACGAACAACTCTTTCTAGTCTTGTAAGACCAATTCTGAATTGGTTTTGTAGTAATTCACCAACACATCTTATACGTCTATTTCCTAAGTGATCTATATCATCAACTTTTCCTAAATCATATTGTAAGTTTAATAAGTAGTTGATTGATGAAATCATGTCTTCTGTTACAATATGTTTTGGTACTAATTCTTCTTTTCTTTCTTCTATTACTTTCTTTAAGTCTTTTTCTTCTGTGTTGTCTAAAATATTTTTTAACACTTCGTAATTTACTAGTTCTTTAATTTTTATTCCTAGTTTTTCTATATCCACATATGAATGAATATCTACTGTTCCATTTCCTATTATTCTTACTTTTTTGTCATTTACTTTTACATCAACAATGTTTATTCCTGAGTTTTGAATTTCTTTTGCTGCTTCTTTTGAAATAACACTATCTTTTTCTACTAATATTTCTCCTGTTTCGTTATTCATTATGTCGTTAAATGCTACTTGTCCAGCAATTCTTGATGCTAAATTTAATTTTTTATTAAATTTATATCTTCCTACTTTTGCTAAATCATATCTTCTTGGATCAAAGAATAAATTGTTAAATAAGTTTCTTGCTGCATCTACTGTTGGAAGTTCTCCTGGTCTTAATTTTTTGTATATTTCTACTATTGCTTCTTCACTTGTTTTTACTGTGTCTTTTGCTATAGTAGCAAGTATTTTTTCATCTTCTCCAAATAGTTCAACAATTTGGTCATCTGTAACTAATCCAATTGCTCTTAGAAGAACTGTTACAGGCAATTTTCTTGTTCTATCTATTCTTACATAGAATATATCGTTACTGTCTGTTTCATATTCTAGCCATGCTCCTCTAATTGGCATAACCGTAGACTTGTACAATTTTTTACCAGCTTTATCGTAATCTGATTCATAATAACATCCTGGTGAACGTACTAATTGGCTTACTACAACTCTTTCTGCACCATTTATTACGAAAGTACCACTGTCTGTCATTAATGGGAAATCACCTAAGTAAATTTCTTGTTCTTTTATTTCTCCTGTTTCACGATTAATAAGCCTTACTTTTACATGTAATCTTGTAGAGTAAGTTGCATCTCTCTCTTTTGCTTCTTCTAATGAATATTTTGTTTTTTCTTCCATGTAATAATCGAAAAATTCAAGAACTAAATTTCCAGAGTAATCAACGATTGGTGAAATATCTTTTAATACTTCTCCTAATCCTTCTTTTACAAACCAGTCGTAAGAATCTTTTTGAACTTCAATAAGATTTGGCATTTCTATAAAATCGCCAATTCTTGCAAATGTTTTTCTTGTTGTCTTTTCATAATTTAAGTCTGTTAGCAAATAAATCAACTCCCTTTTTTGATGTGGAAAGTGTGCTTTTTGCACTTCGCACTTCATAATTATTGTTTGAGCAGATATATTTATATAGAAATAAAATTCTAACTTTTATTAAATAAAGTCCCTCTTAAACATTAGTATATTATAGTCCTCAAAACCTTACTGCCCTAAATCGATTTTGATTTTTATTACATTGACTAAATGTTTAATTCCTCTTTACTTAATTTTTGAGCAATACAAAAAAGTGTAGGAGGTTTTATTATTTTTTAACTCTATGGACGTCTGTAACTCTTACGTCCCTACACTTTTTTTAATTATCTAATTATACTACTTTTATTGCTTATTTTAATCACCCTTAATGTATAAGAGCTACATATTTTTATTTACAAAATATGTGCCATATAATAATATCACACATAAATGTGGATTGTCAACAATTTGTAAAATATTTTTTTGTTTTAATCAATTAATTCAAACCCCATCTGTTTTTGTAATTCTACATCTATTATTTTTCTTGGATACAATTTGTTTCCTTTGCAATATTTTTGTATAGCTTTTTCCGTTTCTGCTCCAAATTTTCCATTAGGGTTTCCGAGCAAAAAAGCCTAATTCTTTTAATTTTTTCTGAATTTCCATTACATCTGCCCCATACATTCCAGATTTCAAATCTCTAAAGCCTTTGCCAAATGGTCCATATACTCCGTCTACAATTGTAACTTTTGTTCCAACAGGTACTATTTTATATAATTCTGCAACTTCACTATTATTCATTCTTATACATCCATGTGAGCTCGCCCATCCTACCGAATGTGGATCTAGCGTTCCATGTATTCCAAATTTTCCCCATGGCACATTAAGTCCAAGCCAACTGCCGCCCAAATCCTTCTCCCCATTTTGCTTTTGATGTTACAGTCCATGTTCCTATTGGTGAAGGCGTAGACCATTTCCCGCCTGAGCATTTATATTCTTTTTTTAATTCGTCATTTTCAAACAAATATAGTTTTGAGTCTTCTACATCAACTAGTATTTTATATTTTTGCTTATTATTAGATGATGTTGCAACAACTTTTTCATTTTCTACTTTGTTTTTTATTATTAATATACTTATAACTATAGCAGTTACTAGAATTAATATTTTTAATATTGTTCTTATTTTAAACACTTTAATCATAATATAAATTATATTTTAAATTAATTAAATAAATGCATAAATTATTTTTTGATTATTTATTAGTTTTAAATCCTCTTTAATTTATGCATTTACTGTGTTGATTATACGCCAAAAGGAAAAACTGTCAATTGTTTTTTTGACAGTTTTTGTGATTTTAATTATTTATAAATCATATATTATACTTATTCCTTTTATGATATGTTGTATGTAATAGCTCGTGTGCTTTATGGCTTCCTGGTTCCTCCAGAAATTCTTTATATAGCTTTTTAATTGTTGGATTTTCATGTGATTTTCTTATGGTGCTTTTTTCATCAATATTATATAAACAATCTGCTCTTAATTTTCTTACATCATATTCACTTCTTTGTTTTGATGTTTTAATTGGCTGTCCTCCACCCATTACGCATCCTCCTGGGCAAGCCATTATTTCTACAAATTGATATTCTGCTTTTCCTGATTTTATTTCTTCCATTATTTTTTGTGCATTTGCTAAACCATGTGCTACTGCAACTTTTACTTCGTTATCTCCAATTTTTACTGTTGCTTTTTTTATTCCTTCTTCTCCTCTTACTGCTTCAAAATCTAATTTTTTTAGTTCTTCACCTGTTATTGTTTCGAATGCTGTACGAAGAGCTGCTTCCATTACTCCTCCTGTTGTTCCAAATATAGCTCCAGCGCCTGTTGCTTCTCCCATTGGGTCATCAAATTCGCTATCTTCTAATTCCACAAAATCTATATTTGCTTGTTTTATCATTCTTGCAAGTTCACGTGTTGTAAGCACTGCATCTACATTATCTAATTCTTCATTTTTCATTTCTTCTCTTTGTCTCTCAAACTTTTTAGCTATACATGGCATTACAGATACAACAAACATTTTCTTTGGATCTATTCCAGCTTTAGAAGCATAATATGATTTTAATATTGCTCCAAACATTTCATGTGGTGATTTGCAACTTGATAAATGTGAAAGCAATTCTGGATAATTCATTTCTATGTATTTTACCCAACCAGGGCTACAAGATGTAATCATTGGTAACGTTCCACCTTGTGTAAGTCTTTTGATAAATTCGTTTGCTTCTTCCATTATTGTTAAATCTGCACCAGTATTTGTATCAAACACTTTATTAAATCCTAGTTTTTTAAGTGATGTTACCATTTTTCCTGTTACATTTGTTCCGATTTTCATTCCAAATTCTTCTCCAAGTGCTGCTCTAACTGCAGGTGCTGTTTGTACTACAACAAATGTATCTTCATCTTTTAGGTTTTCCCATACTAAATCTGTGCTATCTTTTTCACGAAGTGCTCCAACTGGGCATGCTGTAATACATTGCCCACAAAATGTACAGTTAACATCATTTAAGCTGTGGTCTCCAACTGTTGATACACAAGAGCTAAATCCTCTGTTTACACAGTCTATTGCTCCTATCTTTTGAACTTTTTTACATGTTGATATACATCTTCTACAAAGTATACATTTATTAAAATCTCTTACTATTGAAGGTGATAAGTCATCTATTTTGTGAACTGATTTTTCCCCTTCATATTCAACATTCATTACATTAAATTTCATTGCTAGTGTTTGTAACTCACAACTTCCGTTCCTTGTGCATGTTAAGCAGTCTCTTTGATGATTAGATAGTATTAAATCTAGTATTACTTTTCTTGCTTCCATAATTTGCTTTGAATGCGTATGTACTACCATTCCCTCTTCTGCTTTTTGAATACAAGATGTTGCAAATCCTCTTCTTCCTTCAACTTCTACTATGCAAATTCTGCAATCTCCTATTTCATTTATTTCTTTTAAATAGCACAATGTTGGAATATCTATATTTGCTTTTTTAGCTGCTTGAAGTATTGTTGTACCTTTTGGCACTTCTATATCTATTCCATCTATTTTTAGGTTAATCATTTCTGACATACTACTACTCTCCCTTCTGTTCTGGGCAGTTACAGAGGTCTGCCCCTACACATCAATTTTTGCGAAGTTTAACAACGCAAGATGAATTTTTTTACTTAGATATAGCTTTAAATGGGCATTTACTAATACATGTACCACATTTAATACAAACATCCTCATCTATTTTGTGTGGTTGTTTTACTTCTCCTGTTATTGCATTTACTGGGCAATTCTTTTTACAAATTCCACAACCCCTACATTTTTCTGGGTCAATTTCTATTGCTCTTAATGCTTTACATTCTTTTGCAGGACATTTTTTATCTCTTATATGTGCAATATATTCATCTCTAAAATATTTCATTGTGCTAAGTACTGGGTTTGGTGCTGTTTGACCAAGTCCACATACAGAAGCTTTTTGTATTGTTTTTGCAAGTCTTTCTAATTTTTCTAAATCTTCTGTTTCTCCGTTTCCTTCTGTAATTCTTTCTAGAATTTCTAGCATTCTTTTAGTTCCAATTCTACATGGTGTACATTTTCCGCATGATTCATCTACTGTAAATCCTAAATAAAACTTTGCAAGATTTACCATACATTTTGTATCATCCATTACTATTAGTCCGCCAGATCCCATCATTGAACCTATTTGCGATAATGATTCATAATCTATTGGTGTATCTAAGTGCTCTGCTGGTATACATCCACCTGATGGTCCTCCTGTTTGTGCTGCTTTAAATTCATGTCCCCCAGGAATTCCTCCACCTATATCGAATACTATTTCTCTTAAAGTTGTTCCCATTGGCACTTCTACAAGGCCTACGTTTACAACATTTCCGCCTAGTGCAAATACTTTTGTTCCTTTTGATTTTTCTGTTCCTATTGAGCTATACCATTTTGCACCATTTAAAATTATTTTTGTTATATTTGCATACGTTTCTACATTATTTATTAGTGTTGGCTTTTGCCATAATCCACAATTTGCTGGGAATGGTGGTTTTAATCTTGGTCTACCACTTCTTCCTTCTATCGACTCTAATAATGCTGTTTCTTCTCCACAAACAAACGCACCTGCTCCAAGTCTTATTTCTAAATCAAAGCTAAAGTCTGTTCCAAATATATTTTTACCTAATATTCCATATTCTTTTGCTTGATTTATTGCAGTTTGAAATCTATGTACAGCTATTGGATATTCTGCTCTTACATAAATATATCCTTTATTTGCACCAACTGCATATCCAGCAATCATCATTGCTTCTATTACAGAGTGTGGATCACCTTCTAATATGCTCCTATCCATAAATGCACCTGGATCTCCCTCGTCCGCATTACATACTACATACTTTTGATCTCCTTCTGCTATTTTAGTAAAATACCATTTCTTACCTGTTGGGAAACCAGCTCCGCCTCTACCACGAAGTCCAGACTCTGTTACTTCATTTATAACATCATCTTGGCTCATTTCAAATAATACTTTTTCTAGTGCTTTATAACCATCAAAAGCTATGTATTCATCAATATTCTCTGGGTCAATTATTCCGCAATTTTTAAGCGCAATTCTTTCTTGTTTTTTGTAAAAAGTTAATTCATCTAACCTTTGAACTATTGAATTGTCAATATCTTTACAAAGTAATCTCTCTACTGTTTTTCCTTCTAAAATATGTGTATTTATTATCTCTTCGCAATCTTCTGGTTTTACCATAGCATAAAAGGTATCTTCTGGTCTTATTATAACTATTGGTCCTTTTGCACATAGCCCAAAGCAGCCGGTTTGTATAACTCTTACATTTTTTATGCCCTTTTCATCTATTATTTTTCTAAAATTCTCTATTATTTTAGGTGATTTAGAAGATGTACATCCTGTACCATGACACACTAAAATATGTTTTTCTCTTGTATTTGCTTTTAAATTAACACGTAAATCAAGTTCTTTTCTTTTTTCTTCTCTTATTTTTCTTATTTCTTCTAGTGATTTCATTTTGACCTCCTATTTGTATTAATAACAGTGTTCATTATGTTCGCTTTTTAATACAACGCCTCCGTGCTCCACCACCAACAAAGTCAAACCCGAATATATAATTATCATATTTTATATTCTTTATTTTTCCCTTTTTCTCTAATCTTTTTAACAAGTCTCTCATTTGTTTTACTTGTTGATCTAATGTAGAATATTTATAATTATCTTCTTCACGTAGTTTACTAATTTCATCGAATACATAGTCAATTCTTTTTGGTAAAAGTTGCTTTTTTATTTTAGGAATACTTATAATACCTGCAATTATAAATATAGCTATAGCACTAATTATTAAGACTATTGTTTTTTTATTATTCATCTTTTCTCCTATTCATTTGTTTTTATTATTTGCTTTTGTATTCTGCAATTACCTTTTCCATTAATTCTGGTGTTGCTTTTCCATAAACTTCTTCATTTACTGTAAATACTGGTGCTAATCCACATGCTCCTATACATCTTGTTGCTTCTAGTGAAAACTCTCCATCCTCTGTTGTTTCTCCTACATCTATTTCTAGGATTTCTTTTGCTTTATCTAATACTTTTTCTGAGCCTTTTACAAAGCATGCTGTTCCTAAGCATACTGCTACGTTGTATTTTCCTTTTGGTTTTAATGTAAATCTTGCATAAAATGTAATTACACCATAAATTTCTGCAAGTGGGATTTCTAAATACTCTGAAATTGCCATTTGAGCATGTTTTGGTATATATCCATAATGCTCTTGAACCTCATTTAATATTTGTATTAAATTACTTTTGTCCTTTGTGTATTTCTCTAAGATACTATTCATTGCTTCATCTTTTTGATTTCCTCCACAATTACAAGCCATTCTTTTACCTCCTGCTTTGAATTTTTTCTTCAAACCTATCTTTTTTTATTTCTTTTGGTACTTCTATTGGGTACTTTCCTGTAAAACATCCCATACAAAAGTCCTCCATTTTACAGCCCTTTGCTATCTCTTTTAAGTTGTCTATGCTTAAGTATTCTAGTGTATCTGCTCCAATAATTTTTCTTATTTCTTCAACGTTTCTTCCATTTGCTATTAAATTTTCTTTGCTATCTATATCTGTTCCAAAATAGCATACATCTATAAAAGCTGGTGAAGCAATTCTTAAATGAATCTCTTTTGCTCCTGCTTTTCTAAGAGTTTTTACTATTCCCGCAAGAGTTGTTCCTCTTACAATTGAGTCGTCTATTAATACTATTCTCTTTCCCTTTATACTATTCTTTAATGGATTTAATTTTAATGCTACTAATTTTTTTCTTTTATTTTGTGTGTTTTGTATAAATGTTCTTCCTATGTATTTGCTTTTTGTAAATACTAAATCATAAGGGATTTTTGATTCTTTTGAATATCCAAGTGCTGCATCTATTCCAGAGTCGGGTACTGCAGCTACAATGTCTGCATCAACTGGCATTTGTGTTGCTAAATATCTTCCTGCTTTCTCTCTAAATTCATGTACCCCCATTCCTTCTAATACTGAATCAGGTCTTGCAAAATATATATATTCAAATATACACATTCCTTTGGGAGCTTTTTCTTTGTATTCAATTGATTTTATATTTCCATCTTGTACTACTATTATTTCTCCTGGTTTTACGTCTCTTATAAATTCTGCACCACATATATCTAATGCGCAGCTTTCTGATGCAAACACTATGTCTTCTCCTAATTTGCCCATACATAGAGGTCTAAATCCTTGTGGATCTCTGCAAGCTATTAGTTTTTGTGGCGACATTATTACTAATGAATATGACCCCTTTAAAACTTTCATTGTATTTGCAATTGCTTCTTCTGTTGATTTCGCTTTTAGTCTTTCTTTAACTATAACGTGACAAATAACCTCTGTATCACTTGTTGTTGTAAATATTGCTCCTTGATCCTCTAATTCTTGTTTTAGCTCCATAGCATTTGTAATATTTCCGTTATGTGCTACTGCTAAATTTCCTTTTTTGTGTCTTATAACTATTGGCTGAGCATTTTCTTTTTTTGAAGCACCTGTTGTTGAATATCTAACATGTCCTATTGACATATTTCCTTCTGGAAGATTATCCAATACTTCGTTTGTAAACACTTCTGATACTAGCCCTGGTTCTTTGTGATATGAAATAACTCCATCTGTATTTACCGCAATTCCACAGCTTTCTTCTCCTCTGTGTTGAAGTCCTGATAATCCTATGCAGGTAATGTATGCAAGTCTTTCTGGCTTTTTAGAATAAACACCAAAAACCCCACATTCTTCTTTTATATTATCAAACATTAAAAGTTCCTCCATCATTATTTTTTAACATAGCTTTATTATAATTGGAAATTTTAAAATTGTATATAGTTTTTTAAAATTTGACATTTTTTTCTGTTTTTATTATTTTAATTTTTGAGAAAATATATTGCAAACTTTGTAATAAATCCCACCTCTCACATCAATTAAACAAATTCCAATTTGTCTTTTTCTCTATATAATGTTATAATTTTATTATATTTTGAAAGGGCGTGTTTTTATGTATAATTTAGTTGTTTTTGCCTCTCGGAAATGGTTCTACTTTACAAGCTATTATTGATAGTATTAATAGTCGGAGATTTAAAAGCTAAAATCAATTTAGTTGTTTCTAATAATCCAAATGCATTTGCCATTGAAAGGGCTAAAAATAGTAATATTCCTACTTATATTATAGTTGGAAAAAATAAAGATGAAATTGATATAGAATTAGAAAATGTTTTAACTAATTATAGCGTTGATTTAATCGTCCTTGCTGGATATTTAAAATTAATCGGCAGTAGATTACTAAATAAATATACAATAATAAACACACATCCTTCACTTTTGCCTAAGTTTGGCGGTAAAGGAATGTACGGTATGAATGTTCACAAAGCAGTTGTAGAAGCCAAAGAAGAATTTAGTGGTCCTACTGTTCACTTTGTAAATAATAATTATGACGAAGGAAATATTATCTCCCAAACTAAAATTAAACTTTGTAGTGATGAAACTCCTGAAAGTTTAGCAAAAAAAGTTCAAGATACTGAAAAAATTCAATTAATTAATGTTTTAAAAAAATTTATAGATACAAAAAACTAGTCTTACTGTTAAGACTAGTTTTTTTATTTTAAATATTCTTATATCTTCTGTAATTTATATATGCAAGTAATGCTATTACTGCTAATATAAAAATTACTGGTATCGTATCTTCTATTCCTGTGTACGGAACATCATTGTTTGCTCTATTGTCATTTTTATTTCTATTTTCAATATTCTTTACTTGTGTATTTTTTATTTGATTTTTAGTATCCCCTGATTCTGTATTGTTTGGTTGGTTGTTATTTGTTTGTCCATTATTATTTTGTTGTCCATTTCCAGATGTTCCATTTACTGTAAGAATGACATTGGCATCTGTTACCTTGTCTCCACTTGTTGCTCCGCTCGAAATGGCATCTGCATCAAAGGCTTCCATGTCTTTGATTAAAATTTCTGCTGGTGTTTCTTCTATGTTTTGCTTTACTTTAAATTTTATTCTTCCTACTATTTGAGATGTCTTTTGTGGGTCTGATAAAGTACTTGCAAATATACCATTTTGTTCATTTTCTTTTACATGTAAAACATACCAAGGGTTCTTTACTGTAGTATCTGTATCCTTTTCTCCAGTATATAATATTGACATATTATATTTTTCAAATTCTGTTCCTACTAAATCTTCTTTTAATCCGTCATCTTCTTCGTATATAATCTCAAATATATCTTCAGGATACTCTAATATTCCAAAAAATTGAGCAATTCCTGTTGATTTTTTTATATCTGACATAAGTAAATTAACTGTAACTGTATCTCCTGATTTAACTGACGTTTTATCAGCAGATATTGTAATTTTACATGCTTCATCTGCAGCATTTACTGTTGTTGCTATTGCTATTAAAATTATTGTAAAAAGTAAAATTATTATATTTCTTTTTTTCATTTTTATTCTCCTTTGTATTTAACATTATTAGTATATACATTTATTCTAATAAAATCAATATTTTTTCAAAAAAAAATACCATCTCGAATTTAATTCGAGACAGTATCTTAATCAAATTTATATACTATTTAATTCTTGATAATAATGCTCTTAAAGCGCTTAATACTGGAACTGTTTTTTCTTCAACATTAATTACATTTTTGTCTAGTATATCAACATTTACATCTGCTGTTGGATCATCTGCTCCATATTCATATTTCATTCCTGCATCTCCTGAGATTATTTCTTTGTCATTTACTGATGCATCTCCACCTGCTCCTGCAGATACTTTTTCTTTATCTATACTAGCATTTGCTCTTTCACTTAGTTTTAATGTTAATCTTTGTAATAATGTAATTGTTTGTGTTGCCTTTCCTTCTGCTGAAATTCCATCTTTATTAGCTGTTGCACTTCCGTTTGCATTAACATCCACATCTAGAATTTCTTTATCTTCTACTGTTGTATTAAGTTTACCATTTCCTTCTGCATCTACACCAATTGATCCGTTTTCTATTTTTAATGTTGCTTTTGCATCTCCTTCAGCTACAACTTTTACTTTTTTGTCTACCATTTCTGCTGTTACTTTACCTGTTGTTGAAACTGATTTTTCTGGAACATTTAATTCAATATTACCATCGTATACTGTTGCTAATACTTCGATTTCCTTACCATCTTTTGTTGTAAATTTTATTGTTGTTGTACCATCGCCTTTAGCTTCTAATATACCATCTTTGTATGTAATTATTCCATTATTGTTACTTTCTACTGTTGTAAATTCACCATTAACATTTAATTTTGCATTTAGTCCGTTTTCTATTTTTTCAAATTCTAATGTTATGTATTTATCTGTGTTGATTATTTGGTCTTTAGAAATCCATCCTTCACCTGATACATAAATTCCTTTGTTTTTGTTTGGAACTATAATGCTTATTATACCACAACCTTTTTCTCCTTCTGCATAAGTTTTTCTTACTCTGTTACCGTTATGGAATGTATATGTGTCTCCTTCAAAATAAACCTTTCTGTTTAATTTTACTTCAACTTGTTTTGTTTCTTCTGGTTTTGTTTCAGTATCAGTTGCTGCAAAGCTCATTGTGCTTACTAAAGATACTAATAATGTTATTAATATTATTACTGAAATTCTAGATTTTAATGTTTGACTCATAATATCAACCTCCCTTATAAATAAACTCATTTGACCTTCTATTGTTTTGACTTTTGCGCATGTCAAATCTTTTTGATTATTTTAATTGTACCACTTTTTGCATGTTATGTCAACATTTTCAATTAAAAAACAAGCCCTTACAGTAGTTTGTTCTACGTAAGGGCTTACTTTTATGTTAATTTTCAAATATTGCAGCAAATTCGTCTCCATCTATTTTTTCTTTTTCTAATAAAACATTTGCTACACTTGCTAGTTTATCCATGTTGTTAGTTAATATTGTTTTTGCTTTGTTATATGCTTCATCTATTATTCTTTTTACTTCTTCATCTATTTTTGCTGCTGTTTCTTCACTAAAGTTTTTAGCTTGTGCTAAATCTCTACCTAAGAATACTTCTTCTTGTCCTGAACCAAATGTTATTGTTCCTATTTTATCACTCATTCCGTATCTTGTAACCATATCTCTTGCGATTTTAGATGCTCTTTCTATATCGTTGCTTGCTCCTGTTGATATATCGTTTAATACTAATTGTTCTGCAACTCTTCCTCCTAATAAAGATACTATGTTTTCTTCCATTTCTGTTTTTGACATAAAGTTTTTGTCCTCATCTGGTTTATACATTGTATATCCGCCTGCCATGCCACGAGGTACTATTGAAATTTGATGTACTGTATCTTGTGTTGGTAAGAATTTGCTTACTACTGCATGACCTGCTTCATGGAATGCTACTAGTTTGTTTTCTTTTTCGCTTCTTACTCTACTCTTCTTTTCTGGTCCCATTGTAACTTTTACCATTGCATCTTCTATTTCTGCCATTGTTATTTCTTTTTTATCTCTTCTTGCAGCAAGTAATGCTGCTTCGTTTAACACATTCTCTAAATCTGCACCTGAAAATCCAGCTGTATTTTTTGCTATTGTTTTTAAATCAACATCATCTGCAATTTTCTTTTTTCTGCTATGAACTTCTAGTATTTGTTCTCTTGCTTTTACATCTGGTGCTGATACTACTATTTGTCTATCAAATCTTCCTGGCCTTAATAAAGCTTTATCCAATACGTCTGGTCTATTTGTTGCTGCTAAAACTATTACTCCTTCGTTGCTTCCAAATCCATCCATTTCAACTAATAATTGGTTTAATGTTTGTTCTCTTTCATCATGTCCTCCACCAAGTCCAGCTCCTCTTTGACGTCCAACTGCATCAATCTCATCTATAAATATAATACATGGAGCATTTTTCTTTGCTTGGTCAAATAAATCTCTTACTCTTGATGCACCTACACCAACAAACATTTCTACGAAGTCTGAACCACTTATTATAAAGAATGGAACTCCGGCTTCACCTGCAACTGCTTTTGCAAGTAATGTTTTACCTGTACCAGGTTGACCTACTAATAAAACTCCCTTTGGAATTCTAGCTCCCATATCTGTAAATTTTTTAGGTGATTTTAAAAATTCTACTATTTCTTCTAATTCTTCTTTTTCTTCATCTACCCCAGCTACATCATCAAATGTTACTCTAGTTTTTTCTCCTGTTCCCATCATTCTAGCTCTACTTTTTCCAAATGACATTGTTTTGTTTCCTGCATTTCCTTGGCTATTTCCCATAAACAAGAACCAAAATACAAAGAAAATAATTAGTATTCCAAATGGTGAAAGCAAGCTAAGCATTGTTATTATTGCTGATTGTGATCTTTCTTCTAATGTAAGACTTCCATCTACTAGATGACTACTTACCTTATCCATAAAGCTATCTAAACTTGGTATGTTAACTTCCTTTTCTATTTTAGGATTTGCTTTTAATACTACATAAGCCTTTTTTCCATCTGCTGATATTTCTATATTTTCTACTTTTCCGCTTTCAATTTCTATCATTAATTCTGAATAAGTCATTTTTGTTTGTGAGTTATCCAGTATTGATGAAATTAATACTATAAGTATTATCCCCATTATTAACCACATTGCTAATGTTTTTAAACTTTTCTTCATTTTACCTTCTCCTTTACTGTAATGGGATTAATTTTGTCTTCTGTACTATATATCCCAATATTTGCTGTTTAATAATGTTAATTTTCTATAATGCAATATAGCATATACGTATTTTTAATTCAATACTTTTTTGCAAAGTTTTTTTCTTCTATTCTTTGTGTATCAACGTTTTGCTTACGGAAGGTCATAGTTAGAAGTGAAAAAAATTTTTTTATTTTTTACTAAAATTTTTATATTTTTCGTTGGTTTTAAAAATTTATTTCCTATATTATTATTGCAAAGTTTGATTATATCATCTATATTTACTTTTTCTATTCCTTCTGTTGTTCCTAAAAGTTCATTAATAGTATATAGTATTAACCTTCTTTTTATTACTAATTCTAAATTATTGAATTTTTTTAAATCTAAAACTATTTGATTATTTATCTTTTTGTGAGTGTAGTCATGTGTCACTGCAGTATTCTCTGAAGATACGCATATTTCATCAAATGTCTTTTGTGTTACGCTATTTAAATATTCATTTTCTTCTGTTGCTACTTCTGATAACCTATTTATTGTTTTTAATATGTTTGGATTAAATTCCTTCTTTATATACGGAATAACACAATTTCTTACTTTGTTTCTTGTATAAATATTTTCATTATTTGATTTATCTATTCGTGGATTTAGTTTGTTCTCTTCACAATAGTTTTCTATTTCTTCTCTTGATGTTTCTATTAGTGGTTTTATAAATTTATTTTCTCTTATTGGGTCTAGCCCTTTTAGTCCAGATATTCCGCTTCCTCTTAAAATGTTCATTATTATAGTTTCTACTTTATCATTATTATTATGTGCTGTTGCTATTTTGTTTGAATTTGTGTTTTTTAATACCTCTTCAAAAAAGTCATATCTTATTTTTCTTCCTGCTTCTTCTGTTCCCATTTTTGATTCTTTTGCAATTTTTACTACATCTATTTTCTTTGTAAAACATTCTACCCCTATGTTTTTGCAAAAACTTTTTACATATTCAGTTTCTTCATCTGCTTCTTTTCGTATCATATGATTTATATGTGCTACAAATATTTTTAAATCTAATTCTTCTTTTAATTCATTTAGTACATCCAATAGGCATATTGAATCCGGTCCGCCTGACACTCCTATTACTATACTGTCTCCATTTTCAATTAAATTATATTTTTTTATTGTGTGCAAAATTTTATTTTTCATATCTGGTCTCCTAATTATTTAATGCTAAGATTATAGCATTTATTTTTAATAAATACAAATAGTGGGATCCTACATTTTAAATGTTGGATCCCCTTTATTTTATTCATCCCTATATTTTTCCATATTTACAAATTTTGTATAATTGCCAAGCCATAATAGCTCTACTGTTCCTGTTGAACCTGCTCTGTGTTTTGCCATTATAACTTCTGCTATATTTTTCTTTTCTGAATCTGGATTATAATAGTCATCTCTATATAAAAACATTACTATGTCTGCATCTTGCTCAATGGCACCAGATTCACGAAGATCTGAAAGCATTGGTCTATGGTCTGCTCTTTGTTCTGCTGCTCTTGATAATTGTGATAATGCAATTACTGGAACATCTAATTCTTTTGCAAGTATTTTTAAAGACCTACTTATTTCTGAGATTTCTTGTTCACGGCTAGCATTTCTTTTTCCTGTTCCTTGGATTAATTGCAAATAATCTATTACTATTAGTCCTATATTTTTTTCTAGTTTTAATTTTCTACATTTCGCTCTTATCTCTGTTACTGTTATACCTGGTGTATCATCTATATATATAGGAGCTTCTGAAAGAGGTCCAAGGGCTGTTGCAAGTTTTACCCAGTCATCTTCTTCTATTTTTCCTGTTCTTATTTTATTACTATCTACCATAGCTTCACTGCATAGGATTCTGTTTACTAACTGGCTTTTTGACATTTCTAGGTTAAATATAACAACTGGCACTTTTGCTTGTACTGCTGCATGTGTTGCAATATTTAGTGCAAATGCAGATTTACCCATTGCAGGTCTTGCAGCAATTAATACTAAATCTGAATTGTGAAGTCCGTGCTGTTTTATAATCTAAATCTGCAAATCCTGTTGGAATTCCTGTTATTGGCTCTTTTTGATTATATAATTTTTCTATTTCTGCAAATGTTTCTACTAATACTTCTTTTAATGGTGTATAGCCTTTTTGATTTTTCCCTTGTGCTATTTCGAATATCTTTTTTTCTGCTTGATCCATTATTGTATCTAGATCTTCTGTTTCCGCATATCCTAAATCTATTAATTCATTAGATGTTCTTATAAGTTTTCTTAATATAGATTTTTCTTCTACAATTCTTATATATTTTTCTACATTTGCTGTTGTAGGAACTTTATCTGGTAAAACTGCTAAATATTCTAGTCCTCCAACTGCTTCAAATTTTCCAAGTGATATTAGTTCTGCTTTTACTGTTATTATATCTATTGGCTCTGCTCTATTATATAAGTTTGTTATTGCTTCATATATTGTTTTATTATCTTGTCTATAAAAATCGTCTGGTTTTAGAACTTCTATACTGTCAACTACAGCGTCTTTATCTGTAAGCATACTTCCTATTACGGCTTGTTCTGCTTCTATATCGTGTGGTGGTACTTTTCCTAATTCCATTTTATTTATCTCCTATCTTGTTTTATTATTCCGGCATTATATTTAATGTTAATTTTGCATTTATTCCTTCTCCAAATTTTACATCTACTGAAAATCTTCCTATGTTTTTTATTGTTTCTTTTAAAACTATTTTCTTTTTATCTATATCCATATTTTGTTTATTTTTTAGTTCTTGTGATATTTCTTTTGCTGTTATTCCGCCAAATATTTTTCCGTTTTCTCCTGCTTTTACTTTTAAATCTAATGTTATATTATTTATTTTCTCGGCTTGTTTTTTAAATTCTTCTATCTCTAAACTTTTTTTATGTGCTTGTGAATCTTTCTTTGCTTGTAGTTTTAGAAGGTTGTCCTTTGTTGCTTCTAATGCTAATTTCTTTGGAAATAAAAAGTTTCTTGCATAACCATCATTTGCATTTATAATCTCATCTTTTTTCCCTACATTTTTAATATCTTGTAATAATATAACCTTCATATATATGCACCTCTCTAATTTTTTTCATATTGTATCACAGATTTTTTATAAATACAACTTTTATATGGCTTGTCTTTCATATGAAGTGTGAAACTTCACATTTCACACTTGGTAAAATCCCATTTATACTTTCTAATCTATTGTAGTGCCTGTTCTTCCTGTTCCTACTACGTCTTCTTGTAGTGAACGCCATGTATTGCAACCTACTATTCCATCTACAGGTAGCCCTCTGCTCCTTTGATAGTTTCTTACTGCTTCTTCGGTTCTGCCTCCAAATATTCCGATCTAATCCACCTGTTCTAAATCCTAATGTGTTCAAATCATCTTGTGCTATTAACACATACGTACTTATGCTACCTCTTTTTATTAATGGATATCCTGCTGTGCCACAAGCTGGTCTACCAAATCTTTTATCAAAATGTACCCAAGTAGGTGTTAAGTTTTGTGGTTCTACATAAGTCCATACTCCGAGAACTGTTTGCTGTGTTCCATAGTCTATTTCTTTCTGATGTACTTAACACTTGACCTGCGTCAAATGAAACTCCGCGCGTAATGTTGACTTTGCGAACCATGTCCTCCGTTCCCATGGTCTTTTAAATGCAAATCCTACTGGAATTGGTGCTCCAAATAAATATCTTGTTGTGTTAAAACTTTGCATTGCTCTTTTTGTTGTCCATAGTGTTGGACTTTTACTAGAACCTCTGAATTCTCCAACTGTTAAGCTCCTATTTGCATTGTATGGCATAGCCTCGTTTTCATTTCTATAATAATTTTCCATTCTATTTGTATCATTATTAAATACTATTATTCTTGCCATAAAAGTTAAACCTCCATAAAATATATCTCTATATATTTTATGAAGGTTTTTTATTTTTTGTGCCAAAATATTATATCTTATTTGCTTTTTATTTATTAATATAATATACTTTATTCATATTAATGGAGGTGTTTTATGAGTATTGAAATATCTGATTTTGGAAAAGATTTAAATGGAAACTGTGTTAAACTTTTTTCAATAAGCAATCTTAATGGTCTTGTTGCAAAGGTTACTAATTTTGGAGCTGTACTTGTTTCTTTGTTTGTTCCTGACAAAAACGGTAATCTAGCTGATGTTGTTTTAGGATTTGATTCTTTAGAAAATTATTTTAAAAATGATATTTGCTACTTTGGTTCAACTGTTGGAAGAAATAGCAACAGAGTTAAAAATGCTAGTTTTGTACTAAATGGTACAATTTATAATTTAGATAAAAATGAAAGAGGAAAAAATGACTTGCATAGTGGATTTAATCCATATAATAGTAGACTTTGGGATTATTCTGTAGATGAAGATTCCAATTCTGTTTCTTTTAACTTAATAAGTCCAGATATGGATCAAGGATTCCCTGGGGAATTTAATATAACAGTTACTTATAGCTTAGATAATGATAATAATTTAAAAATAAAATATACAGGAACCTCTAATAAAGATACTATTGCAAACATGACAAATCATAGTTATTTTAACTTATCTGGTCATAATAGTGGAACTGCAATGGAACACAAATTGTACATAAATGCTGATAAATATGTAGAAGTTGATGACGAACTTATTCCTACTGGGGAATTAAGAGATGTTTCTAATACCCCTATGGATTTTAGAACTTCAACTAAAATAGGGTTTAGAATAAATGAAGACTTTAAACAATTTGAATATACTGGTGGATATGACCATAGTTTTGTTATTAACAAAACTAATAATGGTATTGAAAAAATAGCTGTTTTAGCTGATGAAAGTTCTGGAAGAACTATGGAAGTTTATACTGATAGTATCGGAGTTCAATTTTATGCTGGAAACTTTATAGAAAATAATAAAGTAATTGGTAAAGAAAATTGTAATTATAAAAATCGTTCTGGTGTTTGCTTAGAAACTGGATTTCTACCAGACTCTATGAATCAACCAAATTTTGTTACACCTTTGTTAAAAGCAGGGAATACTTATAATACAACTACAATATATAAATTTGTATACTAAAAAGTGGAGGATATTCCTCCACTTTCTTTATTTATTAATTATATTTACATTACTCTTGCTTTTATTATATGTCTTTGTTTGTTGTCATTTGTACATGTTATTAATGTTATTTCTTTTTTGCCATTTGTTAATTGGCTAGTACATGCTAGCTCATCTGGGTTTACTATAAATTTATCATATACTGTATATGTTAGCATTCTTCCACTTAAGTCTGTTATTTCTATTGTATCTCCCAATTGTAAATTTGGTACTTTGCTAAAGAATTTTGAATTTCTATAATTGTGTCCTGCTATACAAAGATTTCCAACTTCATTTGGATTTGGCCCATGGAATTTACATGGAGCTATTTTTAACAATTCATCTGTATATGTTGATAGAATTGGATAATTAACATTTATTGAAGGTATGTTTATTACTCCTATTGTATAATATGATGTACCGTCACTTGCAGTAAGTTTTTGCTCTTCTTCTACATTAACTTGTTGTTCTATTTGAACAACTTCTGTTGTTGCCACATCTTCCTCTTCTGGAATAGCATTTAATCTAACTACTACAACTTCTTCATCAACTAGTTTTGTTGGCTCTCTAAAAGATATTTCTTGTAAAATTTCTTTTGAAACTTCTTCACTCTTGTTTCTATCATACTCAGCATAGATTGCATAAGATGATAAAGCGCATAACAAAAAAACAGATAGAAAAAATTCAAATTTAAAAACTTTTTTCTTTCTTTTCATGTCTGGTGTTACATATAATTTTTGAGAAACAAGAATTTGATTCATGCTATATCCCTTTCTTTAAAATTAATCCAATATAATTTTAACACATTTCTTTTAACTTTTCAACAGTGTTTCTTATACTTTCCGCTGGGGTTGATGCCCCTGCCATAACACCTATTTTTCTTATATTTTTAATGCTACCCTGTCTTATTTCTTCTGCTGTTTCTATAAGCATACAATTATTACATTCTTTTTTAGCAATTTCATATAATTTAGTAGTATTTGAACTGTGCTTTCCACCAATTATAATCATTAAATCAACTTGTTTTGCTATTTCTTGCGTTTCTTTTTGTCTAATATTTGTAGCATTACAAATTGTATTTTTAACTTCAAAAACTGTATTTTTATCTATATTTTCCTCTACATCTTTTACAATTTTATTAAATTTTTCCACACTAAATGTAGTTTGAGAAACTATTAATAATTTTTTTAAATTAGATTCCTTAAAATTTTTTATTGCCTTTTCTACATCTTCTTGTTTTTCTAATATAGTTGAATTTTTTCTGCAATAGCTCACTGTTCCTATTGTTTCCGCATGATCCTTTTGCCCTATTATAAAAATATAGTAGTTCTTCGAAGAATACTCTTTTACAATATTGTGTATTTTTAATACATTTGGGCATGTTAAATCTATTACTTTTAAATCGAGCTCTTCAGCTCTTTCGTATACTTCTTTTGGCACACCATGTGACCTTATTATTACATTATTTTTTGCTTCTTCTACATTATTAATAATTATAAGGCCTTGTTCTTCCAAGCTCTGTGTAACCTGTTTATTATGTACTAGTTCTCCTAAGCAATATGTTTCTTTTTGTTTTTGTACTGACTCTTTTGTTTTGTCAACAGCATTTTTAACTCCATAACAGAAACCTGCTGTTTTGCCAACGATTATCTCCATACATTTCACCTTTTAATTATTTTCGTTCATTAATTTTTCGTAGCATTTTCTACATACAGGAATATATAGCCCTTCGTCGCCAACTAGTATATCTCCATTTTTTTGTTTTCCCTTAAAATATGTAAAAATAGCCTCTTCACTTCTGCAATTCTCGCATACAGATGTTAACATTTGAACATTATCAGACATACATAATAAATCTCCCATTGCCCCAAATGTCTTTCTTTCTGATGTTAGATTTAAGCCAGCTATAAAAAACTTTTTTCCTTTTTGAGTAAGTTTGTATAGTTCATTTAAATCTCCTTTTAAAAACTGGAATTCATCAATTACATATACATCTGCATCATAGTTTTTTATCTCGTCTATGCTACTAATATTAATTGCATTTTGTTTGTATCCATTTCTACTAATAACACTTTGCTCTGAAAATCTATCATCTATAGTTGGTTTAAATATTTTTACGTTTTTTCCTGCAATTTGTTGTCTTTTAGCTTCATCTAGTATTTTTTGAGTTTTACCACATTTCATTGGTCCTGTGTAAACATTTATATCTCCCATTTTTCTCACCTGTTTATATCATTTTTAAAATTTCTTCTTTTAGTACTTTTACTATATCTTCTTGTTTTACTTTTCTAATTATCTCACCTTTTTTAAATAAAAGTCCTTCTTTAATTCCTCCGGCAATTCCTATATCTGCGTGTCTTGCTTCATTCGGTCCATTTACTCCGCAACCCATTACAGCTACTGTAATAGGAGCTTTTATAGTTTGTAAAAATTCTTCTATTTCATTTGCTATTGGTATTAAATCATATTGAATTCTTCCACATGTTGGGCACGCTATAAGTGTTGGTGCACTTTTATATAAGTTGCAATCTTTTAATATTTCTTTGGCAACTTTTATTTCTTTAACAGGATCTGCTGATAATGATACCCTCATTGTATCTCCAATACCTTCTCTTAACAAAATCCCAAGTCCTATACTTGAGCTTACAGTTCCACTAAATTCTGTTCCCGCATGTGTTACTCCTAGATGTAATGGATAATTTATTGTATTTGCAGCCTCTTTATAACTTTCTATACATAAGTCTAATGATGATGCTTTTAATGATAATGCTATATCATAAAACTCTAAGTCTTCTAATATTTTTATATGTCTTAGCCCTGCTTCTACCATTCCTTTTGCTGTTGGCTTTCCATCTCTTTGTAAAATATCTTTTGGAAGTGATCCACTATTTACACCTATTCTAATTGGAATTTTTCTTTCTTTACAAGCATCTACTACAGCTTTTACTCTATCTACGCTTCCAATGTTTCCTGGATTTATTCTAATTTTATCTACTCCTGCCTTTGCTGCTTCTAGTGCTATTCTATAATCAAAATGTATATCAGAAACAATTGGTATATGTATTTTACTTTTTATTTCTTTTATTGCTTTTGCATCTTCTTCGTCTAAACATGCAACTCTTATAATCTCACAACCAGCTTCTTCTAATTTTAAAATTTGTTCCACTGTCGACTTAACATCTTTTGTTTTTGTATTTGTCATTGATTGAATTACTACTTTATTTTGTCCACCTATTTGTACATCTCCTACAAATATTTTTCTTGTTTCATTTCTTGTTATCATAGTTATCCCCTTAATTTTTATTTTACTTTGTTATTCTATCATAGATTATCTATTTTTTAAACAATAAGTTATAAAAATTGTAATTTGTTGTGCACATCACACCTTTCACATCAATTAAACAAATTACCTCTTCTTTACTTTTCTTGCAAATCTTGATATAATTATTGTTGGAATAAATTTTAGGAGGGCTATTGTATGGGAAATGCAAAAGCAGAAAAGGAAGAATTAAAAAAATTAGAAGACGAAGCATATTTTGAACTTTGCCAAATTATTGCAGAGGCTATGCAAGAACAGTCTATTGAGCTTTTGGATTACAGAATCGCTTCATGGAAAGATAAATATAAAAAATTATTAGATAATCCTAGTCCTAATTTCAAAAAAAGAATTGAATACTTACTTACTGAATACTATTCTTCTGTTACCCAATACATTCAATCCCAAATTAAATTTAATGAGAATAAAAAAATCGAAAATCAGAGTAAAGCTTTAAGAGAATTATATGTAATAATTAGAGATACAGATGATTTAAAAACGTTAGAGAAAAAAGTTAATGCTTGGAAAGAAAAATATCCAAAAGACAAATTTCTTAAAATGTATCAGTCAAAATATGAACACATGACTAGCAAAAGAAATTTAAGAGAAAATGCTTTTGACCAAGAAATAGCTTTTAAAGATCTTATTGAAATTACTAAACATACTGGCACCTTTGAAGAATTTGCAAGAGAACGTGAACAATGGGAAAATAAATATTCTATTCATGATAAATTTGAATTAGATGATTTTATAAAACATCAATCTGACATTAAAAGATATACTTCAGATGAGTACTTGCATTCTATCTCTAGAGATGAAGAGCCTAAGGAAAATAGCAATTTAACTGCTTCTGAAACTACTGAAGCACCTAAAAAAACTGAGCAAGAAGAACAGTCTCAAAAGGTCTATTCAGATTTAGCTAAACAAGCTTCTGCATATACTGCTCTTTTGGCTATTTCTCAAAAGCCAAACAATGTAAATGAAATGTTTAAGTGGGTATATAAAAATGGTTCTATTAAATTTAATGATAAATATAAAGAACTTATATTAAATGCCACATATTTGGACTATTCACCAACCTATTTAAACAAATTGAGAACACCTGGCTTAAATGTAAATAACAAATCACTTTCTTATGAAGAGTTTAAAGAAATGGACGATATTAAAAGATATGCAATAATAAGTTATTTTAATTTGTTGCTTCCGCCAGATAAAGCAATTTCTAATGGTTTTTTCAACTCTTGTATAAATACAGTTTATGCAAAATCAGAAAAAGCCAAGTACACAAATTCTTCACTTAATGAAATAAATCAAGAAAACCTAAAAGATGGCATAGAAATAAAATTATCTAAATCTGATGCAGAACAAGAACTTGATTTGCCTGAGCTAAAAAAACAAGAAATCCCTGATACTGAGGTTGAAAAAGTTTCAACTAGTACAGCTGAGGAAAAACAAGAAGAAAACATTGACTCTGCAAAGAAATTGCAAGAAGATTTGCCAACAGAGCCAGAAGAATTGACTACTGAACACATTAAGAAAGACGAAGTAAAAAAAGAAGATGAAGATTCGCAAAGCTTTGTAAAAGAAAATAATACACCAACAGTAGATTTGGAAGTTGAAGAAGAACCTAGTAAAGAAGAATTATTTAGTTCACCTGAAACTTCTATTGAAAAACCTAGAATTGATGTTTCTTTAGATAATTCTTTTGAAGAACCTGTAGTAAAAAAAGTAGAGAATGTTGAACCAGAACCTTTACAGCAGGAACAAATTATTGCTGTTTCTCCATTACTATTTTCTGCAATAAATTATAAATCAAAGCAAGCTGATGCAGTAGAAAAAATAGATGAACATGTAAACGAGTATGTGTTATCAAGTTCTAAAACAATTTCTGATAATGTTCAAACAAAACAAAAAACAGATTGGGATTAACAAAGAGGCTATTAAAGCCTCTTTTTAGTGTTCATATATATTTCCTATATCTGTTCTATAATCTAATTTCTCATCTATGTTTCCTTTTATTGCGTTATATACTTTTTCTTTTGCTTCTTGTAAAGATTTTGCTGATGTTGTTAAACCAAATAATCTAGAATTGCTTACTGATGAATATTTATTCCCCTCTAAATGCTTAGTGTTTGCAAAATATATTTTTACTCCTTGTTTTTCTATTGCTTCTCTATTTATTGTGAATATCAAAGGTTCTTTTCTACTTTCTACTGCATATTCTTTTGTTACTATGTATACTGTAAAAGTACATTCTTTTTTGAATTTGCAGTTTTCTGTGCTTAATGTTTTGTTAAATATATTCTTCATTACATCTGTAAATGAAGTTTCTAATGAATTTAAAACATTTAGTGCTTCTGGATCCCCAAATCTAGAATTGAATTCTATAAATTTAATTCCATTTTTTGTTTTAAAGAATCCACCATATATAACTCCATTAAATTCTAAATTATCTTTATTTATATATTTTAATGTTTCTTTTATTAAATTGCTACATTCGTCTATGTCTTTTTGTTCTAAAAATGGTAACATTCCATTTTCAAAACTTAGGCAACCCATTCCGCCTGTTCCTGGTCCCTTATCTTCATTAAATCTATATGGATAGTCAAATGTTGTTGGAGTAACTACAATATTTTCTCCATCTGTTAATGCCATTACAGTGAATTCTCTTCCTTCTATTTTGTCTTGAATAATTACATTTCCACTTATTTCTAAACAGCTTTTTGCGTACTCAAAACCTTCGTCTTTCCCCTTAAAATGTATTCCTCCAACTTTTACACCTTTTCCACCTGTAAGACCTTCTGGTTTTACAACAAAGCTATCATCATTATATAAATCTATTATATTTTTTAATTCTTCTATGCTTGTTATATTGTAATTTTTTATTATCATTTCTGGAGCTAATTTTTCTACTATGTTCAATGCGTAAGTTTTGCTCCATTCTATTTTAGCTCCTTTTGATGTTGGTCCAAATGTTTTTAATCCTAGTTCTCTTGCAACATCTATTAATCCGTCTTGTAATAAATTATCACTACTTATTAAACATACTTCAATATTATTTTCTTTTATAAATTCTGAAACTATCTCTTTGTTAAATGGATCTGCTACAATATATTTGCCTCCTGATTTATTTACCATTTCTATAATGCTTGGATTCTCATAAGAACATACTGTATACAAACTATAGCCTTTGCTAATATATTCTGCTAGTACTGCTTCTCTTCCGCCATTACCTAGTAATAAACATTTTTCCATTTTGGATTCCTCCTAATTTTACAGATTGGATTTTGTTGGACTAAATTTATTTTGGGCTTGTAGGGGTCGCAATAAATCACATCTCCCACATCAATTAAACAAATTCCAATTTGTCTATTTAATTATTTATATTCTATCAATATAGATATTTTTTTTCAATATATATTTAAAATCAGATGTAACAAATTTGTAATATAAGTTTAATGATTTTGAAATATTTTTTTAGTCTTTATGTTATATAATAATTGTGTACCAAAGATTTAAAAGGAGTTACGGATGAGTACTAATTCTAGACTAAAAAAAGAAGGTATAGAAATTGTAGAACAATTAGATACCTTAAAAGTTAATACAATTGCAATTAGTATAGCAAGTAAATTATGTCTCGCTTTTCCAGAACACAATTTGAATAAAAGCGAGTTGTTTACGTCTCTTTCTAGAATTAATATGTATATTGCAAAAATGCCAGGAGATTCATCAGGTGCAAAATATTTCTATAAAAATAATTCTATATACTTTAATGAAAAAACCGACTTAGATGAGATGGCAAAACTTGCAATGCATGAATGCATACACTATATTCAAGAATTTAGAGATGCAAATAATAATTTAGTTAAAATGGGCTTGTATAATTGTACTTTTAATTCTGGGCTTGGCATTAATGAGGCTGCTGTCCAACTAATGGCTTCAGAAGCTAATATGTGTTCTTCTACATCAGAAACTTATTATAATGTTTCTTTGAACACAATTAGTCCAAATTATTATCCTCTAGAATGTGCTTTAGTTAACCAAATGGCCTATTTTACAGGTACATATCCACTATTTCATAGTACTCTAAACAGTAATGACGTTTTTAAAAATACTTTTATTTTAAAGTCTAATAAAAGAGCTTATAACACAATTGTTAAAAATATAGATTTACTTCTAGCTTACGAAAACGATTTAAACTATTTTGCAAATGAACTTCAATATGCTAGTAAAGTAAACGAAATAAAATTATTAAACAAACTAATTACTTCAAAAAAAGAAAGCATAACTTCAACATTCTTTAAAACTCAAAACTTAATTATTGAAAGTTGCTTTGTTTCTGAATTTAATAGCATTAGAAATTTAGATGATATAAAAGATTATAAGAGAAAATTATATAATTTTAAAAATATAATGGGCTCTAATGAGAACTACACTTTTTACAATGAATTCTACCGCAAAATTATGGAAAGCCTTGAGGAAAAGAAAGAACAGATAGAGCAATTTGGTGAGATAAACTTATTTGAAACATCAGAAAATAGTTTAGTTTTAGTTGATAACACAAAACGCGCTTTATCTTTTGTTTCTACTTTCTTTGTAAAAGTAAAAAAATTATTTGGATTTAATAAATCTAGGGATACAATTAATAATTTATATTAACAAAATGGGGAAAAAGGGGTCTGACCCCTTTTCCCCCAATATGTTGTTTTTTTCATGTCAACTGTTTTACTTTTTTTAAATCGTTCCAGAAGTCTATTTTTTTTGCTTCATCTCTTAATAGTGCTGCTGGATGAAATGTTGGTAAATATTTTATTCCGTCTTTTTCAAACCATTTTCCTCTGCTTGATGTTATTCCATATTCTTTGCCTAATATATTTTTTAATGCCACACTTCCTAATAGTATAATTATTTCTGGTTTTACTAGATTAATTTGAGTTTCTAAATATTCTTTGCAAGCATCTGCTTCTTCGTATTCTGGATTTCTATTGTTTGGAGGCCTACACTTTACTATGTTTGCTATATATACTTCTTCTTTTTTTATTCCTATCCCTTCAAAAGCCTTGTCCATTAATTTGCCAGCTCTCCCTACAAAAGGCATCCCTTGCAAATCCTCGTCTGCACCTGGTCCTTCTCCTATAAACATTATTTTTGCATTTCTATTTCCTGTGCCTA